>JAANMV010000001.1_pt1 | contig 345913 bp, 551 predicted proteins | sample 7279661 | NCBI WGS metagenome assembly JAANMV01 (sample SAMN14094540, study PRJNA606508) | bioreactor metagenome | isolation source: A lab-scale SPAN reactor treating ammonium-rich wastewater day 121 | place: Ireland: Galway | collected 2017-05-16
AGTCGGCTCTGGAAGACTACGAATTGCCGGAGAACCGTTTATTCCTTCATTCCAAAAAGAGTTCTGTGCCTCCAGCTAAACCAGAGTGATCTATGTTGCAACCTGTGGACATGGAGCGGCTGGATGTGCTGCACCGCAAGTTCCAAGCACGCCAAAAGCATATGCTTGGATTTCCCATCAACTGCAAGCCCAAGGTCAAGGATGACCTATCGCCGTTTCTCGACTTTGTTCTCAATAACCTCGGTGATCCATTTGCCGGTGGTAATTACGGACTGAACACCTTTGAGTTCGAGATCGAAGTAGTTCAATTCTTCGCTCGTCTCCTGGGCCTGGAGCATAGTTGGGGATACGTCTCCAATGGTGGCTCTGAAAGCAATCTCAAAGGCATCATGATGGGGCGAGAACGCTACCCTGACGGCGTTCTCTACTACTCTGAGGCTTCCCATTACAGTATTCCCAAAGCGGCTCATATGTTGGGCCTGGACGCTGTACGGATTGCAGCCCTTGACGACAAATTGTGTGTCGCCGATCTGATCTTGCATTTAGATCGACACCGGCCAGCGATATTGTCGCTCAATGCGGGCACCACAATGGCTGGAGCTTGTGACGACATCCCTGGAATTCTGAATTTATTGCGTGGGCAGTCGTGCTTTGTGCATGTGGACGCGGCACTATCGGGGGTCATGTACCCTTTCATTGCTGAAGCTCCCGTAGCAGACTTCACTCTCGACATTGATACCATCGCTATTTCCGGGCACAAGTTCTTGGGTTGTCCGATCCCTTGTGGCGTGCTGGTGAGCAGGCATACGCAAAAAACGAATCGTGTGGAATATATCGGGTCCACTGATTCAACTATTTGCGGGTCGCGGGATGGCTTCTCGGCTTTAGCATTGTGGCACACCATCAAGAGTTTGGGATATGAAGGCATATCTGAATTGGTGCGACAGTGCATGAATCTGGCCGATTACGCTGAGGAGCGATTGGCTGGCATTGATTGGAAGCACTGGAGGCATCCTTACTCCAATACCATAGTTTTGTCTCGCCCGTCTGCTGAGACGGTAGTTAAGTGGCAATTAGCTGTGCAGGATAGTTGGAGTCATATCATAGTCATGCCTCATGTCACGTACAGCATGATTGATGAATTTGTCGAAGATTTGATTCAGGAAACCAATTGAATATCTGATCTACGCTATAATTGCGTAGGAGGATATTCAAATGAAACTGATTCTACTTGCCAGTATTCTGGCTTTCACTGCTGCTACGGTCCACGCCGAAGACGACAACTATGCCACGGGGGCATATAAGTTGTTGAAGGGGTTCAACGTAGCAATGGTATCAACATTGGGTGAGTGCGAGAACGAGAAGTGTCTGAAGCCATACGGGTCGGTTATGCCGTATGCGTTGGACGAAAAAGGCCAGCCCATTGTTTTCATTTCTGATTTGGCGGTCCATACGGACAATATCAACGCCAATCCCAACGCGAGCCTGATGGTCTTCAAGCCGGACGACAAGGGAAATGTCTTCAATGGCTCGCGGGTCACACTGAGCGGCAAGTTCCGCAAAGTCTCTTGGGAAAAAGAGAAGGACAAGGCTGAGTTCGAGCGGCTATCGAAGCTGTACGTGAAGGAACACCCGGACGCCAAGCAACTTCTCGACTTTGGTGATTTCAACTTCTATGTGTTGGAAATTCGTACAATCTACTACATCGGTGGATTTGGCGAGATCGGCACGGTGGATGTTGAAGATTACCAAAAGGCTGCGAAGCCTTCAGAATCCAAGTAAGCAACAGTAAATAATGCCAAGGAGGGCATTATGGCTGCTTATACTGGTTCTGGAAGTATTACATTGAAGGGTTGTGCCGCTGCGTCGGCGACGAAGACTTACGTGACGAAGTTCGAGCCACGGGATGCTGCGTACATTCGACAAAGAGCAATCAAAGGCATCATCGAAAAGGTGGTGGTCAAGGAGGTTCTGATTTATCGTGGCAGAAAAAGCTACAATCAAGCCGTGTGGGTTTACAAGGACACGTTGAATGGATTGCACAATGAGTCAGATTTGCTAACCTATGCAGAAGCAGTTGCCGCCTCTGCGGCCTATGTCGCCAATATGCAAGCCCAAGCTCAAGCGTATAAGTGCTAAACCATGCAAAACCCTTGCAGTGAAATTGTTCTCGAAGAGAAGGGCGAGGTAATGCCTTGGGTTCAAGAACATATCCAGAGGTCATTCAGCAAGCGACCGTCTCATGTCGGGTATATTCCGGCCATCAAAGAAATCACTGTCCCTATCAAAAACCTCAAAGTTGAAGATCGTTTTATCAACCCAAAAACAGGCTCCCACTTCATGGTGCTGCCCGGCAATGGAAACGGCTGTCGTGCCATTTGTTACTTAGTAGGCAAAAACGACGTAGCGGGGGAGGTTTATCTTTTCAGTCCCAACGAGCCTGTTGTTTGGCTCAAAACGGTTTACGTCCATAACTGCAATGGACACCATAAAGACAAAGAATTCCCCATCGAATGCTGCCAACAGTGCGGCACCAAACTTGAATCCGACTCCTTATCTGACCGATACGGTGATTGGTGCCCTAATCCAGATTGCAATTAGGAACTAATTATGGCAATCCTCAAAGGCTTCCCGCCATCCAATACGATTAGTCCAAGCACTTATATTCCCACCATCAAAGAAGTGCGTGTCAAAATTGGTGTAATCCCTGCGGAGAACGCCTTTCGCACGGATGATGGCTGCGAGTTTATGATGTTGGGTCGGGACGTACATGGCTGTCGGGCTGTCTGTTATCTTGCCAAGGAGCGTGATGTTATGGGCCTTGTGGCTCTGCATGAGACGCCCGGCACGATTTACGGCTTCGATATTAACCGCGAGGTTATTTGGCTCAAGAAAGTCTATACCCATCGTCCCAACGCAGATATTCCTGAAGATTGCTGCCAGAAGTGTGGCGAAAAGTTACAAATTGATGCATTTTCCAAAGAGTTTGGCGATTGGTGCCCGAACCCAAATTGCCACTGACGTTTTACAACCGCAAAGTTTTGGGGTAATACAAGGGCATGACTACCACAAAAGACGACATTCGACGATGGCTGGAAACCGGCCTCTCCCTGGAGGGCGTCACCTACATGCTGGTGGTCTGTGATACTTTCAACTACGAAGACTACCCAATCTACGTGACCAGCGATCAGGTCATGCAGGAAGTTTTTGAAAGATACGACCGCCAGAACATGCAAAAAGTCATGGAAGTTTACAACCTCTGCATGGATTTGGAACCCCAAATCAACGCCACAAGAGCTTGGAGTATTTAGACTTACGGTTCGTTGAACCAATCCAAGTCTGTCGCGTCTAGGTGGGTGAAGACCGAATTTTCCCTCACGACTGGAGCGACGAATGTCCATGTTTCCGAACAAGTTCGCAGGCACCTGCAACAACCCGACCTGCAAAATTGCGATTGAAGTTGGTCAGGGCTACGTCCAGAAGGTCAACAACAAGTGGGTGACTTGGTGCAAGGAATGCGTACCGGGGAAAATCCCTGCCCGCCAGCCCAAGCAGCGGCGTGAATTCACCATCGAAAATGGTGAGGGCCGTATCTACACGCCCTACGAGCCGAACAATCTGCCTCTGATTCGTTCGATGCCGGGTGCCAAGTGGAACAAGGGCGGCAAGTTCTGGAACGTCTCTGCGGACGAAGCCGACCGTATCCGCGTCTTGGAGATCGCTGACAAGCTGAATCTGCATGTCGATGACTCCCTTCGCGTGGTGGTCGAGACTCTCACTGAGGCCGCTCAGAACGCTCAGGATTCCCGTCTGTACCCCTTCCAGGTCGAAGGCGTCAACTGGCTCAGTCGGCGTGATGACGCTCTCCTGGGTGACGACATGGGCCTTGGCAAGACGGTTCAGACTCTCGTCTCGCTCCCGGCGAACGGCATAGCTCCGGCCTTGGTGGTTTGCCCGGCTTCGCTGAAGTACAACTGGAAGGACGAAGTTGAAAAATGGCGTCCTGACTACAAGCCGGTGGTTCTGAAGAACAAGAGCGAATTCCGGTTCCCGGAACGTGGCGAAGTTCTCATCATGAACTTCGAGCAACTCCCGGAATGGCTGGAGGCTCCATCCCGCACCGACAAGCATGGTCGCAAGTTATCTTGGGCGGAATATAAGCCGGTCCTGGATAAATTCCGTGCCAGCAACCGCAGTCTGTTTCCGCAGGCTGGCGAAGTGATTCTGATTGTGGACGAAGCCCACAAGCTGAAGAACTACAAGGCCAAGCGGTCGAAGCGTGCCACCGAATTGGTGCAGATGACCAATAAGGTGTGGGGCCTGACGGGCACTCCGTTTGACAACCGACCGGAAGACCTGTACGGGGTGCTGTCCACCTTGGATATGGCGTTCAAGACCTTTGGTTCGTGGAAGAATTTCTGCCGTCTGATGAACGCACAGCCGGGCCAATGGGGCGGTTTGGAGTGGGGAATGCCCTCTCCCGAAGTCCCGGAACGTCTGCGTCGTGTGATGCTCCGTCGTCGTCGTGAAGTGGTGCTGCCGGACCTGCCGAGGAAGACCTACTCCAAGTTGGTTGTGGGTGATATGTCGGCCAGTCTCCGCAAGCAACTCGATGCTCTGTGGGACGAATTCGGCCAACAGGTCGAGATCGCCGAGGCTTTGCCTCCGTTCGAGAAGTTCAGCGAAATTCGTGCTGAACTGGCGAAGTCCCGCATCAAGGCGATGTTGGAGTACGTCGAAAATGCCGAAGAGCAGAATGTGCCGCTGGTGGTATTTTCCGCTCACTTGGCTCCGCTGGACCAACTGCTGATGCGTGAGGGGTGGGCGGTTATTTCGGGCGACACTCGGCCTGAACGTCGGCAAGAGATCGTTCGTAAATTCCAAAACGGCGAACTCAAGGGTGTTGGCTTAACCATCCGTGCTGGTGGTGTGGGCCTCACGCTGACCCGTGCTTGGAAGGCATTGTTTGTGGACCTGGGTTGGACCCCGGCTGAGAATGCCCAAGCGGAAGATCGTATCTGCCGTATCGGTCAGATGGCGAACGTGGTGGAGATCATCCGTATGGTGAGCGATCACCCGATGGACCTTCACATCCTGAATATTCTGGCTGAGAAGATCGCCTTGATTCAGGCGGCAGTCGAAGCCGAAGCTCTAGCACACCCTGCTGCCTCTGTGGCTGGTGTTCAGGGTGAAACCGAGGAAGAGTATCAGGCTCGTATGCAACGCATTCAGGACGCTGCTGAGGCGTTCGAGAAGGCTGCCGCCGAGCGGAAGGAAGCGGACAATCGGGAGCGTGGCGTGAAGAAGGCTCCGGTCATTCTGGACCGCGAGAAGGAACGCCATGCTCGTACCAAGTCGGCGAAGACCGTACTGCCTTTGACCAGCGAACGCAAGGACGCTGTGAAGGAAGCCTTCGCCTACATGATGAGCGTTTGTGACGGGGCTGTGACCCGTGACAATGTTGGTTTCAACAAGCCGGACGCTATGGTGGCTCGCTTCCTGGTGTGGGCTGGCATGAAATCAAACGTGGAGATCGAAGCGGCCTACTACATGCTGACCCGCTACTGGCGGCAACTGCATGGTGACTATCCAGTCCTTTGGACTGCTACGGCAGAGGATCGTAAGATTCTCGCCAACCAGTCCAAGGCAAGTTGAACCTATGTGCCGGGGGCTTCGGCCCCCGGTTCTTTTGAACCAATGTCAAATTGAGGCGTCTAGCAAGTATGACACTTTGGCAGCTAATCGGAAAAGGCGAATGTCCTCAAAATCGTGGGGCATTGTGCGTTCGCTACAACACCAACGTCTATGAGGATTATGACGTGGCCGAGGGCAAGTTGCCAAAGTTCAAGGCACAACTGGTCGAGGATGGACACATCCTGGGAAACGAACATTTGAAAGTGGAGATCGTCCCCCTCACCGTCGTACACAAGCAATACCGGAGCATCGACGACGAATGAGTCACATCAAACATTTTCTGGAAGAAATCTCCGTCGAACTTGGTTTTGGCGGGGAAATCAACGAGCATGTATTGCTTGAGGGCAACGCTCGTATGAAGTCCTACGAACATCAAGTCGCCAAAGGCGACAAATACGATAACGATCAATTCAGCGTACCGATGGACGGCCAAGTGCTATCCTACTTGCGTTGCCTCGTTGAGCGTGATGTTCAGAACTTCTACGATGACCCGGAAGGTCTGGAGGCGGACTTCGGACCCGATGGCAACCAGTTGCACGACCGCAAGGAACGCTTGCGATTTGGCATTGCCATGCAATTGGACATGCTGAGGAAGGCGGCAGCCGCACTTCACCTGGATTGGGATGAAGTGGTTGCCCTGGAAGCCACGCAATACGAAATCAAGCGTGTAGAATTCTATTTGTCAGGGAATGAATGAGAATAACGATCAAGACTTCATCATACAATCAAAAACGACACAGCACGCCTTGGATCGCCAAGGTGTTATCCTGGGAAAAAGGCCAGCCCAAAGTGGAATGGGGCACCTGGGTTGGACGGCCTGGGAATTCTGGACAACTAGAGATTGAAGCTGATCCTGGCGACCTAATTCGCACAGGACAGAAGGACTACCGTCGCGTATGGGAAAGTGAAAGCAATTGGGGGATCGTTCAACCTGATGGCTCACTTGAGTATGTGACGCCGGTAGAAGCAAGAGAACACTGGATCAGTAGAAAGAAAGTGGAAGATATTCCCAAGAATTACATTGTCCTGGCGTTGAAGAAGCATTGGACAGTCGTTGGTCAAAGTGAAGACCTTGGTCAAGCTGTGAAAATGCTCAACATTTCACGCGAAGACGGATACGAAGCATATATCGCCGACCTGGGGAAAATGATCGCCACCACCCCCGACTACGTGTTGAGCGAGATCGAAGCCTCTGTGTCAAATGTAATTCCAAACCGACCAAAAGAGGAATAAGCCGGTGAACGCGGTCGATTGCCTTGGCAATTTCGTCTACAAAGGCGACTTATTGTCCGCCAACAAAGACCCGTCCAGTCGAGCAGTGATGGAAGTGCAGCTTGTACTGAGCAAGATGATAGTTATTGCCCCGTCCAGCCCAATGGACTTCACCTTTAAGCAAATTTCGCTCACACTGGATTCATTTACGAAAAGCAGTTGGGTTCGATCCAACAACCAAGAAAGAGTTTGATGGGCACCTACTTATACTCACTGACAAAGCGAAACATCAAAGCATCTTTGCCTAATGGCAAAGAGACGCAGTTGTTCAACTTCGCATATCGCTTCAAGCCGTCTGGCAGTTGGTCCGCCGAGAAGCGACAAGAGCAGGTGATGAAGGTGCATGAACGCACTGCCGCGAACGTCATGGAACGGAGCGACTTCAGCGGCCACATCATTCTCGATGGGTTTGGCTCCGGGAGCGTTCGATACTCCTACGTTTACAAGCTGAACGAGGGCAGTTGGCTGTGGTACGACTCCAACCCATTCCCCGGCACCCTGATCGGGTTCCTGGATCGCTATGAGAACCGTTGGATTGTACGAAGCCAGGGACGCATCCCAGGCGACGGCAAGGGCGTGACCAGCGTTCTGCAAGAAGACAACGCCATGTTAATGTTGCCGGTCAAGAGCGACACGGAATTCTATGGTCCGCCACCAGAAGTTCCACAATGGACTCCATCATCGAATTGGCCGTACTCGCAAGTTCGGTCCATTCGTAATTTTCCACAACCAGAATTCCTCAACGGGTGGTCGGTAAAACCCTATGGTCATGGCGTTCAGGTGACTCCAATCTTCTACGATACTGGCGAATTCGTCTTGGATGAAACCGAGGCCAAAGATCGCTGGTACGATCAGTTTCAAATGGCTCTCGCGGACTTGGGTGATCGCACACCTGAGTACGGAAAGGAAATTATCATTTAATGGGCACAAGACTTATCGTTCAGCCTGACGGGCAATTCGGATTCTTCTCCACAGTCAGCGACTCAATTTGGGCACTCAATTGTGATGAGGAAGAGATCATTCGTCTCTGGAAAGAGCGTGCTGCCGAGCGTGCTGAGGAAGAGATCAAAGACTGGCTCGCTGAGGCACGCGGCGAGAAGTGGGGACCGGAAAACTCCCGCATGACATTGGCTGAGGCATTGAAAGAAAACATCGACCAACACATCCACAACAAAGAGCTTCTTCAATTGATTAAGGATATGAGGTCGTCCCTCAAAAAGAAGAAAAAATGATCTTAACCAAACAGCAAGCATGGGCCGCCAGGGATCATTACAACAAATCTGGCAAGATCAACGCCATTAAATATGTGCGTGAGGTCACTGGTTGTTCCTTGAAAGAAGCCAAGGAAACCGTCGAAGACTTGGTGGAAAATCGGTTTGGTCCGCAAAACCCCGCTCGTCGTACCATTGACGATGATTGGGAAATCTCGTCCGAGCGTCAATACGTTGTTGACGCTTTCGATACAGCGGTTGAAGTGATCGACGAATTGTTGAAGGGGCTGCGTGAAGCGGCAACAACCTCTGAGAAACCAAACGTCCAAGCCTACGAAGAAATGTCGGATCAGGCGAAATCCTTTATCCAGCAGGCTGTGGACAAATATAACGGAGAAGTGGAATGAGACATATTCGATTTTATTTAGGCGAGCGACACACCGATGCAGAACTGAAGCAAATGCCCACGGCTCGACTGTATCGGTTATTCAAGCGTTTTCGTGCCATCGCCAACCCGGTGAATTGGGGGCCACGTTGTTGTGAAATCTGCCATGAATACATCGGCAACGATTACGAGAAGGACGTGATTATTCCATCCCGTCCGTATGTCGAATATGCCAATCGGTTGAAGGCGGAACTCAATACGAGGCCAGACCAATTTACGCACCGACAGAAGAAGCGGGTCAATCGGCGACCGGCAACAATCAAAAGACGGCGATGGCAACCATCTTGAACCAATCCGCCGATCTTGCGTCTAGCAGTCGGAGGATAACCTATGAAAGAGCGATTTGTTCAGATTGACCCGGCCCAAATGGATGAATTCCTGACCGTTCAGGGATTTACCGTGATGGACATGGACGATTACGGCGAAGTCGTTTACGGCAAGCGAGTCAACAAGGGCGATGTGAAACTGAGTCTCCGCGTTCTGACGAGCATCAACCGTACTGGCGGTGCAACGCGAGAGAAGGGCACCGATGCTATCCGCGTCGAGTTGTACCGTTGGAACGGCAAGCCGCAACGCATCATGGCTCGCAAGAACTACCGCACGGTAGGCTGGCCGAAGCACTTGCAGGCGAATATCGCTGCTCTGGAGGCTTACGAGCCGAAGCAGTGCCCGGAAGAGGGCTGCAATGGTATCCTGGTGCCGCGTGAAGGCAAGCATGGAGAATTCCTTGGTTGCTGTAATTTTCCAAAATGTCGTCACACGGAGAACATCGGATGAATATCACCTACGGCAACCGAGAAGGCCGCTTCTTCACGCAATGGCGTGTCGATGATTTGGTGCAGTTGGCCGAGTGGATCAATGATCGCCTGGGCATCGTCAATTTCTACATTTGGTACGATGCTGAAGAAGACTTCCACCGCATGGCGTTTTGGCACAACAATATCAACTGCACGGTCAGCTTCTACAAGATTTATCGCCTGGATGTGGACGGCGGTGAACAAAGCCACGGCAAGACCCATCACTTCCAGCGAAGTGAATCCGTCGAAATTCCCCATTACGTGAGGGAATTTACGAGTAAACAAACCAGCGAGGTTGGAGTAGTATGAAACTACGCCAACCAGGAGCAACAAATGGATCACGGTGAATATCAAAATTTCGTAGACCACCTTCGGCAAACAACCAAAGAAGCTATCGAGCGTGGCGAACGCAAGCGACAGAAGGAATTGGAACGCATCCGACAGCAGGAGGAGCGTGAACGTCGTGAGTGGCAATTGAAGGCCGAGCGGGTGATCGGACAAATCCCCGAACGCTGTGAGAAGGAAGCGGAAGAGGGCCGCTCGCACGCCGTCGTTTACAGTATTCCCTTCGAGGAATACTACAAATACGAACATCGTGGGGCGGTGACGCCTCAATGTCTGACCGGAGCCGCACCTATCATTTGGCAGCACTGTGTTGACGCCAAACTGAACCCCTGCCTCGAATCTTGGCACGATGGCGTGGGGATCAAGGGCGGCTGGAACATTGTTGTCAAATGGAACGAGTAATGACTGTTCAGCATCAATTCCGTTGTCCTGTATGTAATATGACGACACCCGTCGTCGATCATATCTCCGCAGGTTGCAACTGCAACAACCGCACCAACCCCTGTATCCTTATCAGTGAGGGCGAAGGGGCAAAACGGCAGCGAATTCACCTGGGCCGGGGTGAAATATCCTGGAACAGCGTCGAGCGACGTGAGGACCGCTACGGCACAGTCAGGCTCTTTGAGTGTGGCGAAGGAGAGGAATCCCTCCCGCTGCACAACCAGCAGCTACACGGCCAATACGGGCGTCTGGTGGCTGTTGTAGTGGATGGCCGCAAGTCCGAACACATTGGCGATATGTTTCGTGGAATTAGCCCGCCTGACGAGGCCCCTGCCAATGGCACGGAATTTATTCTCGGTGCGGACGGCGAGATTTTCTTCGAGCATATTGGCGGCATCCATGAGCAGAGCGAACTGGAACGCCACGACGACGAAATGATGAATCATATCTTCAGCGAGATTTTCGGAGCCTTTCAAGCGATTGGCGAAGAAATTGGTGCTGAGGTCGAAATCAAACAGGGTCATCCCGCTCAAGGCCCTCCCCCCGAAGAGTACGACCAAGTGGGCATCAGGCCGGTCATCAATGAACGTCCTTATGACTGGCTAAGTCCGAATATTTTGTATCAAATTCACAGTTCTGTCGTAGACCTGTATTTCGAGCCAGCATCGGCTCAAATTCAGGAGGAATTTACAAACAACCTTCCCACGGAGTAGTATCCCTGTCATGGACTTTCTCATTGCAAATTTCGGTTGGTTTCTGGTGGCTTCGCTCGTCTTGACGGGCGTGGCTGGAGTCTTGCAGCTTCGCAATATGCGAAACCTGCACAAGAACTTCATGTCGGACAGCGGTGGTGATCCATTCAAAACTATGTTCAGCGGATTCCTGCCAGTGATGGTGGCCGGGCTGTTGGCAACAGGTTCCTTCGGAGCGGGCGTGATCGGCCTAGTGGTTTATCTCGTCAAAGGCTAAGTCGTGGCGAAGCAACGCAAAAAAACGAAAGTTGACGAGTTGGTGGTAGTGGTAAATTACCACTTTCACTATCAAGGTCTTTGCCATATTTGCCAAGAAGGATTTTTTTATCCTGGCGGGGATTGCAAAACATCCCCTCAAGATGAGCGGCATTTGCAGTGTGCTGTGTGCGGCTTTGGCCCGCACACACCTGCTAAGAACTCAGCCGTGAAAAAAGTCAAAGAAAACCGGGAAGCATATCGCCAACAACGACGAAAAGAGCTTGTCGCTCTCGCTGAGTCGTTGGGACATGAAAACGCTGATAGTCTGAACAACTATCAGCTAGAGGAAATCGAGAGGAAATCGACGTGAAAGTTCGATACGGCAAAGGCCCCACTGAATATGGGCCGGGCGTGGAGATCAAACTGAGCGGCGATGAAGTCGCATCAGCCATTCATGCCTACCTTGTGGCTCACAACATTTACGTTCAAGGCCCTCGCACCGTCACCGTGAATGGTGAGTTGTGCGAGGCTGGCCGCGTGTATGTTGATCCAAGTGGCTCTGTCATTTCCGATGGAAAAAAATACTCTGGTCGAGGAAAGGGTCATGATTGATCTAAAGCAGGAAGATGGGGGTCGAGTTTCCATTCACCGCAACGGGGTTCATATCGGCAGTGCCCGGTCATTGGCCGACAAACAAAACCCCCTGGTGTGCCTGAAGGAATCAGTGGTCCTCAAGCTGACTGAGTTGGAAGAAATCACCGAAAGATTGAGAGCCGCCGCAAATCAGTCATGAATTACTTTGACAAACTTGACATAATGGCCGAGGGAATTGTTCGCAATTTCGGCACGGAGCCATCGCAGTGGCCCTTGTCGGAAATTGCGACTCAAGTCCTGTCGAGCGGCGTGCCATTAGGCAAAGGCTGGCGAAGACCTGCGTGGCCGGAGATCATCAAGTTGTCTCCGGTTGTGGTATTGAGACACACGAATCACATGCCCGGCTCTGCCGAGGTACGTCGTCAGATGGAAGGCCACACAATGGCCCAATATCAAGCGACAGCAGCCTGGATCGCCTTCCGAGGCGATATGTGGGATCGACTTGCTGACTACATCGCAGAACGCGAGCCAGACTATTGGAAATTACGATTCACTGGAGCCAATCGCTTCGTCTTGTGGTGCGATATGTACCCGAAAGACGAAGATGAATCGGAGTGGATCGCGGGAAGTTTAGACGACGCGGCACGGGATAAAGTCAAACTGGCAACAAACTATATGCCATTGAAGTGCCCACCAACAGAAATTGTTGCCTTCAACAAGTACGACAAGGAGTTGACGCCAGATGATTAGAATCCACTATCCCTACCCAACCAATGGACACCCCGCCGTGACGGCGACGGTCCCACGTAGGGGTCAGCAGGATATTGAAGTCACCATTCTTTGTGGTGCCGACAAGTACGACACTTTCAAGCTGACTGTGAAGCCAAGCCGAGCAGTCAATCCGCCGTGGTGTCAGTATGTCGGTGGCGTGAAGCGAACTCTTGTCCGCACAAACAGCGGCAGCGAATATCGAGACACGGACGACCGGGTGGACATTGTGAACACCCTGATCGCCAATGCTCTCCAGGATGTAGCCTCGAAGGGGCACATCACAGCAGCCCAAGCACAAGTCAAAGCCATGTTCAAGAAACTTGACAAGGCACCACACAAGGAGCCTGTGTCAGCAGCCGATAGAAAGGCAAGCTGATGGTCCGCCGTCGAAAGCAAGAACCCAAAGCACACAGCCAACGCACGCACTTCAAAAAGCGTGCGTTGGAGCGGTATGGGGTGGATGTGAATCGCCACCTATATCGAGAAATGGTGGAAATGATCCAAAATGGAAAGGCGGTCTTTATTGAACGCCAAACCAACCGGATTGCAGCGTTCTGGCTGTATCTGGAAAAGCCGCCATATACTGGCGTGAAGTTGAGGGTCATTTACGATAAAGAAAGAAAAACACTGGTTACGGCATTGCCACCGGAAGGCGAAATCAACTGGATGGATGCCGACGAACGAGAACAATCCCTTTACGATGATTGAGGAACTATGAACCCCATTACCCTTGTCGGACATATCCCCGGCCAACAACCCAATCCCATCGTGGAAGCTCTGCGTGCCCAAGGCAAGTCACCCCATGAGACAGGGCAGGTATTGCCTGGAGTCCGCTCATTGTCCCTGGGGCGATTGTGGCTTGGCACAAACACGATTCAAGACACAACCCACAAGCACGGCGGCGGCGATAAAACGTGGGATCGCACCATGCAATTCGTGATTTGGGAGAAGCCCGATCAACCGCTCGCATTCATGATTGCCAACGAGGCCGAGCTTATTCGTGGCTATCGAAAGCGGGCGAACAAGATCGAAGTGCATGGCACGGATACTCGTTCGGCACTGGCCGAGGCACGCACCTGCACGTTCTTGTTTCGACCGAAGGAAGTCGAAGTAATTATCGCCAATGAGGATGGTCCCTTATCGAGCGTGGCAATCGAACGGGAACACTTCGTTGGTGGACTGGAGCATTTGTTTCCCAATGGGGAAATGATCGACGCGGAAAGCAACTGATGAAGTATGCAGTGCGAGACGTGGTAGTGACCTCAGACGTATTCGGTGGGCACGAATACGTCATTTTGGAAATTACCAACGAGAAGCCGCCTGAATATCGTGCCATTCACAAAAAGAACAAGAAAACTTATGTGATCGCAGAAGTGCAGATCGCAGAGAAGGTGGGCACAGTCGGGGAAGATTCCAAGTGGATCAAAGACCCCGACGTTTTCTATGATGTGTCAGCCGGGAAAGAATACGCTGAGGCAATGGCGTATAAAATGGAAGACGAGACTGACCGGCAACGCTGGTTGGCGTTAGCGTCTTTGAATCCAGGCGACCACATCAAAATCGTGCATCGCGGCAACCTGATACGGGTAAAGTTCTGCCGTATCAATTTCCACAAGCCGCGTTTCGCTTTCGTGGGTGAATGGAGCGGTAAGACCTGGAACTACCCGCTCGATTCCATTTACCTGACGTAGAATCTGCACATTTCCCTTTGGTTTACAACCCTGTCGGGACGGGGTAGTATCCATATTGGAGGATCACATGAGCATCAAATTCAGTGATGGCACCGAAATGGATGCCAACACCTACGACCGACTGGTACGGCTGATTGCCACCAAGTTCAAGAAGAACGTCACACCGTCCGAAATCGTTTCGGACGACGGTGTTACGCTCAAGGTGGGCAACCTACCAGTCAATCCGAACATCAAGCCAACCCTGCCAACCAAACAGGTCATGCGTGACGAGTACAGGGGTTGGAAAATCCAGGTATGGCGTGAGCAAGGGGAAGAAAACGAAGTATTTGCCTGCAACTATTACCAGGGCGAAGACGTTCGATATTTCGAGGTATTTCCCCGTGACGTGAACGACGACGAAAACGAAGTCTTCAAAATTGCCAAGGGGTGCATTCGTGATGGCGACTAAAACAAGCAACCGGGTTAAGCTCCCTGTTCCCTACAAATATCGCCACACTTGGCTTGCGGCACCGACCGATGACTATCCGTTTCCTTTTCAGTTGTTCAGCGTAAACAGTCCGCAGCCGGTCATCCCGAATAAGGAGACGGACTCCCACAAGTTGACCCACGGCAACGAGGGCATCGTGATGGGATATTCGCCACGTCAGGAAGCAGATTCGTTTGAGTTTGAAGGCTGGCGTTTTCTTGCCATTACATCGGATCAGGTATATCACCCGCCCCAAGGCGACGTGATGGGCAGTCTGTGGTCCGTCTTCTCCGGGGTCAAGCAGAATGGCGAAAAGTGGGATTCCAAATATCGCCACTTTGCCGTGGCTGTTCCGCGTAACAAATACGCGGAATTCCCTGTTGATATGCTCCGATACGACCGAGCATTTCTTTTCAACAACGATGATGCCGAGCTTGTCGATCTACGGCGATCACATCGCAACATGGACGACGCAGCCATTGCTCGATACGCAGCCAAACGGCAGTTCGATGGCATCTGTGTCGTGAAGCACACCGAAACCATCAGCGAGAAAGTCTGGACGCCCGACCGCTGGCGATCCTTTGGATGGGAGCTTCAGGAGCCAACATCGCCTTACTGGATGGAATAATGAGAAAATACAAAGATGGCCTCGGCCATGTTTACAACGTACCCGATTACGCCGTTGAGGAGTTTGAACGGCGTCGTCGGGTTTCTCTGCGTATTGCAATCGTCATCAAGGCTGCCCTTTTAGCGGCACTCTTGGCATGGTCATGGAGTCACTGATATGGCACGCCCACTACCGAGAATATCCGTCAGCAGTGACGATGAAACGCTCGTCGAGTTGAACGCAGACCAACTTGAAGTTGCCAAGAAGGAAGTCGGCGAACTTTGGATGGTGCTGAAGATGCTCCACGAAGGCATCGAAAAAGGCACCCTCACCGCAGGGCTTCGGAACACTTATTGCAGTTGCCTGGAGAGTTTCGCCACTCGTCTCAACAAGGCCATCGGCCACGACAGCGATCTCGAAAAGCAACACATGGAAAATGCCAAGTTTGTTCGAGAAGCCAACATCGAAATCGCCCGCCTGGAGCGGCTGGTTGGCAGCAGCCGTGGACTTGAGGGCGTGGCGGACATGCTGACCCTAATGCGGGACAATTTCGGCACATTCTGGCGTGATGAGTGCCCGTGTGGTTGTTTGGTGTACGACACCCCCGGTTATGGGGCTGGTGGCGGACGTGGCGACGGCGGCGGTTTCTATCCGAGTCGTGGTGAGTTAAGATACACGGCGGAACTAGCCCCTGGCTTCAACGAATTCGAGCGGTCCTTTTCCGACACCCCCGTTTCCGACAAGGAAAACCAAAAAAACTGGTTGGACGAAATCAGCCAGCACCTTGACCTATACCGCAATGGAAGCAGCAGCCGCGATGCGGAAATGCTGGACACTCCCAGGAATCGTGCCTACGTCACCAAGCTGCTTCAGGACAGATTTCCATCGTTGGTGATCAATGCCTGGGGCATCCAGAGCGTGTATGGCGAAGACCGGGACACGGGCCTGATGCAAATCAGGCATTTGAAAATTACCATCCACAACGTCGAAGAAATGCTCCCTACCGAAGAAGAAACCCAAAAGCGGGAAGCCAAGGAAGAGGCGTGGCGAAAGCAAAAGTAACCTGAAAGGATACTTCCATGATGGATAACGAATTGTTTCAAGAATACCCGGAATGGGTGAAGGAAGCCGCCCTGGCCGTCCAAAACAACTGGCACAATCAAGGAGTCAGCGAACGACGCAACTGGATGCTGATTCAACACGAAGATGGCATCCTTCATCTTCATGCTGCCCCCTGTTATCAGGAAGTGCTTGGCGGCGAACGTGATGGCGATATTGTCTGGACACCATTTATCTTCGATATTGGTGACTTTATCGCAGAAGTTCGAGAGCAATTTATTGTCCTCAACACGGGCGTCACCAGTGCATTTGAGTCAGCAGGCCAAGGCTGTGCCGTCATCATGATGGAGCTTCAGCGTGTCGAAGACGAGACGCCTTTCATGCTCTCCATCCACTTAGAGCCACCGCCTGAAAGTGCCACAAGGGAGATCATCGACACTATTCACAACGAAATTCGAGAAAAGCACGATGTTCAGTAATGAGTACCGGCGTTTGCTTGAGCGGTTGACTGCCGAACCCATTTTGACCGAACTACGCAACGCACAGTCAGATGACGAAGCCACAAGAATTGCCACTGCATATTTCAGTGAGGCGGCACGTAGCTTGAGCCAACTTGTGGCCGACATTCGCAGTATGTCCGACCAGGACATTATGCAGTTCCGGCTTGTCAACCGATTGATCGACAAACCGGAAATACTGGACGAAATACGAGAACGCTTGGATGAGGAACCTGTGGATTGGGACTGAAGTCCCCACAGAATAACAAACCTATACGGAGAAGACTTGTGTCAGGCGTGTCCCCCATCAATGTCGAAGAGTTGCAAAAACGAGCCAATGATCCGGGGAAGGTTCATTTCATCGTTCACATGGAGCGACCAGGAGCGAGATTGTTTTGCGTGCATCTGGAATACACGCATTATCCCCCTCGTACTGAACGCAATAACGAATTCGAGTTGATTTTCTACAAATGGCCCGCAGACGTAATGTTGCAGTGGGTTATTGTGACCATTCCTGCCAGTGACTTCCCCCTCGCAGAAGAAGCAGCGAAAGAATCCGGGCTGGTCATTAAAGACTCCGTGCCGATGTGTTTCAGCGGTGGGGACCAACATATCTTCCCCATGAGCGGGCCGACTGTATATTCCCTGGAAAGCAACCCCAAAAGCGGCGTATACAAAGGCAAAGCTGATGAAATCAGTGATGCCGAAACTGTGGCAATCCGTCGCATCTTTGAAGAAGATGAACGCAAGCATCGCCAGGAACTCAAAGATCAAGGATTGACCGACGACCAAATCGACCAGATGATGCAGGAGATCAACAGTGAATAGCTCGATTGGGGAAGGATCGCATCGACATCGAACGGACGAACAAACCTGTTTCTTCTGTTTGAAGTCCTGCAAAAACTGGACTGCGTATCAACTGCCGATCACCGAGAAGTCCCACCCTTCACTGAAAAACGTCTATGCCATTGGCACAACGCAAGCATATGTGATGTGCTACGGTTGCCGCGACAACAAATCAGACGATGAGATCGTTTCGGCCATCACCGAACACGTTCTGATCGAGGAGCGATTGCTCAAGAAAAACAATATCCCTTTGGACAAGATTTTCCAAACGGAGGAAGGTCGGAACTTGACTCACGGTCGGCAGCGATTTCACCGAGGCAAACGGAAATGAAAATCATTTCCAAGCATGTCACCGAGCATGTCTTCCAGAGTTATGTTTACACTGTGCTGGAGTTATATGGCGACCGCCATCCCATGTTACTTTCTGGATGCACCAAGGAAAGCACAACAGAAGAAGCTCGCACAGCATTAGAGGACTTGGGAAATTCCAGGTTCCCAAACTCTGAATCGGCTGCATTGGAATTTGTTGAGTATTGGATGCAGCATTTACTAACGGATTGGGACAAGTACAAAAACGAAAGCATTTGGGACGTGGTGCTGAAAGACCTTGAACAGCGGGCCAAACGTATTTGCCGCAGGTCTATCGACGACGCTTGGAGGACAGAATGGACTTCACACGAAAAGAACTGATCGAAGATATTCAGGCAAAACTCGACAGCAATGAACCATTTGAAGTCTCCATCGAAGACTTCTTGGAGTTCATGAAGGATTCGGCTTTCGTCAAGAGGGAAACAATTGAGAGTGTCATTTGGCAAACTGAAGCGGAGGAAAAGCATCGTCAACTAGCGTTGGGGATGTTGGACTCCATTCCCGATTCCGAGCCGGGTCTGATTTGTTCGTATGACCTTGGCTTGACTTTGAGCCAATTCTTGGGGGAATTTGAAAAAGTTCCGCCAGGATTGATGCGTATTCGTTATCGTATCACCAATACGGAGCGAGTACCAATCGTGAAGACCCGTGAAGGATTCAAGTTTCATCCTTCACAAATGCAGAACATTCAATTCACTGGAGGCCCTGATGGAACTTACACCTGAAGAACTGGAAATCATCAAGAAGCGTCGTGAGCAAGGGCAGGCTCTCGACAACGCCGCCAACTTTCCCATCGTCAAAGCAGAAGACTTGACGTTGGAGCAGAAGGCTGTGGCCTACGATCAACTGCACGCCTTCGCTTTGTCCGTCTGGAACGACAAGAAGAAGCAGGGCTATGTGGACGAAGACACGTCGCAATACGCCTACGAGGCCATTATGGGCTTACTGGCTCCAGAAGATCGCAATCGTGACTTCTGGCAGGCGTTCAACAAACTTGGCGACCGCCAATGAGTGAAACCCCATATTGCCCCGGCTGTGGGCATCGTTTCTATACGGACCAATCTCTGAGCGACGGTCGTTGCAAATATTGCCACGAAGATGACGCCAGAGACGACAGGTGTCACGTCTGCAACGCAAAAGCCACATGCAGCGGGCAGATGGGCTACCTGTGTGACAACAAATACTGCTGGCAATCCGACGACCTTCAGGCCGCAAGGCAGATAGAAGATAATGAACACCTTGGATGAAATGCCGACCCTTTGGACTTTATTTTCCAAAACCAGTGAGGGCTTCTACGCCAACAAGCTCGATGGGCCTGAAGGCGGAAGCATCATTGTTTTTGAGAAGAAGAAAGTCGCAGAGGATTTCGTCGCCGCCATGCCGGACGGCGATCTTTACCGAGTTGGTAAAATCCGAAACGACGAAAATGGGATCATCTTCATGTTGGAAGAAGCATTGAAAAATGGCATTCAAAACTTCTCTTGCTGCCATGAAGTGATTCCCGGCCCGGATGGAGGCACTTTGTCTCTTTCACATCGCCCTATCCGAGTTATCCTGGGCAGAACAGCAGACGACGGGAGCCACCGACATGGCAAAGCCTGAAGAACTAATTGGGAAAGTGGTTTCCAACGTATCAGTTGGTTTGAATATTGCTTTCATTAACTTCACGGATGGAACCAGCATATCCATCGCTGCAATTGATGGCCGCGTCCAGATGATGCGGCGTGATCCAAACCAAAACCCTGAACTTGAATACGTTGAAAGTTTCAATGAAAAAAATACTCCCTGACGACCTGCATGTTCTGGCTCTCACAGTCGATATGCCCGACGATGAAATCAAGGGTGTTATCGCACAAATCCTGCCACGGGTAATGAAGGCGAAATTCGGTGCAGTTCTCACTGTATCCGGGTACGATGATGACCCACGGGAGTTGTATCAGATTCCAGAATGTGTAGATTTCTTCCGACGCATCAGCGACCTGGGGCTGATTGGCATTCTGGAAGTTTCTTCCTCATTGGATGGTATCAGTCGATTCCCTGGTCCGGCTCCTGGTTTGGGAGCATTTGAGATATGGGCTTTTGGAAATCACAAAATTACGCCCAATGTGGAATTCGATCAAACTGTGATGTTTGAGTTTTTCGCCGCTCTCGAAAAGGCAAACCAAGCGTGCAAAGTCATTTTGGGCGAAGCGGACAAGTGGTCTAAAAAACCACATGGCTACCTCGTCCAGCCTGGGAAGAATTCTTCAGATATTATGCCCGAAGGTCAGCACCGACATGGGGGACATGAATGGAATTAAACAAACCAGACTTGCCCGGACCAGAACACAATCTGTACGAAATCTACAAAAATGCAGGCAACGTCGAAGGAGCCGATGTTTGCATACGTGCCATTGAGGCCACTCTGAAGCACTTCAGAATACCCAAGAAGTCCTGGGCCGAGATTGGCAATATCGTCCTGCGGCTATCCCATGTGATGGGCGAGCAAGACGGCCCCATTCAAATCCCTGCTGACGCTGACGATGGTGTTCATTTTGCCTTCGATTTATACGAACACTACAACCGCGTTTGTTCTCGAATGCTCACGCAAGCACACCTGCCCGTCAAAGACGGACAACATCAATTTGGCGTGTAATTCATCTTGACTTTACAACCAAAAATGTTCAAATAACTCCCCGTTAGGAATTGTTGTCTTCAATAAGGAGTAAGCAGATGACACAGGTTGCAGAACATCCCGTTGTTAAGACCGCTCGGCAGCATGAAGAGAAGGCGAAACCATCATGGGATGAAGCCTTCAACCGTCTCAAAGAGGAGTCGATGCTCCAGCAAATCGTGGACGGCAATCTGCCTCACACACAATGGGGCGAGGCGGTGAGCCACGACATGGCTCAAGCCAATCAATTCATCAGAGATTTCGTTGATGACCTGTCGGTTATCACTGGCTGCAAGCTGGAATGCAACCGCGAAGTAATGCCCGACGCATTGACCAGCGATTTCGCCACCGACAAAAAGCGGGTTGAGAAGCTCAACGAACAAATTCAGCATCAATTCTCAACTCATGTTCATGAGATCATCGACAACTTGCAGTGCAAGCGAAATCGCGTGCCTGCATCATTTGAAGAAAACAGAAGACGACACGTAGACTCCAAAGGCACGGTCGCAGGCAGCGGAACTTTGAATATTTCCCCTGTTCAATGGGGCAACAGCATCGCGTCATTCAACCATGCCCCGGACGCTACATTGGGGGGAATTAACGCCAAGCGATTCAAAATCACGCTCGCCAATCCAGCCCTCAAATCCCCGGACGACTTCACTCGCAAAGTGCCTGTACGAATTACCAAGAAACTCGCAACTCTGAAGGGGCTTCACTACGACTATCAGCCCAAAATTCTGGACGGCTTCTTGGTGGGCATGGAGGAAAACACAGAACATGCTGATAGCTCGATGACACGGCTCATGAACAATGTGCGTTATGTGTTGGAAGACCCGGCTTTGACTATCACGATCAACTCTCGCCAATACGCTATTGATTTTTGGAAAGAACCTTTTGCGAGTGAAGCCGAAGAGGCTCGCACTCGTCTGAGCAACTCCAAAGTCCTGCCAGTCTTCATTGCCATTTTGTTTATGATTGGCATCACTTACGGTTGGTGGTTCCACACGTCGATGGACGGCTTTCTCAATGGCGTCATTTCCATTGTCGCCTGTGTGGGCATGGTCGGCAGCGTAATCGCTGTGATTGGCACCCTGGCTGACTGGTTTGGAACCCGCCGCCATAAATGGACCCTTTAAGGGGCCAAGAGGACAATCCACAAGGCCCGCCCGGAGTACGCTTCGTGCGGGCCTTTGTTGTTTTACAACCGTTCGATAGCGGGGTATCATTCAGATATGAAAAAAGTCTTCAAAGACCTGGGTATTCTGTGCGGCTTAATTCTGGTTGCTTTCAGCCCCATCGTAATTGTTGGCTGCGGACCAGCACCGCCAGATGATCCCAACAGCATTAGATATATTTCGGGAGGAAGTGAAGTCGGCAAGCGACTTCCTGAAGGAGCTTACGACTTGGTGGACCGTGGCAACGGGTGGTACACCTACTCGATCAAGATAGACTCCACCACATACAAAATGTTGACCCACGTATCCATTGGGACACGCGGCACCACCGTTATCGCCACTACGGTCCTGCTCAAGAATGACGCCATTGATTAAGGAATATCATGGGCATATTCGATAAAACCAACGATGAGCCAAGCGATTACGACAAAATTCGCGTTCACACTATCGAGCCATACATCAAAGAGGGCCGATGGGTATTCAATTACGGTGGAGCAGCATATCCTTTTGCTCCCGCCGTGGCTACCAATGCGATCCTCTCGCCCATCGTGGCGGGAGCAGACAAACTTCTGCAAATTGGTGCCGAATTAAAGGGTTTGGCTTGCAAGGATGACGACAATGTTATCCTGATGTTTTCCGAGGACTATTTCCCAGGTGCCGACGCGAAATTCACATTGCTTGAGGGACAATTCGACGGTCACGTCTACGACGTAGAACCGTTGAATTTACCGGGTGTCAATCCAGGTCAAAAAGCCTGGATTTGCCCTTACATCAATTTGTATTTTTCGACGCCACCCCAAACCCTTTACCTCAAACTGGAGGCAAAACCCAAATGATTCCTTCCTTGCTGCTCGCCATTGCCATCACTGGTCAGCACCAAATTGGCCCTGGATTGCCATACGGATATTACTATCCGCCTTCATATCGTGCCCGCCCGTATGTCTATCGGGATGGACGCTACTATCGGTACAATACCGGCTCTGTGGATGGCAGGCCGTACTACAACGGCGGCAACCCATACCGTTATCCGAATTACTACGCTCCAAGCTATCGGTACAAGCCGCCTGTCTATCGAGACGGTCGCTATTACCGTCGCACGCCTGTCTACGTTGACGGGAGACGTGTTCGATGATCTTGATGGACCCTGAACTCCAAAAGACGATTCCACGCAGCCAGAAGCGGCCCAAAGACCCTGTGGCCTACGTCAAGTATTTCGTCCCTTGGGGAAGTTGGACATGGTACGGGATTGAATACGATCCCAAAGATCGTATCATGTTCGGATTGGTGTACGGTTTTGAGGCCGAACTCGGAAGCTGGTCGCTGGAGGAACTGGAGGGCATTCGTGGCCCTGGTGGACTCACTATCGAGCGTGACCTTCACTTCACGCCCAAACCCTTGAGCGAGTGCAACGATCCGACTGGCCGTTTGGAAAATCCCATGAGGCCGTGATGCGAACTTGGCTCCCTTCTCAACGAAAGCCCAACCCTGACCCGGATGGCGTCTTCTCAGCCATGCCACTGGAGTCTTTTGTCGGGCATCATGTCCAATTGTGTTTCACCTACGGGTGCGGCAAGCACTATGAATATATGTGGGTGAAAGTCACCGAAGTTGGAACAGAAGAGGGGGCAGAACTGATCGGCTTTCTTGATAATGATCCCGTTCATGTGACGGATTACAAATATCAGGACGGTGTGGGTTTTGACCGCAAAGAAATCGAGAAACTGCTATGATCGGATACACTGACCCCAACGCCGAGCCATCGGTCCCCGCCGAGAATTTCATGGCGACTATCGAAGCCAATGTAGACAATTCGAGTTTGAGTGACGCCGACTTTCGGTCGTTCATCAGGAACTCGTTGCCGGTTGTTATCTATCCGAGGAAGAAAGATGAGAGAAGTCGTACTGGCACACAAGGGTAAGGGATTCTCCATTACTCGCCCGGAAGTCCGTCACAACAAATACGCCGAGCATCTTGGCGTAGTGCCGAAGAATGTACGCTTCACCAAGTCCGTCTATGCTCCTGGCAAGAAGCAACGGATATTCTACTTTCAACCCACCAAGTTAGGCGAAGGATTCCTGAATTTTCACGAAGGAGAATCTGTTCGTCATGATTGCCGAATCTATGTCCGCCCGACCAATGGAATTGAAATCGTCAGGATGCCGGACATTCACGTCACAACGTCAGTAACAACCAAACAGCGTGGAAAGAAAACCAAAACAACGACGGAAACCTACACTCACAAGTGCCTGAAGATCAACGGAATTGAAATGAAAATTCCAGAAGACTTTGAGGACTTGTTGAACGAACTTTGTGCGGAAGGAGTTTATGGCCTAAAAGTCAACTATCCTATTGGCAGCCGACTATTCGCAGCCGGTCTAATGCTTCGCAGCAATCGCGGCTACGGATATGGAAGCACAGAACTTCGCAAGAACAAGGCAAAAATACTCGAATCACTGACTTAACAGGATGGAACCATGCTGGCTATTCGGAATGCGTACAACACGTCGCTCGCGGGTTTTGGAAACGGTATCAGACAGGTCGAAAACACCACCACAGGCGAAGTGATTTGTTACTTCAACGAGTTGGGCCAAGTCTATGTTGGTCGAGCCGTATTGATAACAGCCCTCAAGGAAGCGTTGAGATTGATCCATGAGTCCCAACAAGTCGAACAAAACTACGGTAGACAACAGCGTAGCCACCTTGCGTAAAGAGGCCCGCAATGCCAAAACACGCGAAGAAATCGAGACGGTCCTCCAGAAAATCTACGCCCGCAAGGGAGAGCTTTGGGCAGAACTCGAAAAGCTCACTAAGCTCCACACCAAACTCGAAGAAGATCGCAGCAAAATCGACTGTGAGACACTCTTCCCAACTGAAGCGGATATTACGCCGGAACGTGTAATGTCGCTCAATTGGGAGACTGTGACCGGCAAGCTGTACAAAACCGTCGATAGGTGGTTCGGCAAGTTTCAGTACGTCCGCAACAGCGGATATGTACCGGCCACATTGCAGCCATCAATTCAGGTCTGGCTCCAGAAATCCAAGCCGGTCGAGCCTCAAATCGCAGAGGCCATGCTGTTCGTTCCGCATTTGAAGAAATTCACCCCGGAACGTGCTGACGGCCTGGAGAATGTGCGATTTCTTGATATTATGGAGTACACACTCTCCGCTGGCGGCAGCTACTCGATCTACATTCTCGAAGATGATCGAGCATTGTTGACCATCATGCGATACCACAGGTTCTCAATCATCAAGGAATTTGACAACCTGGATCAATGCCTACGGTACGTCCACGAACACCATCCTTACGAACGAACTTCGGAGGAAGAAGCTGAGGATGATACTGAATGGTAATGAAAAAGATTGTCAGTCATAAGTTGGACTATCATGTGAACATGCCTGTTCCTGGGTGTGTTCACCTTGATATTTTCCTCGACGAAGAATACGGCTATCATTGGGTCGTATTCACTGACAACAAAGAAAACCACGGCAAATCCGTCACCAATGCAATCGAGGACTTAATGGCAATTGTTCTCGAACTGTATGACTATAATCCAGAGAAGGTAATGTGGGTTGAACGGTACGAACACAAACCCACAGAACTAGACAATGTTTACTTCAAAAAAGGAGACAGGGAACCCCACTGGCGACCCGTGAAGTTCATTCCGGGCGAAGGCGAGAGTCGTTACAACATGCTGCTGAAATCCCTTAACACACGCATCAGCAACAACAGAAGTATTGACGACGTTTGGGAAGCTCCCTGGTGAGAGGAACCATGAAATATTTTCTTATCATTTTGTCGTTGTTCTTGGTCGGTTGTCAGGACTCCAGTTACAACCGTCCAAAGGCCCCACCAAGACCAGAATGCACCTGCCCTCCCACGCCTGATTTCTACATGGTGAATTTGGAGTTCACCGATCAAGAAGGGAAAAAACGCTCATTCCCCTACAAAGTGGACTGGTATGGCAGTCGCTATGAGGATTCACATGGGGCATGGGATGATCTCCCGGACACTATCTATGTCACAAAGGGAGTTAGTGCAGACGGACCAAGCTGGTATTATTCTCTGAAAGAACCCGACCGTCAACCAAATGGATTGATCGTCATCGAACAGGCCGATGGGCCGACTGTGAAAGTAGATTTCAAGGACATTGAAATCACTTTGCGTCCATGTCAACCGAAACCCTTGGACGACGAGTCTGCTCGTCGTATCGAAGCAGCACTTTCTTACATAGAACATCACGAAAAGATTTGTCCCGTACACAAGAAAAACGGATGGAACGACAAATACACCAATGGTGGATACGACTACTAAGGGAGTGACTCGATAGAATGTTTTTCATTTTCAACGGTGATGGTCAACTTACGCTCCGCGACATTTACCGGGAATGTCAGAAAGAGCGTTGGGTGCCTATTTTGGTCTACCAGAAGGATGGGGTCACAATGGTCCCTGCCTTCAACAGCGAATCAGTTGCCAAGAACTTCGTCCGCAGGAATATGCCGCCTGCTGGCATGTGGGGCGGTGTCGTTCTTACTGACGAAGACATGGATGCGATGCGGGAACGCGGGTGGGTTATCGAAGAATTTTCCTACCCTCGCAAGATGAAAGACTTGGTGACGTTTGAAGTCGAAGTCATCGAGTTAAACGAAGAACCTATGGTGGTAACACACAGAAAATGACCGACTACTCAGGATACTCTTGGATTAAAGTGCCTCGTTACAAAATGAACGAGAAACTCGACTGGCCCGCACGCTATCGAGAGCTAAACGATCACCATATCCAAGAGACAACATTTCTGATTGAGGAAGTGCGTTCACTGGCCGAGCAACTCGCTGCTGCCAGGAGGCAGATTGCGACACTTCGTCAGCAAGCCGACGCCGCCCAACGTGAGCAATCACGGCGACTACGTTGGGAGCATGATAGCTTGCCATATTACGAGGATGATAGGGATGGATAGCCTTGGCAATAGGTATCTCTGGAAAGTGTTTCGCGTCACCAATGATAAGAACACGGTCATGTTGCCAAAGAAGGGCGGGGGTTGGGAAGAGAAAGAAGATACTCGTCCAAACCGGCCAGTAGGCCCTGCATCGTTTTCAGGTTTGGATCGTCGGTTAGAAAAAACACTGAATCAACTTGAAGAAGCCGGATGGGATGTTTATGCCATCATGCCCACAGATGGCGGCGGCGGAATCAACGTGGTGGCTAGGAAGTTTTATGTTGACGAGCAAAGGGACTCTGAGGTATTCGCCTCAAACTTTGGGGAAGACGAGTAAGTGGTGGCTCGTCGTCGATTGTGATCCCAATATCGGCAAATATTACCGGCACCTATACTTTTTGGAAAATAACAAATGCTCCAAGATACAACGTCCGGCCTGGGAGATTCACATTTCCGTCGTTCGCAACGAGGAGCCACCCAACCCGGAACTATGGATGGCCCATGAAGGAGAGGAGATTGAGTTTGAATACCACCCTCCTGTTCAAAACAACGAAATCTTCTACTGGTTGCCGGTGACATGCGAGAAACTCCTGGACATACGCGAGAGACTCGGCTTGCCGCGTCAGCCCGACTACGATTTGCACATGACCATCGGAAACAACAAATGCTTGATGAACTGAACGAAATCAATCCCAAAGCATTGGCCGCAGATGGATTTGAAGGAGCAGTAATCGGCTACGTTGAGAACCATCATCACCCTGCCGTGCTGCTTTACGACTCCGAAGAATGCATTCGTATTCTCGTTGAACGAGACGGCATGTCCGAAGAGGACGCCAGAGAATATTTCGAGATCAATACGCTCGGTGCGTATATGGGAGAAAATGGACCGTTGTTCATGAACCCATTGCGTACCGATGCGGCCAAAGCAATCATCCAAGAATGGATCGCCAAGCAGGGACACAATCGGTGTTGGTATTATCCAGATTTGTTTCGCCAGCTTGCAGACTTGTTTGGAATTGAATGTCCCGATCCCGGTCTGCCTCCTGAAGAGGAATTCAAAAAGGGTTGCGATCAATATCGGCAGGAGGAATACAGCAAAAAGCAATAGATAAGTCATGAACTTCAAACAATGGCTTATCGAAGCTGAGTCCGATGAAAAAATTGGCTCGCTGTCCAATCAAACAACGGTGTCTTCTGGCTACAACGACGACCCAATTCAACCAGATTTGCGGAGAAGTCGCCGGAAGTTTACAAAGCCGAAGTTTCGGGATAAAATCTCTCTCAGTACAATAGACCCTCCCTAGAGAGAAAAGCCATGTCTAACGACTTTGAAATTGGAGCGATTCGACCAATCAAAAAGGTTGGCGTTCAACCCGAAGATCGCGTGCGGATCACCGAAACCCGCGACATCAAGCTCGACCCCGAAAAAAACGATCTCGCCTGCCCCAAATGTGGAGAAATCCTGGATGGTGCAGGCGGTTATTCATTTAGTGACAAATCGGACGAGCCTCCAGAACAGGAGCGGGCGGCAAAACCTCGCCCCGGTTGTCCATCCATCTGCTGCAAGTGCGGCGAATATCTGATGTACGACGGCACTGAAGAACGGTTGCAACTTCGAGCCATGACCCCGGAGGAATGGAAGGAATTGCAGGAGCAAGAGCCTGCGGCTGCGTCCTTCTTGGCATTGGCCCGTCGTGCCTTCAGAACAAAGAACGAGCCTCGTCGCTCCTCATTGCCATTTTGGAGTTGATATGAATCTTGTTGAAGAATTTGAACGTATGGTGGCCGTAGGCATCGACGAGAATGGGGTTTATCCTCATCCTGGTATGATTCTCGACATAGACGGCAAGCTAATCGTCTGTGCCCTCGATCTAAAACCTGATGAAATCTTTCAGTGGTTTTGGAACGCAGTCACCATCGAAAACGCACAAGAGGTCATTTTTGGCTTGGACCGCTCCACGAAGCCGGGTCAAGGCACCGAATTCAATGATGTGCTGACTTGCTGCCATTGGCGTGAAGATTTGGCAGACGGCGAGTCGCCCAAATGGAGCAGAGCCTTTCGTATCGGTGTTATCAACTACCAATACGAACCAAAGATCGTTCGTCCTATTGATTGGGACAATGAATTTTGGAAAAAACAAATGGGGGCCGAAGTTCGCCAGTTCACGCCTCCCTTCCGCATGAAGATCACCAAAAATGCTCCAGAAGATTGAGCAATTCGTAGGCACCGTACTCATTCTCACCTGCTTCGCAGGATTGATTTATTTATTTGGAGAGTTGATATGGGGATTATTGTCGGGGCGAATATAAAAGAGTACCCCGTAGGACACCCTGTATTTGTTGACAGTCAACAAATTTTGTACTATCCTGATGGCTTCCAAAAAGCACCTGCATATTTCCATGCGAAGGGAATTTGCAGAATCCACAACAGCGTTCCACGTCCCGACTCCGCACGCCACTTGCTCGCCATGATCCCGGACGACAATATCAGCGGATTGCCGCCGAATATGTCGCTCCATCCCTTTGGCTATCGAATCATGTTCGTACCAGAGGAGGACTGTCGGGTCTATTGTGAAATGAACTGACATGGAAAAATATCTCGTTCGACCCGACGACTACATGGTTTTTGAACTCGATGAGGCCCTGGGTCTGTATGAGGTCATGGACCCGCCTACGGATCGGTTCGGAAACAAGCCCATCCCCTACGATCACTTCACGTTTGAGAATCTCACTTCCAATTACGGATTCTTCCCCATCCTTGCCGATGAACTGCCGTACTACGCAATTCTGCGTGAGCGACATTATCGACAACTCGACAAGGAACTTTCTCAGCTAAGAGGTTGTGGCGACGACGGGGAATCATGCTAACATGGGTAAGAAAGGGCCATGAAATGGCAGACCAAATCCAAGCACCATTCACAGAAGATCAAGTCAAATCCCTGAACGAGTATCAGCCGTCCGGCGTATTCCACCCATTCACATGCGGTGGCAAAAACTGTCGCAACGATCTGGTTGCCACCGAAGCGGGCTGGAAGTGTCCTGACCCGAATTGTGACTATACCCAAGATTGGGCGTGGTCTTGGATGGCCGATTGGCAATGGAAGAAAATGGGCCTCTTCAACGAATGAACCCACCGTCAAAGTCAAAAATGAAATTCATGCGGAGAGTACCCTATATCTTCAGTTTGGGAGCCGCTCTATTTTCAGGACTGACTGGCAATTGGTTCGGCGTCGTCATCAACCTAGCGGCCTTTGGGATCATCCATTTGACCAACACTCGCAGCGACAAGTCCCTGGAGGAAATCAGGTCATATCACGACAGCGTTGTCAGCCTGATGGATTTCATGCGACAATATGAGCTTTGGCAGCAATCTGCACAAATCGTAATGAAGCTCAAAGTTGGCGATCACATCATGTTCGAGAATGACACCGAGATAAGCTCTCTTGAAGGCACCGTCAAAGAGTTACACACGGTCGGCTGCATAGTCGATTGTATGCACGGGCCAGAAGTGGTCTTGTATCGAGAGATACAAGCGATTGTCTCCTCCCCTATTGGACAGGATTGATGTACGAAATCGACACTGCCGACGATGGCGAAGTCGTAGTCAAGGACTCAACTGGTAAGATTGTTAAAAAGGGTAAGAAAAGGGAAGTTGAGAACTGGCTCGACTGGAAAGAAAACCAAAAAAGGTCTTGCGACCCGGAGGCAAAAGACTAGAATACAGGTGTCAACTAAGTCTCACTAAAGGAGTGACACCAATGAGACACATTGTATTAGGAGCCAGCGTAGCTCTGGCTATGCTGTTTTTGAGTGCTGACTCAGCCGAGGCTCGGTGCCGGTTGTTTCAGCGTGGATGTTGCGGACGAGCCGTGTATCGTGTTTTTCACCGCTCGCACTGCTATCGTTCACATTGCTACCATCGTGCATACAACGGCTGTAACGTGAGATATTCCAGCGGTTGTCATTCTGGTTGCAACACGGGCTGCGGCAACGGCTGCGTTGCTCCGCGATAAATCAGTTCTCGCCTTCGGGCGAGTTCAACGCCCCACCAGGAACGGACCCTGCCCCTCCGTCCTGGTGGGGTTTTTTCATTTTGGGCGAACCCATTTGAGCCATGCTGTGTCTCTCCTGTGAGGTACTTCCATGAACCAAACACAGGAGATTCAGAATGGCGACGTTTACGTTAGAACAGACCGGGACCGATTGCCAGATTCATCATTTGCTGGACGAGTTGGTCGAGGGTACGGAGCCGGGTGTCAATGGCTTCGTGCAGGCCGTCAGAATGCTCTCCTCACCCGATTTCATCACAAGCCTTCCCAAACCCTTCCTTGCCTCTCTGAAGCACTCTGAACGCTCTCTGGACGACCTGATCCTCGATTGGGCACTCTATCTCCGAGAGCGTAAGCGGCAACAAGAAGCCGCCCTTTCTTTCGGTTCGGTAAAATTCCTCTCCGAACCCAATTCCTTCTCTGGCAATTCGAGTCCGCCCTTGATTAAATAGGGCATGGAATACGACCTAGTAATCAGCCTGGGTCCAGCGTGCGAAACTGCTTATCAACTCACACGCATGGGCATACGACATTCGGCATTTCCATTCGATTGGGTGATCTCAGAGTTTCGCCCACTATACGAATGCTTCGCCAATGATTTCGCTGATTTTCTTACAGTCAGGGACGATCTCATTGTCAAGGATGGCAATATATCAAACAAATACGGGATCGGGTTCTTTCATGAATTGACTGAACCCGGTCAACCGGATTTCGAGAAAGCCAAAACCAAATTCCAACGCCGGGCCAAACGACTGCTGAACGTCATGAAATCCACTCAACGAGTGCTGTTTGTTCGACGCGGCGGGATGGCAAAAGATCAGGCTCAAGAGTTGAATAAACTCTGGCAGGAAAAATTCACGGTCGATTATCATATTGCCGTGATTGATAAGCGTCCCATCAATTGGAAGCTGCACCGCTTCACTACGCTTTATATGCCCCCAACAGAAGATTGGCAGGGCGACAGCGAAGCCTGGGATGAGTTATTCGACAAGATTTTGTAGCTTATTGTAGCAAGGCATCACGAATAACTTCGACGTAGTAATCATCCAGGTTATCCACTTCTAGCTCTTGCTCGCCGAAACCATTGCTTCGCATGAGATTTCTGATACTCATACCGAAACCAAAATGGTGTCCAACACACCAATCTTTGGGTTTTGCTGCAATTTTACGCCTGAGAATATCACTGAGGGGTTCTTCGGGTGTGGGTTCTGGCTCGACCCATTTCGGATCGAGAGCTTCAGTGAGGCTTACGAAGTCGCTTTCACGCCCCTTCGTCTTCTGCAAGAGAGCAGTCATCCATTGCACGCATTCGGTTCTCTTCTGTTCGTTCATTGGTGATCCTTCTTTTCATTTTGATGTGTATGCCCCGCTTTTGCAGCCGGACTCGGATTGCTAACAGGTCTTTCAGAAATTCTACCCGCTCGCCCAAGCTAGAACCTCTAAGATCGAGTGTCAGCTTCTCTTGTGGCATATTACATTTGATCCTGAATCGCGGCCCGCTTGGCTGACCCGCGATCTCTCTTACGCCGCTCGCCCTGTGCCCACACGCCCGTACCGGAAGCGTGAGCTTGATGACCCCAACCAATCTTGGTGTCGTCAACCTTAATGACCATCGGCTCATTGTCACTCTTTGGCATCTGAACCGGCTGCGAACGCTTGCGTTTCTTGTTACGGGACATTTCCGTGTACATCCTGTCTTGTTGGGCAACATATTCTGTGAATTTCATAGTAGGGTATTTAGCTGATTATTTCCAGAAAATAGATAAATAGAGATATGAACTTTGCAGAATGGCTACACATCAATGAAATGTCGAGCTTCACCATCCCAAACGGTGTTGATTTCGAGATTCCGTGCAACAGGCAAGACCGCGACTTCGGCTGTCATGTGGGTGCCCTTGATATGCGATTTGAAGACCCACCCCAAACCAAAGACGGATTTGGTCGTGTTTTGAACCAAGGCTCCAACTTCGTTGGCAAAATACCCGATACCAATGATTATCTTGTCTATAATGGGAAAGCCAGCATATCAAACAACCCCAAAGAGCTAATACGCAAAAGCCGAGAAATTACTCCACAACTCAGGCACTTATTTGCCCTCGCACAACAAACTGCTCCTGGACCGGAGCGAGAACAAATTGTCGATCAGCTACATGCTATGCAAAAACACTACTATACAATGCTACCCGATAATTGGTGGCAAAAGGCAGATATTCTCGGCAAGGACTACGAACGAATCTCTGCCGCCCAGGGAGACATTGATGGCACGCGACCGGCCTCTCTCGGCACAAGAATTGTTCAAGCGACAGGCATCCAATAAGGAGTAATATGGGAAGTATCGGCGAACGGGTAAGCATCATCGAAGGTAAAGCTCCCGTTATTTTTGTTGCACCACATGGTTATCGCGGGAACGACACAAACACCACATACATTGCAGAAGCGGCTGCCGCTCAAACAAATGGGTTTGCTGTTATCAACCGGGGATGGCAACGTGATTCGACCGTCGATATTTGGCACGACAAGGCAAACTGCAACAACATTGAACACTGCCTGGAGAACGTCGTGCGGGATGAATTCCTTGATCCCATCATTCGGTTCAAAAACCGAATACTCAAAAAATTTGGTTACTCAGAGGTTTTCGTGTTCATAATACACGGTATGTCCAACAACCACCGTGTACTCGCGGGCGATCCCACCCTCGAAATGATTATTGGCTACGGAGACGGTACGCCACAATCCTTATCCTGCGACGAATGGCGAAAAGACATGCTGGCGTACCAGTTGAAGAAAGTTGGCTTCACCCCTTATCAAGCGGGCAAGAAAAGCCAATTTGCTGGTTGGACACGCAATAACCTCAACCAGCTATTTCGCAAATGGACCGAGTTTCGTGACCCAAGGGTGCAATCTTTTCAGATCGAAATCATTCATGAACTACGTGAAGCCTCGGATATAGCTCAACTCACCGGAACATACATTGGGATGGCAGTTGATGACCTAATCGTATCCGATGATTTCGATGAAGATATTGACCTACTCACTTACGTTTGAGCGTATAATTGGGTATGAACACCGAATATGAAACCAGCTTTTTGGTGATGCCCGAAGACACCAACGCCAACAGTCCTATGATCTTCGGTGGGGCATTCTTTTCCAAAATGGATTTGTGTGCCGCCGTCACCGCTCGCAGATTTCTTTACGAGTCTGCTGTCTGCAATGCCGCCGTGACTCACAAGTTCGAGGGTACATTCCTTCGGCCTTGCTACCTGGGCGACCTGATTCATCTGAAAGGACAGGTGGTCGAGACAAGAAAAAAGGCGATTGCCATAAAGGTAATCGCCGAGCGTGAGACTAAAACTGTTCGTGAATTAGTGGCCGAGGGCCATTTTGTTTTTGTTTCGGTTACTGACTTACTGCGACACAAGATTGAGGACAAACCTTATTTGCTGCCCTACGCACCACACGGCCTTACTCTCGATGTAGATAACGCTCAAGATAAGCCCGATCTTCGGCAGTCAAAGTCAAATACTTCGGCATCTGGTCGATAGACCAATCTCGATTCAAGAATACCAAATCATTTCTGTTGTATCCGTTCTTCATGATGACGAAGTTGTTATTGTGCAGCATCCCCAGGAAAGCCGTCCGGCGAGCCTGAAGAGCGAGCTTCTCATCAATACTCTGATCTTTAGCCTGTAACGCTTCCACGTCTTGAACAAGCTGTGAGATCGTTGCAGAGTAGTCTACCGCTTCTGGCTGTGGCGGCTCGTCCAGATTTAATTCTGGCTTGGGTTCAACGACAATCGGCTTAGAAGCATTCAACGAGGGCCATCGAAACAGGCTCTCATTTGTCTTCGTGTTGACTGCCAAGAGAAGCAGGCCCAATAGAGAGATCGTTACGATCAATAGAGCCGGGCTGCTACCGCCCTTTGATGGTGCGGGAGCGGGCTTCGCCAGTTTGGGCTGCGGTCTACGACGCGGCAGATTTTGTGGTTGCGGCTGTGGCTTGGGGGTTTGAATAGGTGGCTTGGTCGTAGTTCCTCCACTATTCGCTCCCTCTAGCTGCTTTCTTAAATCAAGTTCCCATTGATCCATGCTGTCCTCCTGTTTTTCACCATTCGATGACTTATTTATGCCATCGAATGGTGAAAATACAAGAGTAACGCAGGCGATTATTGATTTTTAGCCCAAGTCCTCACTCGGTTCGCCAGTTGTTTGAGCGATGTTGATACCCGGCAATCCCAGGGCCGACTGAGACTCAACTGGACCTCTACGTCGATTTTCCGCTTATATTGCTTATCAACCCCTACAAACAGGGGGTCCGAAGAAGCGGCGTATTTCCCCAATTCAAACAGGGTAATCGGACAGAGAGTCGCTGAGGGGAACCAGAACAATCTTGCACGCGATTTGCGTAGATGGATGAATTCCCACTCGATTTGCCACGGAGTCTCTTCCTGGGCCTTTGTGGGGTCGTCAGGAAAGTCATCACGGCGGGGGTTCAACAGGATCAGGTCGGTATCAGCGAGCATACCAACCATTTCGGCCTGCCAGTCACCACAACCTGTGATGCCCCCGGCGAGGAAGAGTCCCTTGCGGTACTCTTCCATCGTTTCAGGGTGCCAAATATCAGGACATTGAACGTGTTGCATCAGATCGTATTCCTGCTAGGCCAAGAATGCTTTGCCGAAGTGACCTCACGACTGGCAGTCTCCAGATCAGTTTGCAGGTCAGCAGTTTCAGTGTCACCACTGTTGATACCGACCCGTACTTGCCGGAGCAATTCATTCAGCGAATTTTCCAACACATTCAGCGTGTTGCCGCCCGGCTTGGAGCCATTCTGAAGATCAGTCCATTGACCCAAAAGCCGTTGGCCCTCTTCAGACCACTTCTTCTTCTGGCGGTCGTACTGATATTGTTCCATTTCCTCGACGGTCAATTCGTGACCTTCGGTGCCACGCCAGTTCCGGTCACGGATGCGAGTGAGCAGACCAGAGAAGCGGTGGTAGATCATCAACCACAGTTCGACCAGGAAGTCGGCCAGGAAGGTTTCGATCATGCTCCAGGGCCACAGGCTCATCCAGAACGTGAAATCAGCCTTGTGTGCCCACACCTTGGGTCGAAACTCAATCCTCATTTCGTGGTCGTCGCTCCAGTTGTTGGACTGGAAGAACTCCCACCACTCTGCCTTCACGTCCACAGGAGCTTCATTGAAGTCGCTCTCGGTGAGATTCTTGGACTCAAGCCAAGGCAGCCAAACTTCACGGTAGAGCCGATTCTGAACCTTGGTGAAGCGATCCCACTTAAACAGGAACCAGAAGATACCCACCAAGACGTAACCGACAACTCCCGCGAGCGTCCATAAAGGGTGTTCCCACATCCCTTGGATGATCGGAACGCCGGTCACAAATTGCAGCAGCAAAATGGTTGCCACGATTGATGCCGTCGCCATCCATCCTCGTTTGAGGCGGACGAAGAAGACCAATCCCACGAACTCTGCCAAAATGATAAGCCAAAACACCAAACCAAACGGGGCCAAAAACCACATAGATTCTCCTCCTGTGTCGCCGTGAAAGAGCCAACTCAAGGCTCGTTTATCTCCGAATAAATGAATCAACGTCAGCGTTGAAAACGCCGCGAAAAGGGCACCGACCAATTTGGATGTTTGGTACTTTTTGTACGCATCGAAATAACTGCGAAGTAAACCGAAGGTAATCCAGCCTCCGATTACCAGCGTCACCCAAAATAAGAATCCCGGAGGGGCCAACCAATCCGACCAAACACCCATGTCACTCTCCTCTCAAAGCATAAAGTAAATGGTCAACAGTCATGACTCCGTTCCGACCCTGCCGGTAACGATGAGCGTTGTCATGAATCCATTGGCACAATGTTTCTTCTGAAATGGCGGGATCGCCAAACATTTGTAACGCTTTTTCTTTGAATTCTCGGAAATCCGAGAGACGAAGCTCGGTACGGGGGTCAAACGGCGTAAAAAAGCCATTTTGGAAGGCCCCATTGCCGCACTCCAGGTACTTGTTGTACTGGAAATCATACTCAACGTATTCGTCGTCTCGCAGGTAATTCCTGCCGCCTACGAACACGGAGACAACACGATGATGACCATCGTGGATGAAGTGCTTGCCGTCCTCAAAGCGAGGGATTTGAATGAGTGGGGATGATCGAGACAACCCTTTGTCTAGGGCATATTGATCGAGAATTTGTGTCGTCCAGAATCCGCCTGACCGGACGAACTCTGCCATTGGCTCGATGGCTTCCATGTGACGCAACTCAGCGTGCATCACATAGAGATCGCTTAATGCAATCATTTTACTTCTTTCACAAGGGACTGAGGCACATAAAATACCTCATTGCCCAATTGCACCAACACCCGACCGGCATGTGCTGCCAGCGGCTCCAATTCCGTTCCGCGTCGAATACAACCGAAGTGTGCCATTCCTTCAGGGCTTCCATCATAGACAGAGCAGCCAATTGTTTCGTCCTTGATCCGCCACAGGTTAATATCAACCTTTGTCTCGACGGCATCTGCCCGTGATTTTCGTAGGGCCGAACGACGTTCCTTGGTTTCCTGGGGAATGGCAGTCAACTTATCCGGCCAAGGTTGGGCGAGTTGCTTCTTGGTTTCCTCAATCAGCAAGTGCAGCTTCTTCTTGGTCAACTTCCCTTTATTTTCATCATAAACAGCCCGCACCGAAGCAATGCCTGCCAAGGTCATATTCGCTGACCCCTTCAGGTTGTTACAGACAATGCACATCGTTTGGTAGTTTGAGTGAATATCTTCGCCACCGCACGACTTAGGCTGAATATGGTCTTTGGTCATCAAGATCAGTTTGTTGCCGTCGATTGCGTAGAGATTGAAGTGTGGGTTTTTATCATGCGGGTGTTGCTCCAGCAACATCAAATCCCCCACAATTCCACACGCCACGCAGGCCATATTCTCTCGAAAGATGAAATATCGGTGAGAGTTCATTCGCACCGAGTATTTTTTGCCATCAATCTCGTAGTCACGGCGGGTGTCATCCTTGGTGATGTATGGCAATACCTCATCAGGACGAAACTCTCCGAGACGGATTTTTTCGACTTTCTCTTTCAGCTTATCGGCACGGGCAACAACGCGAGCTTCCGGGAAGCCTTGTTGAATCAAGGATTCCAATCTCGCTCGTTCTTCTTCCAGAGTAACAGGTAAAGATGAACGAGTTGCGTCTACCTCCCACTGAACAGTGGCAGTCAACCTATACTTGGTCATACGAGGATTCTACTCCAGGGAAATATCGGTGTAAAGTCAGATTATTCAGCACCTTCGGCTTCGTCTTTCTGCTGAAGTTCCTCAACAATGTCCTCGATAAGCTCGTTGTGACGGTGAAGTTCTTCGTCTCGACGGTGGAGTTGCTGCACGATTTTCTTTAGCTCCTCAATCTGAGCGGCCTGCTTCTGGTTGAGCCGAACCACATCCTCGATCTGAAGCGTCTGCTTCTTGTAAAGCTCGACGATTTCATGTTCGACCATCAAGTCGCTTTCGACCAAATCTTTGATCTCGGCAAACAGGTTGCGATATGCGGTGTCCTGCTTTTTTTCTGCACGCCGTTGAGACATCAGAATAAATGGAGCTTGAAATGCCGCCAAACAAGAAAGCATTAAATTCAGGAGAATAAAGGGGTATGGGTCGAAATGAATAACCTCAAACAAAGCAAGGGTATTCAGTGCCACCCAAAGAATCAACAAAAAAAATGCGGTGAATATAAACCGCCAAGAGCCGCCAAACTTTGCTATCGAGTCGCTGACAACATCAGCGAATGAACGGTGATCCTTTGCATCCATCTGGCCCCCTATATCGGCTTATTGCATCTTGTCTCCTAAAATAAGGCAATCTCTTGCCTCATGCGATCTGCTTCCGCCTGACTACGGAGCAGCTTATAAACGAGGATACCTGAAAAAAGCGATCCCATTGAATCGTCCGTGGTTTCTGCAAATTGCTGCAAGAATTCCACAATGACAGGGTTTTCCTCGTTTATTTTGGCAAGCTCTTCTTGAGCGTATTCATCGTCGTCTTGGCCGCGTAAAGCATGGGCGATTGGCAGGCCAACTTCGCCGCTAACCACAGGCAAATATCTATCCTCCAGCATTGATATACTCCGCATATATTGAGGTTTATCAAATAATACCCAACACGCGGAGCAGCGACAAGCAAACTATTTACGTTTGCTTGACAGCAAAATTGAAATTTGCGAAAATTCACCCGTTGATCTAACCCAAATGGATGGAGACTTCCGTGGACGAAGAAAAAGAATTGCTGAAGAGAGCAGCCAAGATTCGTATGGAGAAACTCAAGGCCACTCCTGTTCCCCACCCACAAGCCAAACAGGTGATTTCCACCACTCACGTCGGCGGGGCAACAACCAAACAGGCTCTTGGTAGGGCAGGGCGACAGTCGTCAACTTCCCCGCTCAAAGACCTGGAACGGAAGATTGAGCAGAGCGAACTCAAGTGGACCGAATTGAGAGACGCCCTGATCGAAGGAATTCCAGCCGAAAAGCTGGAAACCATTCGTGCTGTCATTCGTGCTGAAGAACGAGAATCACTGCGAGAGCAGTTTGAGAAGATGCTTGAAGAAGCCTACGAGCAAGCATACGAAATGGTGCGGTCCAGCCACGAAAAATATACACAGCGTCTCGCCGAGATCGACGACCTGTGGGCTGATGCTGAAAACAAGGTGAAAGATATTCGCACCTTCATGGTCGATAAGATCGACGAGTTTATCGACCAAAATCGCCAGCAGGCTCTTGAAATGACAGGCGAGGAAGTGTTTAAGGCCGTGATGGGGAAGAAATACCCATCTATCGACGATAATTGGGCCACATCGAAAGAAGAGTTTGATGCAAAAAAAGAGGCTATCAAACAAAAAATGAAGGACGACCTCGAATAATCGAAGCCGTCCTTCATGGACACTCAACTGACGTTAGCTTCCGAAATGTTCGGAGGCTTCGGCGTGCAGTTGGTCGATTAACGCCAACGAGATACGGAGAGGCTCCACATCATCGGGCGATTCCTTCGGCATACGAGCCGACTGATACGCCTCGACGATGCCATAGTCTTCCAGGGTCTTCGGGTAGTATCTCGTACCCTGATACCCATCCTTGTTGGTAAAGGTCTGCCAGTGACCTTGCTCCTCAACAAAGGCCGGGCAATATTTCGGCTCCGGCCCGTGCTGGTAAACTGTCTTGCGATCCCAACGGACCCACCGGGCCACGTCGTAGACCGTTTGATAATACCAACGATGCAAGTCCTTCAACTTGCGGAACGTGGCGTAATCGACGGAATGAAAGCCAAAACGACCTTCGTGAACGGGGTTCTTGACATTCGTACTCATTACAACTCTCCTTCAGAAAAAGACGTACCTTCCCCACTACCCTCGAAATGAGGGCACGAAGTCGGCACAGAAATTGGTTGGGAATTCTGCCCCTACATGAAGCCTGCCGTCGCTACGGACGGAGTATCTTGGAGGCAGTTGAAGCGTTTGAACAGATGGCGACGATCTTCAAAAATCGGCTCGGTAGCGATAGCCGTGAGTTCGTTGCCAATATCCGGTTCATAGAAAGGGCGGCAGACCACGCCTTGGCTTTGCAGCTTACACAGAATGCTGCTCAGGCGTGATTCATTGCGGACGCCACAAAGAACCAGATGGGGATGGTCCAGATCATCAGAATGATTACGGCCAGCCTCGTAGGCGGCGTGGCAGGACTGGACGACCTGCTGCGGGAAAGACAAATCCCGACGAATGAAAACGTAGACGTGATTCTTGCTGTTGTTCTACAACATGGCTCGGACCTTTCAAGAAATTGGTTGTCGTTGCTACTATTTAACCCCAAAGGGTTGATTTTGTCAAGTGGGGCACCAAGAAACTGGCGGGAAACGGCTTTTTCGACCGTTTCCCGCCACGGCCTGCTCGATCAAGTCGGACTTCTTGCTCGCGGCATTAGATTTCTCCAGGCGGGTTCATTTGTTCTTAGGGTGGCCCATCGCTCAAGGCGGTTTGTCGCCGCAGTCCAAGGCTAGGGCCGGTCATTTGGATTAAAAACTCATTTTTGGAGTGGCCGCTCCTTGCACATTCAATACTACTCGGAAAAACCCAGGTTGTAAACCAGATTTTGTCCAGACGACAGCTAAATAACAGACCATGAAAACATTCGCAGACTTTGATTCCATTCGACGGCTTGATGAGCTACTGAATCCAGGGGAACTCTCCCGGCCTAAAAACGGCCATTGGATGACGCCTGTACATTCAAAAAACGACTTCTACGAGTACCAATTTGACGTAGAGGGCGAAGATTGTGGCGATGAACGCTGTTATTATGTGGAAATTGACGCCTCGGACAATACGGCTGAAATATCCTTCGCACATGCACATACTCACTATGCCGACCGACCCAATTCAGGTGCGGGCCTGGGAGTAATGGGTGGAGTTATTTTTGCCATCAAAGAATGGCTGTCTCACCACTCGCCAGAATATATCGAATGGTTTCCCAATATGGGGTCAGCCGGTGCCAACCCTATGTCCAGAGCGAATGTTTATGCGAAATGGGCTGCCAGGAATTTGTTTCCAAAATACCTGCCCAAAGACGATACGATGTGGATTCGTAGAGACATATATGAGCAAAAATACGTGCCGCGTGGGTATCCGGCTCCTCCCGATGGCTCCGAGAATGACAGATCAACTCGCATGATGGGAGTAGATGCCGAAACATTTGCCAATAAGGTACGCATGTTTGAAAAAAGCAATCAACAAGCGACTCCGGCTCCTGCTATTATTCCACCAACTCGCAACAACCGTAATACGCCACCACCAACGATGGCTGACCACTTCAGCTTCTCCAAGTGGTGTCTTACTGAAGAACTCAATGAACTGGAATTATTGAGCGAGCTATTTGACTCAAATGAAATCAGTTCTTTCCAACCAAAAAATGGCGGGTGGGAAAGCCAACCAGCAGACAGCGATGGCACCTACGTCTATCGGTTTGACGTAGAGGGTGATCCCGAAGAATGCGATGGCCCCTGTTATTCTGCTGTTGTTAGTTACTACAACAAATCAGCAAGTATTGCTTTCAAACACGAAGAAACCCGTTATAGCGACCGGGGTGGTGCTGATGGACCGTGGCAATCCGCAGGATTGGATTCGAGGAAGCTCGGCACGACCGTCATGTATTCGGTTTTGAAGGCATTGATGGAATTTATTCATCAGGTCAAACCACCTAAACTCTCCTGGTCTGCGGTTCAAAAAAGCACACGTAACGCAACCAACACAGACGCTCGCAAGAAAGTCTATTTCGCCTGGGCGGTGAAAAACTTGTTCCCACACAGTTACGTTCCAGTAGACGCTCAAGTTTGGTGGAGTGTTGATTACTTCAATGAAATGAAGGAAAAATACCCTTCAGTCAATTGGCCGACGATCCCGGAACGTGGCGGCAGCAGTGATGCTAAAAGATTCATTGAAGAAATGTACAACGTGCAAGATGAGATCGACGAAGCAGAATCTCAGGCACAACGGGAACGCGAGCGGCAAGAAAGAGATCGAATCGAAAGACAGCGACAGCTTATTCGAGACAGTTTGCCTCAATTGATTGAAGATGAAGACTACAATCCACATCAAATCAAAGTGGGGGGCATGGTTCGCTCTACGCACTCGGATGTTGTCTTTGAAGTAGAAAACATCAGCGTAACATTTGATGAGTACAGCAGCCGTCTCTCGCCAATCCTCATGGCACACGTTATTTCATTGACTGGCCTTGGATCGGCTGACGAACACTATATCAACAGGGACGAGATCAAAGTCGATTATCTACGCCCTTATGAGCCGCCAACAGCCAGGGAGACATTTGAAGTAGGCGATACCGTCAAACTGACGCATGGCAACAGCAAGTATAATGTCAAGAGCCTAGACGATCCAAAAGGCAAAGGCAGAATATTGCTGCAATCTATGTACAACGACCTTTCTTTTCAATTCCCCGGCAACTTAATGAAGGTCAATTCCGAGCAGCCTCGCCCGGAAAGATCAAGCAGCTTCAGAGACGGCATGTTGAACGGCATGATCGCTGACACTCGCCACAATCCACAACAGCTAAAGGTGGGCGATGTTGTCCAAGACATGCATGGGCACAGTGACAGAACATACTTCGTCGTTCGTTTTGAGAGAGCAAGCAATGAACTGTTCGCTTATTTGAAGAACAGTGTGTACGGCGAACCAAGTCCATCTTCGACAGACTACGATTACAGCCAATTGGCTCGATATTTAACCAAAGTAGAGCAACAAAGCTGGAACCCACGACAAAGAACAAGCGGGCCGGAATTCCATCACCCCAATGATCCGGGGCAACAGCTTCCCGACCCGCCTGATGAGATCAACATCGTTCCTTAATTGGAACGCGGCTTGACCTGAATGTAGAGACTCTCTGGAGCCTTGTCGAAATACTTAAACAAGGCCGGACAGAGCCAGCCTTCCATCGTGCCGTCGTAGGCTGAATACCAGTTGCCGAAGCCCTGGTCGCCTTCGCGGACCCAGGTGGCCTTCAGATGATGGCCTGGAAAGGGACCGCCAGAGAAGACGACGGTGAAACCGCCCTGCGGGTCTGGAATGTTCTGTTCTGCACAGAGCCGTTCCATGATTTCCGGGACGCCTGCGACCAAGGCTTCCTTGTCGAGTCCTACGGTTTCGTCGTCGAAAACCCAAATACCTTGATACAGGTACGGGTGAATGACCATGATTGAATTGTTTGGCATAAGCGTTATTCCTTAATGACCTCGAACCGTGCTTCGTCACAATCGTAAGCTGTAATGTCGCCCGGCAAGAGTAAGTTGACAGTTGTTGCACCAGACTTCTGAAGACCTTCGACTTCGACCGTCTGATCTTTGCCGAAGGTCAAATTTAGCTCCATGTCAAGCACATGCTCTTCCATGAAGTCTTCATCGTCAGGACTGTAAACTGGCTCAGACAAGCCAAGCACTTCAGCCTCCAGTTCTGGCGTTGGTGTGAATGCGAGTACCTGAACAGCTTTCAGGTTGGTATCTTGCAAGAATCTGAGTTTCATGGTTCTCCTACAAAATTGGGCCGGGCGACCTAAAGTCGTCCAGCCCAAATTGGTTTTTGTTGTTTGGTTGGTTTACGACAAGGCCGCTTTGAGATCGGCCTTTGGCTTGAGGCCGACAAATGTCGTCGCCACTTCCCCTGCCTTGAAAATCTTCAGAGTCGGCAGCGAGCTAACCCCGTACTGGACAGCCAAATCCCGGTTGTCGTCGGTATTGACCTTCACCACTTTATATGCCCCGCCAGACTCCGCTGAAAGTTCCTCAAGAATGGGAGCCAGCATCCGGCAAGGGCCGCACCAGTCTGCGTAGAAATCCACCAGGACGGGCACGTCACTGGACAATACTTCGGACTGAAATTCTGCTGTGGTCACGTTTTTTGCCATGTTCTCTTCACCTGTGTTGAATTGTATAGTGCCTACATTATCTATCTTACCACGGCACAGTATCTTTGTAAACTGAGCCGTCACCCAACTACGGGGTTCGCCTGTTAGACGCTTCAGTCGGAAATAGGTTCAAGTTCCCTTCTGGAGTACGTCATCCAGGTTAATCCCCCGTTCGGCGAGTTCGGCGTAGGCCATTTCAACCAGTTTCTCGCCTTTGATTTCAACAGGGAATCCACCTTTCACACGACCCGCGAGAACACCAAGTTCAATTGGCGTGCCCACGGTAATCTCATCAGAGTTACATAGCCAGAATTTACCCTGAAGACGAACCACGATGTAGGTATCGTGTTCAATCGGAACAGTATTGGGAGCAACAGCCCAATACCCTGCTGTTCCGCTCATGATAAAGGAACGTGCCCTCTTTTCCGTGATCTCTTCCATTAGTCAAACCTACCACCCTGGCTCCAGGAAGCCTCTTCGGTATTGTGGAACACTAGATGCCACACATCGCCGAGATTAAGGGTCTGGTGTTCTCCAGACACACGGTTGTTAATCCGACTTCTGTGATACACTTTCCCTTTAGCGTAACGATTGCCCTCTGCCTCGAAGTGACGGCAGACATGCAAATTGCTACGCTCGTTTTCAACCGGCAAGGGAGACGGCGATACATTGATTGATGTTCGCGTGCGACCCAAGAGAGCCGCTAGAGCCTCATCCCGGAAGTCGGTGGAAACAAAGAACCATTCGCCTTGACGTTTGACGCTGAACCCTTGTCGCTCTGCACGACGGACTTTGTTCGGCTTCAATGCCTCGAAAGCATCGTTGATACTTTTTGGCTTACGAGGAAGTTGAGAGACGAAATAACGACCTTCATCCAAAGAACACAGTAGGTACTTACCTTCGTGTTCTAGGACGACCGTGCCAAGAATGTGCCAAGAGCCATAACTGAATCGCTGGTTTCTGTCGCCGCGAGAAATATACATTCCCTGCTTAGGTGGCGTCCATTCGTCGGTGTATGTGATCTCCAACGTAGAATCACGGGCATCACCCGTATAGTTGGAGTGTTCATAGAAGAGGCCGGTATCTTCGTCTCGAAAAATGAATTTGTTGAAATCGGCACGCCAGAAGAGAATCTGGTCCCGCTCTAGCTCGGAGAATTCCATTCCGGCGAAACGCAGAGCCGATGCAGAGACGGTGGGACCGGGGCAGCGAGATTGGGTCATGCTTTGGTGACGAGCAGTGCTGGTACTATACCCATCACCGTTTTTGATGAAGAAATCATCACCCATGAAGCGAGCTAGGGGAAAATGTGTGCCGTAGCTCCACAACATTCGGCCTTCACAAAAGACATTGTTGCCACTCCATTTGACGGAGTTTGTTCGCTTATTGATTCGCCTTGCAGCGAAATTGGCAATGATGTTTTCGTGTGACATGACTCAGTTCAATGAGCTAGGATGAATTCGGCTCCTGGTTGGTGAATAGCCAACGAGTTCTCGTAACCGATCAGGAGTCCAGAAAACATCGGACAAACCTTGTGAGTCCTGGACAATCCAGGCTCCATTTGCGATTTCTCTTTCAAGCTGACCGCTATGCCAACCGGCAACACCCATGAAAAACTTCAGCTTGCGGTCATCGTTCGTATTTTCCACAATAGAAATCATGTCGGGCGGCATAGCAAAATACACACCCGGCACAAGTTCTCGGCGGGGGTCGGTCACATGCAGATCGGCGTGACCATGAACCACATACAAAGGCGTCTGACAAGGACCGCCACAATAGATTGGCCCCTTATCTGCATTGTCGATAACTTCGTTCATGAAGTCTTCCATCTGCGACTGTGCATAAGGCGACGGGTTGCCCTCGTCGTCCGTATGATCCAAGTCAGAAGGAAGATCAAGACTTGATAACTCCCGGAGAGCAACAAATCCAATGGTGCGACCATTGAGAATAAAGCCTTGGGCACCTTCTTCACCATATTCGGTGAGGAACACAATGCTTTCACCAAAGATGGGATCAGCCAATCTTGGTGTCGCCACCAACAACTTACCAGCTTGTAAATTCATGTCGTTTCTCCTTCAGCGACCCCGGTGGGACTCGAACCCACAACTCACAGGTATTTAGAGTACCCGGCTCTGCCAATTGAGCTACGGGGTCAGAAAAGTCTCGGCGGCAGCGAACCACCGCCGAGACTTACTTCACACCTTACTTCTGGCCGTTGGACGGCGGCGGCACCGGAACATCGTTGGCGTAGTCCGCTTCGACTTCGTTCAAGTCGTCGGCCTTGTGTCCCAACTGTTGAAGCAATCGGATACTGGCCTCGGCATTCCGGTAGGAATAGCCTTCGATGGCCTTGCCGATACCGTAGCCGAGTTCTTCGGCTGCCTTCTCAACCGGCGAGCGGTTGTCGAGGTTCTTCGGCTCCAGCAGCTTGTGCTGTGCTTCCATTGCGTGGACAGCGGCCAACACGTCTTGCTCCCGGACTTCGCCCTGGATGCTGTCGGTCTTCTTCTTGAGACGACCTTCCTTGCTCAGACGCCGGATGGCGGCGAGCTTGGCCCGTTCGACCGCTTCCCGAATTTCGGCGGGAAGGTGATCGGCCAGAGCTTGACCGATGCGGTTGAAGTCGGCGTCCACGGCGATCAAGCCGCGACCGTAAAGCTGGACGAGCCGTGCAGCAGCGTCAGCATCCGGTCGAGTGACCTGGACCAGCGTATCACAACGACCCGGACGGAGGATGGCCTGCGACAGCCGATCCAGGTGGTTCGTGGTGAGAACGGTAATCAGGTCGTTCTGCTTGGTGTCCACTCCGTCGAAGGAGTTGAGGATTGCGTCCATCGCTTCGGTACGCTCATCCTGACCCAACACTCGGTCCACGTCTTCCGAGAAGATAACGGCGGGCGAGTACATGGCAGCGAACTGGAAGGCTTGTGCCAAGTCCAGCACGTTCGCCAGATAGATGAACGTGAAGCCGTTGTTGACGGCCTTCTTCGCCGTGACATAGGCGGTCAGGGTCTTGCCCGTACCGTAGTCACCAGCCAGCAAAACGCCACGCTTGAGCGGAACGCCGTGCTTGCGGCACTGATCGGTGCATTCGATGGGCGTGAACAGACCCAGGTCAATGTCCCGTTCGACCGCTTCGGGGAAGATCAGGTCGGACTCGACCACCTTCTCCACCGGAATGGAGAACTTGGGAGCGTGTCCGGTCGGATCGAAAGCCCGTGGCCCACCATTGCGAATCCACGACAGGTCCAGCTTGATGGCCTTTCCCTTGTAGATGCTGTGAGTCTTCAGCCGTTCCTTGATGCGGGAAACAACCGCCTCGATCTCATGCAGGTGACGCTGCTTGGTTTCGCCTTCCAAGAGGAAGCGAGGGCCAGCCGTCGTAACCTTCATGGACGTGTTGAGGTATCCGGCCACACCCGGAATTTCCACGCGGCCCCACGGGACTTGGCGTGAGGTATTCGGGCCGGTCGGCACGCCGATCATGGTCGGGGGCGACGAACCCCAAAAACCGGGCGTATTGACCTTGGCGACGAAGCCGTAAATGTCGTCGAGGGCGTCCATGAACGCCACGGCACCGTCGAGAGGGAAGCAGTCGATTTCGTGATAGACACCGACTTCTTTGTCCTCTTCCTGGTCCTTGCGTTCCAGCCAGCGAGCGGCTTCTCGGAGGCTCATTCCATCGGGAATGAGAATCTGCTTGACCTCCTTGGAGCGTTCGATGTTGACGTTCTTTGCAGTCCACTTTGACCGCCGACGCCCGCCACGACGGTCGGAGCCGTTCGTGAAGTCATCCAACTCCTCGTCGTAGTATTCTTCCGTGTCTTCGACTTGGGCGATTTGGTTACGTGACACCTGTTTGTCTCCTTGCTTTTTCTTGGAATCGGTCAGAGTGCTTTCCTCGATATGCTTACTATACTCCAACTTTTCCGGTTGTAAAACTCGTTTGTTGAAAGAGGCCCGAATTTCAGCTAATGCTCTACGAACTTCTTCGGATTGAGCATAGGCCATGAACTTGTCATCTATGATGCTCCCGCTCATTTCATACACCTATCTCCTCTCGATGCAACTCCATCAAATCCCAGGGAATCCAGGGGGCCGATGTGAGTTCTTCTGCCTCGTCGAAGGTGTACCAATCCCAACCGTCACATTTATCCGGTTCAGCATTAACTGGTAGGCCCTCAACATAATCTGCGACCAGAAAGACGGTAACGTAGTGCTTATCGTATTCTGGCATGGGGTCATTTGTGACAAAAATCGGTCGCCCTTGATTGCGAATGCGTATCACAAATGACGGTCCACATTCTTCTTCTGTTTCTCTGAGTCCACAATCCTCCCATGATTCGAGAAAATCTTGATGCCCACCAGGAAAGGAATAATGCCCTGCAAAATGGGCACCACGCCGTTTACCAAGCAACAGCTTCCCATCCCGAACGATTATGACTCCAATTCCAACTCGGACATTTCGCTCCATTGCATCAACCTTGTTGACGGCGGCAGCCCCGAAACTGTTGCTGCCTGTTGGCTTTGACCAAACTTGGCGAACTCATCGAATATCCTCTCTGGACTATACCCCATGTTTGTGAGATATGTTAAGTCCTTCATGGACGGAACAAAAGAAAACGATGAGAGCCAAAAATGGCTGATTGCCGCCCGCACCACACCTTCTCTGTTGACCGCCTTGGGAGAAAAACTTCCCATGCAATATCCATCGCCAGGGCGTCCTGCTCCAAAAGGCAACGGATACACCCGATCTTCAAGACTTGCCATCGGCTCCTTCGTCATCGACACGTTGAGACGTTGGAATCGAGTATGGGACGCGAGAAGTCCCCGCACTGTGAATTCATGGAAGACATAATATTGAACATATGGAAGAAGAAAATGGTGCTTTCTCCCACCGGCGTCAATTGTGCGATGCATCGGCGGACGCTGCACAATGGTCAAACTTTTTGAGACATATATCTCACCCAACAATTCCGGGCTTTTCTTGAACGGCCACATATCTTCTTCCTTATTCATCGTCAATGCTCCTCCACTTTTGCGGTTTAGGGAGGGGCTGTTCGTTGTCCATCACGGGTTGGCCGGGCAACGTCGGAAAAGTCGCACTCGATGTAATTGGCGGCGGAAATGTCACAGCGGATTGTTGTGCTGGACTGGCAATACTGTAAGCATGATGCGTCGAAGGAATTCCCTTAACAATACGCATCGCTCTTAGCTGTGTATCAGTTATCCAGTGGACCCACGATTCACCAACCCACCGCCATTTTTTTGCAAATTGCCCCTCAAGTTCTGAAATATGACATGCGTACAAATCATCCACCGCCAAATAAGCAGTGAAAGCCATTTTGTGTCGCCGGATCGTTTCCAGAACTTCGCCCAACTCCGCAAAGTTCAAGTCAAAATCTTCAAAAAGGAGGCACCACTCAGCTTGAGAACCGAGATCGGATTCAAACTCGGTCATGAAGTCGATGTATTTTTGCTTGAAATTCAGAGCGATACTGGCCTGCGAATTTACCTCGGCTGCGTAACTGTATGGATCGAGTTGCTTGTTGGGAGCCGAAGCAAGAATAGCGGCATCATGTAGTAACTGATCCAGTTCGTTGTAAGAATAGTTGGCTTGGGTCAATGCGTACTTGATGCGTGTAAAAAACGCAACCAACGGCACCCCTCTGCCGTCAATCATCGTAAATGGTTCTAGCCAAATCTTCATGACAAAAAACGGGGCCGGAGTATCATTCCGGCCCCGTCCTCTCTTCAGGATTAAGCCGTCCAGTCAAGCGTGAAATCTTGAGCCAGCTTGTTTCGCTCGGACTCAAGCCGTTGAAGCTCCTGCACCAATGCAGGCTTCTTTTCCTTGACCAACTTCTCACGCTCTTCTTCGTTTTCGCCGAGTTTCGTCTTGTACTTGGTCGCGTCCGCAGAAGAGAACTTGTCAATCAAGCCACTCAAACGCTCTTGATCTTCGTCAATTTCCTCGACCCGGCTTTCCGCCTCGGTGATCTTGGCTTTTTGCTCTTCAATCTTCTCTTGAGCAGCCAAGAGAGCCTTCACCTGTGCGTTGCTGGTCAGAGCATCAATGGGGTTCGTGACGTTGATGATCTGGTTGGTCAACCAACGACAAACGTATTCACCCGAACCAATGCTGATGCTTTGTTCGGTGTGACCTTTTTCCATCACACGGACGACCACCTTGGCCTTCTCAGGCAGGGTGAACGACGCCCGAATGCCAGTCGGAGTCGAAACGTACTCTACATCGACGGTGTTCTCGCCATCCGAGACTTGCACTGCGAAAGTGCTTTTCTGAATGCGGTTGGCGTGTTCAATCTCGAACTTGAATTCTTCATCCTTGGAGTTTTCAATCTTGTAGTCCGTATAGGACTCAAAACGTCGGCTCCACACGGCCATCGAATGACCGATCTTCAAACCAACAACTTGTTGGTCACTCGGATGGGTTTCAACGAAAACCCTGACGCCAGTTTCCTTGGCGTAGACAAGGTTCACTTCTTCATCGTTCTTGGCACCCTGAAGAACTGCTTTGCCTTGCAGTTCTCCATCCTGGATGATTTCGCAAACACCCTTGCCAAAAGTTTGGCCGGTAGTGTTCTTGAACCGCAACGCACGGAAAGGCCGCTCGGCGTCCTGCTTCTGATTGAAGAGAAGCAAGATATTGCCTTCATCCAATTCAGACGTATCCAGCGGAATAATCGCGGAGCGTTCCGAAAGGATCGTAACCGGCGTTGGCGAATCGAAAACGGCGAAGTCGCCGCTCTCACTGTACGCTGCCTCCGGGGCAGTAGGAGCGGCACCGCTGTAAGACTCCAGCATGGCGGCACCGCCAGATGCCATTTGCATCAAGCTGTTTTGGTCATCAGACGGGAATGAGCATGTCTTGACGCTGCGAGTTGCTGCACGGGCACCGGCAGGAGCCGCAATATTGATTTGCGACGGAATGTCGATGCAGGGGAAGACAACATTGGGAATTGCCGCCTGCATATCGACTGCACCTTGGGCACGGTCGGCGACGACATTCACCTTGCCACGAATGGGGCGGCGGATTTCGGCAAGGTCTGTGGCGAAAGTAATTGGCGAGCCGCTAACCACGCTGATAAGCGTATCACGCCAATCATCGTCTGTGTCGTTGTCCACGACCGCCTGTTGATTGAGGGACCACTTGCTGTCCTTGACGAACAAGTGGTATCGAATTTTCCAAGAGGCCGCAGGAATTGCGTAAACGACGTTGCAGGAACGAGCATCGCCCTTGGGGACAACCTTCAGGTTGATAAAGGAACTGTTCGGCTTGATAGCCGAAAAAGAGCGTTGCAGAGCCTTCTCGATCTCACTCTTGACCTGTTCGTCAAGAAATTCGATGTGTTCGATCTCTTGTGAGAGGAAAGAAAAGAACTTGTTTTCCACTCGCACTGAGACGCGATAATTCTCAATCGCAACATCACCACGAACTTCGGTAAACTCTTGGATGCCCAAGAGGGTGCCGCGATGTTCTGCCCCCTGGACTTTCACCAGGATTTTTGCTCCCGCAAGTTTGGTGGCAAGATCACGATCCACGCTTTGCGGATCGAGTGTCAACGAGGTTTCGTTGGCTCCTACCGGCTCGTAGTTCGGCGGCTCCGGGCATTCCACATCGCCCGTGACCGAAAGGGTTCCCACTGCATCGCAGAGGTCTACGCTACGAACGGGAATGGAAATGTCCAAAGGCTTCCCATTCAGTTCGTAATCGCGGCTGATAACTGCCATGCCGTTCGAGTAAAGTCTGACTCGATTCATGCCGTATTTCTCCTGAAAAGTTCTACGGCAGCGTCCGCAGCTTGCCGTTTGGTAAGTCCAGGCGGGTCTTCTTTCGTGCCACCATAGCACGAACACGAACCTTCCTGGTGTCCCACGGAACCAACTATGCCCCGTAGGAAGCAGTTCACATGATAGTAATGACCATCACCTTTGTCACCTACCACGGGGATCGCCAATCCATCTTCTCCGGCCAGAAACTTCTCTTTGCACCATTCACATGGCTGCCCTATTGGCGTGGGAATCTGTTCTATGTTTTGGGCGATAGCGAGATTGGGCTGGCCGAATTTCTTCATGAATCTTCTCCATCTTGGAGGATGATCGCTCCGGGATGGTAGATATTAACTTCACTCAGCGTGAATTCAACATCACTGTCGTAAATTCCACGCCTTTTCAATTCGGCAATCAACGTCTCCCGTGCTTGCTTGTGGTTGGCAGCAACAATGAGAGACGAAACGTCTAAGGCATGAAACCCTCGAAAATCGGTACAAGTGAAGACCTTCTGCGGCGTGGCAGTCGCCCGCTTTCCGGTGTAGTCTGAAGGGAACAAACCGATTTTATCCCATGCAGGTTTGCCGATGCCGTAAAAGCTCCAGAAATACCGCTTGAGTTGACGCTTCTCCAAATCTGTAAATTTCGAGTGGTCAATTTCGTTCGTCTTTTCCAAGATGAGGATCGTGAATTTTGTCGATTCCCCCTCGGAATTGATCGTGAGTTCCCCTGTCACATTTGGCTTGATCGGATGTTTATCCCGCCATTCAATGGGACTGGTATCGAAATTGAACTCCCCGGAGACTCGCACGCCGTCGATATACTGCGACGGGTCGTCAACTACATCGCTGTACGGATCATCTTCGTAAACAGCGACTTCCAACTCCACACACCCCAAGTGTATGGACTTGTATTGGCCGATTTTCAGGTAAGCATCGTGAAATGTGTGGTGGTCGATCATATTGGAATATTACCCCGCAGATCGACGGTTGTAAAATCAACTTTTGTCGGCCCATTCTGGACGGGCTAAACCCTCGGCCCTGGCTCGCTCCCGCTCCTTATCTCGCCATTGATTCCAGAATTCAAACGCCGCCTGCACGGTGGGAAAGCGAGTACGTGCGATAAACTCTTCCTGACGATTGGACGGCAACGACTCATACTCCCACTCTCCCTCTTTAGAGAGGCAATATTGGCCGTCCACAATCGCCCAGGCCGTCTCTCCGCGTTTGGAAATGGAGACATGGTGACGCGATTTGACCCAAGTATCCGTGGCTTCCACCAAGAAGCCGTTCAGATGGGGTGGCGGACCTGCATCAAATTCAATCGCTCTCGCCAGCAGTTCTTCCACCTTCATCTTTGTCTCCCGTAAAGTCGCACTTGAACAACAAATTGATTTTGGCAGCCTTATCAATAGCCTCCTGACGCCTGTTGAATCGCTCGACCATGCCGTTATACATGGTCATCCAAGTAATGGCTGATCCCAGGAGCATTTGGATCGTCACAAAAACAATTCGCTTCCAATAAGGTTCGTCTGCGGGCCACTGAACCCCTAGTACAAACTCCACTCCCTGAAAAGCGATTACCAGGGCGAAAAATATCAACCAATACTTCCAAAACGGAAATGGGATTTTCATGCTGACTCCTTTGCGAGCCACTCGCCGACCGTCATTTTGAGATCGTAGTCGGGATTTTGCTGGTTGCCTTCCGTGAGAAGGTACTCCCAAAGCTCCCGCTCGCTCATGTGGTGTTGAATGTAGAGTTGCGTATCATTCAATGAACCCTGCCACTTCACCTGCTTGACTCCACGGAAGAACAAGCCGGTTATCATATCGGCAAGCCCATATGATAGATGGCCGAGAGGAATATTGGGGTTGACTTCCTTGGCGTGAACGATGCTGACATTGTGGTCGCCTTCCATGTAGGTCGAACCCAATCGGTGCTGACCATCGGGCAGCCAGTTGTCTTTAGACGACCGACCTTCTCGATCCCATAATTCGTCCTGTTTGAAACGAAACGGCATCGTACCCGATTTGACGGCCATCCCTACGGGGGCAACCTGACTCATGACCATTTCTGTCGGCGTGCAGAGAGCCGAAGCTGTCATGATGAAGCGTTTTTGTGGTATCGACGCTCGCTCCAAACTCCAACGATATACGGAACGACCGAAAAAGTAATTCACGGTCGCTTCGATACCGAAAGAAACATCGGCGAGCTTCGCGTCCAATCCGAGAAGAGTTCTGACTTTGTGAGGCGAATATTCGATGTTCACAGTTTCATCAGACATTGGAATTTCCCAAAAATCGTGTGAAAGAAAAGCCCTACCGGAAATCGACCGCTTTCCGGTAGGGTGGCTTTTGGCATACAGATCATTAAGTCAAACTTAATGCTGGTTCTAACAGGGTCTTATGGTCCGCTCGACTGGATTCATCGCTGACTCAGCGAACCAAATCGTAGTGGCAGCATCACAATAACCCGAAGGTCATGTGCCTATACCGCGACCCACCACCCCCGCTCCGACTCGGCGAGCAAAACATTAGCTGCCTTGCATCAGAACAGGAAGCTCCACCAGCCGAACATCAACCCATAGGACACAAGTCCAAAAGCCTATTATTGCTGGTTACGTTACCCCAAATTCACCATCTTGTAAATCGAGGGGTTACTCCCAATAGTCTTCCCATTTCTTTCCGATTTCCGGGAAACGGGTCTTCAGGGCCTCAAGATAGCGAAGGGTTTTGACTTTCCGCATCCACAGACCGTGGCCGGTGCCACCCTTAACGATCACACCTTCCTCAACAGGATACTTGCTTTCACGAACATCCTGGATGAATTGCTCATCGAATACGCCGCGATAGATCACTTCGGCGATGGGCATAGATTGAAACAGGTCAATGAATTCAAGCGGAGGAATAAATCCTCGCTTGTGAACATTGACATCAAATAAAACGAGTTCCTTGGGATCATTTGATTCGACCCCAAGGAACTCTGCGTCGTGCTTGCCTGCGAAGGTGTGCGGGCCAAAAAATTCAGCGTAAGCAATCAATGACTCAGCGTGACGATACAGCTTGTGCGATTTGATTTGTCGCTCAATACCGTCTGCATATTTCTTCATGAAAAGGCTGATAGCCTGACCATATTCGGGATCAGACTCATCAAACAACCGTCTCCGGGTGCCGAATTTGTACCAACCTTGTTTCCGATTCCACTCGAACCGCAAGTTCGATCCGTCGTACTTATAGAAAGCCACGCAGGACTGACCAAGAGTGTCGGCCTGATTTGCTTGACCTGGACCGAGTATCTTCGGATATTCTTTCATCGCTTTGCTTAGTATTCAAATTGAGCCGTGTACCTAGCAATGCAGTACCAAGTGTCTTTGCGATTGCTGGCGAAAATCAATGCGTCCCCCGTGCTGTTGAAGTCGATGTTGGACGCATCGAACAAGTTTGTTCCAGGTGTGGGCCGAAGCGAAACACCCGCCGTGTTGTCAACACAAACCAACGTCAACCATCCCAAAACTTCTCCAGGGTGTGGCAGAGTAATCTCCACCAAGTTTACGCTGGCTTGAATAATTGCCATGCTCACGTTGTTTGCGAGGGTCGTGCTGGCTGAGGTTTCAACCACAACACCACGTTCTACATCCCCGGCTCCCGCGAGCGAGTGAACTACTAACTGATCCCCTAGCGGACTCCCTTTTACACTCAGACCAATACCGGCCCCAGGGACCACCTTCTCTGCTAGAGGAAGCACAACCGGATCATCGTGGGTAACGCGAAGCATTCCCGGTTTTACATATCTTCCCATATTTCTCCTTGCGTACCATTTCTTTTGGTTGGAGAGCAAAATCGCCCTCTTCCCGTATGTACGCTCTAGGATGGAATTTGGTCAGAAAATGCTTCTTCGACCTTTTTACTGAACTTCTTCTTGGGCTTGTGCCGGGACTTCTTGGCGTAAATGCATGTTACTACGGTTTTCTGCCCACTAAAGCGATGGGGCACGATCACGAAGCAAATATCATCATCCACCAAGAAAGTAAATTTCTGGATTCCGTATTTGCCGTATAGCTCCGCGAGAAACACCGAATCGTTAAGGTATGACTTGGACTCATGCGATCTCTTCAGTCGATCCAGCATAGACTCTTCAAGTCTCGTCCGATCCTTTTTCATGGCTTGGCATAACGAGTAGACAAGGGAAATCACCCTGGGTTCACTGCTTCGTTTGCCTTTTTCCAATAATGGTTGGTATTTTTTCTTCTCCAGAAAACGAGTAAGAAAACGCTCTCTGGCATGGTGTGTGATAAGGAATTCCTTCTGTAAATCACTCCATGTCATTGTGGGCCTCTGTCCTCCGAGCTTCATCCTGCATCCTCCTTTGAATGAGGGGCCGAGAAGAAGGCATCATACGCTATCGAGGCTGCATTCTCAAGGTTAATCCATTCCTTCCCAAAACTCGGCGACGTTGATAACCGAGTCAGGCAAATTTGCAATTGTGCCGCCCTTGATAACATCAACATATGTCTGATTCACACGGGGCATATAACAGCGAACGAATAAATATCCATCACGCTCCATGCCCCATACCGGCACGTTGAATTCGTTATATTGAGGCATCGTCTCGACCGACTCATATAACCGAATTGTATTGCCCGCTACACGTTGATCGAGCGGTCCCAGGCGATTGAACCCCTTGGGAAGTCCCAAATTGATCGTGCCGATATGCGAGACAAGCGTCCCCGCACAATGACGGTCACAGGTGAATTGATCGCCGTCCGGCTCGTAGCAGCCACTATCTACACCGGCTCCACAAACGCAGCCAGGACATTGGAATTCTTCGATCATTTGACGTTGAACAGGATTCATAGCGTTTCTCCCAAAGGCAAAAAAAAGGCCCGGCAGGGACGCTCCCGACCGGGCCTCGAAGTGTACCAAGTTAGACTTGGCACCGGAGGATAGTTTGATTAGGTGGCAGCGGCCACGTCCACTCCGAGAATGTCGGCGGCTGCCTCGACCAAACGGGCATTCTTCCGTTCGGGCGTGTCGCTGATGCCGAGCTTCGCCCGGCTCGGATAGTGAACCGGCTGGAGGATCGTGAAGACCGCCCCCAACTGGTCACGGGTCGTGACGTAGTTCTTGACTCGCTCGTAGAAGCCAGCCCGGACCACGACCTTGTTCGACTTGCGAATGATGGCATCCCGCTCGTCGTCGGTCAAGGCTTCGACCGTGACTTCCGAAGCCTCGTCGGCGTCCGCTGTCAAGAAGGCCAGCAGCTTACGCCCGGCTTCCTGCTCGACCGGCGATGCCTCGATCCATTCCTTGTTCTCGCCGTAGTGGCCCTCGACCAGTTCGTTCAGCGGTCGCGTGCCGGTCTGCGGCGTCATGTCCAGTTCGTTCTCAACCAGAGACTCGGCGTTGTCCTTGGACAAGCCAACGTCCATCAGGATGCGAATGGCCGTGTCTTCCGGGGCCTCGTCCTCGACGAAAGGCACACGGACCTTGAACTTCTTCTGAAGGATGTAGATGGCTTCCAGGTCCGGCTGGCCCTTGGCGTTGGGCAGCTTCAGGCTCGGATTGCCGGGCAGGGAGTTGTGATCCCACAGGTGGTCCAGCATCATGTCCAGAGCCGCCTCCTTGACCTCCTCAGCGGTATTCTCCAGACGGGCACCGACCACATCGGCCAGCAACTTTGCTTCCACCCACTTGACCAGCGAGTCTTCCACTTCCTTCGGAAGCGACAGGGAATTCCGCTCCTTGGCGGCGGGCTTCTTCGTGTCCTTCTTCGTCTTCTTGTTCAGGCCGCTCAACAGGTCAGCAGCGGACTTCGCCTTCGATGCGGGAGCCTTCGTGTTCTTCGCCATGACAGCAGTTCCTTGGAAAGTAACCAGCGTGACTCTGCCGAACAGCACAACGCCATTCAATGGTTCTTGGTCAACGCTCGTCGTATCAGTATACTACCCCGGTTTTTCGAGGTTGTAAAGTTGACTTTGAAAATGCCACAAAGTCTTGAAAACAAAGGACTTACACCATCTTGTCGCCGTGTTCCTTGACGGTGACGCTCAAAGTGTGGGCCAATTGTTGGATTTGAGGATCGCCGATTTGCTTTGCCATCCGGTTGATTTTCCAGACGCGATAACGGAGCCGTAATTTGGCGAAGAATTTCTGCATATTCTTGACCCATTCAATGGGCCAGAGAATTGGCGAAATCAAAACCACGCCGACCAAGACAACTGCGGAAATGAACTGGATTATTACGACGTGATGATCCAGCATTGGCGGGGCATCACGATAAACCTTCTCCATCATGTTCGGCAAATCCGAATATAGGCGAATAGCCGTATACGCCCACGCGACAAAACAATAGACCAACAGGATGTTAGTCAGATTCAGATTCATCAGACGACCCCAAAGAATCAGAAAGGAATTTATCCACAGCCTTACCTTGTGCGGCCAGGATCAACTTGGCTTTAAGCAAGGTGATACGCTCTCGTTCGACGCGGGCAGTTGACTCCTCCTCGCGGGAATGGTTGACCATTTCCGTTTTCAGTTGTTCCATCATGCCCAGGAATTGTTGCGTCTGTTCGTTGTCTCCAGTTCTTCGGGCTGCGGCCTCAAACATTGAGACGATGGAAAGGATTTTTTGACTCTTCTCCTTCTGATCCCCATTACGCTGTTCGTAAAGGGTCAAAGCATCTTGAATCAGTTGCATTTCTTCCTTGGTCAACTTCGATGTATCGAGCATGAGTCCATCCTTTACCGTTTAATATGTCTCGTCGCCCCACATTCAGGGCAATACTCACCGGCCAGGGTTCTCCAAAAGCAAAGAAAACCCCGTCTCTTTTTTCCCACTTGTGACGACAGGATTGTTGCTTGACCCGCAATGCAGCATCAAGCTCGTCCAACTCTTGTCGATGGCGAATTTTCATCGCCTCGACAAGTTTTTTGTGATCTTCGAGAATACTCACTGAATGCCCAACTTATCACAAAGTTTGTCGGCAGTGTCGAGAATCAGACCGTTTTGGTCGAGGCCGTCAATCAACGATTGCGGGAAGATGCTCTCACCGTGCAAGGCACCAAGCAGGGATGCAAGCATAGAGCCGTTCGAGTCAGTGTCACCACCAGCAGATACACAATCGTAGAGAGACTCGACATTGTGGGGGTTCCTCACAAAGAACATATAGGTGAACGGCAAGCTCTCGTAAATGTAGCAGCCGCCCTTGAATTCGTCAGAGATTCGCTCTGGATAGTATTCGTCGTGCTTGTACAAATATTGAAAGCGATTCTCCAGGTCGTCGTCCGTGATGGTGGACGGCAAGAACTGTCGGCCCATCGCCCCGGCTGCACAAACGGCATTGATGAAGGATTTTACGTCGAAATTGGCCGGATCGGATTGCAGACATTTGAAAATTGCAAAAGCCTGGGCCAATCCGCTGGTAACGCCCATCGACGTGTAGTGGGTCATCGCCGCCACCTTGGCGATCTTGTTGACGTTCTCCGTCCATGCAGGCTGGTCACAATGCGGATTCGTGGCTGCCATATAAATGGCAATCGGAGCCATCTTCATGGCAACGCCATTACCAGAACCTCGCGGGCGAACGCCGCTTTTCGCCAACTGGTCGATCACGTCACCCTCGGCCATTACGCCGGTTGGCATGTTTGGCTTTTGCGTTTCCGGCCAAGTGGCCTTATAGCCGGAGTCGCTCCAGTGCCCACCATCCACCAAATTTGCTACGGCATCTTTGGTGGTGCGGCCCCAACCATTGACCGTAATCATGAACTCTGCTGCATGTTCTTCAGCAATGGCGTCGAGATCGAATTCACCCGATCTGATAAAGGCACGGGCAATAGCCAACGTGAGTTGGGTGTCATCAGTCCAAGTGCCAGCCATTTCCCCGGCGAAATACTTGTGGCTACTGCTGGAGAGATATTGCGTGACACGACCGTAGGTTGCCTCGATATATTCGGCGGTATTCATTTCCACCGGCTTGCCAAGAGCGTCACCCACTCCCACTCCCAAAAGGCACCCTCTTACTTTATCTCTAGTTATCACTGCTGAGTCCTTTGACTGATAATTAGTTGACACAGTTCCACTAAACGCTCTTCGGAGAGTTGGTTCTTCATGATGTTCACTTCCTTATGAACCCATTGAATATTTTCTTTGGTATAAGGCAGTGAACTATCAATCCTATCCAGGGATGCAGTTTTTTCTGTATACTGCCCTTTTCTACTCAGAAGCGAAATAGGCAACCCTGTCAAAGCACATTTTCGGTCTTGTTCCTGAAATTTACTCCACGCATCTTTGATTGTTATATGCAAAGGAATCTTGCGAGACTTTGCCTTATTTTCAATGTCTGACCAGTGGCGGCGACTAATTTCTCCAAAACCGCCCCAAGAAGCACTCTCCTTGCTATGTCTTCGCCGCCGACACCCGCAAGACTTTGTGTGCCCACTTTTCAAATAATACACAAGTACGTTTACTTTGCTTCCACAAATGCACTCGCACTCGTATATCTTTCTTTTTCCTTTTTCCTCAGACAACCCAATGACAGTCAAATCGTGATATTGTTTTCCAATTTCCATCGGCATCCTCCTTTGATGCCAATAGAGTAAAACAATATCATTTTTCCTTCGGGTAAGCGATCCGGCCCATGAGGTCAAACATGAGGCCCGTCATGTAAAGCCGCACGCTTTTCTTTTGAGTATCGTCGGCAAGCAAGGCTCGAAGTTGAGTAATATCGAGCAGGTGTGTTTCAATGTCCTCGACCCCATCCAGATGATCGGCACTGACTTCGCCTGTGCATTCCACGTAGATATTCGTGGCGGTTTCATCAGAGAGGCCCGCAGAGCCTACAACGGGCGGGCTGGTACGGAAAATACTGGTAACTTCCAAACCAGTTTCTTCCTTCAACTCACGGCGAGCGGCTTGCTCCAGAGTCTCACCGGCATCAGGAAGTCCGGCTGGAAAAGACCACTCATAATCGCCCAGGGGGACTCGATATTCGCGGATCACCACCAATTTCTTCTCTTGGGTGTGAATCGGCACGATAACAACGGCATCCGACTCCAGGGGATCAAGTCCGACTTTCGGGTTCTGCTTCCGGGAGACAAATTGCCAGAACCCGACCTTCCCCTGTGCCTCGAACTCCACGTTGAACAGATTGAGCCACCGTTGGTCCGTGAGTTTCTCGACCTTTTTGATTTCGATTGACATGAACTTTCAACTTCCTCTGTTCAACGAATTTGTAATTGGTCCCGGACTCATCGAGCAGCGAAGAAGTCAAAAGATAGTCAGAATCATCTTCGCCATGTTTGGTGACAGATAAAAACAATCCCAAGACCACATCATCATTTGCTTCCGCCACCGCAGACAACGCAGCCGTTTTGGGCGTGCGTTTGTTTTTAATGACAACATCCAATTCGCCGCTTTGGACAGTATAGACAGGCATCAAAACTCCTTATCTGAGCAGTATAGCTCTTCCTTGAATTTGATTGAGAGCCGCCCTATTCTCTCCTGCTCTCACACCTTAATCTTACTACTCCATCGTTAAAATGTAAACTGCAAAGAAAAAGGCCCGACTTGTTGGTCGGGCCTTTACAACCTTGAAACACCGGCCTAAGTAGGCTTTTGTTTAGAAGGCTTTCTGCACAACGGCTTCCGCCACCGGAATGTTGTTCTCGTCACAGAAGTCTTCCAGGTCGAACGTGGGGTTCGTATCACGGTGACTTCCGTAAGCCAACTCAATGGCGTGCCGGAAATCTGCAAGTTGCAGGCCGGTTTGCGTCTTGTTGGCAATATCCCGCTTCACGGCTTGAGTCGTGGCCGTTTCACAGATGCCCTTAATCATGGCACCCGTGACACAGTTAGCGAGCGTGAACGGCAGCCGAACACCCGTCGTCTTGCTTCCCACTTCATACAGACGACGATGGCCTGCGAAGAGATCGGCAACCGTGACAGCCACCACATGCTCTTTGTCTTCGCCATTAGCAAAGGGCACATCCCGAAGGTGAACATCGAAGTATTGTGAGGCCGTTTCCATTGAAGGACGACGAACCTTGATGGACTTCTCACAGCGACGTTCACGGGTCACGGCGGGGTCGATACGACGCGGCTGGTTCGTCGCCAGCAACACGAACGTATGGCTCTCGTCCAACCCGTCCATTTCGCCGAGGAACATCGGCACAATCGTATTTTCCACATCACTCGACTTGCCACTGCCCCGCATTGGGAGCAAAGCATCGGCTTCGTCGATGAACAACAAGGCTGGATAGCCGTGCTGCTTGTGGTGTTCACGGCCACGGGCAAACAACTGACGGATCATGTCTTCCGTGCGACCGACGTGCCAGTGCAACAGTTCCGGTCCCTTCACATAAATGAAGCCAGACTGGAAGTTCTCTTTGCCGTGAATCTCGGCAAAGCGATTGCTGATGGCCTTGGCGGACATGGTTTTTCCACATCCAGGAGGACCATACATCATGCCGCCCTTCGGCACCGACTTCTTGTAGTAGGCGAACTGATCTTTCGCCAAGTGCGGCAGGATAATCAGTTCCTCCAGGGTGTCCCGAACTTCTTCACATCCGGCAATATCACCCCAAGTGACAGGGGACGGCTCGGTCATGGTAAACCGATCCTTGTTGGCTCGCTCCAACACACGAACGATGATCGTGTTGGACTGATCGAGCATCACCCGGTCGCCCGGCTCCAGCTTGTGATCCGGCTTGCCGTGAAGAACGACACGATCCCGTCCATGACATTCCACTTCGACGTGCGGAATTCTGGTTTCGAGATAGACTTCCTGGGCAGTCTGTTCCGGCAGTTCAACTTCTTCTGCCGGGGCGTCGGAGTCTGCAAAGGCCACAGCCTTTTCTTCGGTCGTGGTACGACGCTTGGTCGTCACCTTCTTGAGAATGCCGAAGATGCCCTTCGACGGCTCTTCGGCAGCATTGGCTTCCTGGTCGGCCAGATCGAAGTCGTCGCCCTCGTCAATCACCGACTTTACCAAGGCAACTTCACCACCACTGGACATACCCGTAGTGTCATGAATTTGCCGACTCTCCATATCGACCTTCACCTGTTCGGCGGGCCGGAGGGCTTTGTGCGGCAGACCGTGAACTTCATAGAGTTGTCCGCCGAGAGCAATCACGACGTTCATGCCGTCGTCTTTGCCCACCAGCTTGACCTGGGGGTTGCCCACGATTCCGATATTGAGGCGTTCACGTTCACCATTGGTGAATTCGAGAACGACATAGCCGTCTTCGTCGGCACCATTGGACGTGATACGACCAAACTGCTTGGCCTTATTCCGTCTCAGTTCCGGGTCGATAACGACCATTGGATCGCCTTTTTGGAAGGCGTCAAGTCGAAACCGATTGTCAGCCTTGACGACTGTGGCGTAAACCAACGGGGCCGACTTCAGCCGCGTCAGTTCGGCATCCATCGCCATAATGGTTTGACGTGCTTCATCCAACAGTTCTTGCATGTCAGCCATGCTTGTTATCTCCCAAGGCACCTAGAAAAAATTCAAACTCTCTGCTGATTCACACTCTACCACCGAACGTGGATTTTGTAAATTTCAGTTGGAAAGTTTCACAACGATTTTGTCGCCTTCTTCCTCAACATCGTAGGCATCGCCTGCAATGCCTGCTCGCTTCAGGGTCGCCTGAGTAATACGAACCTGATTGTTGCAGTCCACGGTATATGACGCGAGCGAGCCGGTCGCTGCGGGATATACCTTGCTGAGTTCGATATGATCCGTGCGACCGACGATATAAACCTTATCGCCGGGCGACAGTTTCAGATGATCCCGAATCAGCGGCGTCGGCACAGACAGAGTTTTGCGGGCGTCCACTTGCCGACCATTCTTCTGGTTGGCCTGCGAAACGTGTCCGTTACTTCCACCAGTCTTCCTCGTCGGAGTCGGAGTCGGCTTGATCGGGGTCCGAGACATGAGGCTGGCCGGAGCCGCTACCGGGGGCAGCGACAGAGCCGAGGCCGGGCGAGTGTAGCTTGATAGAGAAGAGTCTCCGTCATCGTCGCCATCACTGTCGCTCTCTTCATCGTCATCGGGAAGAACAGCGGTCCCGTAGTGGGACGGAATTTGAATGACGGTGGGATCGGATTGCACTGGCGTATTCACCACGGAAGGCGAAGGCGGTGCAGACGAACCGGAAACCTGTGGCGTTCCACCGCCATAGACGCCATTGAATGTGGCCGGATCATCCGAGGTCTTGTGATAGAGCCACGGCCATCCACCTGCGACGTTGATTTGCGTGCGGGTGTAGGCGATACCGAATTCGCCACGGGCATAGAGATCGTGGACGGCCTCCTTGCCATCGTTGTGCTTCAGTTGATGGCCCTTGCTTCGCACGGCGGTTGTGACCATGTGGGCCGTGAACATTTCACCTTTGGTGGTCAAATCCGACACAACGGATTCAATGACCTTAACTACTGCGGAATCTGCGGACATGAGCGTTCTCCTGTGAATGTCTCTAGGATTAAGGACTCCTGCTAGACGCAGGAGTCCTCTATTGGTTCATTCTCACACATCAAACTCAGCAAGGTAGCGAAGACGCTGCTGATGAGCTTGATACACGATGAATTCGTTGTGTCGAAGATACTGACCGCCGAGGCCAGCACCCTTGGCATATACGCTGTGGTGCCCCTTGGGAGCGGACGTATAGCCACACGATCCTCCAGCAATGTGCGGCTCTCCAAGAACCACATCACAGGCAAACATGAACGCCTTACGGCGACTGACACCACCTGCTCCTCTCGACCATGCGGAACCATGAATACTGGTGTAGCCAGCACTCTTGCCCCAATCGTCGGCAAAGTAGAGGCCCGGCCCGTACATGGCACCGTTAATCGCCACACCAACCAACTGGCGAGGCAGTTTCAGCGACTCACGGAGGATACCGCTGACGTTAACACTTCTGGTTCCGTGGAACAACAGGGCCGTATTCGTGTTGGCGTACAAAGCCTGTTGCTCTTTGGGAAGATCAAGTCGCTCTGATGGTTGGAACAGCGGTCGCTCGCTAACTTTCTTGCGACCGAGACTCGATGCCACTTCATCCTGGGCCTTGGTGATCTTGTTCTCGTCTCCGTGACGACGGACTTCCCACAAGTTCAGAATCTTCATGTTCCGGTAGTGCTGCTTGCGAGACGCTTGCGGCCACCAAAAGTGAAGGAACTGACCCAAATTCGACTTGGGATCAATCCAGTGCATCGTGAGCGGCATTCCGTGATAAGGATCGGCAACTTCCGTCGCCTCTTCCCAATCCTGGGAGTGAAGGGCCGACTCGAAGGCATCGAGGTCTTGTTCCCACGAAAAAATGTTGTCGTTGTTCAGAATCCAGTCGTGGGCAGACACGCCACGGGTCGGCAACTTCTTACCGATACGACGGTAAAGCTGCGTAGACAACTCTTTCAGTTCCGTGTCGGCAACTTGAGCGTCAATACTGCTGCCCACAGCAGCCACTCGCTTCTTGGCTTCCGCGAGCATATCACGGCTCACGTCGATGGCAGACTGTGTTGGAATACTGTCGTCAGCCATCGCTCCCTTGGTATAGGAGATCGTAGCCCCAACGAGATCGCTCAACAGCTTGGCCGTTTGAGTATCAGCCTTCACTGTTGACTTCTTGGTGACTTTCTTCTTTTCCGGCTTGGCAGCAGCGGCCTTGCCATTGTCGCCTTCGTTGTGCTTGATACTCTTGGCATCGGGCAGGCCAGTCGAACGAGTTGCCAGCGGACGAACGAGATAAACATCCTTGCCCGGCTTGGCGGAAAGCGTCTTGTGACCGGCTACGGTCGTCCAGACACCACGCTTGTCGTTCTTGGAATGGCATTGACTTGCCAGTTCGGCTTGAGCCTCAGCTTGTGAAGAGCATTTGACGAATTGGAATTGAGGATTGGCGGCTCCAACTCGACCCCACTCGAAGTAGGTGTACCACTCGCCGGTTGACTTGTGCTTGCAGACGGCGGCATGGTAATACTTGTTGGAGTTTTTGCCATCTTGGGTGAAGGAACCCATATCGGCAATCATCACGCCATCAAAGTTTCCGTCTTCAGTCGCGGGCGGGCCGAAGCACTCGAAATCGGCGGTATTATTTCCCGGAACGGAACCTTTTGTTAGTTTCGTAGCCATGTTCGTTTTCTTTCGTTGTGGTGTTTAGTGTTTAGTTCGTTATAGGTAATATCGGCAAGTACACCGATATTTTTTAGGTTAATCCTTGGAACTTTCCAAATACTTATCGACCCTGGAAACGGATGAATATCGCTCCTTCAGAATGGTCACAATCACAAGGCTATAAACCTGACTAATGTGCTTCTGAGTGATAAGGATATTCTCCAGGTGTTCCGTTTCCAGATCGTCAAGGAACCGCACCTTACAAGGTTGATCGCCTTGTTTCCCGAAGGTGCCCCACACCAATTCGCTGCGAACTTTAGCGAGCAATTGCGGATCGTCTCGCAAGGGTTGTAGGTTATCCGCCCCTTGCACGTTCAGCCACCTTTTCACTTCATCTGAGAAGGGCTGTTCATTCTTATCGAATAATTCAAAGTCGCCTCTTTTGTTCATCGGAGTCCTTCTGCTACCCACAGCAAACGGCCAGGGAGAAGTGCAACTTGCACCGGGTTATTTGGATCGTAAGTGCCTCGCAATTCATCAGGCACTTCCTTCACCATCACCCAATCCACAGTTTTGGTTGTTTCCAGATCGAGCAATACGCCGACTTCGTGGAAGTAGTTGCAAATGGTCGGCTCTTGGCCTGCGGCAATCAACTGCTTTTTGGGGATGAACAATTCCGCCTTCATCGTGTCCGGCTTGTCGAGATAGTAGTGCCGATATTCGACAACCACCTTAGCTCCGTCGTCGGTCTGCTCCAATTCCATGCGATCAATAGACCGACTTAGCCGACCGGGGGACTTTGCTCGTTTTGCTCGACTTGGCATCGGTACTCTCTTTGCCGGGAAATGGCTTCACGAATGTTGTAAAGACAGAAATGCTCGTCGCCGACCACGATTTCATCAAACTCGCCGCGACCTTCGATTGCCGCCAAGAGCAGCTTTTCGAGATAAGGCACGTAGGCTTGCTGGCTGAGAACCCATCTGCCCTGGTTATCCATCGGCATCTGAGGCTCCTTGGGCCGCAACCCTCGCTCTGAGGGCTTCCTGGGCCTTCCTGCACTGGTGGCGGTTGCGACATGACCACAAACCCGTCCATCGTCGGTATCGCCCCGATCCGACCTTCTGAAGCTCGTTCAGAGGCCGCTCAGTGGCACAATTCCGGCATCGGGCTGATTCAGTCGTATTTGTCATACCCCCACACTACTCCGGGATATGCAAGTTGTAAAATCAAGAAATCAGGCTGTTGTTGCGGGGATTTTTGATATATTCAGTCATCCAGAAGGCAGAAGTCTGAACATGGTTCTTGCGAACGTATTTCGCCACATTGGCGGAAAAATCCTCGTACCGAAAGGCACCCGCATTTCGCACGACGTACCCCTCCTGCTCGTCGGCAGGGCCGTCCCCGGTGATAACCGACTCCCCGGTGTAGAAATTCAAGGCCAGCGACTCAAAGCCACCGCCTTTGCCATCGGAATACGGGCCGCGATATAGCTCTGGCACCGTGGTCAGCCCAAGCAGGCTGCAAAATTCCACGGTGTCGTCCCAGGACAAACAGACATTTTCTTCGTTGTAAATTCCAAAAACGTAGAAGTACGAACGAAGATAATGGTACTCGATGGAGTGTACGGCCAGCATATTCTCGCCACAAATCCGCCACCCTTCGGGGATTTCATGGGCGATCTGACCGTGGAGACGCTTGACCCAATCACGCGATGGGTGATGACGCCCGTCCAGAGAGCGGGCGTGAAAGTTATCCCGGTACATGGACGTATTTTCACCGTCCAGCTTCTCGGTGACAACAATTTCCGACATTTCGTGGAATACGGAGACAGACTCCAACATCCGGTCGTCGTTGACTAGACCGGGACTCCAGGGAAAGTGGAAAGTTCGGGGATATTTGAATGATGTGTCCATAACCACATCATACCCCGAAAAAGCATGGTTGCAAACCTAAGCAAAAAGAGCGTACAGAACCATCGTTAGACCAACGACCTGAAGAACGACAAGCAACGCACTTGTAGACACATGCGGCCTATCGACGGGTTCCGGCTGTTCTGGTTCTGGCTCGAACTTATCTGGCAAATTGAAAGGAGCATTCATCCAGCGAAACAAACCCATGAACAACAAAATGATGGGATCAAGCAACGCCAGGAAGATTTGGACTAGCCAATCCATTGGTTCTCCTAACTTTCGATTCGGTAAATGGACCTTTTCAAGTCCCAATGCTCCGGCAAGAAGGCAGGCTGCATTGACTCAATGAAGTGCTGCCGCCACATTTCCACAAATGCTTGGGGATCGTTCACCTTATCTACAACGATCTGACCATGAGACACCCAATCCTCTCGGTTGTAAACATCAATTTCCATGAATTCTTCTAAATCCTGCTCAGTGACCGGCCTACCGGCATACGCTTCGATAACGGCCATCAACTGGCTTTTACGTGGCTCTGGAATCTGATTTCCATAATGAATCAGGGCAAAGGCTGATTTAGAAACACGAAGAAGCTCACGATCACATTCCCCACCCATGCCATGAACCGGGCAGTCATACTTCTCGGCTAATTTGAGCTTCAGCACATCGGCATTACGCTCGTATTTTTCGTGGCAATCGCAACACAACAAAAGAATGTCGTGATACGAATGGTCTTTGATTTCAACCGAGAAGAATTTCCGGTAAAGATGCGGCACCACATGATGACGGCTCAGGTCCGTAGTGGACCCGCAAACGACACATTCGTTCCTCTTGGAAGCAAGGTAATAATCGTCGCCAGCATGGCCTTGCCCATTCGGCTCGAACTTCAGCCTGATCGTAGGCGGATTCATCGCCACAATATCAGCCAAATCACGGGACAAATACCACAAACACTTACGAGGCCCGCAATGGAACATCAACATCCCATCCGGGGCCTCGACGTGGTAATTTCCATAATGGATTGACTGCAATTCTCGCATCCGAGAATTTCTTGCCAGCGTGCTGTGACTACGGTTTGCGGTACGCCGAATCGACCGATATTTCTCATCTTCTTCAGAAACCAACAACTGAATCGAAGGTGGCTTCTCGAAGATCAATTCGGCCAATTTGTGCTTGAGCAGCCGCGAGGCTTCCGACTGGTGAGTCTTACGAATGACTTCGCCATTCTGGTCACGTAAGGTAATATCCTCCAGTCGATTACGCGGATTTATTCCGTAATCTCGATCTTTTTGTCCAGATGGTGTCCGATCCACAATGTCGCCTCGTTTACCAACAGCTTGTCAACCTGCTGTTGCCCATCAAATGCTGGAGTGATAATTGCATGAAGCAGGTCGATGCTTTCTTCGGCGTATTTTCGCACAAAGCTATCGTTTGCTCCATCCATTTCTGCCAAGTTGTCGATCCGATCAAACAACTTCAATGTCTTGGCCTCCCAAGACACCGTAGCGATGTGTTCACAGTCCATCGTCTTACGCTGTTTACGATTCAACTCTGGATGTTGTTTGGACGGATTTGTAAGTTCTTTGACGATGCCAAAGACTTCCTCGTTGGAGACTGCAATGATCTCTTCGGGAGTCACATCACAGTCTTCCAATGTATCATGTAACCACGCAGCGGCCCGCATGTAAAGTCGTCTAAATGGAAGAGCCTTGGTGTGGCCGTACATTCCCGTGTACGCATACCCCAGGACGCGATTGTGAATCCGCCTGGGGTGTGTGATATACGGGAAGCCGTTGTACTTCCTCACCTGTCCAGCGTGCTTCTCCGTAGCGAGGGCCTCACTACGCTGAACCATGCCCTCCATTTCACGCATCTGCTCAATCAAGTTCGTCATAGGTCAGATTCAATTCTTCAATTTTCTCTCGAATGGTGTTCAACCCTTTTTCCTTGAGTTGCCGGACACGCTCTTTGGTCACACCCATTTCCAGGCTGATCTCTTGGAGCGTCTTCTTCTCTTGACCATTCAAGCCGAACCACTGTTCGATGGCGTATGCCTGACGGGCTACGTCGCCCGTACCATTTTGCTTTAGCAGGCCAAGGAACTTCTTAACCAACTGCTTTGTGCGGTCGTATTGAATTTCCTCTTCATAGCCACTACCGGCGTCTTCCACGCTGTTGAAAAATGCTTCCGAACCACCACCAAAGCGTTCGTAGTATTTTCCCTGATCCTGCATGGCTCGGCAGAAATTACGTCGCATTACCCATGTTGCGTAAGTGCTGAACTTGTTTCCTCTGCCGTAATCGAAGTAATCAATTGCCTTCAGAATATCGAAATATGCATCGGCAATGACTTTTTCGGCTAAACCATGTTCTCGGAAGGAATGCTTTCGCAGCAACATCGTTGCCAGTCGGAAGTTAGACGTAGCGATTTGGTTGCGAATGTAGGTTGCCTCGCGTAGAAGAGACTCCACTCGCTTGATACGCTTCAGACCCACTCGTCGCGGGTCCATATTGCCCATTTCCTTCTTGGCACGGTATTTCAGGTAGTTCATCTGCCGGAACAAATGCAATTCCTGCTGCTTTGTCAGCAGCGGCTCCTGATAACAGGGCATCATTTCCGGTGCAATTTTGCCGTTTCGCAATTTGCGAATTTCATTTCGCTTGTTGGCGAACTGCTCATCGTCTGGCATTGCCGCCATGATATATCGCCAACTACCCGGCTTATCGAATTCTTCGTGATAAATAACACGAAAAGGATATTCTTTCAGCTTCTCGGCCCGTTCCCGAACTTGCTTCCGGCTCCCTTTTGCCACCATGAGTAAACTCCTATAAGCACCATGATGCCTAGATTCTACTCCCAAAATTAAAGAGAGTAAACCCCGTATTTTGCAAAATACGATATTCAGGATGCGTAGGAGTATGGTTTGCCGCTTACATATCGAGCGGGCGTTACGGCGATATTTGCGATAATATCCTCGATAATTGGCTTGGTATCAACATTTACAGAATCGAGAACGAAGGTCACGTCTCGGCCCGACACCATGAAATAGAACATCGTGTTTTCGGTGCCCTCGACAGCACCCTCGTCGTCCCATTTTTTTCGCCAGTATCGGTTGCGATACACAAACAATTCCACGTCGTAGCTATCCTTGAGCGTGTGGTCGAACTCATATGCAGCCAACGGCCAGTGACGGGAAAAAACTTGTTTGATTTTTTTGATGACCTGTTTAGGAGGGTCATCCGTTTCAAAGGTAATATCTAAACCACCGATACTACCACCAGAGTCGTCGTCCATGTTTTCCTTTTGTTTTGTTTATACACTTGGAAGTGTTCTTCCCTATTATAGTCGGCCTATGCCGATTTTTGGGGCAATGGCTCGATCACATTGACGATGGTATCTTGCTCCAAATACACGACCATATCATGGCTCTTATCAGTGACTCGCCCCTGGAAACCAAACTCCTCCAACACCATATCAACGGCAGGAGGACTTGGCCCTCGATTGGGAACATTCAGCGACATGGATAAGTGCTTCATCCAGCCGCCAGGGTGTCGCTCAATGGTGTAGACAACTCGAAAGCCGAAATCGAGATTGACCGAATATCCGTCGAGGTCGCCAATTGCTTCCCCGGTTTCCATCAACCTTCGCATTTGCTGCTCGTCGATGAAATTATCTTCGGCAAACTCCCTCACAGCGGCGATACGTTCGCGTGCGGCCTCATCAATCACAAGTGGCACGGCCATTACTTGGCTCCCATCCAGTCAGTGTGCGAAGAAGTAACCAGGATTTCATCCGGGGCATATTCGGACTCCACCCACTCTCCTTCATAATACGAAGGATCAAAAGCCAAATTGTTGGCCGAGTTTCGGACCACCGCCAACTTCTCTTTCGCGGCCTGTCGTTTTTCCGCAGACGTAAAAACGCCACAGAGCGTCACGGACACGTTGTCGTGCTTTCCCTCAACCCACTCCAGCACGTAGAGCTTTGGGCCGTAGGTGAAGACTTGACGCTCTGCCTCGGTCATCGCGTTGAATTGTGCCACAGTGCATACTCCGTTTTTGCCTTGCACAGTGTCGCCCGGTTGAGGATCGTCAAACATCATTAGCTCCGCATAGATAGGTCGGTATTTACTTAAAGGTGACACATGGATCACACAAAAATCATGGTGTTATCGCTTTTGGGCATACAAATGGGTTGCTATGCTCAAGAGCCTCGCACAGAACGACATTTTCCACTCCAACCCATTGAACGACAAATTGATCCGCACGCCGGGCCGACAAGCACAATCACTTTCAAAACCATTTACGTGCTGAAGTATAGTTGTCGCAGTCGGCAATACACGGGTTCAGACCGACACCAAATTTACAACATCAAACGAAAAGCCGAACAATATGGACTGGATACGTCTCTGAGGATACTCAGAAATCGCGGCCCGGATGTTCCTAACAGTCCATTTGCAAACCCTTTCGACCCTGATAACCGGAGTAACGATTTGTACGTCTTGAGTTATTGGGCAAACAACAAATCCAAGACGTTTGAGATCAAAGAAAATGCCGAACTATGGGGATTCAATCTCCAGGAATTCGGGTGTAACACTCACATTGTCGAAGAAACTATTGTTGAGCGGGATGGGAATTGAAATATCCATGAAGCATGTTGTAACCATGCCGCAGATGACGCTGAAGCTCTTCGGGATTCATCTTTTCCAAGTCTTTCCCCTTGGTCGTTCGCGTCTGCGTATGCTGGTCATCCCAGGGCTTGCCGTTCAGCATGATGGTCCAGGTTTCCGCCAACGGCTGCACACGATGCCAAGTGAGCGGATTCGTAATCTCATACATCGAGTATGGCCGCACCCGTTCGGAGAAAACAAATTCCGGCTCTGATTCCCGGTCTTTGGAATATCCAATGTGGTGCATATATTCACCCTTGAGCAAAAGAAAAGCTCCAGGCCAAGGATGCGGGTGAGCAAACGCCTCTTGCGGCTCGCACGCCTCGAACATATGCAGGCAGACTCGGTTCTCGCCAAACTGGCGGAAGGCTCGCCAAGTAAAAGGTCGGCGGCGATTGATAATGAGACTATCCCACTCTTCCTCTCTTTGAAGACTTGCCTGAATTTCAGGCAGCATCGCTTCCAGCATATTCATCCAACTGACCGTATTTTCCACAGGAATATCCTCGCCAAAGAGAGCTATAAGCTGCTGCAACAACTGCACAAAATCATGCACATGCAGTCCGCGATTGTATTGTTTGCCGATAACAAACTTAGCGGTAGACGGCCACCAATCGCACGTCTTCCCGCGACGAATGAATCGCCAGTGATGACCTTCGTTGGTCACGGTGAATTTGATATTTCGCTCCTGGCACCAGTCTCGCACATCCTCACGACTAGACAAAGCAACGCCCAGGCGACGTTGGTGCCGCTCTCGCCCTGCTTCTCCCTCAATGAAAGGAACCAGATCACTGCGACCGGCTGTCGCAACGTCTGGCTTCCTTTTCTTCTTCTGGAATTTTTTGCGTCTGCTCATTTTTCATTCCAATGGGCCGTGCAGGACTTGAACCTGCGACCTACCGATTATTTGTGGGCTGCTTAACCCTTTGAGTCGGCTGCTCTAACCAACTGAGCTAACGGCCCACACGTCAATCTTGAAGCCACGGTGGCAATCCGTCGAAATCATTATTCTCGATATTGCTGTCGAGATTATTGAGGAACTCCCGTCCTTCTGGTGTGGACGACAACTGCCTCATTTGAAGTGCTGATGCGGTTTTGAGAATACCGCACGCATGAAGTGGCGGAATATTGTGTATCTCCAAGTTCAATGTCACTTGGCCTGGGACGCTCAAGTCTGGCTTGAGCAAAATATAGCTGTGTTCCCGTCGCTTGCGGATTTCAATCCACAATTGATCCCAGGTCGCCATTTCCAAATCCACGTCGGTATTTTCCAAACGGGCTTGGTAAATACGCAGATACTTCTGACGATAATTCAGCATCGTCATCAAGAGCCAGCCGATCAACCCAACGACTGTCAACGCCGACACTGCAATCAAAAACGTATCGTTCATGTCCTCTCCTCGAAAATCACGCAATGATGGTAGCGTGATTGGTCCAAACAAAATAACTGAAGGGACGCCGTATCACAGGGCAAGCCCTGTAAATTACGTTTGACGCCCTCGTCAGTAATTGTAGGAGAAACGCTGCATTTCACACAATAACAACCGTGACTGTCCTTTCTGACGTATGGGCAGCGTTCGTCAGCGGAACTTTCGTCCCACAATTCGTTAATCAAATGTAATGCGGGGTTCACGTATCCAATCTGCCCCCGGTTGCTATACAAAGGCAACGCATTTTTCATCAAACCTCCTTGATGAACTCAATGATCTTTTCAGATACGGCGAGTTCATCGGGACGTGGGCTGTGCCAATTTGGAGAAGTGTTATACGATTTCTCGTCTGGAAAAGCCACATATTTCAGCACTGAGCCATTGATGGATTTTACCAGAGGTCGTTCCCCACGCAGGAACTCTTCGGTAACACCATCAAAAACAGCGGGACCGACCAGAATATTACGATTTGGTCGGGATGCTTGATCGAGCGAAGCGTCAATCAACCAGCCTTCTTCTTCGAGGACGGCAACCAAGTGACCAGACCATTTGGTCGGTGCCGAGCCATATCCAACGCCAAGACACCAGGAGCCGTCTTCCTCAGACCATTGCTTGGTAATCTCGCCGGAAGTTGGAAAAGCGGCTCCATTCTCAATGCGTCGAACGAAGGCGGGATTGAAGATCATGAGCCTTGCCACTAACGGCTTTGCCAGCACATGGTAATGAGCCAGCACATCAATGGCAATTTTGGTCGCAGCGATGCAGGAGTCACTACTGAAGTGACGTAGCATTTCCTGCCTGCCTTCTTGGAGGATTGTGGAGATCGCTTTGACAAGTTGCGTTTTATTCATACCAATGACGGTACTACGAAAACCTGCAAATGCAAAGTTACTTCACCCAAAAATCCCCGGCATCGGCTGCCCCGCCAATCTCTTTGGCGTAGAAGTACGTTGTCGCTGTGCAACTTTGCACCTGCTTGAATATCTCTTCGCTTTGCGGGAGATTCAGCAAATTCACAACGGCCAGATTCACCTTGTCTCGGCGAAACAAGCCGTTGTTGACGTTTTCCACTGCATCCAGGTCGGGAATCACGGCTGCGGGGACTTCCCACAACTCGCCCCATACCTTGGTGCCGGTCCCCGACTCTACGGGCACCAGAGCGGGGTAGCCGCCCAATTTGTGCATTTTGTAATCCGCTTCAGTCGAAGCGACACCAAGGTAATTCCCATGTGGCCCCAAATATTGGTGCCGTGTCTGGCCTCGCTTCAGCGAGCCATACACAAAAAGCAAATGATGTTTCATCTATCCTCTCTCTCCAAATGCAAAATAATCGTACATCACAAACAACTGACGGCAGGTATCGTCAATTGGCATCGGCATGGCTGAAGGGTTTGGCCCAAGCTGCCGTTCCATTCGCAGCAAGCTCTTCGTCAGCACGGGCCGCTCATTGCCATGTACGCGAAAGTGATCGAAAGTGGCGTTCAAACGCTCAACATGAGTCTTGGTAGTTGCAATCATGGTTGATCCTCACGTATATCGCCTCCCTGCTGAACCAAATCGGGGAAGTAAATTGAAAACAAATTCAACACAAAAGCCGACGCATCACCTGACGCATCCAACAATTGTGTTGCGACCAAAAAGTCGTAGAAACCTAGAAAACTGTTCCAACCATAGAAGCCTCCTCCGATAATCTCGGCGGTGTAATTGGTTTTATCGGCAAGCAACGCTGCGTACTTCACTCTTTCGTGTAAAGCCGCAAGGCCCGATACATCCACTTCGTTTTTGGTGACTCGACAAGTCAACACATCCGAAGACGCAATGTCTTGACTTATTTTGATGCTTGGCGTTCGTAGAAAAATCCAGGAATCGCCCGCCTTGATTTGAGGAACAAATGCCGCAAATGCATCCCAAATGCTACCGTATTTCTTTTCGACCGGAACTATCTGGAACTTCAACTGGTCCGCCTTATCGCGTGCTTCCTGCGGAATACCTCTGTCCAGAATCACTCCCGTATATCCATGAGACTTCACGGTGCGACACCATGTAACACCGTGCAAGTCCCATAACTTTTCGTCAAATACAGTGGCAACAAATATCATGTTATCTCCCTTGGATCGAAGTCTCTATAAGAGAGTTCGTTAAGGCAAATAAATGTGGTCGCTCCCACGGTAATTGATTTGTCAATGTGGTAATGTCCAAACACCCAACAACGAGGCTGCCACTCATCAAGCATAGCTTGCAACAGTCTCGCCGTCGAACTTGGGCCTCTGACTCCCCATATCGCTTCTAATTCGTCCTCACTCATCGAGGTAAACTGCTCGACGATAGACGCCGGGCAGTCGTGCGTCACCACAAACGAGGGTTTGGCAGCCTTGTAGGCTTCCAATGCCTGCATGGCTCGCCCCATCCTCAGTTCTTCATCAGGCCACCAGTCCTCGCCCTCGGTACGCCATTTACGGTCAATACTCATGCTACCACGAACGTAAAACACGTCTCCGAAATCGGCAAAGTGGTGCGTACCAAAATCCCCCAAGAAATGAGGGCTTTGTTCTACGAACACACCTTTCTCAATGGTGTAATTATCATGGTTGCCACCGATCACCTTATGCTTGGCCGGGTCCAAATGGGCTACGAGCTTATCGTAGTTGAAGCCCATATCCCCGACCTGGAGACTATACTCTGCATCCTTGGCGATCTTGATGTACCTGTCGTGCAGACCGTGTACATCCCCGATCACTCTCAAATTGGTCATCACGCCGCCTTATGGTCTTCTTGAAACACCTTCTCCTCACCCCGAATGACCTTATCGGTAATGAGGATGCTTTCCCCGTTATGGTCCGGGAGTTCGTACATAATGTCCTTCATGCGTCCTTCCAAGACTCCACGAAGGGCACGGGCACCCGTGCCTTTTTCCTCAGCAATATTCACCACTTCCATCAAGGCTTCCGGGGTGAATTCCAGCGGGCAATTCTCGAAGCGGAAGAGCTTCTGATACTGCTTGATGATGGCGTCCTTGGGTTCGGTCAAAACTCGAATCAACGCCTCCTTGTCCAGCTTATGCATGGCGGTCACGACCGGCAACCGGCCAACCAACTCATGAATAAGTCCGAAGTCATAAAGGTCTTGATCGTTGACCTGACCCAAAAGAAATTCCGATGCGTCTTCATCCTTACTTGAGTGGAACCCAATCGACTTCTTGCCGAGCCGCCGTTGGATTACGTCTTCCAACCCTACAAAGGTGCCACCACAAATAAACAAAATGTTGGTCGTATCGACCTGAATGTATGTCTGCTCCGGGTGCTTACGCCCGCCCTGTGGAGGCACATTGGCGATTGTGCCTTCCAACAATTTCAAAATGGATTGCTGAACTCCTTCACCAGAAACATCACGGGTGATCGACACGTTTTGGCTGGTTTTGCCAATCTTGTCGATCTCGTCGATATAAATAATCCCGGCCTGTGCCGCCTCAACATCAAAGTCTGCTGCTCGGAGCAACTTGAGGATCAAGTTCTCCACGTCTTCGCCGACATATCCGGCCTCAGTCAGCGTCGTGGCGTCACCAATGGCAAAAGGAACATCCAGGAAATTTGCCAGCGTTTCCGCCAACAAGGTCTTGCCGCTGCCAGTTGGACCAAGCAACAGAATATTGCTCTTCTTCAACTTCACGTCCGACAGCGGGTCGTCCACGCTGTAACTATCAAGCCGACTCGCCTCATCACGAAGCCGCTTGTAATGATTGTTGACGGCGACCGCCAGAGTCCGTTTCGCCTCGTCTTGACCAACAACATATTGGTTCAAGTGTGCGACCACTTCCTTGGGAGTCGGAATGCGACTTGGCAGTCGCTCCGCGAAATGCGTTCGAGTCATATTCTCCCGAACGATGCTGGCACACAACTCGATACACGCCGGGCAAATGAAAGCAGGATGGCCGTTGAGTCCAGGCCCTTCGACGACCATGCCCACGTCTTTGCTAGGCTTGGTGCAAAAGCCACACCGCTTATCTTCTTTGACTGGCCGCTTACGCTTGCGGCTGCCAGGGGGTTGGTTGTTACCCTCTGAATTCGACATCAGGTTTCCCTCGCTCTGCTGAAAAATACAGTGACAGACTGCTCCACCACCTATGTTACCCCGAATCCAGCCGTTGTAAACGGAGTTTTAACATTCCTTACCTCTTGTCGGAAAAGGATTTGCGTCCTTCAAAACGGGAATGCCAACGATCCATCATGTACAGATGATTGTTCTTAAATGTAGACTCCACGTCTCTTTCTTCCGCGACTTTTTTGATGGTTTTGTTTCCGTAGTGATGCACAAGCCCCAAATGGAGAGCATAAATCGAATTTCCTGCCTCTGTCAGACGGAGGGAAAAATCCGCGTCTTCGCAATAAGCGAAGTCCAAATTGACCTCATCGAAAAGCCCAAATTCGGCATAAGTGCTACGTGCGATACAAAAGCACCAGCCGGGAATGTAGTCCACCCCGCTACCGAAGCTGGCTCCGTCCCCTCGGCCCTGATTGTCAAGCAGCCCCCCGATGTACCCGACTTGAGAATAGCCAGAGTTGATGTGCGACACAAGAGACGCATCCCATCCAGGCCGCACAAACGTATCCGAATTCAGCAAGATAATGTACGGAGAATCTCCAAGAGACACCAAACGATTGTTGGGAACAATAAATCCGAAGTTTTCTTCCGTTCTCACCAAAACTGCATCCAGAGATTCGAGATAATTGGAAGTTTCATTTTCGGAAGCATTATCCCAAATGTACAATTTGTAGTTTTTCGTATTCTTTTGGATGGACTCGATACACTCCTGCACGTAGGGGAACTGATTGTGAACGACAATCAGAATGTCCTTCATGACGGGTTGATATTGGGCCGATACCGCCAACTCTCGCTTGATCTCTTCATGAAAGAGAGCAAACCTTGTTTTGTCGTCTTCGGTAAATCCGCTTATTTCGTTCATCGTTACTAGAATAGAATATGAGATCAACCCATATAGGATTAAACATGAAATATTCATTGACTGGAAAAAAAATCAATAATGGCCTTGTTCTTAAAGAAGTTCCAAAACCAGCACACTTGATTCGCGGAGGAAGTTACTGGCTCGTCGAGTGCAGTTGCGGAAGCCAATCCATCGTGGACACAACGACGTTGGTACATAAATGGAAAAGCTGTGGCTGCATTCAACAACAAGACTTATCAGGACAACGGTTTGGCAATGGCACTGTGATTCAAATGGCGGGAGTGAACAATCGCAACAAAAGAAAATGGCTTGTTGTGTGCGATTGTGGTAAAAAATATGAGGCACTCACAGAAAGCCTTCTGTCTGGCAACACGAAAAGTTGTGGATGTAGAAACAACAGGCGAGGGAAAAGCCATCCCCTATACAAAGGACACGAAGACCTATCCGGTGATTATTGGTCCAAAATCCAACGCGGAGCAAAAATCAGAAAGATCAAATTTGATATAAGTATTTCCGACGCCTGGGCACTCTTCTTAAAACAGGAAAAACATTGCGTGCTGACAGGGTGGGAAATATCTCTACTCAAACCGCAAACTGCATCCTTAGATCGCATCAACAGCAAAAGCCCATACGTGATTGGGAACGTACAATGGGTACACAAGGATGTCAACAAAGCAAAACAAAACTTTTCACAAGAATACTTCACAAGTATATGTGAGGCAGTCTCTAAAAGGAGTCAACATTAGACTAGACCATATTGCGTATCGAGTTGCTGACCGTAAAAAGACGGCACAATTCTTTATCGACGCCCTTGGATACACCATTCAAACTGAATTCGATCTGCAATTCAGTGATGGCACAACCTGCGACTGCATTGCTTTGGAGCCGCCAGAAAAAGTATCCGCCCAACAACTTGGTTGGATATGCAAATCATTTTTGGAAAACAACCCGGAGCCTACGGAGTATCATATGGCCCCTGAAATCTTTGTGTCGGACGGACAGCCAGACTCCATAGTAGGACAATGGGTCGCAGCCAGAGGCGGGATCGGCGGCATTCATCATCTGGCATATCAAGTCGATGATGTAAAAGCCACTATGCAAAAGTGGAAAGAAAAAGGCTACGCCGAATTTACATCGGAGGAGCCTTTAATGTGTCCAGGATTAACGCAGGTTTTTACAAAACCAAGCGAATTGACAGGTGTTATTTACGAGTTCATCAATCGTGGAGAACACGGGTTTTGCAAAGAAAATGTCAAGGGGTTAATGGAGTCCACCAGGGGCAATTAACCCAAAACACTTTCGATTTCCTGAATCATCTTCTCGACGCCGCCGTGATGCACTATCAGCTTAGTGCCACCTGATGCAGCAGCTTTTTTCGCTTGATCCTGCATGGCGTGTTTAACGAAGCTGGCCCATAAAACAATCACGTCTTGGTGAGCCGGTATTGCATCAGCTTTGCGGTTTTTGTCCACAAAGTTGAAGTTCACCCGGTCGCCAAGACGTTTCTGAACTTCCTGCATCTGGTTCGGCTTCATGCCAATGACCGTCACCTTTGGGAGCCGCTCTGTTGCCGGGCGACTTACCTGGGGTGTGGGCATTTTGGGCTTATTGCTACCTGCGGCCACTAGGGCACGCATATCGTTTAGGACGGCAGTCAATTCACTACTCCCTGCTTGAGACGATGACCAAGATTCCAATAGACCACGCACCAATGCTCCTGCCATATCCGGCAACTGAATATGCTCCAAGAGCATTTCTTGCGGATATTGGGAAATCACTTCATGAGGCGTCAAAGCGTGCAGAACCTTATCGCTGAAGCGAAGGAAAATTTCCTCGTCGTCCAGACTGTCAAGAATCTGCTCGCGGGATGGAGCCTCTTGTGTATTTTGGAGACGCGACTTGAGCCGACCGCACTCGTCTTGGAATGACAGCAACTCTTCGTCACGGGCTTTCAACCGTTCAATCAACGGTTTCAGTTCATTATTGACGCGGATATTCCGCTGCCGATCCTGGGGAAATTGAGACATAGCCCGCTTCGCCAAAGACACCAAGGTATCCGAAGGGGCGTTTTTTCGCATTTTCCACACAATTTCAGCGAGCTTATCCCATTCGTCCTCAGTCCAGATAATCATGGTGCGACTCTGTTTTGGCTCTGAAGAAGGACTTTCACCCGGACGAGTGAAACCAAGACGTTCGAGTTCTTTCCAAACTCGATTTTGCTCTGCCAGCGTGTGTTGTTTCATACGCCGAGTGAACCAGTTTCGCTTTCCTTGCTTGCCACTGGCATACATATCAACGAGTGATTGCAGGTCATTTGGCAACACCACAGCATTGCTCCTCTTAAATTAGACCCATTTCCGAAAAAAGCAGATATTGAGCGAAACCCACGTCCACACTATCTCCATACATGGACCACCATTTCTGACCGGGTGCTAACATCCCCAAGCGTTGCATTTTAGTCTGCCAGTGACGACCTCGCCACGGGTATTTGGCAATTTCATCATCTGACATGGCGTCAGCATCAGGATATATCCCACCACTATTACCCGTGAAGCCAAGAAGTTGCTTCAGAGCTTCTTTCTCTGGACCTGTTGCGGTGTGATACTTTTGAAGAAGTTGAATGCGGCCTTTATCCCGACTTGCGTTATCGGCGACAGATTGAGCTATCTCACTTTTTTTTTTGAGAAAATCACCCGCCGAAAATTGATCGGAAATCCCCATCGTCACTACGGCTTCTGGTGCAATGTTCAATTCGTGAAGCATGTCCACCAGAAGTGGCACCCATCCATCCTTGGGGCCTGTCCAGGGCCACAACATGATAACATCCTGGTATCCTGAGTCAAATGACCCTTTGCCTTTCCGACCGAACAAAGCTCGTTCTTTTCCCCACATGCGTACAGCTTCCCAACTGTACTCTTTCGTAGTGTGTTCTGCCTCAAGGGGTTGCAGCAACGAACCATCCGGGCCTTTCTTCCAGACAATTTTGTCGTGAAGGAGTTCATCACGCAAAGTTTTGTCTTTGGTTTTTTCGTATTCGCCACGCTTCCAATGGTAGGGAGACAAACCTTCAAGTTCGTCCTTGAGCCGAGCAACGGCGGGCGACGGTTTGTCCAAATCAGGCCCGAAGATTGCTTCCACAATTTCTGGATCAGTGATGAAAGATTCGTGCCCGACATTTCCAGGTTGTGAAAAATAACGACTTCCATCTTTGCCAGGATACGGCGTATAGACAAATGCCTCCGTAGAGGAGCTACCCCGGAACAAATCCGGGCCTCTCGCCATCTTAACTGGCTCTAAGAAGTTCTTTTTTTCGGGTACGGTCATGTCGTTATTTATCATGTTCGGAGCCAATTCTTAGCAACATTAGGTTTTTGCTTCTTGAGAAATTCAAAGGCATCCGTACACACTTGCCAATCCAGAAAAATCAAAACGTATTGATCCAGGTCGAGCCATCCTACGAAACGCACGTCATTTGGATACTTAGCAGCGGTTTGTAGTTTTGGATTGTCTTTGAAGGAGTACGGGTCGGACCACATAGTTGTCACCAACTCAATGACATACTTCTCCTGCGTTGGCGGTGCCAAAACGAACAAGGGCGGCAACGCAACCTCATGCGGCTCTTCCCTGGGTGTCCAGTTGATGGCATCCTGCGAGCCGTAGTCCTCCATGTGGAGTATCTCGTATTTTCCAATATTCTCGATAACCTGCTGCATTGCACGCGGAACACTACCTCCTTCATACTCCGCAGCACCCATGTAGTCAAATGAGAAACAGTTATCGTTAACGATAGCCAGCCCTTCGTCGGTAAATCCTCCCGCCCAACCGGGTGAACCGCCAAAATGACTACGACCGCCAGGAGGCGTCAATCGCTGTAAAAGCCTGGATACTCGCATCTAAATGCTCCACGTACCAAAAAAAAGGACGACGGGCAATTACGCCCGCCGTCCTTCGGGGCGGCAGAAGCGAACTACTTGAGTCCGCTGGTGAGTTCGACGATCTTGTCGATATGCCCACGGAGCTTGGTCAAGCCGCCAAACGGCTTGGCGAACTCCACGATCTTGACAGCGGACTGGAAATCGAGTTGTACCGCCTTCTGGCGACCACCACGCCGCTTCCGGCGAACCGGAGCAACCACCGCTTCTTCGCCATTCGCTTCCGCGAGCTTGGCGGTTTCCTTGCGGCGAATCTCGTAAATCTGCGTCTGGTGAACCTTCACCTTCCGCTTTGCCAGTTCCGCTTCCGTCCGGGCCTTCCAGTTGTCGGGCGGATTGTCGCCAATCGCTCCGATCTTGTTGAGGATTTCCCGAACGACTTCCGCTTTCGTACCCGTTTGGGTTTGCTTTGCCATGACTTGTTCTCTCCTGGCGAAAGTGAATATTGGTAGTTGCCCGGCGAGAAATTCGCCGGGCAACTAAGTACAACCGACAGACAGAATCAGATCAGGCGGCGTCAGCGATGGCGTATTCGCCATTGTCGGGGTTCTTGACGAGCGTTCCCCGCTTGACCAGCTTGTTGAGGGCCTGATACACCATATTCGACTTGTCCTTCGCCTCGGATTGATAGCCGCTGGCAAGAACGACTGCGAGGTAGTCAGGCAGCCGCATCGGCTTGCCGACTTCCTGGGCGATGGCCGTGAGCAGGTCCGGCAATTCCTTGTCCGAACCATCGACCTGGACCTTCACGTCCGTTTCCGGGGTGGCATTCTTCCGGGGACGCCCACGCCGACCCTTGGTCGCCGTAGTCGTGGCCTTATTCTTGCTCCCCTTCGGGCGACCACGCTTGCCCTTGGATGCGGCGGGTGCGGCAGTCGTGGCGGCTGCCTTTTTGCCACTCGATACGGGCACGGCGGGCACGGTCACGACCGAACCGCTCAACAGCGAACTCAACTCGGTATCGAGTTCTTCGAGACGCTGGACGACCTTGGCCCGCTCCGTTGCGACTTCGGCAAACCGTTGGGCCTGTTGCAGAGCAGTGCTAGACATTTGCTGTCTCCCTCTCTCCATGTTTGGCCCCTCAGTTGTTGGTAAAGAATTGAGGCTTGTCTTGGGGCCACCCAACTCGCCTCGTTTCCTACAAGGATAGTACGACAGTTTTCGAGGTTGTAAAGATCGAAGGATAAAAATTCCGTCCAAATATCTTTCGGAAGCCGCAGAAAATTGTTCAATGCTACTCATTTACGACAGTTGAGCAACATATCAACCGCTCTGAAAGAAAGGATGTATCAAATGCTTGTGTTAAGCCGAAAGAAGGACGAAACGATTATTCTTAAAAGACCAGATATGAGCGATATTCGCATTACCGTCGTTCGTATCGACAATCGTAACAAAGTGCGTATCGGCATCGAGGCCGATAAGGATGTAACCGTACTAAGGTCGGAACTCACAGCTAAGGGTGAAGGACTACCGTCCAACGCCACTTCGTTGAGCGAAGAAATCGCCGAGGCCGTTTAAGAACAAGAAAATGGGTGCCAGTTATGATGGCTGGCACCCATTTTTTATCTCAACAACCTGGAAATAGACTCTTCGTTGTGGATGCACCGGATGCCTTCGGCGATCAGGGGCACCGTGGACAAAACGTCCACCTTATTCAGTACAGGTTGGCCCACACACAACGGCCTGACCGTATCTGTCGTGATAACGCGAACATTGCCTTCCAGCAATTGCTCCACGTATTCTTCCGCTCGGCCCACACCAAGAAAATGCGTGGCACATACAGCAAACAAACTGCCGCCAGCCTTGTTGACGGCATTGAACGCCTCAACCATTGTTTTGCCGGAGCTAATCATATCGTCAAATACGATGACGACTTTGCCATCGACATTGCCAATAATCTTGTGGGCTTCGATCAAGCCATCGTTGCCGTGCGTTTTGTCCACATAAACCAAATCCGGCATCACGCCGAACAATGATCCCAATTTGTCTCGGTAAAATCTGGCTCGTTTGATGCCTCCCTCATCAGGCGACATGACGACCACATCCTGCTTTTTGATACCTTTGATCTCGACCAGCTTGTCCAGGTGGTCACAAATCAAACTCTTGGCCTCCAGATGGTCGTTGGGAACCTCCAACGGAATGCCGCTTTGAAAGCCAGAAAGGTTATGCGGGTCCATCGCCAAAATACGATCTCCCTCGTACATCACGCTTTTGATGATGCGAGGGAAATAATTGGTGTAGATCGGTGCCCTTGACTTGTTTTTTCTGTCCTGACGTTGATACGCCATGTACGGCAGAACCAACGTGATACGACGTGCTGAAGCACTGTGAAGAGACGCTGTGAAGTAGAGCAACTTGACCACCTTGTCGGCCAAACGCTCTTTGTCGGAATTGTAGAGCGAACAAATCACAAATACATCGGTGCCCCGGACATTCTCTTCCGAGCGGACGTAACATTCCCCATCGTCAAAGTACGTTTCTTCGGACTTCGACAACCGTTCGCCAATATGCTCACAAACCAATTCAGCATACTGCTTCGAGTCGCCCAAACCGAATATCCGTAGGTCACTCTTCATGCAAGGCTCTCCTTCCTCGGTGATGGGATGGGTCATGGATGAATATTACTCCAATGACCCGGATATGTAAATCAGCCCAATTGGATTATTTCGTCGAACCCTTCCGTTGGAGACGGCGGCACGTATTTCTCGTTGAATATTGTGGCGACTTCCAGCCAATAATCATAGGTGTGGTTGCGAAGATCGTGGTTTTTACGGCGTTCTGCATGTACCTCTGGAGGGTGGAACGCGAAGACCACGGCGTTGACTGAGGCATCCAGGCTGTGTCCCAGGCCAATAAACCGGCGTCGGCTGCGAGGCGTCAGATTGAGGCCACGATCCACCACCACGTCTACGCCTAGAGCCAAAGCAGACAATACGATTTGATTTTCCACCGATTTGTAAAGAGGCTTCAGGCGTTTGTCGTAAAGCTCATAAAGGTTGCTGTGGAGTCCATTAACGATGGCATCATCGTTCAGAATAATGGCCCCTTCTTTGGCCCGCTTCAGACAATATGTGGATTTTCCCGAAGCAATATTCCCGATCAATATCTCAAGCATGTTCATTGTCCTTGCGAATCGAGACAATGAATTATTGATATTTACGCGGGTTTATCAAGGCTAATATCAGAAGAAATTCCAAGCATTCGCAACGCTCTGAGAAACTCATCGTGCGAGTAACAATGCTCGTAAACCAGGGCGAAAACAAGAATGGCCTCTGGCTCGTTGAGCTTGCTGTGGAAGACAAATTGCTCGAAATTGGCGACACGATCCTTACGAATCAGCCATGCCGCCGACAAAAGCCGGTTTAGAATGCAACTATCGAATATCCTGTGGCAATGCACACAGGCCGATAATCCGTCACTAAGTTGGTGCGGCAATTGGTGGCCGCAATGCGGGCAATTATACATCATCCTTATGTATGCCGCCCAACAAAAAAGCCTGTTGGAAATTTCCCAACAGGCTTTTCGTCAACCAAAACCACGACCGTATTTTTCAGTCGTAGTCGTTGTACTCGTCGTCGTCATCGGGCGGATAGATGCGATCCTCGTCCTCGAAGGACTCATCCAAATCCAACTCTTCGTCTTCGTCTTCTTCGTCGTCGTCTGAAAAGCTGCACTTGGATTTCTTGATGGCAACCACCGTGCCGGTGTCTCCATCCTCTTCATCGTCCTCTTCCTCGTACTCCACGCAGAAGTCACGAAGAACAGTGGCGATTTCTCGCTCTCCCTCCAAGATGCCGTCGATGACAGCCAGGGCCATAGCAGCGGAATCGGTATCAATGGTCAACTCGTCATCCACGACGCCACCAGCGTCGATGATGGCCTTCAGAGCCTCACGATAGAACTTCTTGATCTTCGGCTCCCGCAGACAGCGTTTGCCAGAGTCTTCATCCCCCGTGACTGATTGCAGGCCCTTACGAACATTGCGATTCTTGACGACCGGCGTAGCCGATTCTGTCTGCTTCTTCGTTCGCTCGACCGCCGCCGTGGCCTCTTCGAGATTCTTGGTTGCAGCCTCAATGGCTTCCTCATCACCATCGAATTTTGCAACAACCATATCGCCTTCGGCAATATCCAGATGGTCACGGGCGACAGCGAATTTCTTTCGCAGACGCTCCATACGCTTGGTATGGTCTTCCTGAGCATCCACAATGGCCGCATCGAGAACTTGGTGACGAACCTTCACGTCCTCGATTTTCGCCAGACCGATGGCACCCTCTCGAATGACCTCGCCTTCGATGACCGCATTCAGCGTGCGAGCATCCAAAGCCTCGATCATCTTCGTGGTGTCACGGAGCCACTTCTCTTGGTAGTCCAAGACCTTCAAAATCTCTTCGTCGGTGGCACCGTATTCACGCATTTCGATGACCACCGCAATATCGTGACCTTCGGTCAACTGCTCGCGGCAGGCGTTTTCGGTGTAGGCAAGAGCAAGAGCTTCCAGGTCGGTGGGAACCGCGAAGACTTGGCAGACAATGCCGTCACCATCGCTGCCATAGACTTCGTTGGCGGGCTTGCATTCGTACTTGAACTGGCCCGTTGCCTCGTCAAAGGTTGCGGTGGAAGGGTCTTTGACGATCTCCTTTTTCCTTATCAGGAAGGAGAGAGCGTCGTACCGACAACGGCCACCGACCAATTGCGGCACCAGCGTATCAGACCCCTCAACCCACCGACAAATCATCGGGGCCAACAAGGTCTTGTCTCGGATCGAATTTCGCATCCGGGCCGCACGCTCTGGATCGGCGATAGAATCGCGGCCCTTCTTCGTCAGCCCTCGCGGGTTATGATCCGGCCTCCACTTGCCACCCTCTTCCTCTCCTTCGGGCAGCTTGATCGCGTCAAATGAAATGAGATACAAGGCCCCATGCAAGTGCTTGACGCCCTCCGGCAACTTCTTCTGAGCCATCTGGCTTATCTCCATGTTTGGCGTTCCAACACACTGATATTCCTTTACCAACCCGCGACAATAACACGGGTTGGGTCAGCATGTCAAGATATGGTGCGTCAGATAGAGTAATTTTTGTTGGGCTTTCTGCACCTGATAAGCCAGCCCGTTTCGTAATACTCTGTCCCGAAGTTATCGAGTGTGGACTTTTTCTTCCGAAGGACCAAGCCTTCGATGCTATCATTCGCCAATGCCTCTTCAAAACGAGGAACAAAATTATTGACAAATGTCTCCGCGAGCCACAATTTGGGCGAAATCTCCAAAGCCAAGCCGCCCGGCTCAAGTGCTTTGGGATTGCCACAAAGATCACGGAGCATCGCCAGTCGTTCTACCTGATTCGGGCGACCGAATAAATAGCGACCAGCCTGGAGAACGTCATAGAAGACGATCTCGCCACCAGCATTGGTGGTCTTGGTCATGACCTCGGAGTCCAGCCAATATTCGGTGGACTTTTGCAAATTCAGATGCGTCCGAATCTGGTCGATATAATCCGAAGTCAGGGCAAACGCCTTGTGAGTATCGCCATATCGGCTAAATGCTTCCACCTTCCCTTCCGGGGAGACATGGATTAAGTTCCTGCACCCATTGAATTTACGTTGTGCAAGCCATCTGCCCGACGCCTCGTAGGCTGGCAGATCGGACGGGTTCATCTTCCCCTTGGGACGGGGCGGAAAAATTACGTTGGTCGCCATGCGGTTCCTCCTTGAGACACATGCTACCCCGCAAAATCCGGGTTGTAAACTTGCGAATTACGCCGGTTCCGGCTCTGCTCGAATTACCTGGATTTCGCTCATCAGCCGGAATTCCTGAGTCAGATTTTGCAAAATTCGCATTATCGACACGTCTGCCATCTGCCGCTGGTAGAATGAACGCACGACGCCGCGAACGACGATATTGTTCCCTGTCTGCTCAACTTTGAAATCAAACTGCCGAACATGAGCGTTCTCGCTCAACTCCTTGGAGAGTACGTCAACGATCCCTGTCTCCATCAATCACCTTTCTGTGAATCACAAACAAAATCTTGACCGCAGTCGCGGCACGTAATACGCAAAGGGTTTGCTCCATCTGGTCGTCGTCCTGACCGGATGGAGTTGTGCGGCGGCGGGCAACCACAAACATACTTCAGGAAAAACGTCTTGGAAGTTTTGGTTTCTTTTGAACGCTTGACTTTGAGTCGAAATTGCCGCAGCACCGAGGCCGCAGGACGATGGTTGCGGAATACTTCCTGGCGATGTTGATGAGCTTCGTCAGTAGGACGCCGAACAGAAGATACCTCCACTACATTTCGCGGAAATACAGTCGTGGTGATCGACCAGCCTTGGTTTTTGTGGCGGATACAAATCAAACCGACTTCCAGTGCCAACTCCAAGAAATTGCTGTTGTGATATTGATTGGCAGTCAGGTCTGCAATGCCATTTTGGGCATTAAAAACATGAACCAATTCGTGGAGAAAAGCCGACTGGAAATCCACCAGCCCCAGGTCTGCCGAGCCGTTGCCGATAAAAAGCGTATCTTGTTGGAGATCGTATCGAAAAGGGTGGTTTCGATTTGCCTCGACGCCAAACTTGGGGGTGCTGAGACGACCAGCAAAAAACTCCTTGTTAAAGACCGCGAACATTTTGGTCAGTTCGGGGAGTATATCGTTCATCCCTAGCCTCATCTATAAAGAAAGCCCGGCCCGAAGGCCGGGCTTGAATCGTCATGTTATTTTCGGCCATCCCCTTCTTGGTCAAGTGTCTCCTTGCGATGGATCGGAACGGCAGGCGGGGCGTCAATCGCCAAGCGAATTCGCCCCTTTTCAATACGGGAGACGTAAACCGTGGTTTGGTTCTCGCCCTCGCCGATAACAACAGCTTCGTCCTTCTTCCTGCTCAAAACCAACATTGTGCAACCTCCTTGAGACTAAAGACTTCCATTTCTCGGTGCATCCGATGCAGGGTGGATCGTAACAAAACGCTCACAATGAATCAAGTACAATTGTCGTCCCAAAGCCCCTTGTTTTACATCGGGTCACACCCAGGGTAGAATTGAGACAAAGGAGACAGATCATGGAACTTACCGATTTCGTACAAACAATCCATTCCTCCCCCCACAAGGCTGTGTTGGCTATTACCGGGGGTGGTGCTGGTGCTATCAACGAGCTACTCCAATATGGAGGAGGTTCGGCCACCCTCTTAGAAGCGGTGGTCCCCTACGACCAAAAAGCCTTCGACCGCTTCGTGAAGGGAACGCCAGACAAATATTGCTCGCCGGAAGCCGCGAGAGATTTGGCAATGGCAGCCTATCAACGTGGCATCACTTTTGATACCGACCCGGATTTGGTCATCGGTATCGGGGCGACCTGTTCGTTAATGAAAAACGAACAAGAACGGTCTGGCCGGGAACACCACATTTACGTGGGCGTGCAAACTCGCACTGCGACTCGCACGCTATGGTACAAGATCGACGGAAATTTTGCAAATCGGCAGGAAGAAGAAAAGTTCACCAGCCTCGTCATCATTGACACGCTATATCAAGCCGTAACCGGCCAGTCTGCTTTGGGTGAAATCTCCGGCTTCGGCCCCAAAGTTACCCAATTGCTCAAAACCAATGAAGTCGCCGAAGACGGAAATGCTGGTGGCAGGTGGGCACTTGCACCCCTGCTGGACGAACGACAGAAAACTTTCGTCGAATTCGGGTCCGATGTGACAAATGCCATTCGGGAAAAAGTAGGTCTGCCTCGGATTATTTTGCCCGGCTCCTTCAACCCGCTTCATCAGGGCCACATTGATATGGCCCGCACTGGACATAAGATTTACGGAACTCCCGTCGATCTCGAAATCTGTGTCCACAACGTCGATAAGCCAACGCTTAACTACGGCGAAATGGCAAAACGAATTGACGGACTCGCCGCCTACAAAGACGAGCCGTGGATGGGAAGCACGCTGCTGACCAATACGCCAACTTTCACCGAAAAAGCCGAAATGTTCCCCACGGCTAAGTTTCTGGTTGGCTTCGACACCCTGAAACGCATCGGTATGGAGAAATACTACTTCAACCGGCATCACATGCTGGACTCTTTCCGGCGTATCAAAAACCTTGGTTGTGTCTTCCTGGTTTTCCACCGCATGAAAACCGTGGGCGGTGTGGTCGAAGTTACCGACGCTAGAGACTTCGAGGCTCTCCCGGAAGAATTGAAAGAAATTTCATTCGTCCAACAAGTCGTGCCCGCTCCACTCTGCTCCTCGGACATTCGTCGCCAAGGCTAACAAAATCGCTCCCTGGTCATATAATCAACCAGGGAGCGATTTTTTTATGGCAACAAATGATTTCACTATGAAGGCGTGGCATTGCCACCCAAAGCCTGCTCGGATCATACCAGCAGAAAAAACCCTGAATAATACAGCCAACCCATCCGGGGTCAAATGGTGCGGGCCATACAAATATGTCAACCAATTAGGATGGTGGCTCTTCCCCCCTGTTGACGTTGATATTCTCTGGAAAGGCGGCAAAGAGTTCGATTACAACCTGATCGAACCTTACTCTGACGCTGACGCCGTTCTCATCCGTCAACTCATGTCCCCCAAAGAACAGGCCAGCACCAACCTCGATGTATGGTGCCCGCTCGGCCAGGGACGCACAAAATTTACCTGGGGTGCCGTCGATGACGGTGTAGTGCAGTTCTGGACCGGCTGCATCTTTGAAACACCACCCGGTTGGGGACTACACATTCGCAGCCCCATCAACTGCACGCCACGATCCATCTATATCATGGAAGGCATTTTGGAAACCGATTGGCTTCAATATGACATTTGGTTCAACATGGTATTTACCAAAGAGAACGAATGGGTCCAACTGAGAAAAGATGGGTGGCCCCCACTGGCTCAACTTGTTCCGGTGCGTCGAGAAACATATGCCAAAGATTGGCAATTGGAACAAGAAATCATCAATCGTAATACGCCGGAAAGCAATCGAGTGTTTGAATTCTGGTGGCAGTACAACGATCAGAAATTCGGCCAGGGTGGGAAACAACTGCTGGTAGGGGATGGGTCGCACATGAAGGATGCGACAACATATCACCGCGAACGAATGCGGTGCCTGGGTAAAAATTTAGAGCCGCTGGCAGCAGAGATTGCTCCGCAAGGATGTCCTGCGAAACCTAAGCTCACCGGGCGGCTCGTAAAAAAGAAGAGGGAAAACACGTCGTCATAGGCCGACGTACTCCCCCTTCTTATGAAAGCAGTTTAGAACAACGATTGGTTGCAAACAGTGATTGCGGCCACGTATGCACCACGCAGTTCAGAGCATAGAAAATTGATCTTCGGGCAACGAGGATAAAACATTCTCCAAGTAACCGTTGTGTAAGTTCCGTCGCTTTTTAAGCATCGCATGGTAGTTCCCTCCTGTAAGTTACAACTCCACCATATTTAGGATTACAGGGATTTTTTCACCAAAACAATTTTCCCAACTTACATGCTTTCTATGTGGACCCAACTATTGCCGCAAATCGCTTGTCCAAATCCCTGTCTCCGTATTGTTTTGGCAATATTGTGTGCTGTCCAGGGAGTCGGAATGCCGATACGACGAAACAGTTCTCGATGACACAAAAAACAGAATGAATTCAAATGAGTGTCTTCCAGAATGATCGGCTTATTGTTCGATGATTGAATAAAGGCTTCTCTGGATGCCTGTTGACGCGGGTCTGCCAATTCATCCATCACGCCTACCAAGTCCGCCTTCGGTCCCACCATCTTGATGCCTCGATCCTTGAGGCCCACCAGAGTTTGTCCCAAGTGAAGCAACCAATTCTGCGTAGTAGGCACAACGCCCGGCTCCACGTAAAGAATCCAGGGCTGCTTGGTATTTGACAAAGCTGTCAACAAACAATTGCCATACCCTCGCTGTTCGGGATGCCGAATTGTGACCACGCCGGGCACGTCCCGATACTCAGCCACATAGCCCTCATTATCGCTGTTGTCGTCAACAATCGTAATTTGGTAGCGATTCGTGTAAACCGTTTTGAAAATATTCTCCACCAAACCGCTGACTTGACCGTGATTGTTGTAGCAAGGAATCACAATGTCTACTGGAGACATTTTGAAAGGAACCGTGCGATCCTCAAACTTGAATACTTTATCCATTTTCCCCCAAAACTATTGCCCTAACTTGATCGCCAAACTCTTGGACTGAATCAAAATAACGATATTCCCCCTCGTCTATGGAGTCTGGAATATCTGACGGTGGGAACCCAAAAAAGTAAAGATCACCAGTGAAGTCCGAGCGTTCGGCTAAACGAAAGCATTTGTTGATCCGATAAAAGTCTGCTGACTTGTAACTGTCAGTGACATACATCACGTATTTATTTTCGCTGACACACCCGCTCACCATATTGACTACACGTTTGAGATCGGATTCAACAAGATGAGGCTGCCGCGATACCGGGGGCGTGTAGAGAGAAATGCAATTCACCGTTTCACCCTGATTACGAGGCGGCTCAGACGCGGAGTTGGTGCAGATGACGCCGCTCATGCCCATATCAACAGCTAGGCCAACAAGGAAATTCTTGATGTCATTTGCTAAATGAATGTCATGCACATCAAGTGATATGCCCAAGGCGACAGGATCGTCAAAATCGGTAAGCATTTGTGTTTCCATATCATAAATAAAAGAGTTAGGAGCAGCGAAATATGCCAGATGAAAAAAGTTTGAGAAAATACATCAACACTCTGGACCACATGCGGTATTACTTTCAGGAACTATTGAAAGAAGAGATTAAACTGAAGGAAAAACCGGCCAGCCAATATGATTATCTCAAAGAATTCACCGATCTCAAAGACATGATCCGCAGCGGGGCTTGGCCCTTGGCTGTGCCCGCTGAAGCTCTCGTCAGCAACGACGAAGACAAAACCACTAGGGCACAAAGTATCATCGAGGGGTATATCGCGGAGGACATTCAAGGCAAGAAATTCCTTGAATACGGATGCGGCGAGGGGCATACCGTTGATTTCGCTGCCGAACTGACCGAGGCCACAGGATATGACCCGAAAGCACATTCAACCTGGGCAAGCCTAAAAGGCACTCTGACAAGCGACAGGGACGCTCTAAAAGGCCCGTATGACGTGATCTTGCTCTATGACGTGTTGGACCACTGGAGCCATCCAGAAGCCATTCTGAGCGATTTGAAGGGGCTACTGGCTCCCGAAGGCAGTATTTACGTCCGCTGCCACCCTTGGGCGTCTCGTCACGCCACGCATATTTACCGTCAGGCCAATTTGGCTTACATCCATCTGGTTTGCACCGAGGAAGAACTCATCAAACTCGGTTATGTTTCTCGCAAGACCTTCAAGACCATTCGGCCTAATACAGCCTATCGCGGCTGGTTTCTGAAAAACGGGTACAAAATAGTCAGCGAAGAGATAACTACGACCACGGTAGAAGATTTCTTCAACAACAGCTTACTTGCTCGAAGGATAGCGGAAAACTACTGGCCGCGAAAGGAAATGCCGCTTGAAGACATGGCTATCGAGTTCATTGACTATATCATAACAATTTAATCAGCGGCTTCCACGAATAGCCAAATCGCTCGAAATCAGCTTTGCGTCTCTCAAACACGGCCTGCTTGGAATCCAATGTGTACACTGGCCGGTTTCTTGGCACACGATTTACAATCGGCAACTTTACTGGCTTGTTGACAAAAGGCAGGGTGTTGAAATCCTGATTCAATGTCTCAAATTTGAGAACCTGATGCACCTGGATTTTCTCGCATGGTTCTCCTTTCCTGTCCGGGATGTTGTCGAGCAACTCTGTGATCGACGGCACATCCTTCATACACTCGCTCAGATATTCCTCAAAGGAAGGCTGTTCTCGCATTCGTTTGGAAACAGGTGGAATATGACACAAGCCTGGATATTTGAGATACCAGCTATACAGTGAGAGTTCGCGTAAGAACGGATTTCTGGCGACCACGAATCCGAAATAATCCCGACATGAAGTCGGCAGAAAGACGTGATGACGGGCAGGATACTCTTTGCCTTGGAATTGCTCACAAAGCACGCCATGCAGAGTTGTGCTGGCACACTTCTCTGGAAGATAGGCGATGTATTTCAATTCATGAGATATTATCACAAGCCCGGAGCGTTTTCATCTTTTTCGGAAAGAATGTAATCCGGGTTCGCCATCGGCCACTCGATAGCAAGTTGTTCGTCAAAAGGATTGACCGATGTTTCCACACCCGGCTTGAAAACGGCATCCTGTAAATAAACCACCGAGGTTTGATCCGTAACGGCCATAAAGCCGTGCCCACACCCGGCAGGAATCAGCATTTGTTCCGGGCTTTCAGCCCGTAACCATTTGCCAAACCACTTGCCATAAGTGGGTGAGCCTTCACGCAGATCAACGGCCACATCAAAAATGGCACCGCTAACGCACGTCACTAACTTGGTGTACGGTGCAGTGTGTATCCCACGAACAACATTCTTCCTACTGTGGGACCAATTGGCCTGTTTCCACTCTCTTCGCAGACAATGGACAGACACCCCGTCAGCAGACGGTACGACACTGTACTTATCAAGCTGATAAAGCTCTTGGAAAAAACCCCGGTGGTCATCATGGCGATCCATTTGGACCACCACACATCCCTTAATTTCCGTCGTATGTAACTGCATTCGCCTCCTGTAAGAGCTTCTGATACCGATCCAGAACCTTAGCAATATCACTCAAAGCGAGTGTAGCTGCATCCGGCTCTACAACGCCAAACTTGCTCACGGAGCCGTAATGCTCCTCGATGCACTCGAACAACAGCCGACGAATCTTGTTCTTGCGATTGTCCTCCTCGATGCCCCAAGGCAACTTGGATTCGTTGTACAAGACCTCAAGTTCAACCTCCTTCCTAGCGAAGTAAGATTCAACTTGCTCCTTCGTCCACTCGCCGTTACGGATGGCCTTCAACTGCTCACGGTTGCGGCGAAGGTCCATATCACCTTCGGTAAGCAACTGCTCGACTTCGTTGAGAAGACGAACAACGTGGTAGGCAAACTTCAGGTCGAAGCCATGTTCTTCGACTACGGCCTTTCGCTTGCCAGTACGCTGCATACTTCCCATCTTCCTCATCTGCTTGTAAGCATATCCCTTGAAGGTGTGCCACACCTTCTTGGTGAGAAAGAGCTTCCGGTTCTCACGAACCATATCGCCAACCTTGGTGCTGTGCAGCACGCATTCAGACGGCGTGAAAAGGCTATCCACCATGTTCGGATTGCCTTCCATCACCAACTGAAAATAGTCAACGATATTGTAAAGCTGGAAGTCGTACTCCTTGCCGTTGTCCGGGTCGATCAGTCCAGGCTGACCGTCCTTTTTCTCCGGCGTGTGCCATACGTTCCACCGCTCGTTGATATGCTTCAGTTCACCGAAGCCAATGATCTGGCCCGCTAGGTGCGGGAAGATGACTTCCTTCGGCGGCATAACGAAGCCGTAAACGTCATGGTCAGAGTCGGCACGATTGACACCGTAAGCGTGTGATCCCATTTGTGTGAGATACTGCACGTTGTCCGGCAGCCAGGATGGCAGACCCATGCCCTGGAATAGACCTCGTTCGTCAAAACGCTTAATGATGTTCATGCTTCCTCCAATTCAAACGTCAGTTCTTCCACCCTTGAGCCAGTGGAATTTTGGTATCTTACAAACCAACTGTAATACACGTTGGCATCCAACACGTATGCGTTGATGTATGGATCGTTATCCTGAAATTCAAACTCGAACTCGAATTCATCAACGCCTTCCGGGATGATGAATTCGTGATCCAGATGGTGACAAAAGCCGCTTTCTCTGATTATCAGTCGGCGATTACTTTCCAACCGCTTTGCAGATGGCTTGGGCACTTTTATCTTGTATTTCATGATATGTTAGTTGAGTAACAAATCCAAATTACCACGCATGACAGCCTTGAGATTTTTGGTCTTTTTTCCATTGCGGTGATCGACCGCTCTGGAGTCAATGAAGTTGTAGGTGCGGATTTTATCTCCGCGACCGCCACTTCCCATCTTTTCCTTGCGTTCGGCTGCATAATTTGCCTGCTTCTGGTCATTCCACATTTCATTGACCTTGGCAGTCAGAATCTTGCGAGCTTCCCGTTTGTTGGAATGCTGATCTCGACCGTTGATAAGCACTTGAAGACCGCTCGGCTTGTGCGTCATGCGAATAGCCGACTCGGTTTTATTTTGGTGCTGACCGCCCGGCCCGCCAATATTGACAGGCTTAATATCGAGGTCACTGTCTGGCAGCGGCGTGAGAGTGTTCTCTGGTGGAAGCGAGAGAACGGCTACCGAGAGATAGGAAGTCTGTCGGCGACCCTTGCTTTCAGTTGGAGGCACACGCTGCACGCAATGCACACCGGATTCATGCCGGAATGCTTTCCAGACGCCTTTGCCGACGATTTGGATCGTTGCGTGGCCGTAACCTGAAGTAAGCAGTTCGCACTTGAACTTCAAAGAATCAGCATATCGGATATATGCTGAGGCAAGGTCGTGGACAAACAACTTGGAATCGTCGCCACCCTCGCCAAACCTGATCTCAACAATCAGTTGGGTAGAGTGGTCAAAGACACTCCTGCGTTTTCGTATTCGCGGTCGAATTCACCTGTCGATTTTTCTTGTTCTTACCCATGACTGAGACTCCTAGTTACTATTGAGGTCAAAAGGCTTCGGAGTAATACCGCTCCGTTCGCCCTCGACCCACGGTTTTGATTGATATTGGACGCCGGGCGGCAACGATGCCAACCCCGCAGGGTACTTCTCCAGGATGTTTTCCTGGTAGTCATTCAACGACAACGAGCCAAATTGCCTCATAGTGATGAGGTACTCGGCCTCGTATGCATGTGCCCTGGCTACAACAGCCCGCTCAAATATCTTCTCATTGTAGTAGTCCCTGATTTGACTCCCAACAAAAACCACCGCTCCCAACTGGTAAACCGGATTTTCGTTGAACATTTCATGCCACTTCAAAGGACTCAACACAACCGGGTTAAGCCCTTTTATTCCCTCGCTTTGTTGCTTGCCCAATGAGGCAAAACTCAGCGTAGGAACCTTCTCCAATACGGCAAATGGCGTCATTTGATGACCCACCATTTCCCATTCGAGAGCCGTCAATTCACGTATGGATTCGTTTGGAAACGTCGAACGCAACAAATCAACCGCGAAGGTGAAGCAAGCGGAATTTTTCTCCCCATCGGCTCGCAACGGATCAAAAAATGGCAAAGCCTGCGAATATTGTACTTTGCCGGTCAACGCGGCCACAATGGATTTCAGGTCATGAATATCCACGACGCCTCCAGAAAAGAAAAGCGGAGACTCCACAGCCGATTGCTAACTCAGTCTGTGAAGTCTCCGCAGGTTTTAGGGATCGTCCTAATACTGCTCGTCGTTTTGCATTTCCGCCATCCAGTAGGCAGCACCCAAGAACTGCTCCCAGGACTTGATACGGTAGTCGCCCTTGAGCAAGTTGTGGGTCGGTCGCTTCGGCTTGCGGAGCAACTTCATGTTAGCTTCCTCTGGAGTACGGTCAGCCTTGTGCGAATTGCACTCCACGCAAGCAACCACACAGTTGTCGAATGTGGTCTTGCCGCCCCTCGACTTCGGCTGAACGTGGTCCAGCGTCAACTCCGAGGTCTTCGGCTTGCATCCACAATACTGACAGGTGTAGTCGTCACGCTTGTACAGCATCCGACGAGAGAAATGAACCTTGTTGATCGGGTAGCCATCGTACTTCGACAGCACGATAACTTCCGGCACCCGGAAGATCAAGTTCACACCCTTGAGGCCGGAGACGTTGCCGTCCTCGTCCTCCTGCGGACGCATTGCGGACCAATCCGCCCACTCCATCATCTGGAAGGATTTGTCATCACAGTTGATGATACGGGCCTTGGGCGTACCGCAAGGATACTCGCTGGCGACGAGTTTCATTGCTCGCTTTGCTGTGCAGACATGAACTGGCTGCCAATTGCGGTTCAACACCAAGACCGGACTCGAAACTGTCATAATAATCCTCCCATGTTACTCTTTATCTATGTGCTTCCTGGCCTGAAATACTTCGTGAACACGTCGTACCTCCTTCCTCACAGGCTTGACACAGAAAACGGCTAAAGGTTCATTTGAAATTGTTACTCGTCGTCGATTGACCGGAACTGCGAGGGACGTGTGACCTTGTTCTTCTTGTCCCTATACGCCTTCTTCCGACCCTTTTCGATGGTTTTCTTGTACTCGATAACCTGGAAATTGATCGCCTTGCAAGCCTTGTCGTAGGCCGCTTTCAATTCCTTGTCGAATTTCTCCGCTTGTTCGATTATCGCTACTTGCCATCGCTGTTCGACTTCCGTCACAATCTGCTTTTCACGTTGGGTGGGATCAGTGAATTTGGCAGTTCTTTGCTCTACGTTCGCCAGCACGCCGTCCACGTCAGACCGAAACTCGGTAAATGTATTGACCACGGCTTCGAGCCGGTCAACCATTTCCTGCTCCAGACGGTCATGCTCCTCTTGGTGATATTTACTCCTCAGCCAAAAAATTATATCACCAAAAAGCGAAATTCCAAGCACGACCAATATGCCAGCGATTACCCAACCCGTCATGTTACTTCCTCAAAAGTTTCAAATGTCCCGTGATCCTGTCAACATCCTCGGCGTAGTTGGGACCGACGCTAACACACGTATTGGTCGGACCATCGAAGGTTGTCAACCCGCTGTCGGTAATCAAATGGGCAGTCAAACCGGCATCCTTGGCTCGCTGGTAAACTTCCAGCAATTCCTCCTCGGACTCCACCTTGAGAACCACTTTTTTGAAAATACCAAGAAGCCAGTGGGCCATTTCCGGCGTGACTTCGATATTTGCGGAGTACGTCCCGTGGGGGGTTTCGGCCAGCTTTTCACGAACGATATTGCTCAAAGCCGCCAACGCCGCATGACCCGCCTGGGCCATTTTCTTCCCGACGTTCGCTTCCTTGAGATCATTTCGCCAAATGATGGCTTGTTTTACCTCTCTGGACACAATAGTAACCTCCAGTGGAATATTACCCCGGTGGGTGGATTTTGTAAACCTACCCACTAGACGCGGCAAACCCAAATAGGTTCAGTCTTTGGAAGAAACCCAGGGATCGTCGATGCTGCGGTAGCGGGGCGGAACCAGCACGGGGACGGGGGCAATTTCCGGTGCTTCCAGGATCGGCATCTGCGGCCCGGTCATGGGTTGCACAGAAAGAATGCTGTTCGCAATCAAACTCGGATACACGCGACGAATCAACGGAATACTGATTCGCTTGAATGTTCCTATATCTTGTGGACCACCAGCCTCATTCATTGCCTTCTGATTTTCCAGAAGGACTTTCGCCATATCGGAATTCATACGCCACCCCACGGATCGTCGATGGAGCGACGTTTGGGAGGAATCAAATCGGGAACCGGATCAACGAACACATTTTGCAAACGATGCTTCTTGTGTTCAGCATAACGATACCGCAAATAATAGATCAAACCTGTCGGTTGCAAGAGGGGCTGCACTGACACGATGTTATTTGCCATTAACGGAGGATATACCCGCTTGACCTTGGGTATCGTGATATTCATGCCTCATTATAGGCATGTTATTGCAGCTTTTGCAATTCTTTGATGAAATCCTCGTCGCACATCGCCTCTACCTCAGCGTCCGATTGTTCCAGATAGTCAGCCAATTCAGCTTTATGTTTTTTGCTGGTCGCTTCGAGTTGTCCAACAACTCGTACTCTGGAAGGAACCATCGAATAAAGGGTGCCACAACAGGCCGCTTCGCAAATTCGGTCGTCATTACCAACGCACATAACGAGGGTCCAGTTCAACGGCTCGGCACAATGATAACAAGACCCACGCTCCAGCAGGTCTTGATAATCATATTCACTGTTGCCCTGGGGATTTACTTTGAGTCCAATGTCACTCATCCTCATTTCCCTGTGTCGGACCAAGATTAAATGCTTGAGAGAAGATAATTTGTTGCAATTGAGCAACCAGTTGCAACGCTTCGTCTCGATTGAAACCCTGGTTACAAAGATGGCTATGGTAAACACCAAGCAGACCGGCAAAATGCTCTAGCATCGCACCACCCTGCTCAAACGAATGTATCATATTGGCGTATTGCTTGTCCATGTTGTTCCTCACTGTAAAGACCAACTATTATAGTCAGCCTTTGGAATTCTCTTCCGGCTTGGCTTCACCCTTCCACTTCTTCCACCAAGTTTTGAGATATTCCATCGTGAGAAACGTCACAACAGCATTGACAATGGCTTTGGCGACCACATAGAGCAATGGGGCCGCAACTTCTGTAAATTGTGCCTCAACCTCTTGATCGTCTGGTTTCTTTTGCTTGTTATCCAAAAATCCCCCTTCTGCCGATGTAGTGGAGCCTAAGAGATTTGAACTCTTATCTGGTATGGTCCTTTCGGATTTCAGCACACCTATTTTGCCGTTAAACTAAGGCCCCAATTTCCTTGCCCCATTCCCGATAAATTTCCTCCATTTTTGGCACACTCAGGCCAACGAAACCCCATTACCAATTTGGCTGATAGCCTCGCCATTCATTCGGTCAATGATATGCTGAGGAGGATCAATCAGCCGGGGTATTGCATTGTACGCAAAATGCACCGACTCGAACTGATGGTCCTGCATCAGCTTGAATAAATGCGGCACCGCCTCTTCACCCATCGCCAACACAGCAAGATAATCCGGGTCTTCGTGCTTGTGAAACGAAAAGTGAGAGTTTCGGCGGTGATATGCAAACACTCGTTCCTTCACTTCTTCATACGTTACACTCATGACTTGATCCTTGGAAAAAGAGCCACCTTGTCTTTGGAGACAATCAGCGAATTGTCCATATCCATATGTTCCAAGTCTGGATGTTGGTACATTTTATTTAGATATGACCAATCAAGTTTCGCTTGTTGCTCCTCCTGAAGATGCGGGAAAAACAATCGGAGAACGCTCTCTGAGGTATGCGGCAAAAACGCCTTCAACAGAATTGCCACCAGCCGCAAGCAGGCAATGCAGTGCCGCAAAACCACGGCGAGATTCTTGTCGTCCGTGATCTCCCACGGCTTCATACGCTCAATGTATTTGTTGCAATCCGCCAACAACTTCCAAATCATCTGCAATGCAGGCGTGAATTCAAAAGCGTTGATGTGCTGGTCCAACGTGTTCAGCCACTCCAAGCTCGCCCACGGCGGACTCAATGCTTTCCAGGACGGATAAAGGGGCACCGACCCATCGAAATACTTACGGCACATAGCCGCCACTCGACTTGCCAAATTGCCCAAATTATTGGCGAGATCAGAGTTGTAAACATCCACGAATTGTTCGTAGCTGAATTCGCTGTCATCGTGATACCGACACTTGGCAAGAAAGTAATATCGGTAGGCATCGGTGCCGAACTCATCCACGATCTTCATGGGATCGACAAAGTTGCCGCTCTTGGCGATCTTGGCGAGACTGTTTTCCTTTCGTTGATACAGGAAACCATGAGCATACACCTTCTGCGGCAACTCAATGGCAGGCCCGTCATCATAAGCTGCGTTGTACGCCATAATCATGGCGGGGAAAATGATACAGTGAAATCGGGTAATATCCTTACCAATCAAATGGCAGTCAGCAGGCCACCATTTCTTGAACTTGGCGTGGTCCGTGCCATAGCCAATACCCGTCAAATAGTTCAACAGGGCGTCAAACCACACGTAAATGACTTGGGAATCATCCCAAGGGATCGGGATGCCCCACCCCTGGTTCTGGCGACTGATGGAAATATCTTCCAGTGGACCCTTGAGAACGCTCAGAATCTCGTTGTAGCGACTATCTGGCTCGATGATGAGTTCCTGCCTCAGCAAGAGCTTCAATAGGTCTTCCCGAAACTCAGTGAGGGCGAAAAAGTAGTTCTCTTCCTCCACTTGTTCGATCTCGATATTCGGATGGTTTGAGCATTTGCCATTCACCAGGGCGTTGGCTGTTTTGAACTCTTCACAGCCAGTGCAGTACATGCCCACGTAGGGCTTTTTGTAAATGAACCCTGCTCGGTAAACGGTGGTGATGAACTCTTCGACGCCTGCCCGGTGTCGCGGTTCAGTCGTTTGAATGAAATCGTCATTGCTGATATTGAGCTTTTGCCAAACGTGTTGGAACTGCCGAGCCATTTGATTGGCATACTGCTGCGGCCCACCAGAACCGGGTGTTTTACCTGCTGCATCGGCAACCTTTTGGGTATTTTCATCGTTACCCATCAGGAAAAATACATCATCCCCACGCAATCTTCGCCAACGAGCCAAGACATCGGCTCCGAGCTTCTCGAAGGCCGTCCCAATATGCGGCAAAGCATTTGGATAATCAATTGCACAAGTAACGTAAAACTTACTCATTGCGAACCTACATACAGGTGATGAAAACTTTTTGGCAATGGCTCATTAACGAAGGCGGACGACGCACAGGAGCGAAACTATCGCTCTATCCTCTTGCGTATGGCGATATTGGTTTGTACCCACCGGGCGAATATATTACGCACAGTGCTGATGCAATCTACTACCTCAGCCGCGAAGAACGAAAATACTATGGTCAATCTGGACCGCCTTACAATGTTCTGCATTTGAAGGTTGACTATCCAGAAAACGAGATTCCCGCTTACAAACTTCCGCCTGACACATCGACACAATTCAAACGAATGCCGTCAGACGATCCAACGAACACTTGGAAGAATTTGGGCAAAGGAAGGGCAGGCACCCCTGGTGTCGTCGTAGGAGACGATTCACCGGACCCAAAAGGCGGCTAAGAAGAAAGATTGAAGTCCTATCAGGACCAAGATCAGTATCAACAAAACTGTCGGCACCCAATCAAAAGATTCTTTTTCGTCTCGGTCGCCGCGATTCCCCGAATTCTTCACGTTCCTCCATTTCACACTCATCGAGTGGAATACCTGTATCACTTCCCTCGATTTTGACGTAGTGCCTGCCATCGGCCTCGCCAAAATAAGAGACTATCACTACTGGTCGATCTCCGTCCTTGGCGTGCCAGATTGCTTTTCCTGGTTTGATAAGCATTTCTCGCCTTTTGGTTTACACCGCTTGTGTTGACGTTGGAATACCTTGGCGGCTGCAAGCCATATATTCAAGTTGATCGGCACGACAAAACGCTGGACTTCACCACATCGAGTACACTCGCACGCATAGGCGAGATCACCCTTTGTTGCATCGTGGCAAATAATCCAGTCTCGACTCATTGCAGCCCCCTTATCTAATGCTATTCCGAGCAAAAGTGCTTGTAAAATAAAAAAGCGGCCCGCAACCGAAGTTTACGGGCCGCTCCTGCGAACTGTTACGCTCGAATGCTGTTACGCTTCGGACGCCTCGGAAAGCTCCCGCTCCGCTTGGAGCCAGTATTCTGCTCCGTCGCCATTCGGACGGGGTTCCCCGGCCTCTTCTGCCTTCTTGCACGCCTCTTCCCACTTGTAGTACGCCAACTCGCGTACTTGGTCCGGGCAAGGGGTGCTGCTCGTTCCCTCCGAAGAGAGAGTCTGAATCTGAGTCTGCTTCTTGTCTTTCTTGGACATTGGCTTGCCTCCGCTAGTGAGCCTTTTGATGAAATTGAACTTACTGAAAATACTGTCAGTCATAACCTATCCTCCTTGAGAGAATTATAGGCTCACTGACGACCAACGTGGCCGGAATAGAGGCCCTTTCTATTACCTGCGTCTCGCGGCCCGGATTCGCTAATGCGTTCTGCGAATATGCACTGGTTTCCCAAAAATGTCAAGTTAAATTCGCTTTCGCAAAATTCACACATGCAGTTTTGAGACATGCCACCACAGGGGCCTCCCAACAACTTGCCCTGCTGACAATCAGGGCAAGTTGTAGGAGCCGAACTAAGGAACTGACGCTCGTCCTCAGTTAATCTTTCATGAGCCTCAGACGAGCGTTCCATCTTACTCTCCGTCTACCGACGCCCTGGAAAGGGTGTTGCGGTTACTGTTCGTGCCAACACTGGTCAAACCAGCACGCTGGCCGATCTGTTGAATAGCACCTTCCAAGGGCGATCCCTTGAAGACCTTCTCAACGACTTCCACGAAGTTGTTGCCGCCAAGCAACTGCTGGACCGACAGAGCTTGAGCAACCTTCTCCACCGTCTCCTGGCTGCCCAGGGCCAGCAGTGCCTCGGAAAAGCCTTCCTGGCACGCCCTGAAGCGTTCCACGGTGGAAGTCGTCTCGGACTGAAGCAACTGCACCTGAAGCGTCTGGAGGGCTTCCTTGATGGCGTACTCTTGATCCGCTTTGGCCTTCTGACGGGCGAGCGAAGCATTGTGCGTCAATTCGGTATTAGCCTCTTCGGCTTCGATCTTGGCCTTCTGCTCTGCCGCCACTGCCAATGCGGCCTGCACCTTGGCAACGTCAGTTTTCAGTTGAGCATCGAGCCGATCCCGCTCCAACTCTTGTTGCTTGGATGCCGTTTCGGCAACAGCAATAGCAATGTTCTGCTTGATCTGCTCTTGCCGCTGCGTGGCAGCCAATTCTTCTTCCGCTTGGCGGACCTTGATATTCTGAACGACCGTCTTGTGTTGGGCCTGCTTCAGAAGATCACGGATATTGGTGTCCTGAATCGAAATATCCAGGACTTCCACATCCCGAATAACCATGCCGTTCTCTTCAAACGACATTCCCGGACGACCGCCACCTTCTTCCGGCTTCACACCCAACAAGGTGTCTCGGATCAAACCGACACCATCCTTGTCGAAGACTTCGATGCTGGTCTTGCGAACAACGCCCTTCAAGATCGAACGAACATGGTCCGTGGCGAACTTGACGTAGTTCTCCACATCGAACCACTTGTTCTCATCACCATCGAAGTCGATGAGCAAGGACAACTTGATTTGGACGGGAATATGGTCGGAAGTTTCCAAATCCACAATGTCCGAAACCTTGTTGTTGAGGACACGGAGATAAACCGTTTCCTCCAAACGATCCGTGTTCTTCGGCTTGCCAGTAGACAAGCTCAGAACTTCCAGAGTTTGGTCATAATCGAGCAGAATGGTTTTCGGCCCGACATGGCATTGTCGGTCGCCACCCGACTTGCTGACAACCATCACAGCGTAGCCCGTCCACACATTGATAGTCGGCACGCTCTCGAACTTGGTGTCGAGCGTAATCGAACGAGGCGGCGTATACGTCGTACCACGCTCGAACTCGTCTCCCGGCTGGAAAGAACCAGCCTGTTGACGGCTCTTACGTCGCCGTACCAGACTACGGCTTTCGACTTCGGCCATATCAGCGGCGGCTGCATAGGACTGAAGGTTCTCGAAGCCAGCGTTGCTTGCGTAGTCGGAATCCGACACGTAGCCAGCCCGCTCCGTTCCCGCTTCCGCTGATGCCATCCGAAGGGATCGGTTATAGGCCAACACTTCCGGGTTGGCTTGACCATCCTTCGTCGGATACCACAAGCGACACTCACGGTCACTCAGCGGACGCCGGACGATGACGTGGGTGCGAGGATCAGGCAGAAGCATCTTGGGACCACGAATGGTTTCCACGACACCCGACTTGCGATCCATCAAATAACGACCTTCGCCGCCGTGAGGGATCGAAGTGGCATAGTGCTTCTTCTTCTTGCCGTACTTCAAGATCGAATGCTCGACCCGTGGGAAGTAAATCGCCGACTCTTGGCCGGAACGATTCGTTCCTTCGGGATACACAACGGCACCAGGGCCGGTGATGAACAACTCGTCACCCTCTTTGTGATCCGCTTGGCTCGGATCAGCGACTTCGCCGTTGTTGTTGTAGGGAGCGATGACTTTGACGTGCAGACCCGAAATCTCGTTGAGTTCAGTTGCCCGGAACTTTCGGTTCCCTTCAACCTCCTCAAACTGCTCGGTTGCTTCAGGGAAAACAACCTGCGGGCCTCGTTCGTATCGCTTGTTGCCGTTCTCGTCGAAGAGTTGGCAATATTCCAACGTCTCCAGAGTCACGGCGTCACGAACGTAATTGCCTTCTTCATCGGGCACCACCCGCACACCAGTCGGCGGGATGTAGAAGGCGACTTGATCGCCGCGAATGATGTAGATTTTGCCTTCGGCCAAGTCTTCAGGCACACCATCAACCGGCGTATCATCTTCCGTCTCGACTTCATTCGTCGGCTTACGAATGATACCCGATTCCCAATTCTCTTGGGCCGCTGCTTTGTCAACGATCTCGACTTCGAGATATTCGTTGCTGCGAAGCGTATGCCCATCGACAACTACGGCGGATTGGCCGGGCCACAAAGCGAAGGTGATCGGGCCGGGGACATTCACCGTGTTGCCATATGACAACCGGGCCGGATTGACGTTTTGTCCGTCATTCGGATGTTGATGCTGCTGACCCTGCTGGTTCTCTTCGGTAGCAGGGTTGTCCAGAATGATGTACTGGCCTTTGCGGGCAAAAGGCGAATGCTCAATCGCCGCCTCAAACGTGGACGAATTGAACCGCCGCGTAGTGGGATCGAACTTAACAGGTCGATCCTGGCCTGTCGGCGTGATGACGCAGGGGCCGACAAAGGTTTTGACGGCTCCTCCTTTTGACTCGTCTTGTGAATACACGTACTGGCCGGGCGTTAGGACAATATCGCCCTGACGCTCACGACCCCTAAGATCGTCGTCGCCTCTCATCACAGTTTCTCTCCCCAAGGTGGAAATGGAATCTACAAATCGTCGTAGATTGTACAACACGAAAGAGTACAGTCAACCTCAGTTGACGAGTTTCATTCGACTTTTCAATGTAGCTTCAATGTTGGCTGTGCTGAGACAGTGCGGCAACAAATTCAGAAGGTATTCGTAAACGAATTCACCAATACCAGGAGAAGTCTCTTCTGAGTTGCCAGCGATATTCAGCACTTTGATGCGGTGTTCTGCGACCCAAAAGACCACTTCATGCCAAGGCAGAGGGTCGTTTATATCAATGTCGATATGTTCCTTCTTGAACCACTTGATAGCACGTAACGTACACTTTTCGCCTGCCGATTTGAAGTTGCTGGCGAAACGTATTGTGCCATCCGAGTCTCGGACATTCGCTTCCGTGCGGATCGCATATCCCTCTTTGGGATGTTCCTGCATGTTGTATTCGGTCAGCAAGTCGGGCCTCGGTCCCTCCAGGGTCATACACCCCTTGGGCAGCCAACCACCAGTCGGGATATTCAAAGCCTTGGCAATTTTCAGCCCGGCTTGGTCGGCCCCGGTTTGGCCTCCCGATATGACTTTTTGCAAATCCAAGACTTCGTTTGTCATTGTGGCGAGTACCGCTTTAGGCGGAACGATCCTGTATATCGAGTCCCTGTGAAAGAGCCGGAAAATTCCTCGTCGGTAATCTTCCCTTTCCAAGTGTAATCCGCACCGTCTATCCTGGCCGTGCCGGACAAGTTGTCTGGTGTCCCTTTGAAATCCACAACATATTCAAAAGGCTGACCTTGCCATACACCGCCAAATCGAGCCTTCCAGTTCTCGCCTCGATTTACAGTTGAGGCACGCATGGTGCCATTCAACTTGATATTACGAGTGGTGTTCCAGGTGCCATCAAAAAATTTGGCACTTGGGTCGTCAGCAAATGCCGACGACGAGAAAAACAGTATCGCTAATGCAAGTATTGCTTGTTTCATTTCAATCCGCGTATTTCAAGCTCCTCTTCGATATTCAGATCGCTTATCGTGAGGATAGGATAAAAGTCGATTTTCTTTGAGGCGAACAATCCTTGGGCACCCATTTCTCGGTCAACCAAGGAAATCACCTTCACGACCTCACACCCATATTCTTGGATGGCTTCGACAGCACGCCACAGTGTACCGCCACTGGTCGTTACGTCTTCCACAACGACAACCTTATCGCCGGGAAGAACGGAGCCAAAAACTAGGCCCGATTTGCCATGATCTTTGCTCTCTGGTCGAACGCCAAAACCGCGTAGATCAGACTTTACTCTGCCCTGGTTGTAAAGTAAAGCCCCAACCAAATAATCTGCTCCGGTGCATGGCCCACCAATAGCATTTATTTCAATTCCGAATTCGCGTCCGACTGCATGTATCGGAATCGCACGCCAGAGCATTTTGATACACTCGAAAAGACCCTCGGAATGCGTGGTTAATTTGCGACAGTCGAAGTAATACGATGACTTGACGCCACTCTTGAGCGTCCACCACGTACTTTCATCCTTGGAATTTGCAAATTCCAGAGCGAAGCGTTTCACCACCGCTGCAAATTCAGCCTTGGGATCAGGCTCATGCGGGAATTGCACCAGCGGGGGCCAACCATTCCATGTCTTCTTCGCTTCTTCCGTCATGATAGAAATATCCTAGTTGTCGCAATGAGGGTTGCTGCATGGAGGAACTGGTCGAACCCCAATATGGAGAAGAATCCGTAAATTCTTTTCTCTTCCCATAATTGGGCGGTCAATTTGCTAGTGAAAAAATCCACCAACATATGCACTGCACAGTTCGTTCCTAGCCACAACATCCACGGGTCTTTGTAGAGCGGCGTAGACGATGGAACCAAAAATATTGTGCCCGCCGCCAATACCGTCGTGTAAATCAATATGTGTACCGACAAGGCCAGGAAACTTTTGCTTTTCCGTTCGGCAGCCCATCGCGGCTGACATACAAAATCGCCCAACCAATGCAGGAAAAAGAAGCTCAGTAGCCAATAAACATTCATCAATCCTCCTCTATATCAACCTCATACCCCATATCCTCTAATAGAGGAACGTCGTCAGTATCTACGACCATTGGGGTCCAGCCTTCAGAGATTTTTCTCTTGGCTTCTTCCGGCGAGAGAGATTTGATGACTACTGCTCCATCCTCGTTGGCGACTTCCCCCTCCTCACCGTCAACGATCTTCTGGACCAACTCCCTGCCTACTTCAAGCATACGCTTGGTCTGCTCATTATCAACTCCGTCACGCATATCATCGACGGCCTTTCTGAATTTCTCCAGGGGATGCATATTGCCGGTGAGCATGGCAATTCCCTGAGCAAACGCCTCATAATAAGGCGGCACAGAGAAATAAACCGTCAAGAAAGTGCTGTCGAACTCGTTGTCTTCGTCCCGCAAATAACAGGGGTGCGACCGGAAAAGGTCAATCATTGGCTGATATTGCGAGCGGTTGCTGCCGCCAATCCGACAAACAAGACCCACCGTCTCTGCGTCTGGCAGGTAAACGTCACGGAACCGATAGGTATCAGTTGGAATCTTCTCCAGGACCAGCATCGTCAAGACAGATTTGGTGAACGGGTTGTACCCACAAATCATGTTATACAGGCTCATCGGTGATTCCTTCTCGCATGACGACTTCCCACATAGGGAATTCTCGTTTGATAGTCTCTTTGAGGTCTAACGCCTCGTCAAAAGTGTCGCAATAAAAGCCGTGATCCCGAAACCCGAATCCGGCTCCTGAAAAAGCACTAGGACCAGCAATCGCCTCCAGCCGCTTGTCATTGAGAACGAAATCATTCCCGAACGGATATTTCACTCGTACTTCAAACATCGTTCCAAATATAAAAACTAGGCGGGAGAGAATCCGGCACAGGCAAAAACCCGCTCCGAACAAAAAACGATTCAAAGCGACTTGACAGTACGTTCTCAACGTACAGAGCGTCCCAAGGATTGTGTTTTATCGCTTCCGCCAGGAAGGCTTTGAATAAGCCTTGGCCCTGCTCATCTTCCAGCGTTGTTACACGCTGAGGCTTCGGGCTGAAGTCTCTTGCAGGCAGGTGCCGCTGACCCCGGCGAACATACACCTTCATGTGGTCATCTTCGATCCACTTTCGGTTATTGTTCCAAGTGCTGGAATCTTTGATGAATTCCTGAAGCTGTTCAACGAGCGTCATAGTTCCCACTCATCCAAAGGAGGAATACTGGCCTTCCACTGACGGATCAAATCCACCATTTCCGGCTTGCCAAGGATTTTCGCACCGTGGGCGACAACGGCCTCGTTGGGGTAATGGATATTCAAATCCAAAACACCCAAAGCATCGACTGGCGAGTGCTGCAAACAGTTGATAACGTATGCTGTGGCAGCACTACGTCCAATGCCTGCCGCACATGAGACAACCAACAGGTCGTCTTCGGAGTCCATCCAGGACTTACGCTCTTCCACCCAATCTAGGATGGCTTGTATATCCTTTTCGGATGGTCGTTGACCTGTCTCAGTGGGAAGCTCAATATCGTCAAAGTCGCGGCGTATGAACTCACGGCAGTTGTCGATAATCAATTGCGACCCTTCAATGCCGAAAGGCTGCTTCGGCCCGGTCAAAAAAACAAAGTCAATTAGACCCGGCTGGCTTAGGGCTAGTTCCCCCGCTGGTTGGTGGCCCAATATCTTTAAGTTTTTCATCACGTTCCTCTCGACACTCTTTGCAAAGTCGCAGACCGTCTTTTTCCGCCAAGCGGAACAATTGCTCGAACTCGTCCACGACTTGTCCGCAAGCACAAAACCACCATGCAACCATCACTCTTCTTTCACGGATTTATACGATCTGAGCATGAACGCACAACCGGCTGCGAACATGACGATCATCATTATCAGGTGTGTGGTCTTCATAAACATCATGAACCGCAAGCGGCTCAAGATTTCCACAGCGATAATCCCCACACCAAGAAATGTTAGCACCCAGGCCCACTTCTGCTTCGCATTGTAGAACAATGCGAGTACGCCCAGGAAGAACGGCACGAAGATGATCCCCATCGAAGTGGTTTGCATCATTCCGCCGCCACCGTGGCCTCTCCAACCGTGGAAAGCCCCGGACATCCATCCGTATCCCGCTGTACTGACACGAACGGAATCAAAGAAAAGCCAAGTCGCACCAATAGCCAAGCATAGTCCTAAAAAGAACATGCCGATGCCGCCTTGTGTACCACCTGAGCCTTTCATGATTTCTCCTCTTCCCTCAATACTACTTCAATTGTAGGCACTTTGCTAAGTTCAAAACCCAAGATCGGCAAAACATCGTCGGGAATCATCCCGGAATCTGCACATTCCTTAATCATGGCTTGTTCCAGAGCCACCATACGCTCGAAATTGGGATGGCCCACCATGATTGTTTTCAGATAATCGTTGAGGCTCTCAAAATGCTCATGCTTCTCTTCGTATTCGCCAATTCCCTCATCATAGGCGTTGCATTGATATTTGTGGGCCAAGAACATCCTGACTTCACACTCCAACCACCACCAAAGCCGACCCCCGTGACCATGCCTGAACTCCAGAACATCGTCATTGGGATTGATATTCGGCTCCGGCTCGTCCGGGTATTCTGCATGTGAATCCCAAGCGACCTTGCTGAAATGGAACTCGTCTCCACGGTCCTGATACCACATTTGGATGCCGTCATATGGCATTTTGGGATGGTTGATATACCAGTAATGGTAATCATCGGCACGCTCCACGACCAACATCGGGAACTTGGTGGAGACAAACTCTCGCAAGTCTCGATCCACGGTGTCAGCGTCAGGAATGTGTTGTGAATAAAGGAAGGCGTGATTAGCCATTACTGCTCCCTTGCCAAATCTCGTTCCTTGATCGCCTGTCTCTTGTCGTGGAGCTTCTTGCCACGACAAACGGCGATCTCCACCTTGGCCCGGCCCTTGGTCAAATAGAAAGACAAGGGAATCAGGCTGAAACCCTTCACCTTCGCTTTCTCGGCGAATTTCCTGATCTCTTGCTTATGCAAAAGCAGGGTGCGGTTTCTCTTGGGTTCATGGTTGTGGATATTTGCCTCTTTATATTGGTCGATGTTACACCCGACCAATATCAATTGTCCACCCTGGACTACGGCATAACTGCCATCCAATGACACTTTCTTTTGTCGAACGGACTTGATCTCACTACCTTTGAGAACAATACCCGCTTCGATTGTGTCAATGATCTCGTAATCGTGCCATGCCTTGCGATTACGACAGGCATAATTACGCTCTGTGGTTTTCATCGTTGCTCGCCCGTCTTGTTGTTCCATTGAGGCCAACGTCCGTTGGCTAAACGCCCGCCAACACACCTGCACCATCCGGTATAGCCAGAACTGTCATATTCGTATTCGTAATTTCCAATCGTTTGCCACGCCATCACAACTGCCTTTCAAAATACTGGATCGGAGCCAGTTCGTCTCCGATCACTACTCGCTTGTTGATGCCTTCGCTTAACAGCCCTTCGTTCACAACCTCATGCGGAACAAAATCCAGGTAGTAGCTCGGCAGTAGCTCCCTGATAATATCCGCAGATTCTTGCCGCGATAATTCCTTCTTGGAATTGCTGATCGAGATAGTCAACATATTGTCGTTGTCGATGCTGATGACCAACTGCGTAAATGAGTCGCCATCCTCCTTGAGATATGCACGCCCATTCGGAGGCCAAATAGGGATAGGTCTGCCCTGCCATGACGTGCGTTCGGGCAACAATCTCCACTTGGTCGGGAGCTTTACTGGAATAATCGTTTCGACAGAAATCATCAATTGTCCCTTAATTGCACAAATTGTGCGATAAGCCAACGACCAATATCGGTGTCGTTGGTCACTTCTTGAAGCAGTCTTTCTACGGTAAGACGCTCGCCATTAAGCTCGGCAAGTTCCTTGGTTGGCTCCATGCACTTCAGCCAAAACAATGTCTGATCCCGATCCGTTTCGACCTCGGCTTTGCTCTCTGCCTCCAGGTTTTCCATAACGGACGACAACGGCTCCCCGCCTTGCAAGTCTTCTTTGATGAAGGCTTCCGGCTCTTTCTCTGTTGTAGTGACGGTGCCTTTGCTGCCGGTAATATCCAGCATTTTCTTCAGCATGGTCGCCACATAGCGTTCGGTTTTTGGATGCAGATATGTTTCAGGATTGCGAAAAAATACGCTGCGACCCGCAAAGATCGCTTCACACCCCAAAACAATCATGCCTGCCATGTGTCGCAGACCCATATCCCCCATGTTGAAGACTTCAATTGATTTCGGAGGCGGCGTGCGGTCGCTAGGATCAAATGCTTCCTCCCACAAATGTCGAAACAATCCTCCTGTGCTAATCCACTCCCATTGTTTCTGAGTCATTTCGGCCATGCATCGAATTGTGTCTTGGGGATCGACCGTCACAAACTCTGGCACGTCCACCTTGAGGCCCTGCTGGTGAACAATGACGGTGAAGTTTGTGGTGTTATTGAGTTCGTGTTCTGTCTTGACCGGCTCGTCATCGACAATGTGTGTTGTGACAATTTTTGTCATTATTCAACTCCATCCAGTACCCGGAGTAACCAACAAGTTTCGCAGGCATACTTTGGCTTAGGCCGGTCAAAACTCCATGCCAATTGTTTTAACAATCCACGCTCTTCTTCAGTCAGGGGAACGCCACGTAATACACGACGCAACCCTGCTGAAACCCTTCGTTTTTGTTCATCCGTCAACGTGTGACGATGGTCCATTGATAAGTTCCTCGCAACGCGGGCACAACTCAGTAGACTCGGCACTACGTTTCCAACAACGCGGACACTTCTCCCCGTCGCTCAATACAATACGGTAGGCGGTGCCCTGCACTTCAAACGTCGTCAGAGGTTCACGTTCACTCACATCCTGGTACTTACTGACGCCAAACCAATCTTCGACCCCTTCAAAGGACGGGCCACCTTCGATCAGCACGTCGAGCTTGTCTTTACAAGTCCCTGCCTGCTTCAATTGATCGAAAGCGACGTTGAACTTGTCCAACGCTGCCTCCCAATATGGTCCGTCAATAGCATCCGATGCAAAGGAAAACTCCAACGGGATATATTGCGAATCGAAAATATCAGACTGATTCGGGTGGTTGGTAAAATCCAACCGGAACCATTGCGGACAGTAGGAAAGCACTTCGTTTGCCGTATAGGTAAACAAAGGAGCGATCAATCCCAACATGGACCCAAGCAGTTTGTAGATCGTGTATTGGGCAGATGCTCGTTGACTAGCCGTGCCGCAGTACAAACGATCTTTGGCTGCCGTCATCCACACACCACTCAACTCCGCATGAACGAAGTCATTCAGCATGTGAGTCCCACGACAGAAGTCATATTCTCCATACAGACGATGAACCTCATCAAAAACCACTTTGGCCTTTTCGAGAATCCACCGATCCACCGGCAAAACATCCACTTGGGACGGCACCTGATTGTCCAAATTGGCTACCAAGTAGCGGAGCGTATTCCTCAACTTCCGGTAGCCTTCGCTGCAACGCTTGAGGATCGGCTCGCTCAGTCGCATTTCACGGGTGTAATCCGTAGTAGCAACCCAATAGCGAAGAACCTCGGCCCCATGTGCTTTCAACACTTCAGCCGGGGCCACGACATTGCCTTTGGATTTCGCCATTTTTTCGCCGTGTTCATCCACAACGAAGCCATGACTGATGATTTTCTTGAATGGAGCTTCTTTGTTCAGGGCCAGCCCAAGCCACAACGAACTTTGGAACCAGCCACGATGTTGGTCGCTGCCTTCACAATACACGTCAGCCGGGCGAGTACGAAGAGAGTCAATGAAAGTTGAACTCAACCCGCTGTCGAACCAGACATCCAGGATGTCAGTGACTTTCTCAAAGTCTTCCGGCAAATACTTGTAATGCTCTGGCAGGAATCCCTCAATGGGTCTGCTCCACCAGCGTTCCATGTCATTGTGAAGGATTGCCGCAGTAGCTCCGAGAACATCCTCGAAGAACCACACTTTGCCCGTTTTCTTGTGACGCAAAAATGCAATAGGCACTCCCCAAGCACGTTGGCGACTGATACACCAATCCGGGCGGTCCTTCACCATCGCCATCAAACGATTCTTTGAGGCTTCTGGAATGAAGGTTGTGTTTTCCACCGCATCAATTGCGGCTGGACGCAGGGCATCCAGTTCCATGAACCACTGATCCGTGGCTCGGAAGATAACAGGCGTTCCTGAACGCCAGCAATGCGGATAGCTATGCGTAATCTCTTCCTGAAGAACCAAATTGCCATAGGTCTTCAACAAATTGAGAACGAAATCGTTGCCGAATTTCAACACATGCTTACCATCAAGCATACCACCGGGCATCGGTGTATGCTGACGATTCAGAGCCGTGTAGACTTCCTGCGTCCAATTTCCTCGTTCATCCACAGGCTGGTACACCGGCAAATTGTGCCGCTGCCCAACTTGGAAATCAATCTCGCCATGACCTGGGGCGATATGCACACAACCCGTGCCGGTATGCATATCAACAAAATCATCGCACACCACCGGCACATTCATATTGTGTGCCATCGGCTTGACGCACTGCTTGATACCATTGGCAAGATCGCGGCCCATCACTGACACGCACGGCGAACCCGCAACACCTTTGTCAACCATCGCTTGGTAGCGTTTCTTTGCCATGAACACCAACGGGTACGGCAAAGACCCTACTGCATAGTTCAGCACGTAGCACGGATTCTGCGGCCAGCATCCGACATATTCTTCGTTCGGGTGAATTGCTACGGCAGCATTAGAAGGCAGCGTCCAGGGTGTAGTTGTCCACACCAACAAACAACACTCCGCTCGACCGTCCCGATACGATTCCCAAAAATCGAGACTTTCTGGCGAGTGATGCTGTCGAGTCAAGTCGGCAATGAAGGTGTCCAACAAAGTGTCATCAAGCTGAATTTTGAACGCTACATAGGCCGATTGATCGGTACGGTCTTTGTACTCAATCTCAGCTTCGGCCAAGGCAGTTTGTTCGGCCCACGACCAATGAACAGGCTTCTTGCGTTGGAACAGCAAATGATCCGCAGCCAACTGTCGCAGAGCGTCAAAAATACGTGATTCATTTTGAGCAGACATGGTGGTGTAAGGATTGTCCCAATCCGCAACAACACCAAGAGCTTTGAATTGCTCTCGCTGAATATCAAGCTGTTCTTGAGCGTAGACACGACATTTTTGCCGAGTCGTAACTTGGTCGTCAGCCTCGCTACGAGCTTTCTTCTCAATAGGTAGGCCGTGACAATCCCATCCTGGGATGAACTCCACGGTTTGGCCGTTGAAAAAGTGCTGCTTCACGATGAAATCCTTGAGGATTTTGTTCATCGCGTGGCCGATATGAATCGAGCCATTGGCATAGGGCGGACCATCATGAAGCACAAAATCCGGCTCACAGCCGGATTTTGGACTCATCTTGGCGTATGCGGACTGCTGCCATGCAGCGTAAACCTGCGGCTCATTGGCCGGGAGGTTCGCCTTGATCGGCATTTCTGTCTTTGGCAGATGCAGCGTATCTTTGAATGTCATTGGTGATCTCAGTGCCTTGCGGCAACAAAAACGATTTGAGTCGGTATGGAACGCTTGGAACGGTGTATTCCACTTCAACGAGTCGGCCCTCTTCGACCAACTCGTATATGTACGGCACCAAATTGTCGCCAACACCGAGTACGATCTCTGGAATTGCCGTCAACTCAGTCGCTTTGCAACCCTGCTTGCTTTCTACGGCCTCGACAATCATGTCTTTGGCCTCACGTTCACTCAGCGAACCTACCATCGCGTTTCTCCTGTAAAAACTTTGCACCCTGCCGTTTCGACGGCTCACTTCCTTTTTCCCGACACCAATCGAGAAAAGAATTATGCATTGGATGATCGCTACACAGGAGTTTCGCGGCTGTCACATAATATTCGCAGGGTTCGCAATGTTTCTGGCCCTTTTCGGCCACACAACCTTGTGATATTCCCCAACAGCCACCGCAATACAAATGCTCGTCCAACGGCATCCAACACCATGTAGGAATTGTATAGCCGTTGGACGTAAGCAACTCGTATGAAATTGAATTTGCCATCAGCCTTTCCTGCGAAAGACCTCCAGGTCTTCCTTCTGACTGAATTTCCGAAGAACAATCTCATGCCCCGGAGCATTATCCACAATCATCTGAGCATACTTGCGGAGCGACTCCACCCTTGCAGGGTCGGCGGCAACCAGAGGCATCATCATGCCGCCGATAGGGGCACCACACACCCCTTCATTTCCCTGCTCATCCTTGCTAACGAACACCCAAATCTCGTCGATGCTCAGAAGATGATTCGGGGCACCTACAACAATCGGCTCGGTCATGAAACCGTTACCTTTCCACCCGTCTTACGGGACAAGTCGAAATTCTCTTCGATGAAGTCGATCACCAACTGCGGGTTGATGTTTCGGTTGAAGACGATATTCGGGCCGTGATTGTCCAAATACACGACACTGATCCGATTGTCCGGCCCAAGGCCCCTATTGCCCGACACGATATTCGTCAGGGACGACGGCAAAACAAACTCTGCCAATCCGTTGGACGTATTCTGTCCACACTCATGGCTGCCACACTCGAACTCTCGCTGAGAAACGATGGGGATGCTATCGACATTTCGACCGCCCTCTTTGAGCGGACAATGGAAATGCACGATGCAATCGTATTCCGGGTGTTCCGAGAACACGATACGCTGACTCTGACCGCCAACGCTTGGCTTCATTCCATAAGCCAACACGGAGTCGGGACCATCCGTAACAATCTTGACCAAACCCGTAGACTCGATCTGATTGAAATCGGTCTTCCGAATTGAAGTCAAGAAAGTGTTCTCGTTGAGCTTACAGGCGAAATGCCCGGTCGTCACGCCTCGGAACGGCTTGTAGGCTCCTCGTTGGATGCAGTAATTCACCACTGTCCGAAGCGACCCCGGCACGTCTTCTGAACTCCACGGTACGGGCTGGCCGTCCACAACGGTCGAGCGGGTGAAGGTCAGGTGAGAGCGATGCCAAGCCATTTCGACAAGCTCTTCCAGAACTTCATCCCGTGTGTAACCCATGCCGCTGCAATAACGAGCCTCTTCCGGCGTCACGATGATGTTGTTCCGGGTCACAATGTCGTTCGCCAGAACCAAATTTGCCGAAGCTGCCTTGCAGAGATTCAAGGCAGCCAAATATTGCTCATCTTCCGTCGCCCCGGTCGTTTCCTTGAAAGCAACCAGGAAAATATCCTTTCGGTTTCGACGAATGGCGGGCAGAAGTTTTTCGGCAGGTGTCAACGTCAGTGCCCGCACTCCATCGGAAGTGCTGACACGGGGTTGGTGCTTGCCGGAGTCTCCATCGCCAAAACTGCCGTCAAAATCACAAACGGCAGCGTTCATGAAAATGACTTTCGTTTCGGGCGACTTCACCACGTCGTCAAGCAGCTTTTTGAGGTCGTCGTTCGTTTCAAAATTCGTGCCGAACTCGTTGGCTCCACCAGCGGCAATTTTCGACAAATGGAGGCGAACATCCATTTGTGTGAAATACTTCTTTGCCAAGCCTGCTAACTTACGAGCAGTTTTCCCATAAGCCGGGGCACACAGAGCCAAATGCCCTCGAATATGAGAGACAGTGCCCCCTCCGATTACATGCACCTGTTTGTTTTTCATGGTCACAGCCTTTAATCAGGGTCAAACATCAGACAACTCAGCACCGGCGTATGCCGGGCAATGATGCCCAATCTGCGAGCAAATCCAGAGAAAAATCCTGCGAAGAACCCGGTGATGCTGCACGAACGGCAAACCACCTTTTCTTCCAGTGGACCCCTGGGATGATGCTGAGGAGCCGACTTGTTCCTCAATGCCACCACCTTCGCGTTCGTTTCGATGTACACATTGGCATTCAAGCCCGGTTTGGCATCAAAAAGCAAACCTGCCGGACCATAGAGCATCACACCATGAAACTGGTGTTCTTTCCCATGTTCGTCCACAATGATCGCAGTCGGATAGTTGACACCCTTCTGGACGTTCGTGCGAATGGCATGAGGGTTCACATGCACATATCGCTTCGGACCTTCAACAAAATGCACCCGCTCATGATCGGGGAACTTATCGTAAATGGCTCGCAACTTATTTACATCCCGTTGGCCTTCGGCCTCCAGGAATTCAACAGGAGAAGAAACAACGCCGTCATGCAGCTTCGCATTCATTCTCATCACCTTTTGTGATTGCCTTACGGAACAACGCCTTGTAACAACACAGGGCGTGCGTGTAGGCATCCTTGGGAATCTGGCCTTCTAAGTTCTTGAAAGCAGCGATTTGCTGCTCGTAGAACATCGTAGCAATTCGTAAATAAAACCCGTAATCCGAACGAAGGGGTTGGAGCTTCTCCAGGCCGACTCGCAGTTGCGTATGACGGCTGAGAATCTTCCGTGTGATTTTGGGATTTTCCAACTTGATGAGGATGGAATTCAGGGCGATCTCACATGGGGCCGACCCGATGGTTCCCACATCAATTTTGTGTTCGCGTTCCGGCATGATTTACTCCAAAGTGTAGACGGTCACATCGCCCACCGGAAGCCAAACCTCCTCAATCAACGTCTCGATAACTTCCCATCGACCGCCTGCACGATCAGCACCGAATTTGGGGACGTGAAATTCGACGCCATTCGGGAACTTCGAGACGCCATCGGCCAATTTCTTCATACATTGAGCCAAAGCCCAATAACGAAGCGGTGTCACATCAACCTGTGTGCGGTCTTTTCCAGGAGAAGAAATTGTTCCGTGTTGGGCCACCATGTTAGCCACGTAAATATGGCCGTTTGTGGTTTTGCCATTTTGGAAATCCGGGGCCTGCACCGCAACCAAACCCAGGTTCCCCAACTCGAAATCCTGGTTCTGGTCATATCCGTTTGCGGCCCATCGCCGATATTGCTGCTCGGCTTCCGGGTATTGCTTCGCAAGCGGAATCACAAACCCCGAACCCCATCCACCAATATCATTGCAGACGTGAGCGATGATTTTGGTTTTTGGGCCGGTCGTCGGCATCAACTCAAACAAGTTGCCAACTTTGTGATGCAAAGCGTGGCCCCTGTAATGCTCTTCATGAAGTCTGCTGAGTCCCATTTTCCTTCTCCTTTTCGGCAAGTACCTGCTGCAACATAGCGATCTGCTGACGCAAGCGTTCGACGCTCCAATCCCGATAACCGTAGCCACAGGTGCAAGGCGTATCCCAACACTTGATACAGTCGCTCATGGACATGATACTTGCTCCGCATAATAGCGGGGGCAAGGCAGCCGTTCGGTCCTTCACTCGAACCCGACTCCCGGAGGTCGGTTGCCGATGTATTAGGCATTGCTTCATATATTGAAGCGTCTTTACGGCTTGTAGCCAATACCCCCTAATTTTCAAGGCCAGCAACTTTTCTGGCGTGTGCGTTGATTTCTTGTTGTTCTTCCCAGGTGCGATCCTTATCAGTCCAAAGGTGTTTGGAGACATACGGCTTGCCGCCGTTATTTCGGTACACCTGAAGTTTTCCTCTATGAAGTCGCTCCTCGGTAAAATAACCCCAAAGCGACCAACCCAGGAAATACAGGCCGACCAAAACCCCTACAACGATTCCAAAAATTCTGAATCCATCCACCTTCGGACTCCTAGATTGATACTACTCCGGGAAAAATCAGTTGTAAACCAACAAAAAAGGCGGCTACGAGCCGCCAAATTCTTGCTCGGCTGCCTCTTTTGCAGCCTCAAACCAGCCTTCTTGTTTCAAGCCTTTGCACTGACTGCAATGCGTTTCTGGAGGGAACAGGTAATCCTCCGGCAAAACTTCGGTGGGAACACCGCAATCCTTGCAGTAAAAGTACATGGGCGATCCCGCGTGCAAACCAGCGTTGTCAATCTTGGCAACTCGTTGGGCGTATCGCTTACGGCGAATAAACTGCTGGATAGCCTTCTCCTTGGCATATTCGCGGTCTGTCTTCTTATCCATTTTGCCTTTCGCCTTCCATTCCGAGGAAGCCTGCCAACTGTGCTTGGACAACCAAATACACAGATGAATAACGATCCTCGTCGATCATCGTATTGGCAAGCAACATTTTGGTAATTTGCAAAGCCAAGTCTTCCGTGGTCTTGACTTCACTCGATAGAAGATCAGACAGTTCTTCCATGTCATTTACACTGATCTGCGATTCATGCTCCGCAACGCTAATCGCAGTTTGAAGAACTCTGATCTGGTCATCCGTGAGAAACACTGCTTTCACTTAAATCCCCTTTTTGGAATCTTTACAGGAATTTTTGCGGGCTTCTTGGGTAGTTTTGATGGTATTTTTTTACGTGCTACCGCTTTCTTGAGGCCCTGTCGGGGAGTTGAAATTCCCGTCCCCGTGGGCACCTTTCTGGCAACAGGCGACTTAGTTTTACTCATGAAATCCAGAGTATGTGGATCGACGCCACTCGATACCAACTTCCAACCATAATCGCGGAAGTGTTTAATCCAATCTGCAAGAGTCCCCATGCCGTCGCCACACCTGAATGGCGTCATACGACAAGTAAGATATTCATCTTGCTCTCGGCCAAAAACCTCTTCTACTTCGTCTCTTTGGTACTCATTTGGCTGAAGCGAGCATGGACCAACATAAAAAGTCAAACCGGGCCAAGGCTGATATGGCAGGTTGACAATTTTGACAAACCAGTGGCTCTCTTCAAAAAAGACGAACTGCTTAATGAGACGGCATTTCATGTCAATCTCTCAAAATTAAAGCTCCCCTCGGCAGTGAGCTTTTGTTGGAGTTGATACATATCAAGTGATTCTTGCTGGCCTTGACGATTGCGGACGTTGACACAACCGCTGTTCACTTCTCTGTCTCCAATCACCAACATATACGGAATCTTCCGTTCGGTCGCCAGGGCGATCTTGTGTGGCAGAGTGTTGTTGGAATTATCGACAGTTACTCGGAAATGACGGCCAAGGTACTGACGGTATTCTTCGACAGCTTGCAAATGCCGGTCTGCAATCGGCAGCAACACCATCTGAACCGGAGCCAACCAGAACGGCAAGTCGCCCTGGTAGTGTTCAAGAAGAATGCCGATAAACCTCTCGAAACTGCCATAAAAAGCCCGATGGATCACGATGGGGGTTTGATCCACGTCGTTGGAATCTGCATATTTCAGACCGAATCTCTGTGGAAGTTGGAAGTCAAGCTGAATAGTAGCGGTTTGCCACTCCCGATCCAAGGAGTCTTTGACCATAAAGTCGATCTTCGGTCCATAGAATGCCCCATGACCGGCATCAACTTCGTAAGCAAGCGACCCCTGCTTGAGAACAGACTCCAGAGCTTGTTCGGCTTGATCCCAGGTTGCCGCCTCCCCCATGAATTTCTCCGGGCGAGTTGACAGCACTGCACGCAAGGTCATACCAAACGCTCGATACACGTCGCCAACCATGCCCACCAACTCAAAGGCTTCCGCCTGAATTGCGTCGGCGTCATTAGCAATGAAGCAGTGAGCATCGTCCTGACAGAACGACCGACAACGAGTCAACCCGCCAATGGCCCCCGATACCTCGTTGCGATGCAGGACGCCTTGATCGTGGATGCGATACGGGAGATCGCGGTAGCTCCACTGCTTGGCCGCAAAGATCGTCATGTGGGCCGGACAGTTCATCGGCTTGAGGGCGTACTCGTCCTCGCCAATGATGAACATATTGTCCTTGTAATGGTCCCAATGACCTGAAGTTTTGAAGAGATCAGTTTTGTAGATGGTCGGAGTGCGAACTTCAACGTAACCATTTCCGAGATTGTAATCCCGGATTTTTTGACTCAAGAGCGAATAAACAGTCGTGCCGTGAGGCAACCAGATAGGACAACCCGGTGATACCGGGCTGAACATGAACAGGTCAAGTTGCTGCCCTAGCTCTCGATGGTCTTTCATTTCTTTTCACTCGGATTTCTGATCCAGTTGCGGGGACATAGCAACCTCACATTCTACTTGAAATTTCGCACTTTGTAAAACTACCTCTTCGGCTTACTGTGAATGTTTGGAGAGTTCGGCCAATGATGAAATATCTGATCGGCGACGTACTGTCCCGACTTAAATCCTTGAAGGTATTTTGGATCGTCTGATGTGGGTCCGGTGATATTTACTGAATTCACTCCGGCCAAAACCAGACATTCCTCCATTTGAGTAGTCCTCGCTGGAACACACTCGAAGCCCTCCACAAAGCCATCCAGCCATTGTCGTTTGCCCGGCCATTCACCGTAGGCTTCCCAATAAGCGTGGGCCGCACAGGCATAATGAGCGTTGCTGCCCATGCCCACACTACGGGAAGGAATTTTCGCCAGTCGCAAATAAGCCTCTTTGACCGCTTCCACAAGCTCCTGGTCAGAAAATTCCAGTTCGCCGTCAATCGTCCGGCGTCTCTTGTGCATCCAGCCACTCCTTGACAATATCACCGTGACAATCCAACGGCTTACAAAAACAACCCAAGCGTAATCCCTTCAACGCCAAAACCGCATTTCGGAACGCCTCATCCTTTTTGATGCGTTCATGGAAATAAGCTGCAAATAAAGCAATGCACTCTTTGCGACCATATGTTTTAACCGGAAACGGATTGCCAAGAAATCCAGGATTCGGTGGATCGGGAATCGAATTGTCTGGTAATCGACAAATTTTGAAATCGCATTTTTCTTTACGAAAATTGACAACTGTTGTGGGCATCATACTGCCTTCAAGTTAAAGGGCATCGACAAGCGTTTGCCTTCGCCTTTGAACGGATAAACCACATGCTGCAACCAAGCAGGAAAAATATAAAGATCACCGGGCACAGGCAACACGGTGCGTTGGCCGCAGAAATCTGCCGAGGATGGCATATAACGACCAAAAAGGAAATCAATGCAACCCTCTTTGGTTTCGATATTGCACTGAGGCGGAATTTGCAAATAAACAATGCCCGACAATAAGCCAGCATGTTGATGCACGGGATTGAAATCGCCTGCTTTTTGCTCCACCATCCACAATTGTTCCAACTCCACCTTCATGCTGATAGGTTTTTTGGACAATTGTTCCAGATATTGGAGTGACAGCGTAACAAGCAAATCAGTAATGCGTGCGTCCAACTTATCGAGCGGCAAACCCAATTGCCGCCCTTCGGTAATATGCCCCGCCAAATATGGGGAATAATCCTCAGCAGAGGGAGCGTGCTGCTCGCAAAACTGGATAAGGTAAACAGTGATCCAATTTGGCAAATGAGCCTTCATCGGCCCTACCATGAATACCGGCTCAATGGCAGCCCTGATCGGCTCATCCATGCTTACCTCCAAGGCGGCGGCTCCAGGTCCGACGTATTGTACGGCCCAGGATCGTCTCTAAGAGCCGCTCGCACCGCCATGCAGACTTCGCCCAACCAGTTCAATCCCTGCCACTGTGAGCGGTCTGTGGCCCTCTGATCCTCTTCTCGCAGGCCAATGCCCCAAATCTTGTCATAGGGACTGGCCTCCACAATCTCCCGGTCGCCGGTACTGAGGAGATATTCCATCAGGTGAGGATTCTGGCTGAACTTCGCCATATTGCCGACATAGACAATATCACGGGCCACATCACTCCAGCGGTCGGCGTCAAAACCGCGAACCTGTCGCCCAAGGGCTTTCTGTTCACGGGGGAGATCGGCTTCCATGATCTCTTGCTGAATATCCTCGTCGCCGAAGAACTCAGCCTTCTTAGCCATCATGTATTGCTCGGCACAGTTGTATTCGACGCCATCGACCTCGAACACAGCATCATGCCATTGAGAACATGGGCCATCCCAAAAAAACTCAAATTCATCGCGTTCGTTCATTTCAGCCTCCGCAGGAACAATGTTGTTAGCCGGGGCACAAGTAGAGATACAAAAAGTTCGTCTACGAGCCATAATCTGATCGGCCCAAGATGCCGCATCCATTGAATCTTCCATCTACACCCTTATGTTTTGCCAAGAATCGAATTAAGGCTTTCTCCATTTTGGAAACGACGCCAAATATCTTCACAAACAGGAATTTCACTGGCGACCTGGGTTCCCTTGCCGCCCGGATCATCAACTTTGATTTTTCTCACCTTCCCGTTCTTGAAGCCCATTCCCCAATTCGCCCTGTGGCGATGCGGGTGAGTAACTTCCCGGTAAGTTGTGATGACCATTCTTTTAACGCCCGGAGGCACGACCTTTCCTGTTATTGTGCAAATATATGACATACCCTCATTATAGTAATTCTTGGAAAAAAGTAGCCGGGATGGGAGTCGAACCCATAACCTTCCAGGAGAGGCACAAGTGCTAACTATAAAACACCCTGCTTCACTAGCTGCTGGACCGTTCAGCTTCCCGGCTATCCTACCACCATCGCAAGTCTCGAAGATGGAAATCTATCGCAGGCAATAACCAATTTTCCGCCCATGTCCACTTCCCACCGTCAATCGCCAACTTGTAAACAGTCCCATTTAGATATGCTGAAGTCAATATCTCAGTGTTTTTACCAAGGTATTGTAACATATCGGAATTGACAGTTGGCGGCTGACTGTGTTCTTCCTTAGACAGACAGCGAATTTGGACTTTATCTCCATTCTTGAACTTCGCATCATGTCTCAATGGTTGTCACCACCTTATTCTTGACGACCAAACGGAACGATTTGTTGAAACTTCCGTTGGTGGGCGGGGTTTCAAGTTGTTGTGGAAATTTGCCGCTGCGGAACTCATCAATCAACCCTGGAGTCTTTCCCGACAAGATCATCCCGCGAATCTCATCAAGATCATACCCAAGCACCCGCTCGAAGAAACGCAGAATAGCATGTTCGCTGACAATAGTTTCAACGTCTTTCAGCTTCTCCATGCTGTCTCTGGCTTGCTTGATCTTCTTCTGAAGATCGTTGACCTGCTGGTTGGCTGTCTTCTGACTGGCTTGGGCGTCCTTCAATTCGCCTTCGAGTTGAGAGAGTCGAGTCTGGAGTTTCTTCAACTCGCGTGTCGAATCAGCCATATGCTTACCTCATTTGGTGAGAGTTTCGTGGTAATACAAATCCTTGAATTCCTCAAAGATTTCCCTGCCGCCGAAGCGATCTGCTATCTCGCCCAACATCCAATTCCAGCCTGGACGCTCTAGTGCCAACTTGGCAATAGCAAGCATTATCACCTGCATTTCTCCATTGTCAACACAAACGCCATGCTCTGGCAATGGGGCGTTGATATTCTCCAGCAACGACGCCAATTCTTTCTCTATATCTGTTGACGTGAGTGCTGGAATTTTCATGTTGATGTTCCCTTCAGAATGCTCGCCAACTCAATAAGTTTGTCCCAACTGCCCAAATCGAGGGCAAGTTGTTTGGCCCGGACAATAACATCCAATACGTCCACTTCCGAGGCGTTGCGACGATAACGTCGGGGCAAAGGACTTGGCTTGCCATTCGCTCGGCGTTTCGCAGCCGCAAACATCGACCGCTCACAAGTGGGTATCTTGTAATGCTTCTTGAAATAAGCATCCACTTGAGCAACAGTTGCATCCGGGCCAATCTTTTGGAAAGCCTCATCTGCGATCTCTCGCTTCAGCTTTCCTTTGAATCGTGGTGCAGATATTTTTGGTCCTGCCATGTCTTTCTCCTAAAGCCAGACCTCAATGATATTGGGGTCATCTTCTGGATAACGTGGAATACAGACTTTCCCTGGAGGAATACGCTGTCGCATTTCCTCCAAGGAGTTTCCTGTGAAGTGGTCATCCGTGGGACGGACCCATCCTGCCCCGATTTCGTTTCTTCTACAAACGAAGACACCAGGGAAGTCCCTGGTGTTCGTGTCAAAAATGACCCACATGCTGAGTGTGTTGCTCATGATGGCTTTGCTTTAGAAACCTTGGCCTCGATCATCCGGTCAATTTCACGAATGTAGTCGTCGGTCATCTTCTGCAACTGGTCCTCGATCTGGCGAACCTCGTCTTCGCCAATAACCAATTTGGCCGGAGGCCAGTCCTTTTTGAGCCGCTGCCGAAACTTCTTGCGAATGTTCCGAACAGCCACTCTCGTTTCTTCACCCAACTGCGTGAGGCGAGCAATCACCTTTTCCCTGTCAGTGCCACTCGGCGGCGGCACAGAGACAACGACTTCGGTTTTTGAAAATACAAACGCCTCGAAGCCAGCAGTTACAAGTGATTTGGCAATCACGGCTCGCAAATTCGGGTCGTGCGGCTGGATACGAATCCTATGGTCCTGCATCGCGGTCTGAGCCAGATGCCCAATGGGCATGGACTGACCATAGCATGGAACCCTTACCGAGTCGATTACCGCCGTAGTAATCATCCCGTGTCGAATGCCGATCAATTGGTCGGCCAAGAACTCAAGAGACTTTTCCATCAAATCTCTTGGTTCCTTCAAATCATCCCCTGGTACGCATTCCTGTTTCCTCCGATTAGAGTTGTTAAGTCTCGCCATAGCGATTCCTTATTTACAAGTTATCCGAGTACATCACACACGATTTTATTCACATCGTCCAGTTTGGCCCAAAATCGCCTGCCGCGAAAGTTGGCGTCAGGACAGTTCTTGTTGGTGCGGAATGTGACCGAATCGAACCCTGATACGCCCCGGCGAATATACACCCGGTCAAACGTCAGATAGGTTTTGTCCGGGAGCGTGCAGTAGACGAACGGCGTGTTTCGCTTCGCCAAAACCTTGTGGGTCGAGTCCATGTCCTCCATTTCCTCTTCATCCACATCGTTGGTTAGGATGCGGACACCCGCTTCAGAGAGCTTCGAGACGAGGCTGTCCCGCGAAGAACGATCCCATGTAGAATCCCACGAATATGGCACGGCAATCTTCTTCTCGCCAACCATGCCTGCCAGCAAGGTGCTGTTGCGGCGTTCAAAATATAGCTTGAACGTCCAGTCCTGGGACAAAATGATTTGTGATCCCAAATGCGGGATGAAGAGTTGTTGTGGCATATCGAATCTCTTTTCGTGCCGGTAGGTCGGTAACATGATTTCTACACAGTAACATCGTGCATGTTACCATACCGAAACGATGTTACAGTGGGCGATACAGGACTCGAACCTGTGACCCTCACGGTGTAAACGTGATGCTCTAACCAACTGAGCTAATCGCCCTCTTCTACTGGCGACTCGGTGGGAGCCGCCTCTTCCTCATCAGGAGCCTCTTTCTTCTTTTCCTTTTCAGCTTCCCGCTGTTTGTACTCTTCTGCGTCTACTATCTCAAGCAGAATATTGTACTTAGTCCAAACAACAACAATATCTTTGTCCTTTGGAACCGGCTCTTTGGGAATTCCCAAAAACTCTTTGGAGCGGCCATCCTCAAAGGTGATACGTGTACGATCCTTGATACCCAAGGTCAACGTCATATTGCCGTCTTTTTCAACGTAATCGCCGCCATCCCAGGTTTCCACCTTTTCGACTCGACCAACCAAATGGCCCACCGGCTTACCGACCTCATCTGAGAAGTCTTCCACAGCATCTTTGAGGGCCTCATATCGCAGGTAGAAAATGCCAACGACCACACCGATCATCAGGAACATTTTCAACATAAAGAGAAACGCCTCCGCTGCTGCTTCCGTGGGGGATAGCCGTTCTTCACTCATTGTTTCAACTCATTTAACAGGCCAGTGCCGATACGCGGCGTATTGACGTTTTCGCCAACCACGTAGCACCAGAATGCGACTTTTTCTTGGTATCCGATAGGGTGTCCGCTGCTATCACACCAACGCAACGGGTTCAACGAATCGGAATGCGGCATTACCGCCTCAATACGCCGCAGTGTTCCATTATACTCCGGGCTAAAAACATATTCTGGACTTTTGTCATATTCTTCCTGAGTCGTGTTGTTCACAAACCACGCCAGAACCCATGTTCCCTTCGGAACGGTATGCACGTCAGGCAATTCACCCTTATGCCATACCAAGTTGTCCGGGTGATTGACGACCTCTCTCATTTGCCAACTGCCCTCAAATCCTCTGCACTGACATTGAGCAAACCATCAATGGAGTTGTTCGCCAACATCGCCAAGTCCTCGATGGTGGATTCCTGTCTACCGTACATCAGGTCAACCATGTGGTATTCGGAAAATATGTCGCTGCTTTCCAGCAATCGCTTGGCGGACTCCTCAGTTAGCGGCGGCAAAAACCACAGCCAGCGTCTCCACCAGTTTCGGCTCTCGATCTTCTTCTGGATCAGAGAAAGGCGACGACGCTCACGTCCGTTTTGGATTCTTTCGAGAGCATTCTCACAAAGTTCGAGAATCTCTTCTTTTTCCATGACGACAAACGATGACATCATGCACCAAAAAACAAAGTAAAAAGGACACCGATCACGGAGTTGATAATGAAGTAAAGGATCAGCACGAAGAAGGCGAGAAACCAAAACAAAGAACGAGTCTTGGTCCGTTCGATGAACTCAACGGCTCGCAAAACTTCACCTTTGTCGAAGCCTTTCGTGCCAAGGATATACGCCAACTGCGTCTCGGACACGTCCTTTCGAGATATGCGGTCAGCCAGACGGATGATTTCCTCCGGCAGCGACAAGAACTCCTGCTTGGTCATCCTCCCACTTTGACTGCTTCCATTCACTGTCTATGTCTCTCCTTGCTGGAATTGCAAACGAAAACTCGATCCAATCCACGACAGGGATGGTCATTTGGATTTTGATCTTATCAGGCAGCATTTACCTTACTCCAAAAAACCCCGGTTGCAAAGTCAGTCTTCTTTCGACGCCGACCACTCGGAATCAATGTCCCTTTTGGGAAATTCCACCATGCACCATGTCTCAAACCACGCCCGCATTTCATCGTTGTATTCGGCCACTGAATTATAAGCTCCAGTCTGGTTCCAGGGTTCCAGTTCGCGGCCAAAAGGATACTTCCGCCACAGTATTTTCCTGTGGACAAACAAATCCCCTGGCGGAATGCACTCGTACCTAATCCCATGTTTTGCCGCATGGTCGTCGAGCCGTTCCGCTTCTTCAGGCGGCAAGCCAAAAACATCGTAGATGCTAGGAATCTTTCCGCGATTGTGTCCACTCATCGTCAATCGTCCTGTATTTCGGCTGAGGGCCAATCAATTTTTGCATCTGATCCAACGCTTCAACGCCTGCCGTATCAAGGAAACAATTATTGGCGACTTCATCCATCTTGCCAGTAATTGCTGCCATAATTTTCTTGTGCATTGCCGGACCAACACTCAACAATTTGGGTTGTCCTGTGTTGTTGTCGATAATGGGGTGCAAATATCGTTTGGTTGATTCCATTTTGGAGATTCCTTTTGTTTCCACTCAAGATACTCATGCCGCAAACACGACCCAAGAGCCAGTAGCATGGCAATCGTAGAGATAAAAATAGCAACGGAATGATCCGTCCAACACGCCGCCAATAAAAGCAGCCCACCACCAAGGAAACCCAAGCAACGTGCCACAAAATGGTCAGACAACAAAAATTTCAGTACGTTCATAGCCTACCCCTGTTATATTCGTCCCATTGTTCATCCCAAAAATCATGGTGAACCAAAGCACACAATCTACATAAAAAAACAGAACGGTTAGGGTCTTCACCCTCACCGTTCCAGCAATAACTTGTACGTGAATCTTCCGCCTCGACACCATCCATCGAGCCACAGCATTCGCAAATGCCTGGGTCCATTTCGTGGATTACACACGAACCCTTTGACGGCTTCCATTCATCGTCTATGGATCGTCTGACCATTTGGAAGGTTCCCACTCGCTATCTATATCCCGCTCTTCGGGAATCTCGAAAAGCTCCATCGACTCAAATTTGCAAGAGTCCGGCAACTCCAGAAACTCCAAGAGGTCTTCAATATCTCTGAATATTCTGTGCAAGTTATCACTCGACATCAACCGCTGACTGCCTCCAAATATCGTCGATCTGGCGGCGTCCTGAGCCATTGATCGTTCCTTTCCCTTGATCCAGTAACTTCATGACCGACATCAATATGCCAGTCGTTAAACCTTTGTTCCCTGTATTGCTTTTGAGTCCCCAACTATCGTCAGCAAGTTCCAGACCTATTGTGATCCGATATTCATCGAGTTCATTGGGGGCACTTTCGTCCACGCCTCGCCCAATGCAACAATCCTGAATATACGTTCCCACCAACTCGGCCAAAACTTCCGGTTTCGCGTTGGTGTGAATGTGCATTTCTTCCGGCGTGCTAACCGGATAGTGAATGTCGATGACAATATCGGGGATCATGGTCAGTCCAACCCAATTCTTGATTCCAAAGTCGATGAGAAGCTCCATCTTACTTAAATGGCGTGATCTCTTCAACAACCAAGTCCTTCCGCGTGGCGAAATAATGTACACAAATCATTTCAAACAGGTATCCCGGCTTTCTACGCGGATCGGCTGGCGGTGAAAACTGCAAATTTTCACAGTTCCCGTACTTCTCGATCAACCAATCCATTTCTCGCCTGAAGACTTCAACAAAGTCATTGTAGACACTGCGATGGCAAATGAAGGTGTTGCAGAAAACCCGTGGTGCGTCCGACGAATCCAGAGGCACGCCCATGTGATCCGCGATCTCCCGAAAGATCGCACATCCTTGGGGAATGGGTTCGTAATACTTCTCGACGGCTTCGATAGAGGATAAATCCATGCGAACCGGAGAAGGCGTCAGCACCAAATTGGGCTGCAATCGAGGAATCAACTCATGCAAATTCTCTAGCGGTGTGGTCCAATGGAATTTTTTGTTCCATTGCCATGTTCCGAAGCCAAGATATTCATGAGGACATTTGCTCAAGTCCACATGAAACATGCGAGACTCGGCATAGTCATTTTTTTGATATACACCAACGTCTAGGTCGTTGAGATTGATGTATTCCAAAAATGGGCGAGGCGAAAAAGGAACTTCCGGCTTATGGCCCAATACAAAAAAATGAAACTTGTTCAGTTTCGGTTTCAAAAACATTCTTTCTAGCTCTCCGGGATATATAATGACATATATCCCATTACGCTAGGATGAATATGCCAACTTGTCAGAAATGCTCTTCCCAATTTCCGAATAGCCTTGTTATAGACGGAAAAGCTCGCAACCTACAACGTCGGAAGTATTGTATTCAATGTTCCGCATTTGGAACGCACAATACATCGCAATTACACCTGCAACATGACCAAAGAAAATGTCCTCGATGTAATCTTGTGTTGCCCAAAGAAAAATTCTACCGCAGACGCGGAAAACCATTTGCCAGCACTTATTGCAAGTCATGCTCATGTCAACAAACTGTCGAGCGACAAAGAGCCTTCAAACAAAAATGCGTTGATTACAAAGGGGGTTGCTGTCAAGAGTGCGGATATAAAAAGTGTCTAAGTGCCCTCGAATTTCATCACATACATCCTGAACACAAAGACTTTTCAATAGCCAAAGCTCGATTGACCACCTTTGGAAGCAAAGTGCAAACCGAACTGGATAAGTGTATTTTGGTTTGTGCAAATTGCCATCGAGAAATACACGAAAAACTTGGACTAGAGTAAGCACCCCCGGCAGGGCTTGAACCTGCAACTTACGGTTTAGAAGACCGTTACTCTTCCGATTGAGTTACGAGGGCATCAAATCAATCATGCATGATTATGCACCCACTCGCTCTGTTCGCCGATACGATTTTGGTATCCGGCTTCTGCGGTGCAAAACTTTTCCACAAACGCTGTGGCCGCAGCTTCGTTGAATATCACTAAATGAGTAACATGCGGCGTTATCGGCCAGTGAGAATCAAACAATTCAAAGTCTTTTCCCTGCTTCCACTCCACCGGCAACCAAGCGTCTATGGCCTGAAAAACCGGATCGTCCTCAATCCACTTGAAGTAAAAATCCCGTTGGGAAGTCTGCATAAGGTCAATCATTACGCTGTTCCTCAATAATCTTGATCGCATCCAGCAATGCTTGACGCTTGATTTGATTGGCTCGCTGCACAGTCACAGACTGACCACAAGGGCCTGTGTATTCACTCGCCATGAATTGAAGTTGCTTGACCAAATCGCCATCGCCAAGCAATTTCTTGATATATTGTTCACTATTCAAGTTTCGATGGCTCCCACTGGTCGTCAATCGTGCGAGACAGATTCTCGAACTTGGGCCAGTTCGTAGGCATGTCTTCTTGCAACTTACCAAGCAAGGCATTCACTACCTGCCTACCGATATATGCCGCTAACTCACCTTCTGGAGCATTGGCGGCACAATCCTGGAACTGGTCCCAATCAAATGCCACCTTCACGCCTCGCACGCCTTTGAAAGATGCCGGGTCCATAACAACCGGCGTCACCTGGAGATTGGTAATCATCGGCGGGAAGGATGCAGTTTGAGGTATTTTTGACCAGTCTATTTTTGATTGCACGGCTTGAGTCACAAAATCAGTAACATTGATACCTAATCGTTTGGCCTCAGATATTGCTGCACTATGCACTGCATCTGAGGCCGCGAAACTCATGATTTTTCGTTTGGACACTAGACCTCTCCAAGAGGGAACATGCCAAGTTTTTCCATTGCCGCCCCAAGTTGGAGACAAGCCTTTTTCACAGCGTATTGGAACTCCGAGCGACCATCCTTGATTCGCTCCTGTTGGTAAGCCTCTCCTAACTTACGAGCAACATCATGTGCATGGTTGGCAAAGCTGGCAGGATCAAGACGCTCAATGACTTGCTGTTGCCAATAGTCAAACTGATTGGCATATCCCATCAATTCGTAATCAATGGGACGAGCTTTAGCCGGATCATACTCCGGGTCCAAGTCTTTGACAATACTGAAAATACGAGCGTATGTGTAAGTGATATACATGCCCGCTGAATCGGGACTGCACCACTTCTCAACCTCGAATTTCAAATCTTGGGAACGACTGACGTGCAAGAAATTCCAGCACAAGATATTCCACGCCACTTCTTTTGGAAAAGCCGTGGGCTGCAAATTATCCTGAACCAGTTGCAAAGCGTCTGTCGCCAACAAAGCCGTTCCGTCGCGGCTCTTGAGCTTCTTACCGTCTGCACCAAGAACGAGGCCCATTGGGGCGTGCTTGGATTCAAAGCCCAGGTTTTTGAAATGCTCTCGCTGCTCATGACCTGTGAAATAGAAATCAGGGGCAGCTTGTTTGGCGAACGCCAAATCATGCAGAGCATAGAGAGGCGTACCGTCAGCACGTTTGACTATTACGGGGCCATGCGGACCATCCCACACCCAAGGGATGCCATTGGACAAATCCAATTCATCTTCAGGTGTTGCTGGACGTATATCAACGCCATCATATGACAGTGCGGTGTCATAATATGGTGTTGGCAAATATCCAACAAAATCCGTCCAATCTTTCCACCCGGATACCGCTTCTGGCTTAATACCAAGGCTCGCCCCAAGCATGGCGACCATCTTGGCTTTGGGATGCAGACCTTGGATGGCCCGTGCCAAAGCAAGGTTGCGTAAATGACCGACGTGGAGTTGTTTGTTCAGATTGGGACTGAAGCCGTCGATCACACAGGGTTCGCATGACACCAGAGTTGGGCAGTCGTAGCCCTGTTCAGTGACATAGTAGTTGTGATAACGACCAACCTGCTCATAGCGAAACCCATCTGCTTTGACGGGCGAAGGAGACGTGTAGCCAATCCCAATCTTTGGGGGCAACGGTTTCATTTCAAATCCTCATTTTGTCCATTTTTACACTCCTTCGATAATGAATCCGCGTCTTTGTTTTTCTTTCGTTCCACCCAAGTCGAACTCCAGGTCCAATTCTCCAGCAAACCAAGAGCTTCCTTGTAAAGAGGAATCAGGTTCTCGGCTCGACATTGATATTCGCCTTTGAGTTGCTTTATTACAAGCTGCGAATCACCAAATATCTCAAGCTCCCCATTCCACCCTACGTCTTCCAAATGACGCAAACAGTTCAACAACCCACCCCACTCAGCGACGTTGTTGGTGGCTTCCGGCCCTTCACAAATTACTCCCGACCGAGTTTCGAGCTTCTGGTCCTTCTCGTCGAGAATCAACCAGCCAAAGCCCGCTGTTCCTCCCGGATTTACCGGAATACACGATCCATCGAAATACAGCTTGATCTTTGGTGGATACAAATCACTTACCCTTTTTCAAAGCCGCCTGCACCGCATCGTATACGATCTGGTGTTCGGTGTGGTACGCTCCATGTTCGCCAAGATCGTCTGAGAATCCAAACAAATCCGTAGGCAACTTGGCTGCCTCAAGAATTGCCTTGATACGATTCGACTTGCTCACCAATTCCGCCTCGGTAGGAGCATCAAGTGTCATTAAAGTCAGTCGCATGTTTACCATCCTCTCGTATTTGAAGTATCTTTTCAAGGTCCGACTCGGCATTCCTGATGCTATCAATCACTTCTCTGATAACCGTTTTGGAACTATGAGTCATTGGACTATTATAGGAAAGATTGGGAATTGATGCGAATAATTCCCAGGTTTCCATCAGCGAGCGAACCGCCAACAAACGACTCGCATACCAGGAATCAAACGCTTCGTTTGTCATCCCAACTATTGCCACAATATCCTCTCGGTTTTGGATATTGGGATCAACCTTGCCAGCTAGTCCCGACGCTCGCGTAGCTTGTCCGATAAATGTGCCCGGACCAGACATAGCACTCCCTCTGCCTACACCTGTAACGGTAGTTGCACCCACAGTTGATCTCCAATAATCATGCTGATTTTGCTGAGGTTGTGTCATCCAGTTCTCCCGCCTCGGCCAGCAGCTTCCGGGCGGCGTCGATCTCCTTTTGGCGATCCGCTTCCTTCTTCGCTGCTCTCTTTTCAGCAGCAGCGGCGGCACGCTTTTCCTTGATCTCCTTGGCCTTCTGATAAGCCTTGTAAGCCTTTGGGCTAGTTTTCTTCAAAGTGGTGAGGCCGACCGACTGAAACAACATCGTGTCCTTCTTGGATAAATCCTCACCTTCGTAAGTCTGTATGTTTTCAATATCGACTTCCTTCATGTGTGGATACCCACTCGTACCGAAATTGCAAATGAAATAGCGGTTTTCCAAAACGACCCGATCCGCCACCTTTCGGCAACGAGACAAATCCCGGAAACCGCGTCGGTCCAGAGCCTTCTTGAACTGCTCATTGCTCAACAGGGCGTCCATCGCCTGAGCATCATTTGCCAATTCCTGAACGATTTGGAAAACCAACGACTTCACATCGTCTACTTCCGTGACGCGAACATTGCTTCCGCCGCCGCAATCGTAGCAATCACTGTCTACGTTCAGCACCAAAATTTTCTTGCCATAAAACATTTCTATCTCCCAAGGTGTGTTTTTTCCACCGATTGGATAAATATAACCGGAGGAACTTCAAATGCAAATATCAAACAAAAAGAGTCTCAAGCTGCCCACTTTTGAGCAGTGGCATTCCGGCACTAATGAGAACGCTATGGCTCAAAACCCTGTTCAAATGATCGTTCAGGCGTTACAGAACCCACAAACGGCTCAGAAACTCGCTGGAAATCAGCAATTGATGACTACTATTTCACAAGCACTAGGTATCCAATTGCCACAACCTGCCCAACAGCAACCAGCCACAGGACAACAACAGCCAAATCCGGCTGCGGGCCAACCACAGACCGGGGCACCACAGGCTCCACAGGCTGCGGCACCGCAAGCGGCTGCTCCACGGGCTTAATTGACCGAAGTGGGAAAACTATGGCTTGAATCCCCTTGTCTCGATGGGATTTTGCAAATTCCTGAGCTTGACTTTCCTCAGAGAATGGACCATAGAAACTCGAATTACGTTCGCCGACGCTCACGATAAAAGACTCGGATTGGATCATCATATTCCTTCAAAGGATGAAGGATAGACGTAGTGCCAAGAATATTTTCCTCTTCTCGCAACATTGGTGTCCAACGTACCGGATACCTTTGGTAATTTCCTGACCAATATGGTGTCGTCGAGCTACCATGTTTTTGGAGAAGCCAATGTTGTTGCTCCCAATGCGACAACGACTTGGCTTTTTTCCCATATCTATCCGCCAAAGTTCCCATCAGATGCTCGCCCAAGTCGTACATTTCCTTGTTCAATGTCAATCCTGGAAATTGATTGACCAGCCCTTGGATATGACAACTACTGAATGCCGCCGTGGAATTTACAACCCACTCGAACATTCCGTCTGCTTGCAACTGAGCAAGAAATTCCCGCCGATGGAATACGACCGCCCCTAACGCATACGTCAACTCTTGGAGTCCCGGATAACGGAATATTACCGGGAACACTGGAGCGTCAAACCTGCTCCTACAAACACAAAACCCCGCCATCCATTCGTCTGGCGAGGCTTCGTGTAAGTCTTGTTTGAAATGATCGTTGGCGACGAGAGCGTCGTATTCGATCCAACAGTACCAATCGCAGTCAGGATACTTAGCGTACAGATTGCTTAGACCAAACATGCGATTTGCATGTGAGCCTTGGGCACCGCCCTGGCACAAACCAGAGAGAACGTCTCCATCCACCTGATCTTTGATCTTCTCATACGCCCATCCATCGGCCACAACCAGGATGTTCTCCGTCATATTGAGACGGATGGATGCTAACGTATCATTGACTACATGCGTATCCGCATGGGCTGGAACTGCTGCGGCGATTTTCATGCTCAATTATACGCATATCAGGTGTCTTTTTGGAAGAAATTGTAGACACAACGATCAGTTCCGATAGCGACCTCAAGCACCTTGGCGTCACAGACCTGTCCGTTCTTGTCCGTATGACGGTAGTCCTTTCTCAACGAGATCGAACAAACTTCCATATCGGTCTTTTCACAGACAATATCCTGGGTCCACTCCGCATACGCAGGCAGCCGGTCGCTCGGCTCCACACGACAAGGGCCAATAAATTCGGCAATACACTGCCGAACAGCAGGAATCACCTTCTCCGAATAATCGCACATGGTCCCAATGGCGTAGATACACTGGAATTCCAACTGGTAGAACTCCTTGAGCCGCATATGCTTCGAGGGCTGGTCCTGTTCGGCCCGGAAGCTCTTTCCATGCTGCCACACACAGAGAGGCAGTCGATAGCCGCTGTGCGTCTCCAGAAGGTGTCTGGCAACGACATACGACCCGTAGGTGGTTTCGGGCCGCAGAGCCAGATCAAGCCGGTCATCGCGGATACGGAAAGCTGAGTCGCTTTCCAGATATTGCTGGTTCATCCATTCGGCGGGCATCATCAAAGGTGCCTCGACCTGAACAAATTCCCACGCACGGTTTTGAGACTTCAAGCTGCCAAATACGTTGGACTTGAAGTGATCCACCATCGTCTGACGCAGACGAATCTCAGCCTCATTCCAGAAAACGAGGCCATTCTTATCGTAGAGAGTTTCCATTTCTTCCCTTCCTAGTGGTGTATAGGCGAAAGCAAAAACAGTCTCCGGTACTGGAGTCGAACCAAGTTCTTCGACCTTCGCAGGGTCGCGTGCTATCCCTCACACTCACCGGAGTTAATCTTTCCAAAGTATCTACTGCCCACCTGGACAGATTGATTGGATTCAAGAGCGTGATCGTATTCAAAAATCTTCTCTTGGTCCACTTTGACCGCACCTGCATCTATCAGACGCCGGGCCTCGGTCTTGGAGCAGCCGCGAATCTTCACGACCGCTTCCAATATCGTACTCGCCGCAATTTGCTGAAACTTTTGCGGTTCTTCTTTGTTCTGGATCGTTTTCTCAAAATGCTTCGCAGCATCCATTGCCGAACTATATTCGGCAATAGTTTCTGTAAGAAAAAATGCCATCTTTTTCTTACAATCCATTGGATGGCCGGTCATTTCTTCATCGACCATAAACAAGTTCCACCACTCTTGCATGGTGGCGTCACTGATCGACATGACTTTGCCGTAAATATCCTCTGGACGCTCGTCGAGAAAAATACAATTTCCAAAACTCTTGCTCATTTTTCGCCCATCTGTTCCCACAATGATGGGCAGCATCATGCAAATCTGTGGCGTTTGTTCATTCAACTCTTGAAGTCGTCGAGCAATTTGGAAATTAAAAAGTTGATCCTGACCTCCGACTTCAATCTCTGCTTCTAACTTGACGGAATCAAGACCTTGAAGCACGGGCACCATCAACTCATGCAAGCCGATGGATTTGTTGTCATCGAACCTTTGCCGAAAAGCATCCCTCACCAGAAATTGTTGCAGCGTGAATTTGCTAACATGCTCCATCAACTCCGGGACCGTCATATGCTCGAAACCCTTATGGTTCATGTAGAACTTGAAATTGGGCGTCAAGATATGCTGAATTTGTTTGGCAATCTCTGTGGCGTTCGCCAACACGTCTGTCATGGACAGAATAGGGCGGGTCTTATCTCGGCCACTTGGATCGCCCAAACAAGCCGTGTACGTTCCCAAAACGACTGTAATGTCGTATCCGCCTTCATCCTGCATCCTGCGAAGCCAAGTTAACGGCACCAGATGCCCCAAATGCAAACGATGATACGTTGGATCAATACCGAACTTCACCCGCACGCCTTGGCCGGTGTGCCGTGGCTGAATCACTGAATTTTCAGGGAAGGTTCGGAACATGACTAATCCAATTCACACCATTCTTCGACTTCAAAGGGGACACCAATCAAGATTTGAGGTTCGCTTGGGCAGCGTCCATCTTCTCTAAAAACATGATGCCCTTCTGGCAGAGGCAGTTTTTGTGAAAGAATCATTCCTTCGCCTTGGAACAATTGATTATACGCAATAGCGTATGCGGGGCGGGAATCGTCGCCCCGCCCTTTCACGACACAAAGCCGATGAAAGGGCGGGGGACCATCTTCTTTAACCCGCTTCCAGTGCAACGGGATCATCCTTCAGTTGAAGCATGTCGAGGTATTTCGACGAAGCAATTTGGAACGTCTGCTTTCCAGCATAAGTATCCTTGTCGAAACTTACAATGGCAACCTTCTGCAAGGCGTCCTCAACCTGCTGCTCAATGTCTTCATCTGAATGAATCAGACGCATGACGAGACTTCGGATGAAGTGATCGTCAATCTCAGCCGACTTGTCCCATAGCTCTCGCCGTGGCAAATCTCTGTACTTCTCCTGGAATTCCAGAATCGTATCAACCGCCTTCTGGCGATATGCTTCATGGCGAGACATGATCTTCTCGACCTTATCCCGAACGTGCGGGAAGTAAGACAGAATTTCGTCTGCCTCACCTTCCAAAACCTTCGGAATCAGTCGCTTGTAGGAAGTATCCCCGATCATGTGATGCTTCGCCACATACTCCGGGTCTTTCAGCTTGACTCGCTTGCCGGTATCTCGGTCCCTGAAGACAACGCCCTCAAAGTCCTCGATTTCCGCCGACAAATCCCTCATCATGCGAGCAATTTCTTGCTCGTCCGCCACTGCATCCCACCGACGCGGACGACCCGCTCCAATACGAGCAGCCGTTTGATCGAGATCGTTCTCCGACTCCTCTTTGTGAGTTTGCAAATTTCGACCCGCCAGGAGATACAATCCCCACTGATCCTGCTTGTACTTGGTCAATACCGCCGACGCTTCGTGAATGAACTCGAAAACGTAGGTGTGATACACGTCTTCCTCGGTGAAATTCAGACGCTTCACGTACTGACCAATAAGCTCCATCAGCTTGTGCTGCCCGCCACCAAACCCGCCAACCTCCAGGTCCATATCCGGCTGGTGAGCGTTCAGCATGTTTCGAGTGTGCCAGTGCGGATCATGCGGATTCCCCGATGGGAAAAATACCCCCACCATCGTTCCATCCATCTTCTCCAGCATTTCCGAGTTGCTTAGGTTGATCGAGTCAGCCTGCGTCTCACCCTGGTTGAAGAACCGAATGAACGGGAAGCTCTTGATAAGCTGCAAAACATCGCCGGAGAACCCCTGCGGTGGCTTCTGAACGACCAGACCACGGGTCAGACGGTTGTACTCGTTCTTCCCCTCCATTCCGTAGTTCAAAATCCAGTAGGAACCCTTGTTCCCCACCTTGATGTCCTGATTACGCATCCACTCCATGTCGTTTTGCAACAACTTGGTGATGATAAACCTCAGTCCATCTTGATCTTGCGTCGTGATTCCCATTTCGTTCAGCACCTTGGGCATTTTGAGCCATTCCATGAAAGTAGAGACTCCCCGATAGACGCCAAAGTCGGCAATTGGTTCATCCAGACTTTCACCAAATTTTCTGGCTACGTTCTTTTCGATGTCGTCTGCCGACATGCCCACCGATTGCAGGTGTGCCCGCAGGGCCTCCGGCGTATCGAACGGACTCGGCTTTCTTGTGTTCTTCTGGTCGTATTCGGCCTTCATCTTGTCGGCTGTGGCCTGCATTTTCTGCAAAGCTCGTAAACCATTGGCGAGTCCAAATTGTGACTCGCCCGTGCCGTATCGACCCATTTGGTCCATGAGTATCAGCAACAGCAATAGCTTAATCTTTCTGCTATTGATGTACTTGCCCGTCTTGGCATCCACTAAGTCTTTTTTGATTTTATTGAACCCGTCAGAACCGAGACTCATGTGTCCACGTATGGCAAACCACATATCGTCCTTCTGAGCGGCATTCACTTTATCGTACATTTTGTGCCAGGAAGAACCAGCCCCAAGGTTCTGCATTTGTGGCTCAAAATATCGTGGCTTCTCATGATCGACGGCAGAAATTTTGTCCCGCTCTACGTCGATTGGCTTGTTGTACTGACTCAGTGGCACCCCTCGCACATAACTGTTGGGCTGCTTTTCGTTGCCCACAGTCGTCGCTCCCGCTTTACCAATATCATGCATCCAAGCACTCGACCGCAAAAGATTGATGTCCTCTTGGGACAAATTCATATCCAATTCGGAAAATGCGGAGTTTGGATCAGCAGCGGCATCCTTCATCAAGTCGATAGCAACTTCCAAGCCCTTACGGACAAGTTGCGTATGTTTGAAGACATTGCCCTCTTTGTGCCATTTGGCCGATTGAGGCACCGGCTCCAAAATATCCCTCAAAGAACTTTCATTCTGAGGAATATCGGCAAACTTACGCATCATTCCCCGAATCGTGTCCGGTGGAACACCGTGCGTATTGTTGCGAGAGAAGAAATCGACCGCATCGTCTTGAGACATGCGTCCCTGTCGATAATCTTGCCATTGGGGCAGGTCAGATTCTTCATATCGAACCTGATACCCACGTTGCTCGGCGGCATCAACATACGGCTGCATATCACGAAGCCGAACATTGGTGTTATCGACGATGACAGGCGAAATTCCTTGATCCATCGCCTGGATGGTGCGTTCGAGATTTTGCCGGTGATATTTGCCCAACAAATGATGAACAGTGCCATCTTGCTTGGCCTGATCGAAATTGGCTCGGTAATTATCTCCCCAAAAATCATCCGTACTGAATATCACGCCGGTCGCCCCCTTGAGGGATCGAGCTTTGTGGCTCTTACCACTGCCAGGGATGCCTCGCATGAGGATCAGCGTTTTGGGTTCTCTCGATTCAAGGAAGTTGCTGAATTTCATGCCTTAGTTATGAATCGGCATGACAACTTTTCACCAAAATGCTCAATCCAACTTGGAAGTTCGCCAAGGAGCATCTATCGAGCGGCTTGTGGGCTGAGAACGCCGGAGAGCCTTTCTAGCAGCCTGTTGCGATTCAGCCTTCAGGGAGCCGAAATGACTATTGAAAGGCTTACAGACAGGCGTAGAGGCCCCGAAAACGTCAACCAGATCATTCGGTCCAACTGTAATGGTCGGACTCACCTGTTTGGATGGTGGAAAATGACTTAATATGCTCATAGAGCATCCAGCGGGAATCGAACCCGCGTTGGGACGTTGGGAACGTCCTGTTCTACCATTGAACTATGGATGCAGACCACTCGGAGTCGATATTTCGACGACCCCGTATTGCGTCTCCAAAAGAAACGCCATCTGAAAACACCAACTTTGCACATTCAATGATAATTGCGTCTCCCCAATCCAGGGTAAACGGTCCTATCGGTTGTCTGAACAAAACTCGATGTTCACTCAATCGAGATCGCTCTTCTCGAAGATCAAATATCTTCATTCCATTCAACTAGACCGCATATGCCGCTACCGAATCGGACTTGAGTAGGCTTGAGTGGAACCCATACATCCGAACCAAACGACATATAACTCGTCGTGCGAGGATACTCCGGGTCATCACTTGGCCCATAAAACATCAGTCGTAAATCGCCTACCAACAATCGCTCAGAAGGACAATCTATTTGGCCGACAGCATGATGCCAATAAGTTTGTTTTTCCTTCATGATGGAATCCCACGAAAAGATAAGCGATCCAGGTTGAACTCCTGGACGTTTTCCATGACCAACTCGCATTTGTCTTGGCGGACCTTGCACCATTCTTGGTAAACCGAATTTATTCGGCCCAACTGCTCAAAACGAAAAGTCCCGTTTGCCTCTGGTTGAGGCAAACAGGATTTCATCCGGTCGCTGATCTGACCAAGGATGCTCACAAGGATATATCCGCCATCGTTGAAACCAATTCGACTATTGTGTTCAACGATTTCAACAGGCGTTCTCTCGACTACTATCGTTGTGAATCCCAAATTCATGGATCAGTGCCTCGGCCAGCTTGTCCTTGATAGAGGAGTTCGATCCTCCAAAATCGTCTCCGACAAAACTGTTGTAAAGGAAACGGATGTTGTCGATGCCTTCCGCATCCATTGTGGCACGCCGGACTTTCTTTCTGATTTCCTCCGGGGAGTCATCGAGAAAGAGACAGCCGTCCGGCGAACTCTTGGACATTTTCTCAGAAGGGTGACGCAAATCTCTCACCCGTCCAACCACAATATGAGCGGCGGGAACCCGAAGGTTCTGATTGTACCGCCGATTGTATCGCCGGAGCAAGCGGCGTGCGAATTCCAAATGCTGCCTTTGGTCTTCGCCCACCTGGACTTCAGCATATCCAGCTACATCGTGCGTCATCAAAACCGGGTAGGTCAACAAGTGCCCGGTTCGAGAATCCTCGTCCGCAGATTTGAACTGCGTCATTCGGGCGAGGTCGCCAAAGCCCGCGAGAGATAGCAACTGGAAGTAAAGCTCCGGCTGAAACACTTCTCGCTGCTGAATGATATTGGTGACGCCAAATCGCTTCAGCATTTCAACAGAATGCTCTGTATCCCGTTCTTCGGGTGCGTGGAAATTTGCAACCAAAACGTCCGCACCAGAACGTCCAGGTTGAATGATCGAAAAATAATGGCCTACATGAAGTCGGCCAGTTGGTCTAAAGCCACAGAGCTTAGAGCCAAAGATACCTCCGGTTCATCGGAATCCTCCAGGTTTGGAATTTTTGCGAGCGACATAAATACAGCAGATAAGGAGGTCACAATGAAACAACTGCTATTAAGCATAGCGTTGATCCTTTTTGGATCATCCCTAACTTCTGCACAGGATGTTGGCAAGAAGTGCTACATCCAGTCTACCGGCTCGCATGTCGGTAAAGTTCAAGTAAACAGCAAGTGCGTTGTTCGTCTATTGATTCTGAAACACGCCCGCGAGTCTCTTGCAGAAAAAGACCACCGCGAAATGCTTCAAGCCGCTGACTTCGGAAAGTCTTCTGGCCTCAGCATCCAAGACCTTGGCGGTCATCATATCGACAAGAACGGTGTGCATGAAAACATCGTGTGGGGCAAAATCTGCTCTCTCCAAGACCTAAAGGCTTTTGTGAGCGAGCAAATGAAAGTCAAAGCAACCAAGGGCGACACGTTCTTGATTTACACCACCGGCCACGGTAGCCCCAAGGGCTATCTTGCCACACTTGGAATGCGTAAGGACATCATGCGTATCTTCGCAGAATGTGCCGAAGAGAACAACCAGGAAACGCTCTGGTGGCAATCCAGTTGCTATGCAGCAGCGGGCCTACCAGCCATTTCCGAATTGACTCCAATGCAACAAAATCTGTTCTCGGCCATTGCCAGTTCAGACGCACAACACGTCAGCTATTGGGGACACTGCGTTCGCCCAATGCGTGAAATGTTTGAAGCTCTCGGCAAAGAAAGCACCGAGATCGACCCGAACCAGGACGGCGAAATCAACTGTGGTGAGCTTCGCAAATTCTTGAAGCAATCCAAGAAAGAACTGATTTTGTTCGCAAAATCAGAAGATGAGCCGATTTTCGGTACATTCGGTCCCTGGGATATTCCCATCATTGATCGGAATAACAATCAGATCGAATATGACCGCAACTACATCCCTGTCCCCAACGGAAGCTAATCCTTCTTAGGGGGCAAAACCTGCGGCTCTTTGGCTTTGACGGCGAAGATTTCGGACTGCACTTCAGTTCCGCGATCATAGCCGTCATGCCAAATTTTTTGGTATTCCGGCTCGCGTTTGAGCGTATCGACAACGCCCGCCACAAAAGACTGCACAGCAATGGCCTCGTTACGGCCTTGGGACTCACGCAGAGCATACATCAAGTCTCGCACCTGATCGGACTCGATCCGACGAGCTTGGTCGCTCAGAGTCGCCGACTGCTTCAACGTCTCGATCTGGTTGTGCTGATAGATGCCGACATGACCAGCCAACGTGCCAACGCAAACGAGCAGAATCCAAGGAATCGACTTCATCATGTGTCTCCGTACTTGAAGAAATAGTTAACGGCCCGATTCTATCAATCCTTCAGAAAAACGCAACCTAAGCGTTCTTCACTTCCATGCGGACTGCATAATCGCCAATTGTTCTTTTCTTGTTGCCGCAGTCAAAGTCGAATACCCAAAGATCACTCATGATCTGAAAGCACTCTCGACACAATACCAACTCTGTGTGCGTGAGCTTAATCAGATAGAAACCATTCTTCTCGTAAGAAAGAATGTCACTTTCGACCTTGCGGCTTGATTCCTGTATGGTGCAGTTAGCACATACAGCCTGGATGCCGTCGATCAACTTGATTATCATCATGCCTCTTTAACGACCCTTAACACATGACGCTCGCCTCGATTAACGATGACGGTTTCATGCACGTCGATCTTGAATTCATCAATGCAATACTGGTCGTCCGGCCCGGCATTCTCACACGGGGGAATACCGGCTTGGGCCAGCAAATACACTGCTAGATCATGATATTCAAAACCGGAGACATTGAGAAGGTCGATCATTTCGTCCATGTCTTATGTGCTGGAAGGTAAACGTGCCAACACCCCGGATCGTGACACTCACGAACCAGGGTCTTGAGGCTTTTATTGCAGGTGGGACACCGCATTTTCTTTGGAGCAGATTTGGGATTACTTCCAACCCACCCCACAGAAATATTCTCTTCGGTACACCAGACCTTTTTACGTTTTGTTTTCAGCAGCATCAGACAACTCTCAGTGGGCCATGAAGGACTCGAACCTTCCGCTTCCGCCGTGTGATAGCGGCACTCTACCCCATGAGTTAATGGCCCTTTTTGACGGTTAGCCGGTAGCCAGCTTGCTCACCTACCGCTTTGCTACTTGACTCGCTCTACGGCCAGATAACACGCAGTCCTGCGGGAGTCGAACCCGCACCACCCGGTTCGATACCGGGAATGCTCCCATTACACCAAAGCCTACGCCCGACGATGGGCTGAACTCGACTTGCAACCGTCATCTTTGTCCTGATATTGGCCGGTGGCCGAAGTATTGAGTTTCAAATACCGCTTACTCCGAACTCGACTCATCTGGACTTGAGGGGTGTTGCGGGTGCCAGGACAAACCCGGTCCACCATGCAACGAATTGTAAAGATTATCGACAAGAAGTTCCCAGGTTCCATCTTCCCCAGGAATGCCGACGTGGGTGTGACCGCCACCGACAATAATCGTTGCGGAATAATCACCAAAATCATCTTCGAGAGTGACTGGCTGGCCGGAATTTGCAAATTCCAGCATCTTCCGCAAAATAGCCTCGCATTTATCGTTGGTGGCTTCGGGCTTCATGCTTGGAAAGGATTTTTGCATATCCATCGACCAACTCCGGGAGATTTATCGCATGACGCATTTGATATGCATCATAGCCTGATAACCAAGAACACCAATTGCGTTCAGCAGGGGAAGCACTGCAAAAATAGTAATGTATTTTAGGCTTCGCGTAGGGCGGCACTCGATCAAACCCTTTCGCCGAAGCAACCATCCCCTCAACGTAACAAGCCAGTTCGTCACCAGAAAGATGCGAGACAACGTAGTTTTCTTCCAAGAAGCGATAACGCAACAACGCTAACTCTTCAGCCTCTCGTTGTTTTCGCTCTTTGCGAAGCCGTTTGACAGATGGACGTTGCTTTTTTCCCATCGAATACCATTCTCGACGACTAATTTTCTTGATTTCAAAGTCGTCGTTTTTCATGGCTCTCCTAGTGGGCGATACTGGACTCGAACCAGTGACCTCCTGCGTGTCGAGCAGGCACTCTAACCAACTGAGCTAATCGCCCTCATTGCGTCACACGACGCCTTTACTTCTCGCTTCGGCCAAAGCCTCTTCCGGCTTCAACCCGTCATCAAAACAAAAGAACCAACTCGGATCACTGACCTTAGATGCTGTCTCGTCGTCCGTCCAGTTGGCTAACTTGCCAACCTCAAACAACCAAGAGAAAAAAGCATCCCTGGTCCTTTTGACCAACTCCTCTTCAGTCAAGGTGACGATCTTGCCGTCAGGCGTGATTTCTGAATATTCGATGGTCATGCGTCTTCCGCCATAAATTGGAGCCAATTCTTTCCTGATTTTTCCATGCGTACCATCATGGGCGACGGCGGCATTATTTCGCCCAGGAAATGCCACAATGTCGTTTCATCATGGACTCTACCGTGAACGAATTGCGACCAAATTTCTTCCGCTTTGAAATCGCCGGTCGCTGTGTCATCGTCGCCCACCGACACACATGGGTACGTTTGAATTCGCACCCACTCCGGGCCGTTTGGGCTTTCCATTACCGAAATATTGTATGCGGTAATTTTCCAAATTTCGGTGCGAATCCCTTCGATGAAATCCATCAAAAAACCCTCAAGAGCGGCTGGCGGGAATCGAACCCGCACATACAGCATGGCAAGCTGTCAGGCTACCACTACATCACAGCCGCATTTTTGTCACGCAAATGCTTGTACCATTCCACCATTTCCTGGTCGTCCTCAGAGACGATCATACCGGGTTTTTTGGAGAATGTCACCAAGCCTTTCCAACCTCTTTCCAACTTTTGAACCTCACCGAGCTTCTCCAATTGATGGATGATACGGATGACTTCTGCACCACCGTACCACTCGCCAACATGAAGTTCCTTGAAGTTCTCATTCCAGACCCAACACGTAAACGTCCCGTCCTCGTTTTGTTCGAGATCGGATATGATTGCTAATGTGTTGCGTCTATCTCTTTGCATATTGCTAAAACCACGCTCTCGAACAGTTGTTGGTTCTCATATATCGAGCAACATCCGGGGCACCTACAAGTGAATCGAAATTTTTCGACTCCCAAGCCTTGTTCCTCAATGGCTTTCCGAATATGCATGGTGCCGATCACATGCAAACCAAAAAAGTTCTCTGTCATAAGCTCGTCCGCCTGGACTCGAACCAGGACTACTCCCTCCAAATCGCAAGTGCTATGGGAGTGTGCAGCCTAGCGTCCGCTTTCAATTTGCTTTCAGTTTGATACTGGCTCGCCGGTACTCAAAAGGTTACTCATGTTACAGCCTGTCGAGGCCCTTCCCCTCGCTCACGGTTTTTTAAGCCTTTGCGATTGTTACTGTAACAATTTGGCCGATTTTTCGCAACGAGTTTTTTCTCCCCTTCCACAAACCTACTTACTTAGCCAATTACACTACGGACGAATGTTCAAAACTTCCAAATCCTGCACGTTTTCGCACAATTCGAGCATCTGTCTCGCCTTGTGCATACTGCGTTCACAGCAATGTTGCCATGTCCCGCCGTTTACTCGGAAAAACACTGCATTGGAATTGACGTGCAGTTTTGAAAAGCAATCGCCTGGACCGCTATATGCGTCTCCAGTAGACAACTCCACAATCGTTTCGTCTGGCAGCGTTATCGAGTACATATTTCCACCCCACTCACCCTTTTTGCTTATTTCAGCGTTGGTGGGGATAGTGAGAGTCAGTCTATCAGCCTTGAGAGTTCCCCCGTTTGCCTCTCAAGGTAGACCTGGGGCTATTTCAATGTTAGTACCCGATGCAGGAGTCGAACCCGCTCTTAAACTTTAGGAAAGTCCCGTGCATCCGTCACACTCATCGGGCGTAATTTTCGTTTCAGCTTGGCCTGAATAAAATGCCTATCTGGTATCGAACCAGCTTCACTCCATCCCAAGCAGGACTCGAACCTGATGTGTGGGGAGCTACCCCTAGTCCAAACTCAGCATAACGAAAGTAGCCCACAGAGGAATCGAACCCCTTCTTCAACGTCCGAAGCGTTGCGTGCATCCATCACACTCGCAGGCCATAAATTTGCATCAAATTGACGGGACTCGAACCCGCAAAAAACCAACCCTGGGTAGGGATGAGCATACCATTATCTCATTACGGCCTACAACTTGATGCAAGTAGCGGTGGTGGGAGTCGAACCCACACAAACACGGCTTATGAAACCGCTGCACTAACCGTTATGCTACACCGCCATATCAGGTCGGGGTGACACGATTTGAACGTGCGACCTTCTGGTCCCAAACCAGACGCTCTAGCCAGACTGAGCTACACCCCGATTAAAAAATCATGCCTTCCGGCATAAATATTTCCAGATTCATCCTCTCCTACATTTGCCATTATATACGAAAGGGTGAAGATGAAATTTGAAAAAACTCACGTCGAACTTGAAACTCCAGAAGATTTTCATTTCCTGGGAATTCCTCTTGGAGCATTTCAGAAGGGAGCAAGATGCATCCTTTCTTACGAAGGCGTCCAAGACGTTCACAACCATATCAAAGCCATGACGGCCATTCGCACATCAGAACCCACTGATGAAGAAATTCAAGAGTGGCGTATGTGGCACGAATATTTCAATACTCCGCGAGTCCATCGACAAGCATTCGTTCGTGCCGCTCAATTCTCCGACGATGATGTACGGGAGTGGCGGAAGTGGGACGAATACTTTGACAATATGGACTGGAAAGCAGCCTACAAGCGAGTTGCTTTCGCGGAACGTGAAAAACCGTATCAAGACTACGACTGGTAAGGTGCTACGGGTCGGAATCGAACCGACGACACTCTGGTTTTCAGCCAAATGCTCTACCAACTGAGCTACCGCAGCATATCAAGGTGGGCCGGAGTGGAATCGAACCACCCTCTGTTGCTCTTCAGGCAACCGCTAATCCGTCTCAGCTACCGACCCATTGAACCATCCGACTCGGAAGGAAATTTCCTTCTCGCGGAAGCGAAATTGGTAATGACTGTCATATTCGGATTGGAAAATACCAATTCGATCCCATGACACATCCACCAGTTCGCCACTACCCATATGTTGTGCGACCGCCTGCATCGCATAATCTCGCGTCAGAAAGGGTTGACCAGGAAGGTCATCCCATTCTTTCCATTCACTTACGAGAGCATCGTTGTGAACGACTCGATACTGAACGAGATACATCGCGTCACTCCTGCCGCGACCAATACTTATCAGCCTGCATCATGGCTTGCATGATGTTCTTGGCACCCACCGGGTTCAGCGAATGGACAAACCAAACGAGCCGATTGAGCGTGCCGTGAAAGGCTTGTTCCTCGATCCATTTAGCTACGTCCATCCCCGTTCCAGAAGACGGTCCCAAGTCATGATCCAGGGAGATATGCGTCACTCCCCCTTGATTCAAACAATGTATCGCTTGGCTCGCAGTCTTCACCCACAACTCATCGCCTTCCGCTCCAAATTCGCTTTGGATAAAAGGGTCGCGGGGATCACGCTCGTCGTCAAGCCATAGTTTGCTCGGATCAATCATCGGTGTCTTCCATAAAGGGCCTGCATATCTCCCAGGCTTTATCCAGTTCGATACTGGCTTGCCCTAAAGACCATGCGGCCTCGCTCAAACAATTCGCCAACTTCGGTCGGCCTCGACCTTCATCGGCATCGGAATCCTTGTTGAGCTTGCATTTAAGCTGATACAACAACTCACTCAGTACATCGTAGCGGAGATCGCCCATCGCTTCTGCAAGCGATTCCAGCGAATATCCCTCGATATGATCTGCGTGGTGTGCCATCTTAAATACCTCAAAAGTGGAGCCTGTCGGAATCGAACCAACCCCTCCGGTTTTTCAGACCAGCGGACGTACCAACTATCCCAAAGCTCCATTTTACCCTGCCTTTCGGCAGGGCGTCCAGTTACTTCACTCCATCCAAGAAATTGAACTTATCCTCGAAGACCGAAGCCTCCGACAACAGTTCACGTACCTTCTTATCTACGGCTTCCATTGCCTCGTAGTCGAAGACACTATCCTTCGGACGTAAGTATTCCGTAACATCCATCTTCGTCGCTGACGGCCACTCTTCCATCGGGCCGTAGCAGGAGCAGTGCCCCAAGTTGTGCAGGTCAAGCGTTCCATCCTCTCGGAGTGCAACAGCCTCACCGCTTCCCTCGTAGGAACCCTCCTCGTAGTAGTAGACGAACCACACGTATCCTTCCTTGAGTCGATCCTGGAAATCCCACTCCGACAGTTCGTCCGGTCCAACATTGTAAATCTTCATCTTCAAATCCTCCGGTTAGTGAAAAGAACTACATCAGGAGTTCAGCTATTCACTTCTACCGAAGATCGTCGAGTCGATTTACTCGTTGTATTCGATGGCCGTATTGCCGCCGTCGCCATAATTATCCACCCGCAACATAGACTTGTTCGGGTGTTTTTGACGGGCGAGTTTATTCGCTTCGTCATGGCTCGCGGCTTCGATCTCGTCAATCTGAACAGCGTTGGGGCTACCAACGACTTCGTTCAGAAGCATTTCCCATATTCTGAATTTCATGATTACTCCGTATCAAAATTAAGCTGCCCACCCACGACTCGAACGTGGACTAACTGGTTCAGAGCCAGTCGTGCTACCATTACACTAGCGGGCAATCATTTCGCATCGACTATGTGGGGTAGGTCAGGTACTCCTACTATACCCGTCGATTCCCTTTCGGGCAAACGAATATGAACCTATTATACACATGGCATAACAGGACCGTCTTCGAGTGGAGGTAAGGGGACTCGAACCCCTGGCCTTCTGGCTGCCAGCCAGACGCTCTCCCAACTGAGCTATACCCCCGTTGTTCTCCGAGAAGTCCACGTCCATTATAGACGCGGAAATCTCGGATTGGTTCACTGAGGTTGAACTTCCACTGGCGGGGCAACGGGTGCTGCCGGTGGCGTTGCGACCTTCTCTGCTGTCCGTTCCCGGAAATCATTGAGGGCCTTGTTCAACTCCTTCAAGTCGTCCTGTAAAGCCTTGATTGATGCGTCAATTGTGGCCTTACGCTCTTTGTCTAGCTCCCGGTTTTGTTCCAGGGCTGAGACTTTTGTTTGCAATTCCGTCAAGGTTGTTTGCAGAGCCTTGATGGATTCGAGGACAACCGTCTTTCTTTCTTCTCCCAATTTGTTGTTTTGTTCAACTGCTCCGGTGAGCGATGTTTCAAACCCCACAACCTTTTCACGCAATGTTGCATGATCTTTTTGTGTGGCAATAATATCGCTTCGTAGCGAGCTAATCGTGCCGTTCAAATGATTGAAGAGCGTCACGGACAGCAAGGTGATGCCACCGATAACTGTTCCACCAAACATTCTCCAGAACCACGCCGAACCTTCTCCAGAAGGTGACACAACCGTATTGATTGTGTTGATCGCGGCTCCACTTTCCGTCGTGTCATCGTCTAATTTGCGAGTGCCGTTTGACATATATCCTCCTTCTAGCATCCCTGACACTGTATGTATGAGGAACGCTGGATAATGTCAAAAAACAAGGCAAATAGGCAAAAATAAGCTGCCCAACCAGGGGTCGAACCTGGGCCGACTCGTTCAAAGCGAGTAATGCTACCATTACACCATCGGGCAATAATGGCCGTGGCGACTCCCGCTCGAATATACCTCAGTCGCTTAGAGGAACGTCTTCTCAGACGCCGAGTTTGTGGGACACGGCCAAGCTGCGGGGGCAGGAATCGAACCTGCGGACACTTGGTTCAAAGCCAAGTATTTCTACCAGCAGAAACTACCCCGCAATATCGCCGTTTTTTTTATTGAAGAAACGGTTCGGCATAAAACTTCAAGGTCAGGGTGACAGGATTTGAACCTGCGACCTTCTCGTCCCGAACGAGACGCTCTTGCCAGACTGAGCTACACCCTGTTATGGGACTTTCCCATGTGTTTTTACTCGTGGGACTTCCCCACTAATTAAGGTCAGGGTGACAGGAGTTGAACCTGCGACCTTCTGCACCCCATGCAGACGCTCTCCCAAACTGAGCTACACCCTGTTATTCTTTCGTATTTCCAAGCGTTAGGTGATACCCTTTCTTCCGGTCGAAGTATTTTCTCAAACCCAATTCCTGTCGGATGGATTCGATCTGTTCACTTCGACAACGGAGGAACCAATATACCCCGTCACGCTCAATCACGTTTGAGTATTCAAACTTGACAGACATTCCTTGATATTTCTCCCAAACATCCATGTTGGGAGGCCGTTCAAGGCCGATACGGACAACTGTGATATGTGCGGGATGGCGTTGACCATTCACACAATAATACTTGGGGATCATGCTCCGATAGAAATTCGATACTTGTTGATCGACTCTGATCGCCGCTCTGATTCCTGGTCCGTATGTTAGTGTTCCTTGTGTCTCAAACCACATATTCCACCTATCTCAAGGTGGACCCGGAGGGACTCGAACCCTCATTCACCACTTATCCACCGAAACTCGACTTACCAATGACTCGCCATAGTGGATCATTGAGTCGGTGGCCCGGCTGGCGTGGCCGCAATTTCCAGTTAGCGTACAGGCCCATCATTTTTTTGCCCTACGTTTGCCTTTTCGATTTCTATGGCGACAATTCGGGCACTTTCTGCCTTCGTATACGAGTTGTGCATCGCACTTCCCGCACCAGAAGGGTCCATCGGAAAGCGGCATACGCCGCCGCTCACGATTGTTGATCCAATCCTGTTCGTATTTTTCAAAGGCGTCCATAACAAGTCAGGGTGGTGGGAGTCGAACCCACATTCTCCCGGCTCCAGACCGGGCAGCTTTCCAGCAAGCCCTCACCCTGATAAAGAATCCACTGTCGGTGCAATGTTGTGGTCGTGCAACTTCCGAACATTCGACGTTCTGGCCGGAACATCGAAAGGCGTGGTAGCCTTGGAGCGTCCTCCCCACAAACAGGCTCACGCATCAGCGGAGTGGAACTGACGGGAGTTGAACCCGCTCACTCATGACGGCCTACCTAAAGCCTGTTTCCCAGGCATCACAGCCCCCAAAGTCATGAACTCTGTAAGGTTTCGCTGAGTTTTGGTTTTCGCACATGAGATCATGACCGATGATCCAGTCCCAATAAGTCGGGATGGCGGGAGTCGAACCCGCACTACTCCTCGCCCCGAACGAGGCGGCTTTCCAACAAGCCCTCATCCCGATTAAGCTCTGCTGGTGGAATTGAACCACCCCCTACTTCACATCCTTCATGAATCGGTTTGCAACCCTCTTCTCGAAGAACCTTGCAAGTCGCAGGTGCCGCCAAGTTCTAGCAGAGATATTTGCGGCTCGTTCCCACAGCACTGATGGGGCTGATCGTATCTACCGCAAGGTAGGTCCAGAAGGATTTGAACCCTCATGACCGTGTAATAAGCACGGCATCCTAGCCATTGGATGATGGACCCATAAGGACCAATGACCGCTTGCTCAAACCGAGGCTCCAATTCGGTAAGCAGGCGACGAAGTTTCAGGAGCCTAAGAAGCCTCTGCCACTGGTCAGTTGGCGTGGGTGGACTCGAACCACCGACTTCCATCTTATCAGGATGGCACTCTAAACCGCTGAGTTACACGCCAATGTTAAACACATTCGCCATTCACCAGCTTGTGGTGAGAGGCAGTTGCACGTCCCCAATTTTGCTTTGGGTCCGTTGGATGCGACCGCAGAATCACATGACCTGTAAATTCCGAGTCGTCTTCTCTTACGATGCGAGTGAACTGATCCGTCTTATCGACCCTTGCCAATCTGAATACCGCTTGGGATTCAGGGAAGCCGTTTTCGGCGGCTATATCCAATTCGGCCAGGGCCTTTTCCAGTTCGGCTCTCGAAACGTAAAAGTCCATTATCTTTCTCCAGGTATGAGTCGGAGCGGGAGGAATCGAACCTCCACTTCCGTCTTATCAGGACGGCTTGCAGAAACCACTACAACACGCTCCGGTGACGATAACTTCTCGGCGGGTGATCGACCCCCGCATCCCTTTCAATTTCGCCCTGCCGTTTCTCCAAGAACCACCAAGGATACTCAGACGAGGTTACTTTATCATGGATTTTTACCACCTTAAACTACGAGTAGTTACCGGGTTTAGTGGACCGTAGGAGAGTCGAACTCCTAATTCCTGGGTGCAAACCAAGCGTGATCCCATTTCACTAACAGCCCATTCAGTGCAGTATAGGAGAATCGAACTCCTACCTCGACGTTGGCAACGTCGCGTGCAGAAACCACTACACTAATACTGCGTTTGTTTACGTCTCGTACCCACGATACCGGCCATATCCTGGCGGGCATTCAGGGTTGCGTTTTGCCCGGCGACGTTCCACACGAACCTTCTGTTGTTTCAGGAACTTGTGGTAGTTTGTGTCGGAGCGACCATCTGCTTGCTCAACATTTGCTTTGGACGTGCGTTGCATAAAATTCCTCCACGAATGAAAAGGTACGGAATGAGGGAATCGAACCCTCGGCATCTGCTTGGAAGGCAGAAGTGTTACCATTACACCAATTCCGCATAAGTGCATCATAGCGGAATCGAACCGCTGAATTCTGGTTGGAAGCCAGACGTGTTACCACTAGCACCAATGATGCATTATTGAACTATGCGGAAACCTCCGTGGCCCCCACGTATATAACCGCTTTCGCAACGGGGCCTGCTTTCGCAGGACTTAATTCGTGCAGGATATAGTTCAGTATCCGGTATAGGAATCGAACCTATTCTTCGAGTTTCGTAGACTCGCGTGCATCCTTCACACTCACCGGACAGATTTTGTAAAGTACCAAGGAGTCCGCAGGCAGAATCGAACTGCTTACCATCTGTTTTGCAGACAGACTCCTCGCCTTGAGGATTTCGGTTCCACGGACATATGTTTTGGGCGGTGTGCTATCACGCCAAAGACTTCAGGACTCATCAGTTGTACACCTAACTTGTCCCACGCAAGCATCGTCTGTTTCGGGTACTACGTCCTACTTTAGACTTGGCATCTTGCTAGTCACTCCTTAGATGATGGCTGCCTCTAGGCCCACATCCCGCCAAGGGTGAACGACGGGAATTGAACCCGCGACGACCAGATTCACAGTCTGGCTCAGGAAACCAACACCTGACCCGTCCACAGAGCCTTCGGTGGGAATCGAACCCACGACCTCAATCTTACCAAGATTGCGTTCTTCCACTGAACTACGAAGGCATTAAGAGAGCCGGTACGAGGAATCGAACCCCGGATTTCTGTTTACAAGACAGACGTGTTACCACTAGCACCACACCGGCATTTTCAATAAACAATACGCTGCAAGACCCAACCTGGATACTTCTGAGCAACGTAGTCTCTCAAATGATCCTGCCATCCTTCAGGCGGTTCCGGGCACAACGAGTGAATATCAAAATGACATTCAACTAGCTCGCCCACATCGACTGTGATCGTTAATCCTTGCTGAATTCCCGATACTTGTCGTGTCAACCGCACATCCACAGGACAGTGAACCATTTTATTCTCCAAGCGAGAGCGACGGGACTCGAACCCGCAGCCTTCGGATCGACAGTCCGATGCTCTAACCAATTGAGCTACGCCCCCATTTGTTTGCTTTCACGGCCCGGACTTGAACCGAGCATCTTCCCCCGACAAGGGAGACGGTTTTCCTCGTTAACCTACGCTACTCCCGTCTTCATCTATTTTCGTGCGGCGTGCCCTTACACTACGATTCAGTGAAGAGGATCAAACTGACTCAGGGGCGTCAGCTTGTCATTCACTAAAAAGTCGGGGTCGGCCTGAATTCCCCCGATCTACCGCTGCTTTCTTCAAAGCGACCCCACCGGGAATCGAACCCGGACCATCTGCTCGACAGGCAGGTATGCAGAAACCACTACACCATGAGGCCAAGGCCCGCTCTCTGACGGGAGTCACACCACTTTAATTCCACCAATGCGTTTACCAGTTCTCCCTGGTTATACATCAGTTTCGACATTCGGCAGGTGTCGCCAAGCGAGCGTAACGGGAGTCGAACCCGCAACCTCCACCGTGACAGGGTGGCGAGCTTCCAATCTGCTCCTCACGCCCAAGAGTAAGAGTGACCCGAAGGGGAATCGAACCCCTGTTACCAGCTTGAGAGGCTGGCGTCCTAGCCGCTAGACGACCGGGCCGTAAAAAAAATGATGGGCTGAGATTACACCCATCAAGTGAAACACCTTTGATTCCCGTACCAGACTCTTGCGGAGCCTGTTAAGAACCTGTCCACTAGCCAAGCTAGTAGTGCCTCATGGTTGCCTTGTTTTAGAAGGTGGCGGTTCCTTCATACCATCTGACTACTCAACCGCTTCAATTAAGCCAGCCTTGCGGGCTGTTCGGAGACGCTAATCCCCTACTCGCTCTCTACGATTAACACCATCGGCCTTGCGAGCTTTTGATGCCAGTGTTCCTCCGAAGAGGCACTGAATTAAACCACTTTCGTCAAACAGTAAACCAGACTTTTGCTTTGTGATACAAAGTCAGGAATTGAACCTGAAACTACGGCTTAGTAGGCCGTTGCGTTACCATTACGCAACATTGTGGTTGGCAAACGATGTGCTGGTTTCGTGGTTTCGATCCCTTTTGGAGATCAAAATGCCACACACCATTCTGGACCAAGACTAGCAATCTTGTAATCCCGTCTTTCAAGTTCGCGTCACTGGCAAGCCAGCACCACCAACTATCAAACTGCTATCCAGCATTTAGGAGCTACCCTTCACACCAAATAACTACTGTTCCTCTCTCGCCGGTAATCGGTTTGTGTGGGTTTAGCCGGGTTACTAGCCCGGCAACACTTGCTACACCGTTGGCCTCGCAAGTGCTGTTCCCACCGACGTTCCAGTTATCACCCCATTCAGGATGACAAGGAAAGGTCAGCTTGCATAAACGGACTGGCCGAAGCCAGCGATACGGAGCCACCCGCACCTTTGGGAGTGTTGCCACTCTTACCCTCATGGACGTTATGCCGCCCAAATGTCACGTCAGGAGTTGAACCTGATTATCCATCATCGTGACCACCGTCTCAGTATTGTAGTAGACTCACAACTTTCTGAAAGGTTCATCGAGAAAAATTCTCTCAAAACCAAGCCCTCGTCGTGGGACTCGAACCCATATTTCCGCCTTGTGAGGCGGCGTGTTGCCATTACACCATCCGAGTACGCCGAGTCGATCAACTTCGGCATATCCAAGGCGTTCGTCAGGGGATCAATCCTTAGAACATTCTGGAGCAGGTGTGCAGGGAGTCGAACCCCGGCTTTCAGTTTTGGAGACTGACGTGCTACCGTAACACTTCACACCTATTTTTTCTTCTTTCTTATCTTCCGTAACTTATGCGGACGCATCACCGTGCCGGTCCTTTCCGACACGTATTCCTCGCCGACGTATATCAAACACATTGTTTTGTATTTGACACTCGTCGCCCACACGTTGCCTTGTTCGTCAACATGCGAGAATATGTACACGCCGCTTTCGCCCATACTTATTTTCGTGCCATCTTTCGAGGGCCAGTATGGGCCGCTCGATACCCGCATCTTATCTCCCTTGCGGAAGATAATTCTTTCGGAATATCGAAACTCGTCTTGTTTTTCCATAATCAAGGGTGTCCAACGGGACTCGAACCCGTACTAACAGATTCACAATCTGTCGTGCGAACCGTTACACTATGGACACCATATCATGGACTCAGGCTGAACGCGACATTGTTTTTTTGATCTTTGAGATCATTCCGAGGGAAATACCCACTTCGTCTCGAATATCAATGTACCTTCGACCTTCGCTCAACAGTCTTTCAACTGTTTGCCTCCGCTCCAAAGAAAGCATGGAAGTTTTACTCGTATTGAGTCTCAAAGACTCTGGAGTTTCCAAAATCAACTTAGCCTCTTGCTCACTGGCTTGTCGCTTGCCCTCGACTTTATCGAGAGTGCTAAACCGCCAATGTGTAAATTCTGGATATTCATCCCATGCCTGTTGAAGCAAAGGCGACTGACTGATGCCATTGCGTAAATCTACAAAATGGTCTGCCCATCGCCAACAGGGATTGGGTTTTCCAGTTTTGCCAATGTATACCTTTCCAGTCGGCACACATTCAATGGCGTACAGCCAATATATGTCGTTCAGTTTCATTTCACTTTAATTCCGATTTCACAAATATAGTGAATATCGTAATTATAGTGAAAAGTAAGGAAAAGGGCACCTACCGGGGATTTCACCCGATCCAGACCGTTGCCTGTGTGGAGTTACCCACAGGTGCCAAGACGGCCTTTACTCACTTACCAAATTGTCAAAGACCACAACTTCGGAATGCATCCCACCCAAGTTCAGCAATCCACGGCGTCGGGCACATGCTCCCTCACCGTTCGATGACGATACTCGCCATCAAGGAGCCAGTACAGGGAGTCGAACCCTGGCTTTCGCATTACGAGTGCGACGGACTACCACTATCCGATACTGGCATGGCTGCGGCCAGCTAATAACGAGGCTTCCGATCTCGACTCACCCTGCTATCACGCAGGGGCCGGTAGCCGGAACGACACTCTCGCAAACCTCTGTCCTCCACGGACAGTGTGCTTGATTACACCAAACCGCAAGTACCCCATAGCGGCGACGATCCGCTTTCCACTGGCTGAAAACCAGTTATCCTAACCAACGTAGACGAATGGGGCATATCAAATTGTCAGTGACCCGGACGGGAATCGAACCCGTGAACTCGACATTGAAAGTGTCGGATTTCTACCAGCAGAAACTACCGGGCCATATTGTCAAGTCGGAGTGGTGAGAATCGAACTCACTTGATGTCCTGCTCCCAAAGCAGGCGGCTCACCTTTAGCCCACACTCCGATAATAGTTGCGAGACTTTGTATGGGGGTCGAACCCATGTTTCCCCCTGGAGCGGGAGCGTCCTATCCACTAGACGAACAAAATCTCATAAGGCTACGACAACCTTTGCAACATTCTGATAACGAGCAAGTCGTAATTACTCGTCACCATAGTAGGCCGAGAGGGACTCGCACCCTCGATCCCCACTTTGTAAGAGTGGTGCTTTCGCTACTAAGCTACCGGCCTATGTTTTGTTGTGCTTTCCTTAGACACACGAACCAGTAATAGGTTCACCGAAATCTTTTCAAGCTCCGACGCCAGGACTCGAACCTGGAAGAACTGGTTAACAGCCAGCCATGATACCATTTCATCACATCGGAATATTCGAGAGGCCCGTGTGGGAATCGAACCCACCATCAACTGCTTAACAGGCAGACGCTACACCAGATTAGCTTACGAGCCATCAAGCTCCGGCAGCAGGAATCGAACCTGCGACCCCGTAAACGGGGCGACTGGTTAACAGCCAGCTTGGTACACCAACGTACCCCCACCGGAATATTCAGTGGAGGATACGGGAGTCGAACCCGTAATACCTGCGTGCAAGGCAAGCGTGATCCCAATTTCACTAATCCCCCTTTAATTTCCAAAGTTTGGCGTGCAACGCTCTGTGACATGGCGAACATAACGGCATCAAATTGCTTAAAGTGTTATTTGCATGGTTTCCATCTAAGTGATGAATATCAATGCCACACTCAAATTCATCGTAGCCGCACCGCTCGCACTTCAACTCGTTGCTGTGGTTCTCCCTTTTGTAAATTTCTCGATGGTGATTTGTTGTTCCATAGTGAGAAGGCATTATTGATTGAATGCCACCTAACTTTTGGGCCTCTTCCTTGCACTTTCGATTGCAAAAATAAAGTCCACTTTTGGAACAAACAAGTTTGCTTTTTATTTTCTGGATTACGTTGCCACAACTGGCACAATTGACTCGCACACGCTTTCGTCTGCCGAGTCCTGAACAAATTGTTGAGCAATATTTCCCAGGCTGATCCTCTCTTGTAGCGAACTCCAGACCACACTGGTTGCAGTTCACAACTATTGCTTTTCGCTTCTTTCCTGATTTGTCGGTGAATTCTTCCATGCACTATTATAGTGCAGTGGAGAAAAAATGCATTGCACAAATCAAGTAGCCCCACCAGGAGTCGAACCCGGAATTGGATGTTAGAAGCATCCCGTGATTTCCGTTTCACTATAAGGCCATATTAAGTACGCCCGGTGGGAATCGAACCCACATCGTCCCGGTTAAGAGCCGGGTGCATTACCTTGTCTGCCACAGACGCATGTTTTGTAGCTTCCAAATTGTCAAAGATCATCAGTGGGGCGGCACGGAATCGAACCGTTCTTGCACCTTCGGAGGGTGCCGTGCTAATCCATCACACTCGCCTCCCCAATATCAAGTGGTTCCACCCGGACTTGAACCGGGACCAGCCTCGTTAAGAGCGAGGTATGCTGCCACTAACACCTTGGAACCTTAGTGCCCCCACCAGGACTCGAACCCGGACCTACCTGATTAAAAGTCAGGAATGCAGCCGATTACACCATAGAGGCATTTTCAAGTCCCCCCGGTGGAGTTCGAGTCCACGACCTACGGGTTAAAAGCCCGTTGCTCTACCTCTGAGCTACGAGGGGATGCGTATGCTCCCCCGTGGCTCGGAAGAGCATTACGTGCGTTTCAACCGTTTGTATTTGATCGTGGTGGTCATCGTACTAATTTTCCTTTGGTTTTTGCGTCAGCAATGGCGACCCGAAGGTCTACCCACTCCTGCCAGTCACTCGGCGTATCATGCACGCCATACTTATCCGAAACTCTTTCCGCCGCGAAAGTCAAATGCCAAAGTAAATCTCTTAGGTCTTCGACTTCTCTTTCCGCAGCAGTTTTTCTTCTTCTTTCTTTCCGAGAACCGTGTCTCGTTTTTGACCAATTTCTCATGACTTAATTCCAAAACGAAAAAACCCCGCTCAGGAAATAGTGCCTGAGCGGGGTTTTGGAATTTCGTCAGAATTCCGGCTCAGGCGTTTGCCCTGAACCGGCTTTCACGCTGGTTCAAGACATCATGCGGTATTATCCGCACCGACGATGGCGGCGGCGGGGCGTTCAAAACGTCCACACCATGTCCGCACTACGGGCTTCTCACCCGTAATCGTCGGTTTTTGATGTCTTGGCTGCATGAAGTACATTGGACTAAAACTTTCAAGTTGCGTGGGTAAAACCCACTGAGAGTTACGTTCTCGTTTGAGTAGCGGAGGCAGGATTTGAACCTGCGACCTCAAGGTTATGAGCCTTGCGAGCTAACCGGACTGCTCCACCCCGCGTCATTGTGTTCTTTATTATAGACGCCTGACTTCAATTTTGGTTCACTGATTTTGGATTTTTTTTCAAAATTCCTCGTCAGCTACCAGATAGACGCCTCACTTCCGAAAAGGTTCACCGAAAAATTCGGCGTAAAAGGCGTGACCATTTTTCAGATCAACTTTAAGTGCGGTGGCCGTTGGTCCCACCCTCACACACCTTATTGTGCGACAAACTACACCAACTTCGTTTGTGGCACTGTTTCCTTGGTACTCAGAATACTACTCCGCGATCTCGCGGTTGTCAAGTTAGACGCAGAACTTTCGGAAAGGTTCACGGAAAAATTCGGCGACTTCTGAAAGATGCCCGGAGGCACGCCCACACTTTGAGTGGACGGGGAGTTGTGTGCCGAAGCACGGTCAAACGTGTCCAGTCTTCCTACCAGCAAGCTGGCGGCGTGAGCAGGAGCTTCAATCACCGCTTTCGCGGTGAAGGCCGACCTCCCCAAAACCTTTGGGATGGGTGCTGCCATCCGGGCAAGGGAATGTAGGTGGGAATCGAACCCACGTTCAGCTTTCCCGGCCCCGTTAGTGGTTCGACCCACGGGCGTCCGAGTCGGCTCGCTGTGCCAACTTCGCGTGCTACATTCCAGTGGTTGGTGTGGGACTTCCCCACTTTTAGTGGTTGGTGAAGGAGTCGAACCTTCTCGTCTGACCGAAATCTGCCAATTGGAACTCGACTCGCCATAAATGGGCCGGTAGCCCAATCTAGCAGTCATTCCGATAACGAACGGCACCGACCGTAACCAACCAAGTGATGCGGTTTGAAATTACCACGTTGCCAAGGGTATGGCCCTCGCTCCAAGCAACGTCACCCCCGCATCGCGGAGCCAAAAATTTACTTCTTCTCGATCTTCCAGGTGAAGGTTCCCTTCCACGGTGCATCTGCGAGCAGATCGTAGTGAAGGAACTTGTAAACCCATGCAGTTAGATAGTATCTGAACTCACGAATTACCGTTACTTCCGGTCTGGTTGTGAACCAGGAATCCAACACCTGAACAATTGTGTATTGCACCTAATTGACTTCCCCGCTGTACCGCAAAAGGCATTAACGCCGTGCTAACTACACCAACAAAGCCGCGATCTCCCGTAGGGTGGCCTCGACTTTTTCTTGCGTCACCAGGATCGGCGGTCTTGCAACCGCCTGGGGTCTTTCACCTGCCTTCGCCAATATCGGCGGCATAAGCAACGTGGTACAATTTAATCCGTTGCCCGCCGCAACTGGAAATCTTCCTTTGGCCTTTCGGAACCCGCTGCCGAAGCAGTTCGAGCGAACGAATCAGTTCTCCAGTCGTGCAAAGTTCCCGATTCTGGAATTGAACCAGAACTCCCCCCGGTGTGCTTGACTTACACCAACGCTTTTCGATCTCGCAAATGCGGTGGCCGAAATAAGCTACTCCCCGGAGTGTGCTGCATTACACCAATCGGGTATAAGCACGATGCAGAGTGCGGCGTTGATAGCCTCTTCATTTTGTTGCGGAGGCAGAGCAAGGGCCGGACGGTCTGCATCGTGTATTTTGCGAAGACCCGACTTGGCTGCGGGTTGCGATCCCGGATTATGTCTCGAAAACCTCGTTGGGTTTCCACAGTCCACGCGAACGGACCTTACAACCATTCGGACGAGCTTCATTGTCTTGTCAGAACTCGGTTTCCCGGTGGCCTGACCTCAACTCCACCCGTTCGCAAGTAGCGGGTCCGGGTGACGCTCCCGGCAGTTCAGGCTTATGAGGCCCGAATGGGCACTGGCCCACCCGCGATAAAAAGCCGATATTTGTGATTCGCCTCGGCAGGGCGAATTGTGCTTGGTAATCTGCGGTCCCGCTCGACCTTATTCTCAGCCTTGCGACCGAGTTACATTTTGGTTCGTGTCGAATCCCCGCTCACGGCTGCCAGCACGCCGGAATGCCTCCGGGCGACCTTGAAACACGCCGCGAGCGGAACAGTTTCCGCTGCAACCAGTTGCAGGACTAACCCGCCCCACAACCTCGCATTGCTATGAATCAAGGACAAACCCCCGATCTCGACTCCCGTAGGCCGGTGGCCGAGGTCTTGTACCCATTAACGGCATGTCTTACGCGAACGCAGTACATGCTCAGTGATGGGTGGCCTTTATTCCTCAATATCATAGGCAAATTCTCGTCTCCACGATGAACTGGACGCACGCACGTCCAAAAGGTTCATTTTCGGGCAAAGCCCGCTCAGTCAGTCTCTTGTTCAAATCAAATCTAAGTCTAAGTAACACCGCAAGCAACCACTGAACTCGACTCGCCATCGAAATGGGCCGGTGGCCGGTGTCTTGCTCCGATGCTATTCCTCTCAAATCCCGTCTTCTTACGGGATAGTTTAGTGGTCTAACGCAGGCGGGCCTCGCCCCCATCTGATTCGGATCACAACGAAGTTCCTCTCGTAAGACTCAGGCTTTTGTGTCAAAAAGGCACGGTTGGCGACTGCGAAAAAAGCGAGAAAGAGAGAAAAAGGCTTGATTTTTCCGTCTTGAGCTTTACGTCCTTGAATCTTGCTGCTCTTCAGAGACTTGATCCAGATCGAAGCTACAAGGATAGGTAATTAACGATTATGAATCGCTAACACTAAATCGGGCTGCCCGAAGGCGAACTCGATGTGACCCTCAGTCCACTCTCTCCCGTCCTTCCAACCGTGCTGTTTCGTTACGAGGCCAGATCGAGAACCGTTTGCGGGATTTCGACCTTGGTCCTGATGTTGTATTCGTCCAGCTTGTCCTGGAGCGTGTCGATCACGCCTTCCAGTTCGGCCAACTTGGCATCCACGTCGCCACGCTTCAGCACGGCCCGGTACTTGACCGGCGTGTTCTGATAGTGGTGCGTCTGATCGCCGTCCGTTGTGTCCACGCCGTTGTACAACTGGATTTCCGCCTTGGCTTCACCCAGGGTCAGGATCGTCTCCTGAATCTCCAGGTTGGCCCGGAACATCGCAGTCTTGAGCGTGACGAGAGAATCACGCAGTCGTTCGCGGAGCTTCAGTTGCTCTCGCACGTCCACGACTTCGGCTTGAGATTCCAGCGTCGAGTTGTAGTGCTGGATATTCTGCGTGGTCTTGTTGAGACGACCCGTCAGGCGATTCTTGATCTTCAACGCCTTGGCTAGTGAAACTTGTGGCATTGGTCGTTCTCCTTGTGAGGGGTGTGTTTTGAGAGCCGATTTAGGGCTGCTTCGTTTCCGTCCTGACCCGGTTCATCGGCCTGTTGCTCTGTCACCCGAAGGCGAACAGACCCAACAAAAGAGGCGGGGGCCGGAATCGAACCGGCAACCTTCAAATTCGCATTACGCTTGAGGCGATCTGCAAATCTGATGCTCTATGACCGAAGTCATCCCTTGCGGGCCAATTGAGCTACCCCGCCTTGTAAAGTGCAGTGGGATGGGCTTGAACCACCGACCTTCAGGCTTCCGCCTGATGCTCTGCACGACTGAGCTTCCACTGCAAAAAGTGCGGGAGGATGGAATCGAACCATCGACCTCTCAGATATTGCTATCTGAACGCTCTGTGCCGAAGCACCCCCGAATGAACGGGGACCACTGAGCTACTCCCGCTTGGTGCGAGGGGCTGGACTTGAACCAGCGACCTTTCGGATATTGCTATCCGAATGCTCTTTCACTGAGCTACCCTCGCTTGTCTTCCGATGCGTATTATATTACGCCAAGTTTGCTCGGTTGTAAACCTCAACCGTGGGATTTACCCACTATTTTTCCTTTTAGTCCAAGAACGCAACGTGACGCATTGCGGCGGCTTTGTTCTCGGTGTTCATCACGACCCGGTGCCAGCCGTCCAAGTAAATGGTGGCGTGATCGCTGTGCTTCACGTAACCGCGTACATATACGTTGGCGTCCCGCACCATCTGCCGCCACCCACCGTATTTTACGCTGAGGTTATCGGGGCAGTTGGGGTCTTCGGTGATCTGCTTCCATTTCTTGGTGCTGATACCGTTCGGGTGCAGCCGGTTGACGTATACGACTTCACCGTTGAGTCGAACGCAGTCTTGCACGATATGCGGTTTGCTACGCATGTCGCGGGTGATCGGCTCGTCGTGAATAACCAGCTTCTCATCCACGTTGATTGTGACCGGCAAGAAGAACCACTCGCCCTGGCGAACGAATGCCTTGTTCTTGCGGGAATTCTTTTTCTTGCTCTTTACCCGCGTGGTGCCCTGTCGCTCCACAACTTCGGGCGGCTTGAGAGCTTCCTTGGCCTGTCGGATCGTGCCGACAGGAGCAGCCTCCGGGATGGCTGCAACGAACCAGTGTCGCTCGTCGTGGCCGCAGAGGTATTTCTGCTTGGTGTCTTCGTCTTGGTCCCGCACCAATAGCAACAGGTGCCGGTCGTCCTTGTCTACGTCCAGGACTTGGAATTCCACGTCGGCGTCTTCTCGACGGCGGATCGTGAAGTGTTCACCGTTCTTGTCGGTATTTACGTCGAGCGAAAAAGGACCGATGCTACCGAAACGGTTGTTGGATCGAGTCGTGAGTTTGAGTCTCGCACCCATCCTCTCGAACTTGGTGGTCAAGTGGTTCATGTTTACCTCAACTTCAAAGGTGATAGCAGAAAACAACCGCCGCTATTCAGTTGCTTTCTGATTGGACACGTATCTATGCAGAAGGTTCGCAAAAATCTTTCCGTTTTTCGGAAACGACTGCAAACGTGTCGTGTGGATCATTGTAGGAATTTGCAGATTCCCGTCAAGACTATTTCATTCGTCCTGGCGTTCTTTCTCCAATATTGAATTGGGCATTTCCTACGCAATGGCACAGGGAGCCGTCTGCACCAATCTGAATCCACTCGACTTCACCGTGATCGTCGTCCCAACTATACACCGGCAAATCCTGATATTCTTCGGGAAGATCGGGATTTGCTGCCACATGGTCGAGCAATTTTTTCAGGGCCGTATAACTAGGGGCCGCAACGATGGCGTGATCTTCAAATTCGTAACCGCTGTCTTTGCTGATCGGGAAGCAGAAAACCTTATATTTTCGCTGCTTCCCTTTGCTCTTGAGAACGCGATTTTCGATTTGTGCCTCGCACCGCTCCAGATCGTCGTCCGGGTCTTCACAGGAGAAGGTCGTCCAGAACCAATCCTGGGGAATGTGCTTCTCCAAGAATCCGTAAAATCCGAATTCCTCGTTGGCATTGCCGATCCACAGGGCGAGTTGCCCAAGTTCATCATATTGAGCGTCGTTCATACTCTTCCAATTTCATGCCATCAACTGTGAGATCACTTACGTCGTAATTTTCCAGCCAATGAAGGATTTCCAAACAAACCTGCTCGTAGTGCAGCACTTCCGGGTCGTTGGCTTCGAGCCGCTGAACGGCCTCCTTCCAATCATATTTACCCGGTGGTTGCGGGATGGCAATATCCGGTGCCGTACCCCATTTTCGTTCGCAGGCGGCAATTACCAGAGTCAAGAACTGTTTGCTGTACGGCCCTGGTGTCTGATGCACAGATTCCGGCAGGTGACGAAAATGCCAATACACTAACGCCAACGAAGGAGTTGCAGCGACGGTTTCGCTGAGTCCATCGGCGGATCGGGAGTCTTCACATTTATATCGTATTTTCACAGACTAAGCTCCAACGAAAAGAAGGCCCCTCTCCGAGAGGCCCGCACGACTTATGGCCCGGCAAGATAAATCCTACTGGCGGATAAGTGATTGGGCCTCACGAAGAAGGGCCTTCGGATCGAACCTTAGCCCTTGACGCCGGAGGGCTTGATGAATTCCAACGTCTGTCCGGCCTGGACGATATGCGTCTCGTCCACCTGCTTGCCGTCCACATAGGCTTGGCTGTCACCGGGGATGGCGAAAGCGTCAACCAAGTGGCTGCGGATCGCGGATACCCGCTTGCCCGACAGCTTGAACTTACCGTCGCTGGAGCCGGAAATGACTTCCACGTCGGCCTCGGCAAGTTTCTTCAGCACGTCTTCGTGGCTTACGTCATGCCCTTGGGGCTTGGCGAAGCCACTGAACTTCGGCTGATCTTCTTGCGACTGATCCTGTTTCTCGAACTCACGTCCGGCCATGCTACGCTCCTCTGCGAGTGATCTTCATTTCCTTGAACTTTTCGGTACGAATACGATTCGTAACCACGTTATGCTCAACATGGCTGTAACCAAATAGTGGATTTTCCCACTGTCTGTTCAGCACGCCATAAAAGGCATTCAACATCAACGCCGCAATGGCGTTGTTGGTCACAACAAGCTGCGGAGCAGCCGTTGCCTGCACATCACAACCTTGACGCTGTTGCACATCCTTCGGATGCTCATCTTGCGGGTTGGCAATATCGTCTTTGTGCTTGGCAATGGGCAGGGTCAAATCCTGACCATCACGTCGCACATGGACAATTACTTGTCCGTCATGGTAGTCATTGCCGCCACTGATAACCGTGACGTTCTGAAGCTCCTCGGCCCGGTCGCTTACGAGTTTCCGGGTTGTGTGGTTGTCCACACACAGGAACACCACGTCGTCCTCTCGGATGAAACGAACGACGTTATCCTCGTCGATGTAATCGGGATGATCCCAAAACATCAAGTCGGGGAACATTTCCCGCAACCGCTCGGCGGTGACGGTGGCCTTCGGCCCAATTCGAGTAAACAACTGGCGTTCCCGGTTGCGTTCCTCGTACTTGTCGCCGTCGATCAGCGAAACTTCGACTTGCGGAAAATCCCCGTATGACAAAAACATACTCAACGGGTCCAGCAGGTGTGTGCCGATTCCGCCACACCCAATCACTTTTGCACGAACACCTGCCATTGCCAATTCTCCGCTAGTCTACAAATTCAGGATCGTTGTCTGAGGATTCAGGCGAATCCGCCGAAGTCTCCGAAGAAGTCTCCGAAGAGAGAGTCAAGGATGCCTTTGGGTCGGCCTTCCGGGCTGCCCTGAACCCTGTTGAGAGAGAGGGCGTTGTCCCCTTTTTTTTTTGACAATCAAAACCACCCCACCCATTGGTGACTTTGGGAAGCCAAGCCGCCTCAATGAGTTTCAGGTCTTCCTCCAAACCAGCCTTGTCCTCATCGCTGAGGTTCAAGGTAAAGTAGGTGGCGTCTCCCCAGGTCATGAACCCGGCTCGCTTCACCCGGCTGTTCTCAACTCGCTCAATACCGAGACAACAGTTTTCGGGTTCCATCTGCTCTCGGTAGCAGGCCGCTTTCTTGGTTCCAACAGTGTGTTGGCCTGCGGCGTTCCCGGCACCAACGGCCATCGAGGCGACCATCGAAAAGTTGTCCTGATCGACGTGTCCCAAGGTGATGTGAATCCCGTCTTCCGTGTCTTCGTCATGCACATCGGTCCCACTGTGGAACGCACTGAAATTACAGTGCGAGTGAATGGTTCCGACAAGGTGGAAATCGGCGGCTCCACCGGCCTTCAGCGAATCCAGGTCAGGGCGATCCAGCCGGTCGTAATTGACGCTGGCACCCGTGACCCGTTGGGTTGGACACCAGAGCATATACTGCCGATTGGTCGGCGAGTAGTAGATCGTCACTTCGGATTCGCTGCGATACTTCTTCCAGACCATGCGGAAGAAATTCAACGCCTGGGCGACGATGCGACCTGGAATCTTCGGCAACGACAACTGAATATCGTTGTGGGCGGATTCCAGCCAGGGAATGCCATCGCACTTGACCAGTGCGGAGCCGTACCGGGCATCCATGTGAATGTAGATGCCGTCTTTCGCCACGACGTAATAGTGGCCGCGATCCGGCAGCTTCATGCCTTTCTCATAGAGATAGACCGGAATTTGCAAACGCGGGTCGGCGGACGTGTCGATGAAATCGGGATCGTTTTCGGGGGACAAAACTTCGTCTGACATATTGGAAACTCCTTCTTGGTGATATGCACTCTACTTCAGGATTTCGACTTTGTAAAACTCGAAAAAACTTCGAGTACCGCTTTTTCGATTTCTTCTTCAATATGATCGGGACGAGCCAACGGCTGCAAGCCATTCCAAGCTCGCGTTACTACCACATTGGCCCCGGAAGTGGTGAACTGCTGCAACACTCTTGCCAGAGGAAATTCGCCACCATGCCACTCGCCGGTCAGAATTGACAGGGGATCGTCCCGCAACTTCTCCCAATCTTCAAAAGTCTTGAGAGACTGGTGACGACCCGAACTTTTCTTGATACGAAACGCCTTGAAGTCCGGCTCGAAAAAGCTGTTCCAAAACCTGTTGATAATCAGGCTGCTTAATTCGACAATATCTTCACAGGAGTCGTTCTTATCCATGCAGACGCCGAAATCTGCAAAATTCGGCAATGGCGGGTGATACCATCCTTCGCCAGACAAATCCTTCAAGGCGTCCTTGCGGAAAGCAATATCCAGTTCGGTACACCCCACCGTGCGGTAGCTTTCCGTGAACTGAATGGCAAATACCACATACGGCATCGGAAGGTGATACGTCATGTGGTCTTCGTGGTCATCATAGGGATCATCCGATACCAGGATGGTACGGATTTGCGGCTCCTGCTCGATGATAATCATGCCATTCAAGGCTTCATCGAAGCGACTACGCTTTTCGCCTACGGTGTAAAACCGTGTGCCTTGCGGGAGCAACAATGCACCTGAGTTGTCAGCGTTACTTGGCATACGTGATGTGTTGCCAACATCCACCAACTTGTCGCGGTAGGATCGCAACAACTCATGCATAAAATCACCCACGCCAATCGAGGTTTCTTCACTGCATCGGCGTGCAACTTTACGAGCTAATCCCTTCAACTCATTTTGAAAATCATCCAGAACAGATTGACGAATAGCCGCTTCGTCCACAGCGGGAGCAACCAACGGCTTTGCCATTGCGGCTGCTACTTCCGCTTTGGCCGCTGCTCGCAAGGCGTCGAGGCTAGTGGCTTTTACCATGTGTCTTTCCGTTCTTTCTTACGCTCGTATTCTCGAAGAATCGAGGCCAGTTCATCTTCCAGTCGCACCCGCTCTCTGGAGAGAACGGCCTCGTTGTATTCGCACAACTCGGTATATGCCTGGATGATAATTTCTTTGATAACCCCCGACAGTTCTTCCTGTGCAAATTTCGGGCGGTTGTTGGCGTCGAAGTTCATTTGGACAATGAGCCGTTGAACTTCGTTACTTATTTCTACCACGGTTTGGGTGATTTGTTGACTGACATTGCTGATAAAATGGTCACGGCGATCAGTTTTCTCTGCCGACAACAACAAAAAACTCGCCAAAGAACTGCGGCTCGTCGAAAAATCAGCCTTCAAAATCCACAGGGAATTTCCGGCAGTCTTCCGCTGCCAACCCTCTGCTCCATCCAAACTGTTCCTGGACAGAAAATTCGTGTAATAACCGGAGAGGTCATTATTGAACGACGACATCCAATATTTGGTAATAACCTCTTCTGCCTGCTCGGCAACGGTCTTTCCATCCAGGGTCATCGCCGTGCTGCCCCAACAAGGGTGAAGACCCTCATTCATATTGGGCAAACAAATCGGCCCCATTGTGTCTTCCAGACTCTTCATGGGGGCTTTCCGCCAACCGCAATACATTGACGAAAACCTGCTGTCCACGAAATTCAAGACAAACAAGCAATAAGGCATTGCCAAACGATGTTTGCCGGACGACAAAGAAATTGTTCTGACCGTGGGCGGCTGTTCAATTACGAGTGATACCGCTCCTTTATTGCGGCGGATATACCGGCAATTTTGAGGCAGAACTGACCCGTCGAAATCAATGGCGTCGTCGTAAAAATTGCTGGCAACATTCAGCAAGCTCTGTCTGAGTTTGTTGCTCAAACGGTTGCTGGCCCTGCTGCTGGCATCTTCGGCAGAGCCACGAAAATCCTGCTGGCAGCGTTCCAACACTTTGGACGTGGCCCGCTGAATCAGCTTCCAGGACTCATCGTTGAAGTCCTTCTTTTCCAAGGCTGCTTGAACGGCCTGAATGATCTCGGTTCTATTCAACAGTTCTGCCATATTAGTTGCTTCCTGCTTTTGCACGCTCCCACAACGCTCCGAACCTTTGGTTGAGCAATGTGGCAGGATTAGTTTTTTGATTTTCCTCGGTCCACTCGTTCAGGCTGACTTCATCGCCTTGGCGAGAGATCGTGGATTTATACACTGTTTCGATGTGCGGCCTGGAATGAATCGCCACCAGAGCTTCTTCTCTGTTTGGACAATGCTCCAACGAACCATGTTCGGCCAAATATTTCAATGCAACATTGCTGTCATGAGAAATCCAACTTTCGCAAATAAACAAAAACTCCTTGACGGAATCCGAGCGGATCAAGTCCAACAAGAACTCCTCCAGGGCATCTTTGTCTTCGGGGGCCTGCAACGGCACGCCGATGACGTTTACCCGGTCGGTGAAGGTAAACAGCACGGGCATCAGATACCCGTATTTGAAGAAATTCGAGCGGGCACCATCGAGGAAAACGGGAACCAAGCTATCAAGACTCATAGGATGCTCCGTGACGTTCTTTGATCTTTTCAATCGCACGGTTCATCCGGTTGTAGATCGTCATATGGCTGACGCCCAATTCCGTCGCCAAGTCCAAAACCTTTTCGCCTCGAAGATACACACGCTTGAGAAGGTCTTTATCGGAGCGATCCCTCTCTGATTCCTCGTCGTGGTTTTCCAGAAGGACATACACCATTGCGGCGGCACAATCGGGGTCGAGAGCCGTCTCGGTCGATTCTACGGTATTTTGCAAAATGGCGGAATCCAAAGGCTGCAACTTCACCTGCCGGGACCGCATTTTGTGAAGGTCCAAAATGGCGTTCCGCATTACCTGCCATGCATAGGAACTGAAGGGAACATGACCACGGTATGAGTTCGCGGCCCGAAATAGAGCCAGACATGCTTCTGCAAATTCTTCGGAATCGCGGACGCAATGTCGCTCATTTTTACGGACGAACTGGCTGGCAACAGCATGAGCGAGGCCCAAATGGTCTTCGACCCTGGGCTTCTCGATAATCAGTTCCAAGACTGGTTCTGGACGTACTAACTCTATCGTTAGCCGACCCGGCGAACTTGTCTTTTTCTCTGCCAATGCCATGCTCATTACATGCCTTGGGTCAAAAACCAAAAAACGCGACTTTATTGCCATCCGGGTGGACAGCAACCAATTTGCCGTTGCGTTCTTCCAACTTCCAGTCAGCGAATATCGGCACCCCGAACAGACAGAACTCGTACCAACTCGAATGCCCGTAAGAATCCGAAGAGGCATTTTCTTGGATATTGGCCCATTCGTAAATATCCCACCCCGAATCCTCGGACAAGTCTTCTGTGGCTGCAACAATCAAGAGCATCCCGCTTTCCGGGGATACCCAGGCTCGCAACTCGTAGCCGATTTCACGGCACTTCTCGATCAATTTCCTGGCGACTTCGTTCAGATCATCCCGATGTAGGAAATAACTGAACGCCAGATAATTCATCGGCGGAATACCCAGGCTTTCACGGAGCTTGCGATCCTTTCGCATTCGCTCCTGAAACTCCTCTATCGACATGATCTCCAGCTTCCCCATCGGGTTGCCCTGAAGCAGATCGAACATTTCAGCGGGGTCTTCGCAGGTCGTGTCTACGATCCCTGCCCCGTGATAACTGTCGTTGCTTCGAGATAACACTGGATGGAAATACTGCATGACTCATCTTCTCCTGTGATGAGTATCGTACCCTTATTCATCCTGGTTGTAAAGTCAGAATTATCGAGAGAAGCCTGCCGAGGTTGCAAGCACCATGCCAATCAAAAAGACAACGACCGCAATACCGCTCTGTATTGGGTCGAAAGTGAGGCCAAAAAGAAGTGTCAAGGTTGCCTTGATGAGTGCCGCCCCCATCATGGCGACACCAAAGCTGGCACGGGTGTTAAGCATTGAAAATATCCTGGTAGGACACCCAATCTCGAAAAGAACACTCTCCGTAGGAGTACACGTAGGGCACGCCTTGCTTCCAACCTTCCCGACGCCAAGCAGACGGGCCTGTTCGGGGAGAACTGTCTCGGCCCTGGCAATCAACGGGACGATAGCCGCTCAATTCAGGGTATTTATCCAAATCGGGGTGACACAAGACCTTCATCCCGGAATGGTCCCCGGTATGCAACCCTGCTCGAAAGCGGTGCATATCGGCTCGGCTATATCGCTGGCCGTCAATTTCGTACTTATCCTCGTAGGGATTTTCCGAACTACGTGCCAATTCTTTGGGCGGCTTTGGCGGACTATACGTCACAGTCTTACTAGGATTTTCACCGCCTGCAATTTGGGCAAAATCCTGGACCTTGCCATCGCCACCATAATCCTCAACACCACGCACAACCAAAATGCTTGATTTATGAGCCTCGAATGTCGGGTATTTTTGGAAGAGGGCCTTAAAGAAAGCGGCCAAAACCTGATTGGATGGATTTTTCCAAAAAGCCACGACAATATTTGGACCAGTTCGGGCGTGAATCCCAATGCGACCCAGGTGTGCATCCGATTCTTTGACAATAACGCCTCGGCTAAAGTGCCTTGACTCAGCGTCCTCGATACCAAATCCCCAAATATCCTCAAAAAGATCGGGATCGGATTGTACCATATCCTTGTGGGTTTCAGGATATGGGCGGACGTAGAGCTTTCCTTTGTTGAAGAAAAACGTCTGCGACCCCTCTTGGTAGAGGTCATCTGGATCGAGCTTGATGGTTGTCATGCTTTATTTACGACCAGAACTACCTTTTTTCGTCCTCTTGGCAACAATCACCATGACGTGTGGCGGGGTTTTCACCACCATTGCTTCGTCGCTCTCCGAGAAGAAAAAGGGGACAATTGTCCCCACGTCTCCTGGTCGCAACTTTTCTTTTTGATTGTTGATAATCGTCAACTGACAAACGATGATGCCTTGCATATCGGAGATCGTATACGTCAATTGCAATGGCGTTTTGCCGTCCATCGTAATGAAGCGATTGTACGGCATCATCCACGGGATTCGCTTGTCGGAGTTCTTAACGCGAATGGCTCCTTGCTCATCCACTTCGGCTCCGGCCTTCTTCGCCTCTTCCGCCGCCCGGTTCATATCAAAAGGCGTCTCGGACGCATAGCGAATCATTTCCGCAATAACCGTCGCCAGTTCCGGGATGTTGACGTGCAAGTGTTCGATACCTTGTTGTTCGCTCATAGCACCAATGGCTCCATTGATTTTCGACGTTTGGCAATTTCCAATGCTCGACGAACTTCATCGAGATTGTTGCCATCGTACTTCACCACATTGGGGTGGTGATAGTCTTTATTGCCCTCGTTGATGGGCATAATACCCAAGCCTCGCGGGTGAGCGAGAACCCAAGCGTTCATGAATTTGGGATAATCATCAAACAAGACCTTGCCATAGACAAGGCTCTTGCCGCCACTTTTCTCAGACCGTCGTCCACCCGTGATAATCGGGAAGGCATCCGGGATGTGTCGCTCGGCCCACTCGACTTTTTGGGTCCAAGCCTGCTTGGTTCGCTTCGGCCCTTTGGTCAAGATCAGCATTTCCCAATTCATTTCCCGGAGCAGATCAACGACCTGCATCCCGGATGGGATCACGGGCAAATTCTCCCACCAACCAGGACCGTTCTTGATAACGTCCATGCGGCGGGAAATATGCTCGCCCGCATCGTCCCAAATATTGGTTATCACCGGCTCATTGGGGCCGCGAATAAACTCCAAATCCCGAAGCATTTGGCCTTCGTAATCCGCTACTGTCCCATCCAGATCAATCAGGGCAATAGACTCTGAACACGGCTTTGCGTTGGGATCGCTCATGCGGCCTTCTCCGAAGTTGGCTGCCAGCACGTCCAATCGTTCAATTCTTCATCGAAGAGACGTATCAGCGGGTTGTGTCCGTTCGCCTTCAGAGCGGCAACGACCGCGAATACGTCGCGGGGTTCTGCTGCAATCCGAAGTGTTCTTCCTTGGGCGATCATCACTTCAACTTCCCTGTCTTTTGGCATCATGCACTTTCTTTGTGAATAGGCGGGTGTTTAGACCGTAACTCTCGCTCGGCGATGACCATTCGCCGTTCCGTTTCCTTGATATGCTCGAACAACTGAAGCGGGACAGCAACGACGTTGCAGTTTTTTGCTGCAACTGCCTCGGCTTCTTCCTGAGTCCCTACGCCGTCCCAACCACGCTTCCAGGACAAACCCATTTTGCCCGGAAATATCGTGGTCCATTCTTGGAATACGCTCATGTGACGAACTCAACCTCTTCCTTTAAGCCTTCATGAGACTCCGAAAAACAACATATGGATTGCCCGATCCATCCGGTGCAGGCATTTTCGTCGTCCCACTCGGCAATTTCGTTGGGACCGATTTTCACCCATAGCCGTTGGCAAGCCGCCGACATGGTGGGATTGTCCGGGTTCTGAATATAGCGGAATCGTCCACCATACGCCAATTTGTCGAAAGGAACTTTTTTCATCACAGCATCTTCTGAAGGTCATCGAGACTCAACCGGGGAATACCCAGGTCGATAGCCTTTTGTTCCTTGCTACCGGCGTCGGTTCCCACCACAACATAGTCAGTCTTGCGGCCAACGCTACCAGAGCATTTTCCGCCCTCGTCCGAGACAGCTTTCTCCCACTTGCTCTTGCCGCCCGGAAACCCTCCCGTGAAGCAGAAAGACTTCCCGGAGAATTTACCCTGCTTTGGACCTTCCGGCTGAAGCGTCTTGAGCAGCAATTCCACCATCTTCCCATGCTTCTGGAAGAAGTCATAGATGGCTTGTGCGGTCGTGTCGCCAATATCCTCGACCGTTTGCAGATCGGATACTGCTGCTCCCATGATACCAGCCATGTTGCCATAATGGGCAAACAAAGCACGACCGGCTGATTTTCCGGCACCGCTGATACCCAGGGATGCGAAAACCTGCCAGCCGGGCACTTTCAAGCCACTGTCGCGGGCCGCTTTAATCAGCGGCTTCAGATCGTCGTCTTCCTTGTGTTCCGGGTCGTTAACCATCCAGACACGGGCGAGCGTCAAGACAGTTTGTCGATCCGTGAATCCGGCGTCTTTCAAAGCCTTTGGCGTCAACTTGTAGAAATCGGGTGGCGTCTTCACCAATCCTGCATCATACAGTTTGGAAATTGTGCTTTCGGCCAGACCCTTCACGCCAAGCGTTTGCAGGTAGTGCTTCAGGTGAGCCACGGCTCGCACGCCACAAAATTCATTGGGACATACCAACTCTTTGCCGTCTTCACCCTGACGAACTTCGAGCTTACTTTGGCATGATGGGCAGCATGTCGGAGCCTTAAATGGCTGGCCGTCTTTCTCGATGCCGACCACCTTGGGGATAATCTTGCCGGACTTGATGATCCGAATAATTGCCCCCACACCCAATTCGCCAGGACTTGACTTGGATGATCCATCCATGAAACCCAGGCTGTGGCCGGTCACTCGACTGACGGTCGTCCCGTCCAGATGCACCGGCTGAATTTCGATAACCGGCGTAAGCGTACCTGTGCGACCGGGCGTGAACGTATAACTGAGAATCGGAGATTTGGCTTCCTGCTCAGTGAACTTCCAAGCCAGTTTGCCCTTGGGGTTTCCGGTTGGACTGCTGCCATGCGTGCCCATCTGGTCGGAGTCTTCCAGATTATTGACGCCGACGATCACGCCGTCCACTTCGTAGTCCAGCGTGGGAACCAACTCTTCCAAAGTCTTCAGTTTCGATTCGTCGAATTTCTCTGTGCGAACAAACGGCACACGAAGCACCTTGTTGCACCACTTCGCCTTCTCAACTTCCGTTTTATACGGAGCGTTGGGGTGGTTGAGAATACGATAGGCAACAAAGGAAATCTTCCGCTCGGCAGTGATCGACGGGTCTTTGAACTGCCGAATACTGCCCGCCGTGTAGTTACGCGGATTGGCGTACTTGCCGCCATATTTTTTGTTGCGTTCCTCGAACACAGAGATAAAACACTCCAACTCACCACGAATGATGAGCGGAGCTTTGAGTCGCTCAACTCGGTTGCCATCCTTGTCGTGAATCCACAACTCGGTAGGCACACCTTTGACCAGCTTGATATTCTCGGTCACGTCTTCGCCGTGAATACCATCACGGGGACGGAGGCCAGCCTGCTTGAGCCGACCCTCGTCGTCATAAACGATGGATACAGCAACGCCGTCTCGCTTGTAGGCCATATACAGACCTTCGGCCCCGTACTTCAATTCGCTTTGCACATTGGCAATGAACTTCGCCAATTCTGCCTTGCGTTCAGCAAGGGTGCCGATGGCTTTCGAGATACTCGTCATTGGCGGACGATGCTCAACAATCTTGGCATCGCTGGATAGTGACGAGGCAGTCGGCGTAGCAAACAGGTCCGACTCCGGGTGCAGATCATGGAGCCGCTTGCGGAGCGAATCGTATTCAGGATCGGAAATCAACTTCCCGGTAATGGGATGAATACAAGGATCACCCGCCTCGTACAAGGTGTCGAGTGTTTGAATGACCTGTTCCAGTTCGACGACTTCGGCATCAAGAGGCATCTGATTCTCCAGTGTTTTTGCCAAAGCCTCTCACCCACTGCTCTGGCCGTTTGAATTTTCCAAGGAACCGTTCGTCTTGGTCCCGACTGATGATTTCTTCGATGAGCCGTTTTTCTTCTGCCTGCTGCTTCTCATCCACCATCATAGCAGCAGAACCCTCTTGGAACCCGGAGCGACGGTGTTGTCCGTCGTTGGTGGACCGCGTGTAGTTATTTTCCACGTTCCAGATATTGGGGTTGTTGGCATTTACCGGGAACCAGATTTGGCTCCCTGCGGATATGATCGACGGAACCCCGTCCGCGAACCTCAAATCCAATTCCTTGGCGTACTTTTCGGCAATGGGTCGGTCGGATGCCGGAATTCCACACACGAACCACATCAGAGGCTCGTCATCCGGCCAACGCACCATCATGAACTCGAATTGTTCGTTCTTCTCGGTGCGAGGCGGATAAACCTCATGCTCCAGACGGGTCACGAATAAGCGTACCCACGGGCGAGTTGCCAGTATGGTGAAATAGAATCTTCCGGGTTGTTCCGTCATCCGACGCAATTCGTCGAACGAATCGAACGCATCAACAGGGTTGTCGAACATCACTTTCCTCCTGTCCCCATACTACTACGGGAAAAGAAGGATGTAAAATCAGGTTAATGCCCCGAAAGGCCGACTCGCTGAGGGTCGTCCGGGTCGAATCCAGACATTTTGGGGAATCTGAGTCGGTTTGTGCGGAAGTGCTTATCGAGCGAGTCATCTAGGGTGTTCTTGCTGATTTCCCTCTCTTCTGGCGTGCCTGCACCGCACAAGAATTCACAATAACGGGCCGCAGCCTCGGAATGATACCCCAACAGGTCGCCAATGGCTTTAACTATCGGGATAGGATTGCAGGTGCCTTGCTGCATTTTGTGACGTTCGTATCGTAACAACCGTCGCAAATCGTCAATAACCGGCTCTGGCCCAATGACAATATCATCGTACTTACGACGCGGCTTATCAGGTTCAAATCCTCCACGTCCGGTATGTATCCATTTTGTTTCGTCAAAAACCTTGATATAAGTCAGGTTTTTCGCCATCTTTGGGTCATTGTTGACCATTCGCTGGATGGATCGCTTGACGATCAGCTTTTGATCCTGGGATGCTGTATCACCAACGATTGTACTTAACCAAACGGCTCTTTTTCTTCCAGCCAATGTGGCAAACAAATCATCGAATTCTGACCAGCCACCGCCGCCGTGACCTGGAGCAATTTCATCGGGCGTAGTTTTCCAATCCTTGTAGGCATTCAGATATTTGTCGATGAAGGCATCGGTTTTGGCAAAAGGATTAGCCCACTGAGGATCATTTTCATCTTCAGGTTCGGCATCTGGTGCAACTTTGAAGTCATAGCTTGCAAAGCCTGCCCCATGATTTGCTTCGTCGATTTTGAGCCATTGAGAGAACCACATACCCTATTTACAGTTTTGGGTATATTTTCTCCCGAATAGCCAAGTACCGATCCTGAATTTCTTCGGGGAAGAATTCCCTTACCAGCTTCTCTCGGTCAAAGGGAATATCCGCTGTTTCCATGCTCCATTTGACGTACCGATGGAAAAGAACATCCTCGTATTGATCGAAGATGAAATGGCGACGGTGAAGGGCCGCAACGTCCATGTACTCCAAGAGGGAGTTATCGGTCAGCAGGGCCGGTTCTTCCGTGGTAGACGGCCTAACCTCGAAGGGTCGTTTACAGCTATCGCAGACGATGCCAATATCCAACAACAACGGCTTGGCGTGCCTTGCGGGGCACTTACAAGCCGGTCGGACCTCTTGATTTTCGTATTTAATCCAACGTCTGCCAGTCATTTCACACCCATAAAGCGGTAACTTCCGCGTCAGGAATGCCTTGTGCCAATGATGCTCGATTCAAGTCGGCATGTGCCCCCGGATCATCACGTTTGCACGGAATGTGCCACCGGATGCGAGGTTTTACAGAGCGAACAGGCTCTCCTGCCAACTCTTGGAGATTCTCTTTGAATTGCTCCAGAGGATCGCCTGCAAGCTGAATATCGAGAGCGAGGCGATACAATTCGGGGGTTGTGATGGGATGTTCTTTGTCGTTGATAACAATGGCGTCGTAACACCACAGATCACGCTGCAAACAAATCCAATGCAGGTTGGGCATCATGAGGCCGGACCAAATATCCGGCTCGGTATCACAGCCGCAGCACATATGCTGACAGCCACACTCACGGCAACGAGCAGCATCACACCCTGGCGTGTGACGCTCCCCGATGCTTTTGCCGCAATCGTGACACTTCTCTTGCAGTCGATCCTTGAAGGCTTCCATCCAGGGGAAGCGTTCCAACACAGCTTCGATAGCGTCACTCATTATCAACTCCTGACCCAATGTTGGGCGATTTCAAGGCACTGGCGGCACTTCTCGTAATCGAAGTCGTCATTTTCGTAGTTGCGGATATGGGTTTCCATATCCACCCACACGGTCCTGTCGCCCACGATTTGGTCGAGTGCTTCCATTTGCTCCCGGAGGTTGTGCGGACCAAGGCCACCTGCGTAGCCACAGTATTCACGGCGGGATTCCGGCCAATTGCTTGGCAACACGCCCGCTCCACCGGAGGTATCAAACAAACCCACGGCGTTGATCTCATTCTTCTGAGCAATATCCAGGATTTCGTTGTTCACGTCATCCAGTTGGAAAATGAACTGCTTGCACCTGGACAACTGAGGGTTTTTGAATCCCTCGATGAACTTGTCCATGTCCTTGATCTTATGCAGATAGGCATGGAAGTTCAGTTGGAACCGGGTGAAATATCCTGAGAACTCAGGCCGGTCGTCAAGGAACGACCAGTTGCCAGCACAAATATCCCGCACCCACTTGCCGCACAGGTGGCCGGAGAGTTGCGGTTTGTGCTTACGGTGTTCGTACCCCGATACAAGGTCGCAAATCCACTTGGTCGTCGGGAAGCGGTTCTTCCCTTCACCGGACTTGGAGAGCAGGATGCCCCACTCTACGAACGGAAATTGGGCGGTCAGATCGTGCAAGCCTTGCTGCTCGACTGTGTTGTCCGCACCTGTCAGTGTCAGAATGTCTATTTTCATGGTTACTTCATACTCCAAAAGTGGTTGGTTGTAAACTAGATAAACCCAAGGGAGGTAAACACATGGACTTTCGAGAATGGCTTACCCACAACGAGGGTATGTTTGACTTTTTCAAAAAACCGGAAAAACCAGCTTGGGAAAATCGCCCCAGGGCTTTGCCATCGAGGCTGGCATATCATATCGCCGACGCAATCAACGATGCAATGCGAGCCGTGGGCAAAATGCCGCCACAGGAAAAACACAACGTCCCTGGACGCAGCGGTGGATCGCAAGCTGGCTATGATGCCAGTCTCAAGCAAAAGATACGCGACAAGTATTATGGTATCGCCCGCCAAATGTGGGAAAAAGGCGATACGCACGGCATCCAGTCCTACTTTGGCTACTCTATCGGCGAAGATGGCATCGGCGGCAGATACAAGAGCTTCGGCGGTGCCCCCGCAGAAGGCAAAGGCCGGTTCTTGCAAGACGTTATCGACGATGTAGAAAAAGAAGCAGGCATCGCCCCGGCTTATGAGCCAGTACAGATGCCCGCTGCTCGTTTCGCCTAACTCTCGAAGTAATGCGTAGCTGGATCGAGTTCAAGCTCATGATGCTTGTTGATATACTCGCAAATCTCCCTTGCGAATTCATCAACATTCGGCACCTGAAATGGACTTCGATCCAACTCGATTGTTTCGAGCAAGTAGTTCGCGGTCGGACCTTCGGTGTGGAAAATACGAACGGATTCTCCAGCCACATCCAGGTGGTAAATCTCGCCACTATCCCGGTGGCGAAGCTGCATCCACCTGCTGAAATCTACGAACAGCCCCTCGTAGGTGCTTTCTTTCTCGACAACGAAATCGAGCAGCATCCTGCTTTCGATGGCCGTCCGCAGACGATCACTCAGAATATCCGCCATTTTCCTCCGCATGAGTCCGATCCTCGTTCTTTATCACGGTAGTTTCACCCCTCTCTCCACAGATAGACGCGAAACTACCGCATTGGTTCACGGACGACTCGTTCGTCCGAATATCACTTCTTGAAGAACTCGTCAGCATGAACGAATGGCATCCCCACTCGGCTGGCGGCTCCCTTATCGTTTCCGTGATCTCCGACCATGAAGCATTGGGCCGGGTCCAAATCGTATTTCATGATGTGTTCTACCAGCATACCCGGTAAGGGTTTACGTCGATAGCTGGTAATGGGCGGAACACGGGAATCATCGTACAGGTATTGAATGTCATGTCCCACCAACTCATTGGTCTTCTCGATTGCCGCCACGGCGTCTGCCTCGGTCACAGTCCCTTTGGCGATACCGCTTTGGTTGGTAGCTCCCAGGAGCAAATACCCATCGTCCTTGTAGCGTTGTAGCACTTCCCGGCGATTCGGCAAGGCCACGACTTCTTGGGGGCTGGTAGGGTAGTCGTATTTCGAGCCGGGCGGCGTAATCCGCAGCGTCCCATCGTAGTCGAGAATGACGGCCTTGTTCTTTCCCTTCCACGGACGACGAACGAATTTGACCTTCTCCACCACATCGAAGCCCTCTTCCTTCTTGGGCTTCTCAAGCTCTTTCTTGTACTTGTAGATCACAGCGACAGGGAAGGCTCCCGGATCATCCACCTTTTCCTTTGGGCCGAGAATACGCCCGTGCCGCTCAATCATGCGACAACAGGCGTTAATCATGGCATCTTCAGGTGAAATGTCGATGAAGACACAGCGAAGACGAGCGTTGTGGGATTTTCCCAAATCGACGACTGGCTTCCTGGATGCCACGGTGGGATAGGTATTATCCAGTACCACCGATTTTCCGGCTCGCAACAGGGCCTCCAGCTTGGGCAACAGATCGTTCAGGCTGCCGCCGACCGTATCTCGGTTGAGACTCTCGTACCCCTGATCCCGATACGTTTGGACTTGGGATGTTTTGCCAGCGGCAGGATAGCCCATAACGATGACAACTTCTTGACTCATTTTTGTTTTCTCTCAAAAGCACGTTGGACACGACTCTGGATTACTTCCCAGGTGTCTTCACCCGGTTTCTGCCAGATGGTAATGGTGTGTTGGTGGCCGCACTCGTCGTCTCCGCACCCAAGCGTAACGGTGCCTCGGACACGCTTACCAAACCAAGATAATATCCAACACCACGGATTGAATTCCGTATAGCTCGTATCTTTATCACTCATCGTCGTCCTCGTCGTCGTAAACCCGCTCACACCACGCCTTGAAAATCATGGTGGTGTTCCACCCGCCCATACCACCGGAGAGGATCAATCGAACGAACTCAATATGAATTGAGCAACAAGATCGTTCCCACTCGGATACTCGGTCAGAATGACCACAGTCATCAATGCCGAACAGCATGATGGCCCGCTCATGAGCCTGTTCCAATCCACGCTCCAACGGCCTGTGAGAGCCATGAAGGTCTACGTGAATTTCTTCCTGAGCGATAACTTTGACGGTTTCCATCAGGTGAACAGGGCGACGTTTTCACCGCCCTCCTTGATAGCGGACGGCGGGACAAAATCACGAAATTCTTCCTGACGCTGCTTCCACTTCGGCATCTTGGCGAAGAAATACTTCCGAAGATCGGCCATACTCCAAGGTGTACCAAAAGGCACATCCAGGCCGCGAACTCGGTTATCCACGCCCACATCCAAAGTGAGTGAAATGCCGTTATTGTCGGCCACCACGCCCATCAACTTCTCGACAATATCCTTCTTGATCTCGTCGGGAATCTTGTGCAATTCCGGGTATTGCTCCAAAACTCCATGAAAGTTGTTCTGGTAGTAGTTGGTGAAAAACGGCGACAGCTTGCCATTATCCTCATATCCGTACAAGTCATGGACATGCCCGTACAGATTCCACGCTCCATGATGGGCACAATCCCAACTTCGCATGGGATAATGATTGAGGAAAATCTTCTGCTGATCCACTCGGACCAACAACTGATCGAAAACAAGCGGCTGGTTGGGGGCCATGCCGTGATACTTGCACCGATCCTTGTACTCTTGATCCGACTCGGAATCATGCCGGACGAACTTGTCGGCAAAATGAGCCGCAATTACTTCTCGGTTATCGTGGTTGCCATAGACAACACGAACTTCGACGCCCTTCTTGATGGCGGCACGATATTGCTTCGTGAGAGCAACCATCTTTTCCTTGGGAGCAAACAACACGTCACCGATGATCGTGAGGCGATCTCCAGGGTTCACCACAGCGTTGGTGTTATCCAAAATCGCCCTGGTCATCCTGGCGGTTGTCTCTGAACTGATTCGTACCTCCCCGGAGCGGATAACTCCAGCGTCGGCCATTTCGACCAACTCCCGCTCCGTGCTGGACATAAACTCATATCGGCGGCAATACTTGATGATATTGCCGTGGTTCAAGTGCCAGTCTGCAACAAACCAGTCGTTTCCTGACTGCATTACTCTTTCTCTCTTTCTGGTTTCATGGACGACGTTATCGTACCCATAAACCTTGTGGTTGTAAAGTCAAATTATCCAATGCGGATTTTCCAGCGTCCACTTGACGATTTTCTCGACTCCTTCGCGGAATTCCACGGGTGGATTCCAGCCCATTTCCCTCAATTTTGAGCCATCCAGAGCGTATCTGCGGTCGTATCCGCGTCTTGCAGATTCCGAGGGAACCAACTTGTATTTCAATTCTTTGCCCATGATCTCGGCGATCAACTGAGCCATTTCCAGGTTGTTCAGTTCGACTTCGCCCACGACGTTGTATCGGTCGGGTCGGGCATCACCGTTCTGGTACATCGAAACCGGCTGCCCGGACAAAAAGACAAATACATCGGCGTGATTCTCCACATGCAGGTAGAAACGACTGCCAATGGAAACTTCGCCGTGTTCGTCGAAATCTGCATAAACTTCCATTTCCTTACCGGCTGCGATATTGCCAATCAGTTTGGGCAGAAACTTCTCTTTATCCTGCATAGTGGCAATACAGTTCATGCAATTGGTCAATACGACCGGCACGTCGTAAGTTCGCCAATATGCAATCGCTAGAGCTTCCTGAGCGGCTTTACTGGCCGCGTAAGGGTTGGACGGGATTATCACATCCCATTCAGGATGGGAATATCCTGGAGGACAATCCCCATATACCTCATCGGTGCTAACCTGAAAGAATATCTTCGGTTTTACCCTGCGGGCGAGTTCCAGCATGTTGACAACCAATTCACAGTTATTTCGCCAACAGTGAATGGGATCGGATACCGATCTTTCAACAGCGGAATCAGACGCCATGCTGATGATATAATCTAACTTCTTCTCGACGACCTGTCCACGATTGTTGATCGACCGGGACATGATCTGATTTTCCAGTTGGGCGTCAATGGGAACAGACAAGTCGTGCCGTAGCACTTGCACTCGTCCAAGGGCGGGCGTCCCACCAAAAGAATTGAGGACTTCATCGAGTCTGGAAAAGGTTCCTTTGTGACGGAACGAATCCAAGGCGATGATGTCCCAATTTGTCTTTTCGAGGAAATATCTCAAACAATGTGAGCCAATAAATCCTCCCACACCTGTCAACAAAACTCGCTTTTTCCTACTCATGTGCCTCCATTTGGATTATTCGACGCAATTCAATTTCCGGCCTCATGCCAAGCACGCTGTTGACAACTTTTCCCTGCTTGAAAAACAACAGTGTGGGGATCATCTTGACGCCACTGTTTAGAGTCAATTCATGGTTTTCATCCACATTAACTCTGCCCGATTTCAATCCTTCTTCTGTCGCAACTTTTTCGACCATATCAAGATAGTCCATGCAGTGGCCGCACCAAGCAGCCCAAAACACAACAGCGACAATTTCGGGCGACTGAGCCACTTCTTTCTCGAAGTTCTCTTGATTGAAGTTCATTATGCTCTCCTGTATCAAGTTATTATAGGGTGACACACTAATTCCACAACGCTCCACGGGCCACCAAGACAGGTTGGTAATCTTCCGCCACCAGGAGCCGCCTGACCTCTGGTGTGTCAAGCAGATAAAAAATGCTGTGCCACCCTATTTTCTCATCTACCCACGAATTGCCTTCAGGAATTTTTCCAACGAATTTGGTGAACCCAAAGAGAAATCGCATGATGGCCGGTCGCGTTTCTCTAGCCAAGCGAGTCGAGAAAAGGGCCTCATCGTAGTTTTTGTTCTGGTGAGAATATGCAAAACCGGCTCGCAACAACAACGTCAACAGTGACCGCCGAATTTTGCAAATCTTCCAAAACTCACAAGGCGTGATCCACGAAACTCGACAATGATGTGTTGGGCAGAAAATAGAAAATTCACTGAGGCCAATAATCGCCTCAGTGATATTGATGAATCTGGCTACATCCTTACCAATGTGCGAGGGATGCGAAAAAAAGAAACCTTCACTGGATTCTGCAAAATGTGAACCAAATTGTTCACGACAGTTATGCCATTGAAGAGTTCTTGGTGGTTTCGCATCCAACGCAAATTGCCCGGCTGGTGGAATCCCGTAAACCTGTCGGAACTCTCTGTTGGGGCCTATTCTTGGTTCCATCAAAATACCCAATGAGGTCACAAAGCCAGTCGGCATAAACTGCTAACCGACCTAGTATATCATACTTCCATGCGTGGAAGACAGTTGGACATTCCTGCTGGAGATACAAGAGAGCTTGTTCCTGGGACATTTTTCGAGCAGCTTGGCTACGACTTAGGTCAATGCTGTCAAAGAATATATCCTGAATCTCATACGGTTGCTTCGTAATCCAGGTATCGTGACAGAACTGGAACATTTGCCACGCCTCGAAATGGGCTTCTGCATTGCTTAAACATCGTATGCCGGTCTGCAATAACGTGTGCGGCCACTCAAGAATATACCTGTCGAATTCATCCCATTCAACAGTTACCTCTTTTGAAGCGTGATATTGCAACAAATTGTTATGGCGATACCCGTCATGATTGGGAGTGATAAAGGAAATCGTATAGAAACCAGTTTCTCCACGATTCAACACCCACTGAATTGTCACCATCAACCAACGCCCCGGCCAATCAGAGTTGTCCGTAACGCGAAACATCAATGTGGACTTATCAACGTGTCTAACGAGCGGCAACTGTAAACAATGCCTTTTCAGATACTCGTCATACAGTTTCATTCGGTAGGTTTGTTCCTTCTATCTGGAGGGATTTCTCCGGGCAAACATGGAATAACCCGGAGGTTGGGGTAATCCCGTACAGCCTGGACTTCGATTTCGTCATCAATAATCACCACTGATTCTTGTCCAGTCTGGTGATCGTTGAAACGAATTTTAGAACCGGGCAAGATTGTGATCTTATAGGCACCCAAAGCCATTACTTAATCTCCGAAGGTCGAGTCATGGACGGAGTAGTTGTATTGCGAGGAATTGCCGTATTCGGGTCGATGATTGGAGGAAGGCCGTCATTGACTGGCTTGTTCTTCTCCTGCAACAGCTTGATTTCCTCCCGCATTTCACGCAACGAATTTTCCCACCGCTTTACCTGATCCTGATCGTCCTGGTTATTCAACGTGCGAATGACTTCCAATTCGCTTTTCATGGTTGAAACGGACTTTTCCAACTTTTGTAAATCATCAAAAAGAGGAAGGTCTTTCTTTTCAACCGCAGGCGGCGTCGGTGTAGGTTGAGGTTGGTTCTTGATTCGATCTACCTCACTACCCAAAGTTCGCAGTCTCTCTTCCAGGAGTTGATTCTGCCGCTTCAAAGATTCATTGTCTCTGCGAATATCGTTCAAGCCCGGCAACTCTTTGAATTCCGGTGTATCAGGATAAGTCCGTGGCAGAGTTCGCGGCAACGGCAAAGTGCTTGGCACGTCGCCTGGGTAGGTTCGTGGCAAAGGCTTCTGATTGTCAGCGTCATAAACTGGCATACGACCATCGTTTTTCCAACGAACATTTGTGTCGTAGTAGTAATTTCTAGTGACGCTGCCGTTTGCATGACGTGTGGATGTGAGACGCGGCAGAATGCCATTGATAACCGGCACCACCAAACTGCCTTCGGGGGTTCTCACACGCACATAGGTCTTGCTGTAAACGGTGCCGGTAAAGTGAATATTGTCATAATCAGTGGGCAAAACCACCACTGGCGGGCAAGTGGTTGGGCAGCAAACAACTTGTCCCTGTGCTGTTGCAGTTGCCATCAAGACAACTGCCAGTGCTGCTATCGTTTTCATTCTTTCAGTCCTTCCAATTGGAATAAATCATTCGTGTGTGCCCAACGGTATTCTTCTTCGCTCCACACGACAGGATATTCCGTGGGCACAGATTCGAGAATATCGAATAATTCACCCACGCTCCTCGCACGCTCGACTGAGCGATTGAAGAGCAATGGGTGCATTTGTGGATACCTATCTTTCAGTTTGTCCACAGTTTCTTCATCAAGCATTACCTAAGCCTTCTACCTGTGAAAAAGCTACGCGGACCATCTGAAGCATTTCGGAGCTTCCACCAACGGAAAGCAGCCAAAAACACCACGCCGCCGACGATACCCATTAGCATACCGGACGGTTCAAAAGAAGATGATCCCATGCCAATCAACCAATTCACCAAGCCGCCGACATAAGAACCGGCTACGCCGATGCCGACCGTTGGCAAAAACCCAACGGGGTCATCGCCTGGGTGAAGTGCTTTTGCACAAAGACCAGTTATCAACCCGTATACAAGCCATCCAAGAATTGTAAACACTAAACCCTCCTATGGTTAATCACCATTTCACATAGTTGAAAAAAATAATCCTGGTCTAAATTCCATTTCATTAAGTTAACGTCTTTGTGAACCCATTGCACGTTCCCATCCACATATCCTTTGGATGAATCAATTCTATCGAGGGAAGCAACAAATCCATCTTCGACTTTTTTTGGAAAAGGAATTTCTTGACCAGTCAGGGCACACTTGCCATCTTGATGGCAGTATAATTTCCAAGCGTATTGGATGCTTATAGAAAATTTCAGAGGACCACTAGCCCGGCGTAAAGCATTTGATTTCAATCTTTTCCAGTAAGTGCCGCTTAATTCTCCGCAGCCTTTCCAACGTGGATTCCCGCCTTTTGTTATAAGACAATTTCCACACATTTCTTTCTTGCCAGAAACCAATTCGCTTTGTCTGATTTTTTGTTCGTTGCCACATTCGCATCTGCAAACCCACAAAACCCGACCCTGGTCTTCGACAACGTGACTAACTACTGTTAAGTTGCCAAAAGATGAACCGACAAGATCAAGCAAATCCTTTGCCTGCTTTGTATAGTGTCTAGTTAAGTGCATCTTTTTAAGATGCCTCTGCAAAGTAGTTCTCGCCACTCCCGCTTCTGATGCAGATTTTTGAATGGACATTCCTTCTGCGTACAACGCAATTGCTTTTTTGATTTTTTTGTCATTCATGCAATATCTATCCATGAACGATCCATTTTTCCACAAAAAATCCATCCTTATCGTGTTTGTACGGGATGTATGTCGAGATAGCTGTCAGGCGTTCTCGACTGAAGGATGTCCGATGACAAGTCCTTCATGTAGCGTCGAAAACTGTTGTCAAAATGCTGATAGCCACTGAAGCCATAGACAGTTCTCAACGCCTGTTCTGTTCCATTACGCGAAGCAAGCCGCAAGAAACCTTGCAGTTTCGCTTCACCAAATTCTTTTCGTAATAGCAAACACAATGCCATTACTTCTGTGTCGAACAACTTCTGGTTCTCGACACTTTCCTTCTTATATGTGTCTCTGGTCATCGTCATCAGAGCTTCGCTGAAGTACATTTTCTCGTCTTTGGCGAGATAATTGCTTAATTGACCAAGTTGATTTCGCACAAAGGATGTGGGGGAGTTCAACAAAGCCATTCCGCGACAAGCAAACATATTCAGCTTGGTATTTGTGGCCGCTTCGTATTGGTAGAAACTGGCCTCTGTGACGTATTGAGGGATGGTATTTCGAGGAACATCATCTAGCACTAACCACAAGACAGTCATTTCCAACTTGCCGTCCTTGTAGCGAGGCTCAAACATCGACTCTTCAATGTTGAAGAGCTTTTTCATTAAGGTCTTGTTAGGAACACACATGATTCGGCATTCAGCCGTGTACTTGAAGTCGGGAAAACCCCAACGAGTCAAGCCCCATGTTTTGACCTGTTCGATGTTCTTGTAAAGCCATTCACCTTGATTGCTGTCAATGGACAGAATGGTGAAATTATTGGTTGTCCAGCGATTCCACCGAAGGTCTTTTAATTCGGGATCGCTTGGTGCTGCGGTTGTGGCAGCAGAAGGCTCTTGGGCGTGAATCGCGGTCCCACCCAAGAGCAAAATTGCTACGATCAATAAATAACTACTTTTCATGACTCCCTCCTGGTACGGTCGATCACCCTATTTAGGCGACTTCCGCCCACAATTCTGATTCCCTCCCAAGCCAAAAATGCTTGACAAGGTTGCGAGCTTGAGTAAGAAGCTGCGAAACGCGAGCCTGTCCAAGTCCAAGCTCGTCTGATATTTCTTTTAGCTTCCATCCTTCGATGTACCTCAGTCTTAAAACTTTCTTGCAGTTATAAGGGAGTTGATGAGTGATATTTTCAAAGAACTCGTCGCTTACTTCCTGCTGGTCAAACAACTCCTCGATGGTATAGCTCTGTACGGTTTTTCGATTGTTTCGTGATCCCCAAGAAAGCTCCCGAAAGTAATCGCTTATGGCTCCGTTGATACGGATATAAGCAAAGGCTTCAAAAGAATCACACCGCTCAAGATCATATCGGTTCGCCGCTTCAACCAACCCAAAATAAGCTGCCGACTTCAGTTCATCCACATTGATACTTGGAGCCTTGCGGGTTCTACTGAAAGCGATTCGGTCGGCCAACTCCATGTTATTGACAATCAATTCTTGTACTTTTGTGTTCATTGGTAGTATTCTCGTTAGTATAGGTAGTGAAAAATTTAGTGTAAAAATCAGTCAAATCGTCGTTACGTCGTCGTTTTGTCGTTGCCTTATTTAGAGTGTGAAAGCTAGTATTTCCGCAAGGGATTCCACATATCATTGAGAATCTCTTTGGCCCTTTCGGTCTGCTTTTTCCGCTCCAAATAAGGGTATTCGTCGTAGTGTTTAATTATACGCTCCAGGAACCAAGTCTTGGTTTCGTGCAGTCCCTCGCTCAAGACCACGAAGGCTTCGTCTTCATGTCCCAGGCCCAAGATATTCAAAGTCTCGTCAATATCGGCATGGCACAAATCTTTGGGCATAGGTCGATTTTTGCTGTATTCGACAAAATGCACGAACAGCCGCAACCAGTTCTTCACATCCGTTGGATTGAGCGTTCCCTCCGGCCACCGAAACTCAACCGTGGACTTGCTCCAAGTCTTCGGCCATTTTTGGCTCTTCAAAAAGTTTGTGATGTTGAGCGTGACGGAGCGATCCATCGCCCAAGGGTCTTCATCAGGGACAAACAAGTCCCAAAACTCTCTTGAGCCATAATGCTTATCTCGGTCAATGTAGAAGCTGGTGGAGTACATGATGGGCTTAGAATAGCCGTCACAAGACGCTCGGCGGCGTGGCACCGCATGGAGCATTCTTAGCTCAATCTTGAGCCACTGAGCCAGCAACCGAGACACATCCATTTTGGAGAAGTCGCTGACATCCACATGGACATGCAGGCCGCAATTTTTGTTGACCTTCACGCCAATATTTTGGACACTCCGCACGACTTGCTCAATATTCAGCAAATCCTGCCAGCCGGACGCCACAAAAGAAGCGATTTCAAAACCGCGTGGCCCATTCCAGCCCAATTTGCCGCAGGTGGAATCGTCCTTTAGATGCCAATAATTATGGTTGTCCTTCGTGGTTGTGTATAAGGAAGAACAAATTACTGGCAGATAAGACTTTCTCAACATAGCTCGCTTGATACGTGCTTTGTTGATCTCGTTACCCACTTCCAGTTCAACACCAAACCGCCTGTTGGTATCGAACATTCTGTAAATCACAGGAGTCATTGCGTATCCTCGGACAAGATACGCAATATTATCCTGGCTACTCGTTGGTGGTCAAGCCATCTTCTTTACGCGGTGCTGGCGGTCTACCGTAATTATTCGACTGCTCATCTATATCCACCAATCCGCCCTGCTGTCGGCGAAATTCTTCAAATTCCGTCAACGCCTCTTCGTATTTTTCATCCCAGGTTTTCTTGGTGGGCTGTACAACTTCACCAGACTCCTCTGATACGGCGGCAACCAACGACAAAAGATCAGACATAAACTCACGCACATTGTCGCGGAGCTTGACTAGCGAGACGCCGATTATCAACAACAAGATAAACGACAATACGCCGCAAATGCTGCCAATTACATGAATAACTTCGATCATATTACGTTGGGAAAATCGTCGAGCCTGCCAACACTGCTGTTGACTCATCGCTCAAAACGACCAATTCCTCCTCCTTCGGGAATATCGGTTTAATGTCCTGTCGGAGAACATCCGGTGCCCCTCCACCCTCTGCTATATTGATGAGCAATTCAGGGTTTGCAAGCCACAAGTCCGATCTGAACAAGCCGATATTATCATACAGCAACCGCACGTCTACGACAATATTGTTTTCCGCCGTTACATATCGAGTGGCTGTATCAAACGCAAACGAGAAATCCAAACCAACTCTAGCAGCTTCATCGCATATCTCTTTGGCTGGAAACGCCAACAAAACTCGCGTATCAAAATCCATCCCGGTGGTCAGGTTCTTTCGCTTAACATATATCGAGAACTTCCAGATGAAATTACCAAGCTCTTGAGACGCCAATTCATCTGTACATGCCCACTCAGCCAAAATAGACCAACTCTCATTTTGACCAGAAGCGTTATTTGATGAACCTCTGAAATGTATATTGCTTTGCCACGCATCATTGCGACGATTGTATCGCATTTTCAAAATATCAGGCAGCACATAGCCATTTCTCAACAAAAACTCCTTGAAAATGGCTGCATCGCCCAAATTGTGACTCATATCCAACACAACCGGAATCGACGTACAACGAGAACATTTGGTTGCAACCGTGGCCGACAGACCTCCCAGGGTTTCCTCAAAATCGGACCCCTCGAAGTAATTGACCTCAAGACTCTCGATGAACGCTGTGGCTCCTGCTGATGCTGTATATTCGCCCAACCATGTGCCACCAAGCGAAGCTGTGCCGCCCAAGGTGATCGAACCAGAGCCGATATATCGCCAATCCGAAGCTGTGCCACCCAAAGTGATCGAACCAGAGCCGATATACCAAAAATTACCATCTTCACTACTACGATATTCAGCGTCACCATCCATGACTATCGAGCCAGAACCAGTGTAGCTCCACTCAGCAGACGCAACAGATGCTTCAGCCTCACCGCCCATGACAACGCCGCCAGACCCCGTGAAATGCCAATCAGGTGAGACAACAGGGGCTTCTCCTGCCAATGTAACCGTACCGCCGCCAATATAACTCACGGATGGCGTAGTGACTGGTGCTGTGCCGCCCAGGGTGATGCCGCCTGAGCCAATTACATAGTAATTGCCCCAAATCGCCAAACCAGAAATATAAACGGTGCCACTTCCTGTATAGGTGATTTTCGGATGAGATTCCGCTTCACCGCCAAGCACGATTCCGCCCGTGCCAACCCACCCTCTGTCTGGTGAGACAGTTTCAATTTCTCCACCTAGAGTGATACCTCCTGATCCCTCATAGCTCCAATTGGACGCAGTAATGGGAGCGGTGCCGCCCAAAAGAATTGGGTCGTCCGCCACTGCCTCGTAGGACCGATAGCTTGATTTATACTCAGCTTCACCGGAAATGGCAATTTCACCACTTCCCTCGTAATGTGGAGTGACAATTCGGGCAGCCGCAGAACCGCCTAGAGTAATTCCTCCCGTAGATGGACTTACGGTGTGAATCGAGTCAATGACTTCGACCTTCACGCCAATCTTGGTCGTTGTATCACTGGACAGGCAGAAATCCATACACTCAGGAGCATTACAGAATTCAACTGGCTCCAGAATGTTGCACTCATCACTTGGGTCAATAAATTGACTTTCCGCAGGACGGCTAAACCTCTGCATATCACAAATGGGCCACTTGAAGTTCAAATCCTTCAATATCTTGCAAACATCATTCGTGCTGCTCGCAAGGATGTTCTGAATGAATTGATTCTTGCCAAGTGCCCCAAGACACTTTTCATCATTTGACTGAAATGGCAATACATCGCAACCGCCCGGCTGACCTTCTCCGATACCGTCCCCTGCGGCTGTGGGAAACTGGCAACACCCTTGCACCCGATACCAACGCAAAGGAACTCGGCCTGTGTTCCACAAAAGACTTTGAGAAACATCGAGAATTGTGCGAGTCTGCCAAAGAATGTCCTGGGTGAATTCCAGATACACTTGAACTGGAGCCGAGCCGCCAAGCGTTACTGTGCCGCCGCCAACATAAGAACGCCTAATGGCTGCTTCGCCGCCAACAACGACTCCACCGCTGCCAGTGAAATTGTAAACTCTGGTGAGCGTAGCGTTTCCAAACGCGGCTGCGGAGGCAATACCAGTAAGAGAAAGACTTTGATTTACTTGTGACGTACCGAAAGCCTCAGCAGAAACAATACCAGTTGCTTCTACTTCAAGATTGACCTCTGGCGTGCCGAAGGCTTCGGCAGACGCAATAGCAGATGGTTCAATTAGTTGGGATTGGAGTAAGTCGCCAAATAAAAGCATCTAATTCCTACAACTTGAATATCTTGTTTGCTCCACTGTCCCACTGGATCGTCACGTCTGCTCCGTTGGGCGTAATCGGCAAGCCGGTTGCCGTATCTATGTAAGCAATCAAGGGGGATGTGGCAGAATCGCCTGTGTCTTTGTAAATCACAAGAGCTTCGCACTCATCGCCCGATACAGTTGTGAGAACTACGTCCGCAGCGTCCGCAACACCTGCGGTTGTGGTTTTAGATGCTAAGTTACCAGACGTTGCCACAATGGCACCGGATGGAATATCGTCATGGAACTCGTCTGTGGCAAGATTGACTGTATAGTCGTCTGTATCGACAATCACCAATTTGATGTCATCGTCGGTCCAATCAATTTGTCCATTGAGAAATTTCTCTCTACCCAAATCATAAAGTGCATTCGCCATATCATCCCTCTGAATTCAGTGTGAGTTTAGGCGTGACACTTACGATGTCGGACACAGCAACGGCGACCGCCGATGGAAACGATTCGGCCCACAACAAGACGCCAGAGGTCGCACCAAGGACATAATATCCCAAGATGGTTTGAGCCGAGGATGCAGTCCAGGTTTGAGCCGCGTTATAGGTGCTTGTTGCTTTATCCGAAACAGTCGTGGCTGTATTCCAATTGGCTCGCAACAAGGTTTTTGCTGCATATCCACCAAAAGATGCTTCCGTAAAGTCTCCTGCCACGCTGTCTTCGTCCAACGCGGGACTGACTGCCGAGTAGAGCTTCAGAGTGTAATTTTCATTAGTCTGAAGCTGTGCTTTCAACATTTTGTTGAGCAGTTCGACTTCACCAACATTTGGAACAATCAACGCCATAGTCACTCCTTGTTTACAAGGTATTTATGCGACTTAGGGGATTATTCCTCTTCTCTTTCAAGCTGCTCAATAATGGATGCAACCAATGGGTGACGCACGATAGAACTGTGCTTGAACCGAACCACTCCAATGCCCTGGAGATTTTCCAGACGTTGAACAACATCCATCAAAGGAACTCGGTCGCCCGGCAAATCGCTCTGACGAGGGTCGCCAGTGATAATGATCTTGCTGTTTTGGCCGAATCTGGTGAGAAAGAGCTTCAAATGCTTGTAGGTAGCATTTTGAGCTTCATCGAAAATACACACGGCGTCATCAAATGTACGGCCTCGCATATAAGCCAGCGGAGCCACTTCCATGATCCTCTCGATACGCTCTCTTTGGGGTGTATCGACGCCAATACACTTGTCGATACAGTCTTGCATAGGTCGCATGTAAGGATCAACCTTGTCAGCAAGCTCGCCCGGCAAGAAACCAAGGCTTTCACCTGCCTCCAGGATGGGACGAGTCAGGAAGATTCGCTCTTTTTTCTTGGCTAAAACCTCACTTAAAGCAAAAGCACACGCCAAGTGTGTCTTGCCACACCCGGCAGGCCCTAGCAGAAAAAGAACATCATGCTGCTCGAAAGCATTCCAGGCTAATTTTTGAGCTTGATTCAAAAACTCAACGTGAAAGGCTTTTCCCTGAGAGCGGGGCTGTGTGGATCGAGTAGTCGTTTTGGACGCCGACCTCGATGTGGTGGTTCGTTGTTTTGCCATATGCAATATATAAGAAGCAGCCTCATCATTTTTGATCCAAAAGAGTAAATAACTACATGACTCTGGAATTCAAACAATTCTTTCTCGAAGGCGAAGAAGAGAAAGAAAATGTTGACAAAATGATCGCCAAATTGCCGAAGGGACACCAAAAGCTCCTACACGGCTACAAGTTCCGTTACCAAAAGGGGAACACCCTAAAAGGTGATGATGGGCATATTGGTGTGATTTTCAAAGACAAGATCACCGTCGCCGCTCCGTGGAACTATGGGCGAGAATTCACCACCCTGCACGAAATCGGGCATTTGGTTTGGGAATACCTGATGACACCCGAATTGAAGAAAGAGTGGGAAAAAGTCTTCAAGGCTGAAAAGAAGAATATGGAGAAGTCAGATTCCCTCGATCAGAATGCCGAAGAAATCTTCTGCATGTGCTACGCTTGCAACTATGCCAAGCACAAGCTGCATACTTACCACAATCCAAAGTGGATGGCATTCATCGAAAAGAAGGTTCCGAAGTAATTACGGGTGCATTTTTGCCTGATGAGTCAAAACTTTGAATGAAACCTTCCAGTCATCACTTTGCACAGTCGGATCACACTGATTTTCAAATCTCACACCCTTCTTTTTCTTTGTCGCGGTCATAAGCCACAGCATCCATTAAATGAGCCAGCGTCTCCACCAGAAACAACTCGCGTTCATGAGACGGCATATCTCGAATGTGTTCAAGGATTCTGATCTTGGAAAACCAGTAATCACAATAAGGCTCTGAATCCAGCACGCCTTGCAACCAGCGATGACTTTCTGTTTCTTTTACATCGTCTCGATATACAACTTTGTCAATCGTCATCGTTATCGCTTTCTCTTAGAAAGGTACAAAAGGAACACAGTAAGCATCCAGGCAAGCTCACTCCACTTCTGCTTGGCCTCGCGGCGGTAATGGTAGAACAAACCCTTCAAAGTAGGAGCGTCCGGGCGTCTGGTCATAGCTTTCTCTCCGTAGCATTGAAAAATCTCCACAAAACTTCGATTTCCATTTCGCTGGATGTGGAATAACAGAGATCACCAAAATTGATCTGATGCGGCCACAACCCTTCAAGAGTCCATTCCACAGAATCACTTGTCATAGTTGCAGTGCCCAACAATGGAGCCACTTCATCCAATACGGCCTTTGGGTCATCCACCTGCATTTTTTGGAATGTATCACCGCCCAGGTCGTAAACCTTGGCAAGCACCGCATAGAGCTTTGCAATCTCCGAATCTTCTTCGACTTGGTAGCCATCGGGAATCAACAAAACCGTCTTCAAGGGTTGCCACTTATCATCAACCTTATGAGGAAGCTCTCCGACCTGGAAATCTAAACAAAATCCAACGCCGGAAAAGTCACACTCGAAACGCACGTTCGTCATACTGCCTCTGAACGTATGTCAGTAATCAACCTGGGTAGTGTCGCCATCGCTTCCTCTGTAAAGCGTTCCCACTCATTGACGCTCAAGCTGAAGATACGATAATGGTGACAAATTGGGTTACGCATTACCTGGGGCTTGTAGCCAGCATTCTGTGTCTTCATGGTCATGATGAAGCTAGTTCCTACCTGGGGCAGCTTCTCTTCCCACGGACCACATGCTTTCCAACATTCTCTGGTGAACAAGCAAGCGTACTCCTGAAGGAATTCAATCTTCTGGTTGCCCATCGCATAAGAACCAAAGTCTACGCCCACGAAGCCAGAACCTTGTGATTCCGAGACGTTGATAAGTAGGTCAATCCAGGCTGGATTGGTAATGACAACATCGCAATGCAAGAAGATGATGTACTTCGAGTCCTTGTCGGCGGCATCTGCACCCTTGTTGGCGGCTGCTGCCCAATACTCGTTCTTCTCATTGCGAACCAACTTCACTTCGTCCTTGATGTCATCTAGGAAGGCTTGTGATTCTTCGCCGCTACCGTTGTCAACCACGATAATTTCGTAGTTGTTTGAGAAGCTCGTCACGGCAATACTCTGCAAACAAATGTTGAGGTACTCCGGGCGATCCTTGTGAACGACTACGATAGACACTCGTTCGTCGCTGCCGTCATGAAGGTTTACGGTAAATTCTGGCCGTTGACCTTCGAGGGGATTGTGGGGCGTGATGCCCTGATTTGTAAGTGTTGCTTCAGCCATTATTCTCCTTCAACGTCGATTTCAACAACGCCTCTCTCGCATAGGCACTCGACGGTGCCGCTGCCTGTTTGAATGTGTTCCACGTAGTTCTTAGCCAAGCTCTTTGAATAGTCATCAGCCTTAGAAGCACGGGTGAAAGCCTTCTCGACTTTCACTGCTACATACTCGCCGTTCACCTGTCTGGCGACTGTTACAATTGCCCAAACTTTCATGCGACCCCCGTTGAACCAAAGCCCCCGGTGCCACGCTCGCTTGCATCCAGTTCACTCACAAGCTGCCATTGGAAGTACCAAACGGGCTTGATGACCATCTGTGCGAAGCGTTCGCCGTGTTTAATATGAGTAATGGTTGTTCGATGAGTGTTTTGAATAATTACCTTCACACGACCACGATAATCGTCGTCAATCGTCCCCGGAGCATTCGCCACCGTGATCCCCTGCTCCGCTAGTCCACTCCTCGGACGAATCTGAGCTTCGTAGCCCTCTGGAAGCTGCATCGAGAACCCGCAGTCCACTACTGCCACTGCTCCCGGCGTCAATCGAATCTCGTACTGACCGTTCCACGTCTCGGTCACATTCGCCACCAAGTCCACCGCCGCAGCACCCTTCGTGCGATACATCGGAATGAACTTCGGATCGTCCGCCACTATCTTCGTCGGCACATGCCGATTCCCCAGGATCAACGGCACCTTGGTCGTCGGATTGGCATTCGGAATCACTGTGACTTGAGTCCCGTAAACAGCAAGCTGTTCCGTGGCATTCAACTTCGCCGGAGCTTTCTTGACGGTCTTCTTCGTGGCAGTGGTCTTCTTCGCAGTTTTTTTCGTTGCTGGCATATTCTTTCTCTCCTGTTTGTAGCTGAGTAACTCTTTCGTTTTCTTCTCTCAATTTTTTGCGTATTCGACCCACCAAGGTCTTGTAGTTATTGACCAAAGTTGGCAGAGCTTGCTGCGGATACCTAGCAGCTTTTTTCTTCAGTTCGACTTTGACTTCCGGGTCCATATTCAACCCATCAATCCAATTGCAAACACTTTGCAAGGTCGTTTTCTTGAACGAACAAGGCACTCGTTCGTCAATTTCTGGACGCCCGGTTGTAACCTTGAATTTCAGGCTTTCCGCGTCAAATCCCATTATTCTCCCTTCGTTGCCGGTCCAGGACCAAAGCTATTGTGTTCTTTGAATATTGACTTGTATTCACCGCTCCTGATCTTGGCAATTTCCGCCCACGCCATTTGGGGCACAGCCTGCACGGAGACGTTACTTGGGTCATAATCCATTGAAGCTAAGATAGCTCGCTTGAAAGATTCAATATCTTGACCATCTTCAACACCGGCAAATACTTGCGGGTCCGAAAACTCCACCGTATCAAAGGCATAATCCACATAGGCCATCGTGACATACTCTGTGCCATCCCGAAGATAGCGAACAAAAACCGGCACAGCAGGCTTCACTGATTTGAGCGTAAATTCCACAATATTGCCTTTCAATTGCTACATATGTGTGTTGTAAGTATCAAGCCCTCACAAGGCATAAGACAAGGTTAAGGTAGTAACCAAAATGAATTTTAACCAATATCTGACAATATCTGAGTTGCTTGAAAAGACAGGTGCCATTCTGGTTCCTGAAGGCGTTCAGGATTGGATGGGGGATATAGCAAAAATGCTGCCGCAACTCGACCTGGGACTTCCCCAAATCAAAAAGTCGGGCAGCATTGAAGTGGTTCTGCAAAAGCAGAACCCGATCTATGTGCAACTGTCAGATGGTTCCAAACTGTTCTTTACCGTAGACCAGTTCCGACGAATCAAAAATAAGCCGGAAGTAGGCAAACATATGACGGTAATTTTCCAGCGTACCACCGATGACAAATCTGATGTGCCATCACAACTTGTTCAAGCCATCGTTACTTAGCAGGCCATTGCCTACGCATCTGTTCTGCATCAATCTTGTCTGGATCGACACCCGGACCATAGGGTGAAGGATTGTATTCCTTCATCAATTTTTCCACAGCCTTATCGGCGATTCGATCCACAAGCACGTCGCCGCCTTTGATAACACCCAAAAAGGCGATGCCAATAACGACAACGATCCAAAATAGTTTGTTTTTTAAGAGATCATCCATTGCTTGAACCTCCAGTGATAGTCCATTACTTACCTCTATTTAGATGCAGGTCCAGCTTTTTCTGACCACGCTTTCCTCTTTGGAGTCACCTGACGCTTCTCGATTTCTGCCAACTTCGCCAAAACCTCAGAATACTCTTCATCCACGTCTTTCGGCGTCTCTACCTTGATGAAAGCAACCATATCACCGATATGCCCCTGGACCCTCGCGTCCAGCAAACCATGCCCTTTTATGCGAAAACGTGTGCCACTTTGGGTGCCAGGAGGTATTTTCACTTCGACGTTACCACCCGACAGCGTGGGCAATGTAATTGTATCGCCCAAAGCAACTTGAGAGTAAGAAACAGGGACATTCAGCAACAAATTGTCATTTTCCCGAATGAAAATATCGTGCTGTTTGACCAGAACAAATACTATCAAATCACCCTTTTTTTCTCCTTTTTGGGGAAATTCCCCTTCGCCCTGAACACGGATTTGCATTCCTTCATGGATACCAGCAGGGATTTTGACTTCTACCACATGATCTTTCATGGCTGTGAAGCCTTGACCATGACATGGCGGACATCGAACAACAGACTCTTTCCCTGTGCCGCCACACACCTGACACGAAGTTCGCATCTGAAACGGAGCTTCGTTAACTGACGTAAAGCCTGTGCCTTCGCAATGCTTGCAATTGGTGTACTCGGTGAAGCCAAGACCGCTACATTTCTTGCAGCGATCTCGACGTTTGATTTTGATCCGCTTCGTAATGCCAGTCACGACATCCTTCAGATCAATTTCAACACGGGCCTGAATATTACGGCCACGATAAGTGCTACCGCCAAAGAACTCCTCCATGACTTCATCGAAGGAGTTGCCCGTACCAAAACCAAAAGGTGATGTTGGTCGGGCACGCCTTCGATGCGGTTGTGCATGAGGACCGGCACCTGCGTCATATTGACGGCGTTTGAGCGGGTCGCTGAGAGTTTCGTAAGCCCGATTGACTTCTTTGAACTTCTCTGATGCTTCCTCGGCGTTGCCAGGGTTCATATCAGGGTGCCATTTTCTAGCTAACCGGCGATACGCTTTTTGAATTTCGTCGCCGGTTGCTTGCTTGTTGACACCTAGAACCTCATAGAAGTCCCTCGCCATTTACTTCACTCGCTCTCCTCAAGAACGGCCCTAATGCCCTGCGGCTCGCAAACGAATCGCTCACGATGAGAATCATCGTAATTTGGCACTTGCACGCCCGTACCAGAGAACAAGATACGGTCGCCAACCTTGAAGCCCCAATTTTCTTCAACCAATCGGGGACCAAGCTGGCGGATATAGGCTTGACGTGGGACCGTTGCCTCAACTTGATCCTGTACGATCAAGTCGGTGCCGATCATTTCTTGGAGAGTCAGAAACTCCAACAGAACTTGCGTTCCAACAGGCGTGCAACCACACACCTTGGGAGTCTTGGGTGTTACTTCTTCGCCTGTCGGCAATACTAATTTGGGAGACTTGGGCATTTTCCTTTTCCTTTATGTTATGTAGGGACTCAACAGTCACATAAAGGAGTCTATTTGCCCAATTTTTTATGTAATTGCTCGGCCTTTCATTTTTTCCCAATCCCGCTCTGGCCGTACTTCCAGATTCTTCTCCCAAACAGCACTCATCACCTTCGGGTCCACACCAAGATTCTTGGCAACTGAGATCAACGCATTCAAATCCTTGGGGAAACAAGTCAACCCAAAACCAAAATGACCATCCGGCCCAGGAACCATCCAATGAGACTTACCAAGACGCTGGTCATATTGGGCATACTCAACTACACGGTCGTAATCGACGCCCAAAGCAGAACAGATTTGGTGTACCTCATTAGCAAAGGAAACTTTGGTTGCCAGAAAGCAGTTGGTTACATACTTAACCATTTCTGCAATTGTTGGCGAGGTTTTAATGATGGGCACATTTGGAAACGCTTTTTTGTAGACAGCGTGTGTCACCGTCAGCGGGCGACCCACCCCTCCAAGGATAATGCGATCTTGGTTCTTGAAGTCTTCTACCGGACGTGCTTCCGTAAGAAACTCCGGGTTGAACATGATGTCAACCGCTTCGTACTTTTCGTTCAAGCGTTCGGTTGTCCCTGGAGCGACTGTGGATTTAATGACCACTATCGGCTTATGCGATTTCCCTTGAGCAATCGCATTGTCCGAAATTTCTGCGATCACTTCCTCAACAATCGACGTGTTGGGTGTGCCGTCTGAATGCATCGGAGTGGGCACAGCCAGGAAAATTGGGCCGTCCACAAACTTTACAATCGACTCAATACCATCATTGAATCGTTTGAACCTGTCATATGCCATAATTGGATAAGCGTCTTTCAAGCCTTCGTAGACAGCGTTCCCAACGACGCCCATTCCAATTACGCCTAAGCGTTCTACTTCCATCTTTATCTTTCCAAAGTTGATGCGATTGTTGATCCCACCACAAAAATGGCTCCTGCGATCAACAAACCTGAACACATAATGACCTTCGACAAATACAAATTGTATGCCATTAGCCCAACCACTCCGATTGCGGTTTGAGCAACACCGACATAGTAAAGAAACGTATTTCTATTCATCACCATTCCATAATCTCACTAGGTTCCATGTGAACAGACCTAGTGCTACAACAAAACAAGGTAGGCCAGCGTAGGCTACTCCCGAAAAATTAAACGACCAGCCTAGTGCCAACAAAATCCATCCGAGTACATTTACTTGTGTTCTTGTCATTTCATTCCTTGCGGAAACGCAAGTCCTCCGTGGTTAACCGTCCAAGCAACTTCATGCGTTACTGCATGGAATGTCCCTGCCGCAGACGGCCAACCATTGCCTGACTTCTTCAGGCCCCCGAATGGAAGGTGGCTTTCAGCGGCAATACTTCCACCGTTCCAATAACCCAATCCGAAGTCACACTCATCCCTGATGAAGCGTGCCTTCTTGAAATCATTCGTGATAACGCCCAACGCCAAACCGTAGTCCGTATCGTTGTAAATGCGAACGGCGTCATCAATATCCCCAAAGGGGATCAAAGCGACATGCGGGCCAAATACCTCTTGCTTCAAATAAGGCTTATTGCCCCACTTGACCTGATAAACGTGCGGCGACAAAAAGTAACCCTTGTCCCCTACTCGCTGACCATCAAGCAAAACTGTTGCATCCTTATCGTCTCGAACAAACTGGTTATACTGTTCGACACGACTTCGTTGGCCCGCATTGATAAGTGGACCATAAGTTGACGATTCAGCAAATGGATCGCCTGTTTTCACCTTGCCAGCCAATGCTGCAAAGTCCTCACAGAATTTTTGATAGATGCTCTGTTGAACCAGCAAACGACCAGAAGAAACACAGCGTTGACCGCTGAGTTTGAAAGCACTGGCGATGGCAGCCGAGAGAGCCAAGTCGTAGTCCGCATCATCGAAAATCATACACGCGGACTTGCTGCCCATTTCACAAGAGCTTGTCTTGTGCCAACTATTTGCACATACCGTGCGTATGGTGCGACCCACTTCCGCACTGCCGGTAAAACAAATATGAGCTACCTTGTCATTTACGGACAAAGCGGCTCCTGTGTTGCCGTCGCCATGCACGACATTGAATACGCCGGGCGGGAAGCCAGCCGCATCGTACAATTCAGCAGTTAGCTGGCCGAGATAAGGCGTGTCTTCACTTGGCTTGAGAACGACCGTATTGCCCTCCAGCAACGCCGGGGCCGCACACCAGAAGCCACCAATGGCAAAGGGGAAGTTCCAGGGGGCGATCACCGCCACAACGCCCTTGGGCTTCCTGAAGGCATATGCGTCCTTTTCAGCGATCTCCGAGGCGACAACCGACCCAAATGACTCGCGGCCCTTTCCGAAGCAGTATTGGGCCATATGGAGGGCCTCAATAACTTCGGCATGACTTTCATTGAGATTCTTGCCGGTTTCTTCCGAAATCGCTTTGACCAAATCGTCGTGTCGATCTCGAATTGCTTGGCAGAGTCGCTCCATGTAATCCGCTCGATTGATTCGGCTGAGTCTTTTCCAACCTGGAAAAGCGAAATGAGCGGCAGTGACAGCCTCTTCAACCTCCAGCAGCGTTGACTGCGGGAACATGCCCAGGCTTTCTTCGGTGGACGGATTGATGTCCGAAAAATCCGGTCGCGTTGGGCAAAAACTCCCGTTGATATAATTCATGCCGATATACATAGTGCCTCGTTTATTGCTATACACCAAAAGACTTGCCACAACCGCAACTGCGTTGGGCCTGCGGGTTATCAAACGTGAATCCCCGCTGGTTCAAGTCCTCATGCCATCCAATAGTCGTTCCGTCCAAAAACAACAGAGACTTCTTGTCTACCACCACATTGATGCCATGCTGCTCGAACTGAATGTCAGCATCCTGATTGAAATTGTCTGCTTCCTCGAAGTTCAGCATATACTGAAATCCGCTGCATCCACCGCCTGCCACTCCCACTCGGAGATAGTTCTGATCTGGAATATTCTGCTCTTCTTTGACTCGCTTCAATTCCTTGACAGCACCTTCGGTCAGAGACAGGTTGATATTCATGTTTACTTCCATTTTTACCTCACGCAAAATACGAAATAAAGTAACACTTGTTGTCTTTCTCGCCGAGGATCACAGGATGAAAGCAACCACTTTCTACGAGTATTATATCAAGAGCTTTGCAAGCGTCTTCATATTTTTCGTATTCTTGATATTCTCCGGCCTTATTCAAGAAAGCGTACTTGCCATCTTTTTCGGCGGGAAATTTCACTCCCGGCACGATCACACTAAAATGATCGAAAATTGATTTGTCCCCCGCATCAGGGAATCGCTCCAAATGCTCAATGGTGTCACGCACAGTTTGCGGAGCAATACCAATGAATTCATGCAAAGGATAAACGCGAGGACTATACTGAAACGCATCCAATCGACCCCGGCGAGAATTAAACTTCTCTTCCCAGGTCACAGGCGGCAATTGAGCCGGATCAAAAACAAAATCCCCAAAAAAATCACGCTGAACTTCAATAGTATGTCTTCGTTCTTGCCCGTACAAATATCCGCCAACCTTGGTCAGCTTATAGCCCAAACTCTTGGCAAGCACGACTGCCGCCGTGGTCATCGTAATCCGATTGAACCCGTAATAGCTGTCTTCTACTTGCTGTTCGTAATCGACAATGCTGTCTTCAATTTCTTGATGCAGAACCGTACAGCCAAGCTCCTTGTATCGGGCTGCCTTACTCCTAGCTCGTTCAATTTCGACTTTATACGAATCATCGAATCGCAAAAATCGTTTGAAACTGAGAGGCAAAGCCGTCCAGAATTCTTGGCCGCGACGATAAACAGACTCCAAGTCCAGAGCTTGGGTGCGTTTCATCAAACGAACTTCGTCACGGGCTTCTCGATCAGGAAGCAAACGGACATGCAGACGATTGACATACGGACTATCAAGTTGCCGTGAAATACGTCTGTGAACGCCATCCTGGGTGACAATCTTGCTGAGAGAAGGCAAGATGGAATGAAGCGATTGCTGCTTGGCAATTTGACCAAGCTGCAAGAGTTCGTTGCACTCTTGAGAAAAATGACTCGTATTGGCGAAAGCCCCGCCAAAAATACGAGCCAAATCGGGATGGGAGAAATCGACTTCTCTGGCGAAGCGTTTGAGCTTACTTCCAAGCGGACCTAGAGCCGCCGAAATGATCTCATCATCGCAGAGAAGGATGTTTTGCAGCAGAATGGGGACGACAGTGCCAGGAGGGGTGTCGGCTACGATTTTGAGTCGCTGCCAGAACTCCTTTTGCAAGTCAAGGACTTCGCGGGGCGAGTACAGCCCAGGCACATCGGCCATGATGATTTCCGCTAGTGTTTTGGTGTCAACCTGCATGTGAGTCGATTCCCCTCCATCTTTGGTGGGCGTTCCACTTCACATACGCTTGCCAAATCTTCGAGGATTTTCTTCATGACCTCGAAACCCTGGTCCTTGTGACACATTTCACGCCTGCCTTTGAACATCATATTGAATTGAACCTTCTTCCCGTCCTCCAAGAATTTGCGGGCGTGGTTCGATTTCACTTCGGCGTCGTGATCCCCCGTCACAGGTCGCAGTCTCAATTCCTTGATCTCGACTTGGGCTTCCTTCTGCTTTCTCTTTTGCTCTTTTTCTTTTTGCTTCAGTTCAAATTGGTATTTGCCGAAATCCATAATCCGGCAAACCGGAGGGGCTGCCTGGGGTGCGATTTCGACCAAATCCAATTCTGCGTCCTGGGCGATCTTGAGGGCCTGAGCAGTAGGCATCACGCCCAACTGCTCCTCCCCTTGTACGACTCTTACTTTGGGAACCCGAATCTGGTAATTGATGCGGGTACGCTGTTCACGACCTTGATCTTTTTTGTTGTTTTTCTGCACGTCTTAATTATACCTTTTTGGCAAGACTTTCCACGATACGTCTCAACGCCGGGGAAATATCATCTTTCTCAACGACTACGTTGATTAAATGTAAGTCTTTACTCAAAATAGCGGTGTCCACAGCGGCATTTAGTTCTTCTTCCATTTCCACAGCTACGCCACTGCCGCCGCCCATCATATCAGTGACTTTGTGGTAGTTCCAATTTCGCAAGTCATTGAACTTGCCATCCAAGAGGAATCTCTCAGTAGTATATCCTCGGTTATTCAACACGAAGATAATCGGATTCAACTTGAAATCCAGCAAGGTGCTGATTTCTGATACGGACATTTGAAAAGCACCGTCGCCAACCAGCACAATTGGTCGAATATTCGGTCGAGCCAATTGTAAGCCCAAGGCCCCTGGTATAGCACATCCCATCGAGCAATAAAAGGCCGGACTGAGAAAATGACGTGGGGCCACTTGCAACTCCGACGATCCGAAAAGGCACTCGCCAATATCTGCCACAATGGCAATATCATCAGTCAATACGCTTTCGATTTTCTCGAACAAACGACGAGTAGTTATCTTCGTATTTGCCTGGGGTTGGAATTTACCCGCCTTCTCTCGTTGAGGCAAGCTGATTTCCCATTTCTTTGACAAATCGGACTTAAACAGCACATCACAAAAATCTGCAAATTTAACACCCGAATAATTATGGTTTTTGACCTTCAGCCCCTCGACAGAGCATGATACCGTCTGCCTTTTTGTGAATTTCGGAGACTGGAAGCCGAGAGTCATGTCTGTCAGCATTTCTCCGAATATCAACAAGCAATCCGATTCATCCACCATTTCACGCAAACGCTCCTGGGTCGTAAATGGACCAGAATACACGCCTGCAAACAAGGGATGTTTTTCGTCAATGGTGGACTTACTCAACAGCGTAACCGCCATCGGAATATTGTGCTTCTCAGCAAAAGCCACCAACTTGTCTTCGATGTTGAACCGGGTAATCTGGACGCCTGCCAAGATCATGGGCTTCTTAGCTGTTGCCAACCAACCCAATGTCTCATCAAGAGCCTCCTGGAGCGTCTCTTTGTCAGACTTATCCATGCCCGGCGTGCCTTGGCGATACACGTCGTATCGAATCGGCTTCTCGGCAATATCTCGCGGAAGCTCGATATAGATCGGCTGCTTGTAATGATGCAGATGCTCCAAAGCCTCATCAATCAAAAAGCCAGCCTTGGTGGGATCGTCCAAAACCACGCTGTAACAGGTGATGTGCTTGAATATCTTGCGTTGATTCTCGAACGTCCGCACGACATGGTGCAGGAGGAAGTCCTCGTTTCGCTCCTTCATGCCAGGGGAGCCAGAGATCACCACAATCGGCGACTTCTCAGCGTAGGCACCAGCGATGGGATTGCAGAGCTTTAAGGCTCCTACGTTATAGGTGGCACATACACAACCTATACCATGTACGCGAGCGTATGCATCAGCAGCAAACCCGGCGTGATTTTCGTCAGTGACATTTACGAAACGAATCTTATCACTTTCACTGACTTGATTAACGAAATGCAGGATATAGTCTCCCGGCACTCCAAAGATATGTCCAACATTCGCGTTCTCTAGGCGTTCTTTCAAGAAATCTGCTACCGAAGGCATTTATTCTCCCTTACTACAATTCCGCCGTGGGCGAGTCAACAATCTGAATGAGAAATCCCTCGCCTGATACTGGAAATCTCCGTACCCATTCCACCCCATCACCGAGTCCACACCCGAAACTCGCGGGCGTAAGATTGGGATCAGTAAAACTCGGAACAATCGACTCGGATGAAGATAGTCCAGCAACATCCACGTCTTCCGACATTTTGAGCAGTTTGAACTCCAGGTAATAACAACCCGGCAGGCAAGTGTCATTCTCTCCCCAGGAATAAACCAAGAAACTTTCAGTCAACTGGTCCTCTGCTGTGGTGCCATCTAGCTGGATAATATCCTGCAAGATCATTTCCGTTTCAGCAGTGGAACCAATAAACCTAAATATTCTCAGCTTGTCACCCTTACTCCATTCTGATATTTGCGTTCCATGATAACCACGTTGAACTTGGATCAACTTGTTTTTCTCATCAAACGCAATCACCAGCATGTGTTCGGGCATTCGCGGGCGATCCATGATAATTATATCGCCAACCATTGCCTGACCAAAACCAATATTGTCAGCTAGGGCAAAATAATCATCAGTTGTTGCGACGTTCGCTTTCAGTTTTGCGTTAGCCCACATAGAGGCTTCCAAAACCAAATCGGTTAAATCGAGTGGGCCATCACAGTCCTCCACAAGCACCTTGAACGGCGGCTTTGTATCGTGGCGACGGATGGTGAAATCAGGACAAACTCCAGGAACGCACCCAAATTTGTCCGGGCACGCTGGATTTGATGTCTGTTGCGATGTGTACGACTTACTGCATGTCATGCAATTATTTATGGTTCCCGACCAAATTACTTCGTAAATATTACTTCGAGTCGATCAACTGCACATACTCAAGTTTATATTCATCTGGTGAGAAAAGCGATTTGAAATGATCCACGTCTTTGAATTGGGACTCATTAAGGAACTTGAGAATCACGCCCTCAGTGAGCGGAACTCTGATTGACCAGCCGGTATCTCGCACAGCCAGCTTCATGGAAACAGGAATGCTACCGACCTGCAAGAAATCAAAGCACTCGTAGAAGTACGCATCAGCTTTGGAATCGTAGACATACCCTCGAATCGGAACGCCTTGCTTACAGGGTATTTTGCTGAACGTATTCCTGGTCGGATCATGATGAATTGCGGCCAAGATCAGATATGTGCGATCCGACGAGATCGACAGGTCCAAATTAGCCAATTGATCTTTGAGGGCAGCATTTTTTCGCTGCGGCGTCAAGGGTTTATCATCCATTCTCGAACATCCACTATTGTATTGGCAACAGGATCGTAGCCTACTAAGTATATGAAGAGAGCGACTTGAAATAAAAGCATAGGCACAGCCACCTGAAGAGATATTTTGGGCATATGTCGATGCACTGCTGCCAACAAGCCAAGAGCAACAATGGTGCCCGCCATTTTGACAGCAACGAAATAAGATACGTCGCCATCCTCTGTAATCAGCATTCTGCCAATTGGATTTTGCTCTGTCTCTCGGAGCAATGCCTGGAGCTTAACGATCAAGAATGTGTCGTAAGCGGATATGAGGCCAATCATCACCCAACAGAAGACGAATACGCTATTCCTCAGCGTCAGGTCGCCGAGAACGCTGCTGAGGACGTTTCTGAGGCTGAGGCGGCTCTTCAGCGGGTTCAGGCTTGGTTTGGCCCTTGGGGCTTCTGGAACGATCAAGGGGCTTCTCCTTGGTTGCTCCATTCTTTGGCTCCGGCTGATCCTGTTCGTCTTCGGGCTTCTCTGGCCGGTCCTTATCTTCAGGTTGATCGTCTGGCTCCGACTTGGGCTTATCAAGCTCTTGCTGCTTTTTCTTTTTCCTGTCAATAAGGTCTTTAAGAACGGATATATCCTTTTTCAGATTATCCGCCGAGTTCAACCAAGCGTCAATATCGGGATGTACCGATACCGCATGTTTCTTCTCCGATAGCCATTCTGAAAAACTAAGTGCCATGAAGGTATATATGACACCGATCCCTCATTGCAGACAGGCAATTACTGGAGAATATTTCGATGATTAAGTTCCAAGAATGGTTGAAAATGCGTGAATCGTCCCCATTAACACGCTGGCGTAGCGAATCTGCCCGTGGCCTGAAGCCTCCGATGGCCGACTACATGAGCCGCTCGACGCCGCCACCGTGGGAGAAAAAACAGCACGACAAGAAATTCAAGAAAAGCAAGAAAAAGAAGGACAACAAAAAACCCAAGGAGGACTAAATGGACTTATTGAGACTGGTTTGCTCAGTTTTTATCCCGCCGCTCGGCGTATTTCTGCAAGTCGGTATCGGCCTGCATTTCTGGTTGAATATCATCCTGACGCTTTTGGGGTACTTCCCCGGCCTGATTCACGCTCTCTACGTGATCCTGAAAGAAAACGACTAGAATAAACAAAAAAAGCCCGCTGGAACTTAATCCAGCGGGCTTCTCCTAGATACGCACCCAGGGTTCTGGCTTGGCTTAGGTAGCGTCTTCGGTCTGCGGCTTCTTGAAGCGTTCCAGGATGGACGCTGCCGCTGCTTCTCGCTCCAGCTTGTCGTCTGCCGCTTCGGCGAGTCCCTGACGGCTCAGATCGTTCGCCACGTCGCCTGCGGCTCGGTTGCTGTCGATCCTCTGGTTGATGAGTGCCTCAGCCCGTGCCAGCGTTCCATCGGCGTCAAAGCCGGTCGGACTGAAGGTGCTGGCGAAATCCGCCATTTCCTTCTCACGCTGCGACTGCTGCAACTGCATTCCCAGGGTAGCAGCCTTGCGGCGGGCATCGGCGACCTTCTTCTGACCCATTTCGACTTGGGCACAGAAGTTGTTGTAGGACTCGGTGTGAGTCTTCAACTGAGCCTCATTGGCGGCAAGGTTCTGCTCGATTTCCGCCAGTTGCAGGGCGTAATCGTTTACCGTGCCATTGGGATCGCCCTGGTCCAACACCGTTTGGATGCGGTGTTCGAGGCGTGCCTTCTCTTTCCGGCCCTGCTCAACTTGCCGTTCCACGCTTCGGACCAGACCCTTCGACTGCTCCAGACCCTTCTTCGCTCGCTGGATGTTCTCCACGCCGTCATCCACGGCTTCCTGATACATTGCCAACGGATCGGCCTCCTGTGCGGCTCGGCCCACCTTGCCGACTTGTGCGGACGCTGCCGAGAAGAGTCGTCCGAGGGCACGTCGGTTCAGAACCGCCAGCAAAACCAAAGCGATGCCGCCGACAACCAAAATGTTTGTGAGTGTCAACATGAACTTACCTTTACCTTCCTCTTGTATCTAGTTGTTCGCCATCGGACGGATTACACACCGGCCTAAAAGGCTTCGATTTGTTCGGGATTCAGTTGCGGGCCACGCCAAAGCTGGAACCAACCAGTCTTGGCATCCTTTTCGGCGAAGAGAAACTCTTCGGTGGCAACGCCATCAATGTCCGTTTCCCTTGAGTAATCCCAACTCTCAATGGTAAACGGTTGCACTTCTTCGGCATCAACCTTGCCGCTGCCGTCTCGATCCCGAAGGTACTTCCCACGGAAACGATAGGACTCCAGCAAGTAACGACCCTCTTCACCCGGTCGCCAGAACCGTTCCGGCTCCGCGTCCTCATGGTCGATTTGGAAAATTCCAGTATCGTCCTTGAGAACATTTTGCTCGAAACCTTCATCGTATTCAAACTCATCCAGCAGGTTGAGCAGAATCGTCCGATGAGTACAGAGCGAATCCGGGTTGTCTTCGGGCATCACCCGAAGGCGAACCGACACGTCCGGCTTGCCCAGGGGACGAGCCAACAGATCGTAATCGGTGAACTTGTACTCGTCACCGTTGATGCTGGCCTTATACTCCCGAATCTCCCGAACGAAGAACTCCAGGCCACGGTAGTCCAGTTCGTTGATCGACATGGCAGAGCCACAGCGAACGCCGAGAGGGTTGTAAATCAACTCCTCTTGATTCGGCACCCGCTCCTCTTCCATCAGACCGGCCTTCCTCAACAAAATCTCGTACAACTTAGCCATGCGGCCCTCCGATTAGTATTCTTTGACAAACAGAGCGTAGCCGACAAAGCCGACGACGACTACCACGAAAAGAAGCCCAAAAATCCACAGGAAGACCGTTCCGGCTCCTGAACCACCACTCGAAGCTGCCGGAATACCAGCGTAAGGATCGTAACCTTGATCCACACCCAAGGATGCATTCACGAAGTCCTTGTTGTACATCAAGTCCTGATCCATACCATCTGGTGTGTAATTCGGATCGACGGCGACATTCTTTGCCTTGAGGGCTGCGATTTCCGCTTCCAACTTGGCATCTTTCGCCAGCATTTCCCGATACCGAGCTTCATCCATTTGATCCCGGTGGTGATACATCCACAACGCTCGGTCGTGACTGTTGATGGCTGAACTCATGAGGTAGCCGAACAGGAACGGCGAAAATGGATCGCTGTAATAGTGCGGCGTGCCGTAGTAGGAACCGTAGAACGAACTGGCCCGGTTGTCATACGTGACATATCGTTCGTGCGTCACATAGTTGCGAACCGTAGATTGAGTCTTGGCCTGAGTCGGCGTCACCGTAGCAGACTTGCCGTTGACGGTATAAGTCGCCCGTGGCTTGGAAGCCTCAACCTTTTTCTGATATGCAGCCTGACTTGCCTGCTTACGCTGTGCCGTGGTCATGCTGCTGCCGAAACCGGAAGAACTGGTTTGACGGCTGTTTCCTGACCCCGGACTTGACGTATAAGAGTTGCCCGACGAGGTTGCGGACGACTTACCCTTGTTGCTGCTTCCAGAAGAGTAGGAACTCGACGAGGGAGAACTCGGTCGTGTCGAGCCGCTGGAGTAGCTTCTGCCACTCGGAGCAGTGTAGCTTTTGCTACCTGACGACGACTTGCTCCCGGACGAGTAGGAACGGCTTCCCGAAGAGTACGAGGATGACGGCTTGCTGCTTCCCGAAGAATACGAGGACTTCCCGGACGAATACGAGGACTTCCCGGACGAATACGAGCGGCTGCCCGATGAGTAACTGGACCGACCGGACGAAAAGCTGGAGCGTCCCGATGAAAAGCTGGAGCGTCCACCTTTTGCGAAGGCGGTGCTTGCCAGTGGTTCCAACGGCGACAGCAGCAGCAAGGCAACGGAAACACCGACAAACAATCGCTTTCCAAACTGGTTCATCTTTCAAAATCTCCTTGTTTCTGTTCGGTGGGATTTCCCCACTATTGTTGATCCGTAAGTCCTGCGTGTTGGAAATCTTACTACGCAAATCTGCGTTTGTAAAATTGCCCCACTCGTACCACAAAAAAGCCGACTTTTGTCGCTTTTCAGATATGTTTGGGGCCAACCAAGAGGGTATTCGCCTCTGGTCTTCCCTTCTTGAACGAATTTCCTTCAAAAAGGATCATAGGAATCCGCGAGAAAGTTTCAATTTGCCTGACTCGATCTTGGCAAGCAGTTCCAGGTCGAGATCAGCTTTGGCTTTATCCCGTAGCTCCCCCAATTTGACCATCTTCTGCTCCAGCAATCGCAGCCACCGCACTTGACAGTAATATCCGGTGTGATCGACGAAGTTTTCGTAATCTCCAAATACGAAGAAATACTTCAGAAACGCCTGTTGTATTGGCGTCTTGAAGTATTTCAGGAGATACGACTTCTCTTTCGGCAACTGATAAGTGCAGTATTTTTGCGATATGAAGTCCAAGTCCCTAATCAAGAAATATCCCTTCACACAATTCCAGGTATAACAGCAGCATCCCACCTGCGTATTTTTGCGGAATGCCTTCCGTTCCTAGTAATTGTAGTGCCTCGTTGACCAAAATTACGTCCCAAGGAGCTTCTTTCTTAATGGGTGGTGGGGGCATCAGAGCGGTCTTGCTGTATATGGCTTCTACCGCTGTGTCGATTTTGAACTGGAGCAGCCGCGAAAGCCTGTGATGTTCCCGGAGCCAATTTTGGGGAATGGTGTCTCCGCACAAGAAGCGGGACTTCCAGGCTCGATGAAGTTTGCGTTTTGCAAAAAACCGATCCACCATTTCGTGGATGAAAGTTTGCAGGCTTGGTTCGCATTCGCAGAAAGAGCAGGTGCAACCCGATTTCTGCAAATTTCGGTCATTGTTCATACTCCTACTCCGACATAGTTTCGCCAATTCGCCAATTTGGTAATCTGCCAGGGTAGGATATATCAAAAAAGGCGACCGTCGTCAATACATACCTGAAGAGTTCATAGCAAAGGAGGTAGCCATGAAAGGGACTTTAATTGGCATTATTGCTTTCTGTTTATTGGGCGTAACCGGCTGTGCGAACCTCAATCCGCGTTTACGGAATGACATCGACAACACCAACGGTAAAATCGACGAGATTCGCAACAACCAGAACGGCATCGCTTTGGAACTCGGCAAGTTGAAACAAAACGCCGAAATTTCCAACAGTCAGCTTAAAGAAGTACAGCAAGGTATGATAAACCTGAACACCGCAATCTCTCGTAACGAGAATAGCGGGGTGCAGATACTTCAGGGTGACGGGGCCTTAATCCTGGTGTTTGGCCTGGGAGTAATTGGCATGATGCTATACTACTACCGAGATCGGGCTGTGAAAAGTGAAAAAACTGCGGAGATTTTGGCACAACAGGTCGCACTGTATGACGACCCTGTATTGAATGATGACATTCTGCGAGCAGCCATGTTCACGTCATCAGAAAAAGACGTGTACCACCTGATGAAAAAGCACAGTAATCGCTAAACAAAAAGAAGCGAGGCCAAAAACCTCGCTTCTTTTTTTATTGTTGTTCCCAAGGGGCTGGCTCGCCACGCTTCCACCAATCATCCGGGTCTTCTTTATTGGCGACTTTTGGGGCCTCGGTTGCCTTCGCCAAAACAACGCCAATCAACACCCCGGCGATAACGCCGCAACCCAATCCAACTAAAAAGTCCATAGATTCATTCCTGTGAAACTATTTGTCGTACCCTTGTTCAACGTGTTTGAGGATAGGCAGCCCCTTCGTGCAATTGTCTCCAAGAGGGATATTGCCTTGACGGGGGTTTTTGCCCTTACTGATTTCTTTTCTGATATGCTCTTCGGTTTCGTCGTCAATCTCACTGCGGCGAGTGGTTTGTTTGAGACAGTAATACTTGGAGAAGTCATTGTCATCCTGAGCCAGAAAGCGACAGCGTTTCCAGCCGCCATGAATCAGGCATATGTCTTCCAACTGCTTTTTACTGAGCGGCATTGTTACCTCAATTCGATTTCTGTGCCAATCTTGTCGATCATCCTGTCACGCTGAAATTGGTGGTCAATCTCATGCTGAATAACAATCGTCAAGGGAGTTTGTGAAAATTCATCATCCAAATTGTAGACCGCAGAGTGCGTATGAAAATGCAAATCTGGATGACAGCGTAACTCCAGGCCCTCGACATCAATCGTCTGATACCGCTCAACCTCGAAACGACGGAACTGGCCTTCTTCGTCCAGCAAAGATAAACATCCCTCTATCGACTTGACTGTTTCCGTGCCGTCAACTGGTTTGTACTCGCAGTTCACCATATATCGGTAGTGCTGCTGCTTAGGGTCCACCAGCATCAGGAAGAGCTTCCAAGGAATACCCACTTGTGGAGCAGATAAGCCAACGCCTTTTTTGGCGGTGCAAATCTTCTCCATTTGCAGACAAACCTTGTAGACCTCCAGGGGGTTATCCAGAGGAACGGGTTCGGCTTTGGGAATTTCGCTAAGAGGTACAATGTCCATGTCGGCCATCTTATTCTTTTGTCATCTTTTCGACAACTGCAACTGCCCGCTGCACCATCCATTCTTTGAATTTTTCCTGATCTGCCTTCAGTTCAAATGGAACTGTGAATACCAACGTGAACACGTCGCCACTCGGCGGGAAGTGCTTTTCAAGCAATTCACGAACCATTTTTGAAACTGATAAGCCGCGTTTTTCGGCGATCACCTTGAGTCGGTCTTGGAACTCCGGGGTGATACCGGAAACACTCATGATATTACTGTTCTTCTTTGCTGCCATGTCTCCTCTTAATTCTTCCGTTTTTCGGGGAAATTCTCACGCAGTTTGTCCTTCAATCTTTGCACCTTGGCCTCTCGCTGTTTGCGACGACGTTTTTCGCTTGGGCTTTCGTAGTATTCATGCTTTTTGTATTCCTGCATGACACCTGACTGCGACAGGTTCTTCTTGAAAGCGGTAAATAGTCTGCGAAAATCCGTATCGGGATCGCCCGTAGTACGAATATCCTTCATCGTCACTCTTACTCTGGTCACGTTAGCCATTATGGTTCCTTCATTCATTCAAAGCCGTTTCAGTTATCGGCTTTAGTCTCTGGTGATTTTCAAAAGTCTGGCACCAATTTTCTGCACCTTCTTCTTCCTGACCGTATCGTATTTAACGATCTCCTCAGTTTCGGAAGTCGAAGGCCACTGGTCCCTGGACAAATCAGGGAGGAAGCTGTTCAGTTTACTGCTGATATTGTTGAAAGTATCAGCGTTCCAAACAGTTAAGTTTCCTTCCGTTATTATAGTGGAGAAAGAAAAAATATACTGCTTGGGCACGTCCGGCCCACACAAGTCATCTAATTCAAACTCCTTCGTCGCCACATAGCGTTGCCGCTCGTCTAACGCCAGATAGGGGGTTCTGGCACATAGAGCTAGACGCGATGTTCCATTGTAAATATCCAACACGCATCCCGTAGCACGCATGATGCTCATCACGTTGGATATATCCTGCTCCGAGAAAAACACGCACTTCTTATCTGTGAATTCCTCGGAAATATCATGATTTAGATAGTGGTTCCACACCACCGGAACAAATTTGTCCTTAATCAAGCGATTAACCAGTTCAATCCAAAACGACTTGGACGTGGGGACATGGACTGTTTTCCCCAAATGCCACTGCCTAATGAACAGAGACGGTGCAATAAATACCTTGTACCCACCATGCTCATTTAGCCGTCGATTGAATTCCTTGCCCAAGATGGCAGAAGACGGCACCATTGGTAAAAACCGCTTCACATGCTTGTACTGATCCCAAAAGGCTTGTTTGATGCCGTCCTGATAGACATCCTCCAGGACTCGCAAGTGTACGACTTCCCGGAAAAACTCATTCAGGTTGCGAAGATAAATCGTTGCCAAATCAGAGCGATTCTTGAGGCCGTCCGCTCGCTCGTAAAACCGTTTGATTTGCGATTTATCCGAGAAAGACCAATACTCATCAACAAAAGGGAACAGCCCTTGCAAGCCGGGCCAAGAACAAAGAATGAAATACTTCGAGCCTTTCTTTTCTTCTCTGAATCGCTTGAGCAATAAAGAAGACAATACAAAGGCTGTACGCATATCGCCAAAGAAAAACCCTACGGTGATATTTGCTACGTCTGTTGGAATTCGACGTTCTTCATAACGGTCCCTGGAAAAACCATTACGTTCTGAAGCTCGCTTCAAGAAATCATTGACCTCTCCACTCATCGGATGCTCCAGGGGTTCTTATTGGCGACCATCGCCCGCACAAACTCTTCGTTTTCCACCATGCCGTAAATATGGTCCCAATTATCGGCATCCATTTCGTCAATAGCTTTGGCTGTCAACGCAACAGCTTCTTTGGGGTTCTCCAACACCGTCAAGTAATGAGCCAACACCAGCTTCTTCTTGTCCCAATCCGATGTAAGAGCCATGCGATAGCCTTCCTGGCCCAATCCAGAAATCTGGTCGGGAGACTCAAACAACAAATACGGCACATCCACCATCGCCGCAAATCGAGTGGATGCCGTCCAATATTGGATCGTGAATTCCAACTGACTAATGATTGCCAGAGTAAGCTCCAGATCGCGGGACTCTGGCATTCTGCTGAAATCCACCACATCATCCACAGGACACGGCTGCGTACTCTGTTTTTCACCAAGCCAAATAGGCTCGTACCCCCGATCTCGCAGCATAGCAATCAAATCGACATAGAACTCAGGCGTCAGGTTTCTTCCGTAACACTTACGACCACGGGCAAACACTCCTACATGACCCAAGAATTTTCGGGAGTTCGTCGGCCAATCTCGATTAAGCACAGGATGAGTAGGCGTTTTCCACGCTGGCTCCTTTAGATACTTTGCTACCTCACGTTGCTTCAGCCTGCCCGGTCGAGGAATTCTGACTGCCATACGTTTCCAGTAATTGATGTCTCCAAACAACGATCTGTCTAAATCTTGACTGCCGCATTCCGGGCAGAGGGCCACATATGTTTCGTTTTGCCAGAAGTGTTTGCACGCTCGACACGTATTGCCAATAGCGAACCGGCCCATGAATGAACCTTGCAAAACCTGACCGTACTCAGCTAGAGCCTCATGAATACGGTCAATATTCTTAGACTTGTGATGAAACGCTCTGGTGAACTCTCGCAACCACTGAAATTCTTCTTTGGCTTCCCAAAATTCATCTACCAAGTGCTTATAGAGATACGCTCGTCCGTACCACCCTACGGCAATCACGTATGCTCCTGGATACATTTGCAATATCCGTGGCAAGCAATACATCAGCCCCAGGCTTTCGCAGCCAAATTCCGCGAAGCATGTGACAATCAATATGGCGTTCTTGTCTTTAGGCTTAGGGCGATTGTTGAACTTGTGGATATGGAAGCTGATATTGACTATCGGTTCTTCCTGGTCAATGGTGCTTCTATCGCCCTCATTGTAGAGCTTGCCTTTGAATATTTTCATCAACCCTGTCCTTTGATACGCAACATTTTGGCTTGAGAGCCGCACTGAGGGCAACGAAACACTCTCGCACCACCGCAGTTCGTGCATTTCTTGTATTCAAATAAGTCCTCTACGTCTTTGGTAAGACCCGTAGTGACTTTTGCCCAACGGCAACGTGGACAACGAATTATATGGCTTGGATCATTTGTCATCATAGTGGGTTAATAGAGTAGGTACATAAAAAAAGCCGCCATATTCGGCGGCTTGAATCCTACTTCGTTATTTTGCCTATCGGAACGGGTGGCCCGGAGTACGAGAAGATATTTATGTCCCCGATTGCCTCGTTGCTCTTGATATTGCCCTCTTCATCCACCGACACTTGTTTATTGCCGGAAATGTAAACTCCAGGGTCCAGCAGATGATAGCCTAGCAACTCTCCATACAAAGGCTCGGACGCCACGCTGGTTGGAGGCGGCAGCTTGTAATCCTCTGCAATGCTTTTGAGTATCCGCACTCGTTCAGTGATTTTCCAATCAATATCTGGCGAGTGGATAATATCCACCACAAAAAAGCGGGTCGCGGCCAAAACATTACTTTCGCCACACACAAAATCCAGCAAAGCTCGGTTGATTTCGTGGATACGACTTTGAGTGAGTTCTTTGATGCCCTTACGAATGTCTTCGCCATAGAGGGCGGACCAATTCGGCAAATCAATTTCAATGCACGTCTTGCCGAACCAAACCTGCCAGTGCTTGGTTGACAAATGATGCAGGCAATGGAAAATCGCCATGTCTTTAATTTTGGCGACGGCCTCTTCGTTGGGGTCGCCTTCTATGAAGCTCGCCAGCATCTTGCGAGTTTCTTTGCCTAGATCGGTGGACCATTTGGCCTCACGCACCAGGGCTTTGACGCAGGACACAAGATTGTCCATCGCCCTGTCCACAGCTTCCATCGGACGCATTCTGATCCCGGTGCCAAGATCACCGAGATCAGAAATCTGCAAGTTTTTATCTGTCATCACGCTGCCGCCAAGAATTTGGTGTTGAAGCTCGCTCACTTCTCTTATTGACGGTAATCAGGCATTTTTTTCAGACTGCCACGAATGCCGTATCCAACAAGAGATCGACGTACTTCTTGATCTCCTTATATACCTTGCCGTTGACCGTGAAGTCAAACTTCTTGGTGGCAACATCCTTGATGAAGCTGCGAAGGTCGGTGCCGAACTCGGACGACCGGGCGTGCCAATCGCACACCATTTCAGCCATATACAGGGACGGCATATTTTCGATGCCATCCCAATATTCAGGATGATGCATGTTGTTCCGAACGTGCTGCATGAGGGCAGCCATGAACATTTGCGGCTCGAAGTCCTTCACATCGTCATGAAGATAGAGCCACTCAATGCCATGAAATTTGCTGTTGTCGTGGATAAAACCGTTGGCGATGAGCTTGTGACCCATACGATCCCCGGCGTGAATCAGACGCTCGCCCAATAACGTACAAGACTGTTGGACGTGCGTAATGTGCCGGACGACAGCCTTGAGACGAGCTTCCTGGACCTGGGGCGGGGGATTGTTTATGTCGTACAACGGCACCTTTTCGTGCTTGCCGTTGCTGTGCCCGTGACCATTTCCATTGCCGTTTTTAGGTTTCTCCGGCTTATCGACTGACGACCCTTTTTCTTCCACTACTGCTGTTGTCATTTGTACACCAAGTTTTGTTGTGTGAGCCAATCAGAAACTTTTATTTCCTGGCCCTGGTGAGTCACAAACATATCGACCGCCCACATTGGCGAGCCGCCGATATTTTCGAGTCGATCTTTGAGAACAACTCGCGGGTTTGTACACTCATTCAGGAAAACACGAACTTTCTCCTTGGCAGATCGCGTTGTAAAAACATCCAGTTTTGCCAGGATGCGAGTGTTGTCTTCCAGAATCACATCAAAAATATCGCCACTCACCAACTCCACGGTTTTGACGGTGTATGATCTCGCATCTGGAACATCCTTTCCATCGTCCACAACAGGCACACTACCCGTGGGTTGGTCGGATGTAAAGTGAAGCAATTTCGAGATATGGTTTCTTCCTATGAAAAGAAGAAAGCCGCCGAGAACGACGGCAATTGCTGTCAACTTGTGCTGTCTAGCCATTAGCCTCCTTGTTGTCCGCCTCGGCGTGCTTCATCGCACTTGCCAAGTTACGGAACTCCTCGAACCAGAAACCAAATCTGCGAATGTTGGACGAATAAACATCCAAGTCGAGCGGAGAAATACGCCACACAGGTTGGCCGAATTTATCCAATTTGATTTCGTTTGTGTATTTAACCCTGCCCCACTCATCTTTGACTGGCTTTTTCTTGCCATTCTCGGTAACTGTCTCCGGGACATATTCTACATCGCACCGGGAGAGGAGTAAATCAGCAAGAGCTTCTCGCTGGTCGCGGCGGGTCAATACATCATGCCAAAAATCTGCACAAATCACGATACAAAAATCGTAGGGGGAATTGTGCCAGAGTTTGGCGAGAGGAGTGAATTTCACCACTTTGCCCATATTGGGCTTATTTTTGGTGAAGGGCCTACTGTCCTCGAAACAAGCCACCACTTTCGCGTCTTCCAGTCGCGGCATGTGGTACTTGTTGCGGACTTCTGTAATCAACGACGATACATCGTCGGGCACTTTCCACGGTTGCGTCATGTCCCTCTCCTAAAATGGAATCTTCCATAATTCAGTGATTCTAAGAGAAAAATATCGCTCAATCAAGGCTGACTTGGCTGGAATCGAAAACCATTAAGGCTGTCGCTCAACTCATCAATTTGATTGCGAAGCGTATCAATTTGCTTTTGTACGCCCGTGATATTTTTGTTTTCTGTATAGTTTGCGTTCAAGCGACTTTCAAGTTTCTCAAGGCGAGCTTTCATTTCTGAAAGTTCCTCAATATCCTTTACTTCTTGCTCGTTGCCCTTAACGTCAATGTCCTGATCTTTTCCAACTGTTGTAGGATCAATCGGATTGTGCGAGTACGCCATCGCATCGGAAGCAGCTTTGCTTACAGCTTTGTGGTCCTCGCTCATCAAGCCTTCCGAGCCGTCCACAAAGTCCGCATTGGGGTCGTCAATATCTTCGCCAGAGATTGCCGCTTTGTAAACATCGTGCCAATACTGAGCGTCTACGCTGTTAATGCCGCCCTCAGACGGACCATTATACTGGCCGAAAAAATCGGTTCGCGGGGAACTCACGGGCGGCTTGGGTGCATCCTTAAACGCACCATCATCAACGGCCTTGTCCCACAAGTCACACCATTTGTCAAAATCATCATGTTTCATAGCTGATCCTCCATTTGTTATATAGGTTGTTGCTCACATTTATGAGCCTTCCCCTTCTGGAGAATCTTTGACAATCCTGGCCCGAACTTGAATCTCCTCGCCCTCTTGATCCGAATTATCGAGGAAATCATCCAAGTTTTTGATACCGATGATCTCCCAATGAGGATCATCTTTGGGAATGCACTCCTTCCAGGTATAGAAGAACATTTCCATCTGATACTTGTAAGGCTTTGACTCAACCTCTTCTGGCGACATGCCGTCAGCCAAATCTTGGGCGATGTTTAGCGGCACACGATAAGAGTCAATTTCATTGGCACAACCCAACTTACGCATCAATTGCGTTACTGTGTACGCTTTGTCGGTGTTTGTCAATAACCTAATTGTCTGTTCTTTCAAATGCCCATCAACAAATTCCGCCATTGCGGTATATTTAGCAAGCACTTGACCGCGTTGGGGCTTATGTTGACGAACATCAAAAAAATACTGCCCGAAATTCTCCTCCGTGATCTCCATATCCTCGTTGATTACCAATTTTTCGTTCATTATTCCTCTCAAAAGACTGAACAGCCTTCAAATTCATCCAACACTTCACTATCGGACATATAGTCTTCGTCGTTCTCCACGCCTTGAGCCATCACCGACAATCGGTAGTCTTCCTGCTTGCTCGGCAACATATCCCGCTGATTCCTGGGCGGGCTGGAGAACGTGTAGTTAGTGAAGGGCGGGTCCGGTGGACGCAGCCGCAGTCTAAGCAAGTTATTAGCTCGAAATTCTTGCTGGAACCTTTCGTAATCATCTTCCCAAACATGAACTCGGTTTTCTTCTCCGGTCACATCCTCGACCTGCAAACGCCAGTACACATTGCCTTTCTTGCTGGTTGCAGCGGAAACACTCAACACTTTGACTTCCACAGGAGCCTCCGGTAAAGAATCCGTGCGGAACTGGTCAAACGTCAAATCGGGATGGAAATTCGGACTCTTTTCCAACTCATGATTCCACGCAAACCCATAGTATTTCTCTTCGCAGGCAATTTTCGACCGCAATTCCTCCAAAACCTTGTCGTCAATTTCCCATTCATCTGAGACTTTGTAGAAATCTTCCAGAGTCGGTTTTTCAAACCCCTCTTCGATTCTATCGTCCCGCTTTTGAATGGACCGCTTACGTCGATTCCACAGCCGCTCTAACTCCTTCCAGCGATTCCAGGATTTCTTCACCTGGACCTTTTTGTAAGGCTGCTCCACTTCGCTCTCGACACCCTCCATGATCTCCTTAATGACGATCTTGGTGTATTCCCCCTCTGAAGCGTCACACTCTACTTCCTTCTCGGTGTAACGGGCCTCATCCACGTCATATACACGAAACTCCTCGTAGTCCAATTCCTCAATGTCAGACAGACTACGATAATCTTCAGGAATCAATTCATGGAATTGATCGTCGTACTTCTTCATGCTGGCGGCAAAGCGTTTGTCTTTGTCGTCATGTTTCTTCATCTTGTCTTTGTAGTATTCCGAGAACTTATACAACACCACAGGATCGGCGTCTCGGAAACAACGCAGGCCAACCAACGGCTTGATGACATTCGCATCCGTTCCAAATCGCTCCAAGAAATCTTCAAACGACTTGTAAGGCTGATGCTCGACAATGCGGGCCGCGACTTCTGACCCGATTCCCTTGATTTGTGACAATCCAAAGAAAATCTCACCACCCTTGATGGAAAACACCACATCCGACTTATTGATATTCACTCGCTGAATATCAACGCCGTGCTGTTTCGCTTCCATCTTGTATTCTTTAATTTTGTCGCTTTGACCTTCCACGCTCAGGATGGCGGTGTAGAACTGCTTCGGATAGTGAGCCTTCAGGTACAGCAGTCGAGAAGAAATGTACGTGTAGGCAACAGCGTGAGAGCGGTTGAATCCGTATTCTGAGAAGGACTCGATCTGATCCCACAGATTCTCGACAGCCTCTTGGCTCCAACCGAGAATCTTCTGCCCATTGATAATAAATTGATCTTTGTATTCTTGGAACATTTCCACTTTCTTCTTGCTCATCGCCTTACGCACGATTTCACAATCAGACAGCGGAATGCCGCCAACAACATTCAGAATCTTCATCACCTGTTCCTGGTACACCATAACGGCATTGGTCTTTTCCAGGATCGGACGAAGCACAGGATGCAGTTCTTTTCGCCAACGCTGCGTCGGGTCTTTCTTGTTCTGGACATATACGTCGTGCATCTTCATGCCCAACGGACCAGGACGATAAAGAGCCGTATAAGCCACCAAGTCCTCGAACGAGTCTACGCCCCCGGCGACCGCCAACTTACGAATACCAACTGAGTCGAACTGGAAGATACACTTCAGGTCGCCCTTGTTCGCCATCGCCAAGGCTTTGGGGTCGTTTCGCCACTTGGGCACGTCCGACCAATCGGACTGTCCTGGCAAGGCACAGATGCCCTCTCCAGTTTCCGCTTTCACCTGATCCGTAATTTGGCGAGCCAACGCCACAGCTTGGGCACCGTAATTGATCGGGTCTTCTGGATTGTAGGTTTTGACGATATGGCAACCCTTGGCGATCTGCACCAAGTTGGAAATTACCAACAAGTCAAACTTGATAAGACCAACAGGTTGAAGGTCTTGCGTATGCAAACCTTCCGGCCAAGCAGAAGCAGGCGGCTGATCTTTACGCTTGAGCAAGGGCACCGTATTGGTGATCGGCTTGCTCGAAATAATCACACCGCCCGCATGAAGACCAAAACCGCGATTGCGGTCCAACAGACGCTTGGCGGCATCTGCAATATCGGGATGCTCATCACAATACTTCGCCAAGTCTTCGTGCAACTTGAGAGCAGAATCCCAAGTCAACGGATCACCTTCTTCGTCTTTCCCTTCCAGCTTCTTCGTGATTGCCATGATCTCTTCACGGGATGCACCGTGAACGCGAGCCATGTCAATTAAAGCAGAGCGAATGCCGTAAGTGGTGTAGTTGCTGATGTTGCAGACTTTATCCTCACCAAAGGTCTTGGGGATATAGTCCACCTTCAGATAGTCGCGGACTTCCTTGATGAAGTCCACGTCAATATCTGGAAAGTCACCCTGCTTAAAGTTGGGTTCAGCCTCAATATCCGCAGGCTGCGTGATGCCCAACAATTCGGTGAGCAGCAAATTGTTTTCGTTTTGTGGACGATCTGTGTAATCCGGGTTCTTGATACTGTAATCAAGCCAGATATTATGCAGCCGCCAAAGAAAGTCTGCTTTTTTCTTGCCGCGACATTCTGCAATTTCTAGCTTGAGTCGCTTAACGTATCGGTCGTCGCGGTGGTAGCCTTTTTTCTGCAAGGCTGATTGGCAGTAATTTGCCAATTTTTCGATAGACATATTCACTTCCCTATTCTGAAAATTATATGCACTCAGAATAGCTCAAACGAGCAAGGCCGTCAACAAAGATTACCCCAAGCTGTTGTCGCCTTTGATATTTGGCACCAGCATTCTCAATGCCCGATCCCCGACGTATGCGAGGATAGTCTGCTCGCCTCGCTCTCTGGCATCCAGCAAGCGATGTTTGCCCTCAATCAGCATCGGGCCGTCAATGCCCGCATATTGTCCGTAATCCACCATAATAGGGCCTACGGATGTGCTGTGCGGCTGATAGCGGTCGTCAAAGACGTGAATATCCTTGATGGCAACTTGCGACAACACAAATACGTCAGAAGTCACCACATCAATCGGATAAGGATCGAGAGTCTTCCGTACTTGATCGCCAGAAATCGTGTCGGCAAGTTTGAATATTCCGGCATTCACGCAGGTTTCAAAGTACGTGCGAGCCTTGGCGATTTTGGGACAGGCTTTGTAGAAAACCGTGGAGCATCCATCACGGAACCGCAAACTGTCAGGCAATAATTCTGCCGCGTTTGTGGATTTGACAAGAGAAGAACTCACGCCAGCCAAGCTCGGCGGCGGAATAAGCCACACCTGTTTCATTCCATCAATAACAGGTTGCTCATGGTAGGAAGTGCTGATCTGTTCTTCGTACTCGAAGTCCTCGGCGTTGCGAATACCCCGCACCAAAGTAAACTCGGCAGCGGGATGCCGGTTGTAGAGCCGCTTGAGATAGGCCCTGAAACTTCGCTCGCCTACGAAGTCTACAAAGACACCAGCCGGAACAAAGGCTTCCAACATGGCGAGCCTTTGTTCCGGCGTGTATTTGAACTCCTTCAGCGGGTGATGCCCTATGACAACAAAGAACTTATCGTAGCTCTGGTAGCTCTCCTGGATGATCCATTCATGCCCTTTAGTGGGCGGATCGAAGCTGCCAGAGAATATCCCTATTCTCAATTAAACATCCTCTTTCATTTCGTAATCACGGTCAGCTTTTCTCATGACCTTCTGGCTTGCTCGCTCCTGAACGAACAAAGCAATCGGGTCCACATTCGGATCACGTTCCTCATCCATCACCTGCTGGAAACAACTCCCGAAAATACCCAGGGCGGCTCCCATCTGAGCAATGATGATCGGCATCATAATGGTCACGACAAGCATTCCCACCACCGTAATCGGAGAGCGATCACCGTATCCAACCGTTGTGGATGTAACAACGGTGAACCATGCCGACAGGCTCAGATTGGCGAACTCTTCCGGCTGTGCAACATGCTCGGCCTGGAAGGCCATCAACGTAAAGAACAGACTGGTAATGAATGCCTGAAAAGTCAGGCCCTTCAATTGGTTGTAGGCCCGATAGAAGGCCAGGGCATTCAATTGCAGCGTGCGACTGTATCGGTAGAACTTGAGCAGTCGGAACACCCTCATCATTCGGATGTATCCGAGGAATTGAACCGGGACGAAGAATCCAAGCCAAAACGGCACGACCGACACAATGTCAATCCAAGCGAACGGACTGATATGCAGATACGGAAACTTCCCGTTGGTAAACACGTATTTACCGGGACCGCTGCGGATCAACCGCAGCACAAACTCGACCGTGAACAAAACAGCAATCAGGCGTTCCGTCCAGAGAAACCAGGGCCAAAAAGCCCCGTCTTTGCTGTGATGTCCACCGACGCCGCACTCCGGCGAAATTTCGATGATCGTGAGAATCACAGACAGCCAAATCAATGGCTTGATAAACTTGTCCAAAGCCCCCAGGTATCGTTCGCCAAAATCAGTCACGTTCACAGTACCGTCTCTCCCTTCTGTTGGTGGTCAGAAGTCATGGTACTACGCCTATTTTGCCTTGTAAAATGAAGTTATTCTTCAGTTTGAGACACGTCGCCCAAATCCTCAATACCGCGAACCTCACGCAACAATCGAACTCTCTCCACCACGATACCAGCCTCACCTTCTTCCGTATTCGGGTAAATCTCCTCGAAGAACTTCTGTGCCCGCTTGGCGATAATGTCCAAATGGTCCTGGTGGGGCTTGACCTCGAAAAACATCGCCACACTCAGAAAGGCCGGGAAGTTGTACTCGTCGTAATTTTCCTCTGTCAGCAAGGCATAATCACCATTGCTTTTGCAACCATATCTTGGGTTGGCCCAAATAGAACATGGTCGCCAAACTCCATGATCGTCCTGCCGGTCCCCCATGAAACCGTAAAACAAACTCTTTTCGTCTGCACAGAGGGGATCGGGAATATCGTCATCGTCGCAAATATTGTGGTCCCGATAAAACAAATTGCTCATTTCGCGGCCCACTTCACATTCGCCAACGACGCCTGTGCAATATGCTGTCAGTTCACGCTCGAACCGGCCAGCGTATTGATTCGTCTCCACAATGACGATGAATCCCTCGGAAATCAGTTCGACGTTATCAAAGTCGGACATTAGTAGCCTCGCTTGCGAGCTTTCTTCTTGCTGCCAAAGCCAATGTGTCGCTCCACGTCTTGGCTAGACGAAATATACTCTTCCTTCATTTCGGTGAGGGTCGCAATGGCCTCATCATATTCATCACCGAGAATGACGACCGCTACGAAAAGCTCCTTCAGGTGAGCCAAAGAGAAGTCTTCCGTATCTTCAACCCATCTGTCGAGATCAATATTCAACCCCTTCAGATTTTCTTCGCCGATCAGATGCTTGAAGTAAATGCGGCGGCTATCCTCATTTGGATGACCGATCTTGAATCGCTTATCAAAGCGTGACGGACGGTTGATGATACGCGGTCCAAGCCGTTCTGGATAGTTAGTTGTCGCCAAAAAGACCGCTTTGTCGATCTGATTGACACCATCCAAAATGTTCAATACGTCCGACTCGCTGTACATTTCCAGAGTTGAATCAATATCTTCCATCAACACGACAATGGGCGTGTTCGGCTCGATCTCTCGCATGGCTCGCATCCCCTCGATGAACAATGAAGGATGGCTGAACCGCACGCAAATTCCACCACGATCCACCACGTCACGCATGATAAGCTGAATTGTGCAAGACTTGCCGGAACCGGGCGGACCCCACAGCATGATGCCCCGCTTGTGGAGCAACTTGTACTTTTGGAAGTGGTCCGCACGATCCCAAAACTTCTGAATTTCCGTCAAGACCTTTTCGATATTGGTCTGAGGAAAGCGGATCAAATCCTGGGTCAGAATAGCGATCTGCTCAAAATAAATACCAATGGTATTGGAGTGCTGAATTTCATAGACAGCAGGCACCAATTTAGCTGCCGTGCGACTCGCAGGAACAAACCGCTTATTATCGGATGTCGTCCACTGCACCAATCCGTGTAACTTTTCTTCTACCGCCACAGGGCTACTACTCCCACAACATGGTTCGCACTCATCGCCACGATACAGATCATTGCCCACCACACAATCATCTTGGCCCGCACGCATGATCTGATTTAGCTCTTTATCTTCTTTGGACATTTGCACTCCTTTGTTGCTGGTGATCCTAGAATTATAAGCCAAGTTGCTCGAAGGATAAATATCAAGATGAATGCGTGGATCGAAAATTTGCGAAATAACGCCGGGACCGTTGGCTTATCAGACTTCAACTGCATGTTGGGCAACAGCGTACTGGAAAAAGCTCAGGCCGTCCATCTGAAAATTGTCGAATTTAACGATGTGCTGTTTATCAAGTTCAATATACAACCAGATTTTTTGATAATGGGCAATGTGATGTTGAATCTGTTGAGCAAACTTCCTGAGTGGGAAACTCTGGAAAACCGCGAAAATTGGCGGCATGAGTTCCTCTACAAAAAAGAAGCCGAGACACAGGAGCTTTACGAGGAAATCAACATGCCCTGTGTAGGAGAATTGAGTTTTCTTACCGGGAAATGGACGTGCCACCATTTCCGTTATCATATCGACAAAACTGAAATCATCATCGGCGAACTTGATTCCTGGGATCAGGCCACCCGTTGGGGGAGAATCAAATTAGCCAATTTCATTGTATGAAAAGATCAGACAGGTGCTTTTGCATTCCTTCTTTGCCCAACCCGGTAGTCGAACAAGGCAAAACATAAGGAGCCGACCAGAGTTTGTTGAACCCCATTTGGTCGATCTGACCTGTAATCAGGTAGTAGTACAAATAGGCAAAAGGACACAAAATCAACGACCGGACTTTGGACACATAGGCAGCATGAGAAAACGCACTGTGCGTGCCAATGAAGTATTTTGCCTTGGACACCAACCACGCCGCCTCTCGCAAATTGGTCTGATTCACCAGACTGGTTACACCCGAATAATCTCCATTCTCTTCCACATGCGTCATTGTTAGATCGCCAATTGTCGTTGTTCGTCTGCCGCTTTTTCCAACCACATAAATCGGCAAGGAACTAAACTCTCGAACCACATCAATAAATTGCTGCAAGTCAATGTGACAATGCAGATGCCGGTCTTCTACGCGGGCAAATGGGTGCAGGACAATGTAATCCTCTTTTTCGTGTTTGCGTAGCTTTACATTTTCTGAGGCGTCCAAATAGAACCTCACAGGGTCCAATTCAAAGGTATTCAAATCGAGGTATTCTTTGACACGCTTGAATGGGTAGAAGGAATTCGGGTCGCCGCTGCCATCCCATTCTGCCTTGTAAATCTCATCCAGATATGGATTGGTTGCGAACAACTCTTCCGCTCCCGGTGACGCCGAGCAGATAATTCCTCTCAACTTCAAATCGGGATGCCTCTCTTTAATTGCTCGCAACGCACGCCACTCCGGGTCTTCCAAGTTGACAATCAAATCGCCAATAGTGCCAAAAGCGGGCACATCAAGCGTTTCTGGCAACTCTAGCGGCTCAACGGCATAGAAATAAACATGATCGAGGAAGTCTCTCGTCCAGAGCAAATCCAGAAACACCGATTTGTTGACCAGTCGCAGCCCAGGATACTCAAAAGGCTTCCTCAACATATCGACAAATACCGGAATCTCGATGTCTTTGTTGAAGAATTTGCCGGGCTTAAAAGGTATAGCAACCGTGTAGAAACCTTGGTCGTTTGGCTCTGATTTGACGATCCCTTTCACCAACAAATTGTGGTGCGTAGGGATGATAACTTCCTCGCCAATTGAATACTTTGCCATGTATCAATTATAGCTTCTTGGATAAATATTCTGGCGTTATTCAAGGAGGTACAATGATTACGCAAATCAATCCCGCATTGCCTGTCGAGACTCCCAAGGGACCAGGATTGGCCCACTTCGTCATCGACTACGGGCACGAACACAACCTGCATTGGGTTGTGTTTTTAGACAGCAACGGAGAGTGCTGGACCTACCAGAATCCGCAGATTCGCGGGCAGAAAAACATCACCCAGGGCCGGATGGAAGTGACCCCCATCAAGGGGAAAGAGGAGCCGGAAAAGTACGTCGGCACCTTGCGATAGGAACAAAAAAAAGCCGCAACCCCGAAAGGTTGCGGCTTTTTTGTCGGTTGGTGTTTGGCAGCTACCAACTCGATGGCGAGTGGAGACGAGGGGAGTCGAACCCCTGTCCAGTCTGGCCTGTCAATAGGCGTCTACACGTTTATCTCATCGCTCTCGCCCGAAGGCATCTTACCTCGTCAGACCGCAATGAGCAAAGGTCTTAACTCGGCGTGCGGCATCGTTTTCTCGTCACAAGCGGTAGCCGTAAGTTCTTGTGACCAGCCAAGTTTTGCGGTACGGCTTCTCAGGACGCTCTTGGCGTGGCTTCCCTTGAACCGATGGCTACTTACGCAGCCATACGAAGTTGAGTGTTGCCAATTAAGGCTTCGGTCAGTGATTTACGAGGCCGATGACCATCCTCGACGTGCAACCCAAGGACTCGAACCATCTGTCGATGCCATTTCGTCCCCGGTAAAAGAATACTACCCCGCGAAGTCGCGGTTGTCAAACGTAATTCTGCTGACCTGGAATCCGCAAGCGATTCCACTTGTTCGGGTCCGGGTCAGTGAGGAAGTCCTGAACACTCTTCCAGCCACCGGCCTTGACGATCTCCGCACCGTCCCCATCCGGGAAACGAGCGTTGAACTGAGCCAGCTTGGTGTCGTATTCCGCTGCCTTCTTGTTTTCTACGAATCGGTTGAAGCTATCGAATTTCATTTATTCCCCACAGCAATTTCGATCAACACAATATATACGTGTAGCCGGGTATTTTTTGCCCATTGTCCCATAAATACAAGTTAATGGAGGAACGATGAAAAGGGATATAAACAACAAAATGATCGCAGGTGTTTGCTCTGGAATGGCAAAGCACTTCAACCTTGATCCTGCTATCGTCAGACTTGCATTCATCGCGGCATTTCTGCTTTGGGGAGCAGGCCCACTTATTTACTTGATTGCCTGGGTGCTAATGCCCGCCGAGGAAACAGTCTAAACGGAGAGAAAAATGTCTAAGCCACAAAAATTTCTTGAATATCTGAACGCCAAAAGCGGCAGCAAAAAAGACGATGCAAGCGAAAAGCCCACCATCGCCAAGGTAGCCGACTATACCGGCCCAAGCAACAACACGCCGCCACAGGGCGGTCCTGGCTATGCCCCTAAGAACGGCAAAGCTCCCAAAGGTAGCGAATCCGACGATTTGGAAAAGGGCGGCTTCGCCAAAAAAGGCGACAAGAAGCTGGTCTACGAGCCAAAAACCGAAAATACCTACGACCGCGAACGGGTGAAAACCAAAACGCAAGAGTGGCTAGACAAAACCAAGGGTCTTTCGCTTTCTGAGTTTGCCCAGGAAATCAAATCTTCCGCAACCGTTGAAGGAAAGTCCCCAACAAACAATATTCGGCAAACTGTTGCCAACTGTCGGCTCAACCCAAGCCTGATCGAATCTTTGCTACGCGAATTCAAGCGAGCGGAAATGCTGGAGAGCGTCGTGGCTCAACTCTTCCAACACCCCGAAGCATACAGAGAATTCGCCAAGCTCATGGAAGGCTCCGATGAAGGCATCTTGGTGGCTCGCCGATTGGTTCGTGCCGTCAATGAAATCGTAGGCCCACCAGCACACGAATTGGATGACGAAGACGAAAACGGCGAAGAATTAGGTCCAGACGGCCCAGGTCCAGACATGGGTGATGACATGGGCGACGAAGAAGATATGGGCGACCTTGACGACATGGAAGACGAAGACATGGGCGATGAGGAAGACATGGAAGACATGGGCGATGATATGGGCGGCAGCTTGCCTCCCAAGAAGCATGGCAATATGCTCGACGCCATGAAAGACAGCCCACACATGGCACACGCTTTGAAAAGCATGTTGTCTCGTTAGTTCTCACTGTAAATAAAAAAAGGCGTTCCAAATCGGAACGCCTTTTTTTGTTGAACCAAGTTCACTCCGGGTTATTCAGGAGTGTATCTGTAATCACAGACATGAACGTCGTTGGTTTCCGGCTCGTTACCAGATTCGTAAGTGATCGTGCTACCAGAAATCTGGTAGTCGTTACCGGAACCTGGAATCATTCTCAAACCGTTTCTGTACAACGTCAAACTGCCTTCTGTTGGCGTATTGGCTGTTGTGAAGTTGGCGTTGGAGCCGTTGATTGTACCCGATGGCACTTCATTCACAACAACTGTGTCGCCACTACCGGAACCACTGGATGCCGCCGTGATACGACCCTTCGAGTCAACTGTGATGCTGGATAGAGTATAGCTACCTGGAGTAACAGCCGTGTCAGCAAGAGTCAATTCGCCTGTGTTGGCAATTGTTGCGTCACCTGACATAGCCACGGATGCTGCCGCACCACCACTGTCACCAACCAGAATGTTACCATCAGTCAAAGACATAAAGCTCGGATCAATACCCGTGCCGGAAATATCGTTGACTGTGGTGGCACCAGAGTTGTCAATACTCACGTCGCCAGACATAGCCACATCCGTTGCCGTGCCAGCATTGCCAACGAGAATCTGACCATCTGTCAAAGACATGAACGACGGGGAGATACCTGTACCAGTAATACCATTAACCGTGGTAACACCAGACGAATCAATACTCACGTCGCCAGACATAGCCGTATCGGTTGCCGTACCAGCGTTACCAATTAAAAGCTGACCGTCTGTCAAAGACATGAACGATGGAGAAATACCCGTACCGGAAATATCATTGACTGTGGTAACACCAGACGAATCAATACTTACGTCGCCAGACATAGCCGTATCGGTTGCCGCTCCCGCGTTACCAATAAGAATCTGACCATCCGTTAGGGACAAAAACCCTGGGCTAATACCTGTGCCTGAAATGTCATTAACTGTGGTGGCACCAGTGTTATCAATGCTTACGTCGCCAGACATGGAAACTACTGCTGCCGCACCCATGCCGTCGCCAACGATGATACTGCCATCGGACACCGCCAAGAAAGCCGGGTCAATGCCTGTGCCAGAAATACCTTCAACTGTAATTGCACCCGTGTTGTCAATGGTGGCGTCACCAGACATTTCAACTAGGGAGCCTACGCCGTTACTGTCACCCACGATGATGTAGGCATCAGATACCGAAATATCGACAGGTGTAATTCTTGTAACTGCCATGTTTCCTCCTGAAATGCGATTTATCTACGCAAACTGCTTACCTTATATATGCGAGCGGATTGGATACTCTTTACTCAATCCGATAAGTGGCGAGCAAAACTGCTCCAATTGGTGGGATATTTTGGGTATTGAAGATAATGACGTTGCCTACAACGGTGTAATCGTTGCCAGAGCCTTCTCTTTGAAGCAATCCATTCTTAAACAAGAGAATGTCAGTGTCGCTCGCGGGAACTCGACTAAGAGCAAAAGTGATATTGCTTCCGTCAACATCCCCACTAAGTTCCTCGTTGAAAATCAAATTCGACTCCGGCACATCCGATTGGGCCATAATGGCAGTCACGCCGCCAATTCTGGTTGTTTTCGATTTGGAACCGAAAGGCAACTGCGTTGTGCTTTTCTCTGACCCTGTTTTGCCAGGAGAACCATTGGGCACAAGACCGCCCTTGTGGTAATACCTGACCGCCGTTCCTTTGGAATTTGACAAGACTACTTTGTCAGCCATAAATTTCCTCCCACTTTCATACTTATTTAGGTAAACATTGGAGAAATTACTGGAGGAACATCATGCTAGATTGGCTATGGAAAAAGAAAGAACCCGCACCTGCACCCGAACCGCCCCCGCCACCCAAAATAATCTCTTTCAAGATCGCTGACGTGGAATATCTCAGAATCTCCGAAGGAGGAGAGTTTTATGTACGAGGAGAACTGGTCGCCACCGATAAAGACGTGTATGTGGCAATGAAGAAGTTCTTGGAAGACGCTGCGAAAAGACAGCAGCAGCAATAAAAAAAGCCCCTTTAAGGGGCTTTCCAACCAGTTTGGTTTATTCTTTACTTTTGGACCCGTTGAGATAGCCCAAAATATTGCCTAACTCAAAGGCGACCAGCCATACTCCGCTGCCAAAACCCAAAAGGGACTCGGTAGTATAGCCTCGCCACGCGAAAAAACACCCCAAGAGGATAAACACAGGCTTTAGTGCCCAAAACAATTTCTTTTTCATGACTGACCATCCAACTTTCTCTGAATCCTAGCCGCCTGATAGAGCGAGGCGTAACAGGTGAGAGGTTGAATGCCTTCGGGCGGATTTCCGTCCTTCGTCAGATACTTACGCTCCTTATCCAAATCCCAATCTGGCTTCGCCCAGGACTCACGACCCTTCGTCCAGCCGGTCTTTGTCAGGTATTCGGCCAGTTCCGCTTCACGGGCAATACGTGCTTCTAGCTTCTTGGCCTGCCTCTTTTCATGCCTGCGACGTTGTGTTGGCGTCCAGGCTGCTCTGCGTGCCCTCTGTTTCTTTGTTAGCATTCTGCTCCTTACGCCGCATCCTCATAACCGGGTGGATACGGATCAATATTCTTGAAATCAAAAACGAGGCTCTTACCGCCACGGGCTTCACTCAAAAACCGGCTAAACAGCAGGTCTTCGTAGATCGGATCAACATCCGTAATTCCCAAGCAGTAACAGGTCAATGCTCCCACGGCACTTCCACGCCCTGGGCCGACCGCCTCAGAACCGTCTCCCCAACCAAGAATCTGAGGGGCGACTCGTCTGGCCTCGTCACAAATCATCTTCTGAATAAGAAAGTAAGAAGAGAATCCTTTTCGACAAATCAACTCATATTCTTCCTTCACTCGATTCAGATACTCTCGCGTCTTAGGAAGGTTACGCTTCTTGAATCCTTCCAGGACGGCCTCTTTGAGCTTCTCGTCAGAATCAGGAAGCTCCGGCAGCTTCACCGACCGATCCAGCTTGACGCCCTTTGCCTTGCGGCAAATCTCCACCGTATTGCGTTTTGCCTGACAGTAGAGTTCATAGGGGATCACATCCGAGTAATCACTCAACCACTTTGCATCCAATTCCGCTTCGGACTTCATCCACAGATTTTCATCCTGAAGCTCAAACAAATCCTGAGTGGCGTCAGCACTCATCATTTCCTGAATTTCCTGAATCGTCCGGTTCGTCTGCACCATCAAGGCTAATCGTTGATACTTACTGTCTTCTTGTTGGCAGTAATGGCAATCGTTGGTGACGATCAACGGCAATCCAGTCTTCTCATGAGCCTCAACAATGAATTTGTTGTACGGCTTTTGCTTGGCGAAATCGAGCAGCATGAACTCCAGGTAGTAGTGATCCCGCCCGAACATTTCCACATAGCGGTCGATCATTTCCATCGCCGCGTCTGGACCCTTGCGGTCAAACGCCCGGCCAACTTCTGAGTTGTAGCAGCAGGATGTGAAGATCAGTCCTTCTTTGTACTTCTGCAAGACATCGTAGTTCACACGGGGACGATAATAGAATCCCTTGCACCAGCCCCAAGAAGAGAGCTTCACCAAGTTCTGGTAGCCTGTTTCGTTGTAAGCAATCGCTAACAAGTGGGCACCCCATTGCCGCACTTCGGCCTTCTGGTCCTCGTCAAGACCTTTGATGAAGTTCTGCATATCCGCCAACGTATCAGCTTCCGGCTGAAGCCGATTGACGTAAAGCTCGCACGCGAAAATCGGGGAAATACCATGCTTATCACAGGCTTTGATCTGACGGGGCACGGCCCCCATCATGCCGTGATCTGAAATGCAAAGAAACTGCTGATTGATCTCACCAGCCCGCTTGGCGTATTCCTCGACGGTGCCATATCCGTCGAGAAGGGAGAAATCCGTGTGAAGATGAAGATGCTCGAAGCCGCAAACGTCAAATTTGAATGTCATTACTTACCTCATAAACGAGTAAATTCTATGACATTCATGATAACAATGAAGGCCCAAATCACAATGCCAATCGGCGTGAACCAAGACATAAATGCTTCAGGGTCTTCGTATTGTAATTTTGCGACATAGCTCAACAGAGCCAACGAACTTGATGCGATAACCAAACCAAGATAAATGGGGTGGTGTCCGAACGGCAAAAAGAGCTTGCCGAGAATCAGCAGAAAAGAGACGTGGATGAATATCTGCAAAAATTGGTAGGGCATAATTATTCGCTCTTGAACAAAGCATCGACGCGAGATTCCGACTCGCCTTTCTCGCTATGGGATTTCCGCCATTCCTCGAATTTGGCTTCTTCCTGAGCAGCCTTGGCGTCTAGCTTGTCCATATCAAGTAGATATTGCTCGTACTGCTGCCGCATGGCAGCTTCTTTCTTCTTCTTCTCATCGTAGAGCTTATTGATGCTCTCGGAGAACTTGCGAAATTCATCAGTCAGCAAGTAACTTTCCACATTACACCTTCTTCTCCCGCGTCAATATATCCAGATGCTCCTGGATGTATCTCTTGGCTTTGGGCATCCAATCTCGCCAGATTGCCAGCTTGTCATCCACCATTTGCTGAATATGGCCCATCGGGATACGAACTGCAATATCATTTGGCGAAAAGCCTTTATTTGTTGTCTCGTTCCAATACTTCCTCTGGACGTACTTTTTCTTGTCCAACATGATTTCCAGGGCCGCAGGCTTGAACAGAAAATAACCCGATGGGCGACGTTCAATCCCGGCAGCGGGCACACATATCCAGGCACCTTCGGACACGCACTCTCGCAGACAAAATACCTTGAAGGTGAAAAACCCATTTAGGTATTCCGGGGCCGTCTTGATCTCAACCAGCAACTCTTTTTCGAGTTTGAGGATGTGGTACTTTTTGTCGGCGTTGTAGTTGGTGAGCTTGTCGAGGATAAGCTCGCCAGTCCCATCCACGCCGTAGTCACTCAATTCGCAAATCAAACCCCGCTGCTCAAAATCAAGATGCAGGGCTTTGCTCCAGTGATGCTCGCGTTCGGTATAGTCCTTGATATTGTGACCAAAAGTCTCAATCGGACGCACGTCTCTTCTGTGGTCTATGCTGGATGTCACTTGTTATTCCTTATTTTCTGGAGGACCAAGACGTTCCTCCCGGATAAGTTCGTAGATTACATAGTCGTCATGCATAGTTAGTCGTTTAATTTTCACCCCGATTTCGATCAGGGAGAATTGCAGCCGTTCCATTATAGAATCCTGGCATTCGCCTGCGAATATCGTTATTTGGCTTTTTTCCATATTGCCCCGAAATTTGCAAATATTCCCACATCAAAAATATCGCTTTTGATGATCTTCTTCTGTTTCGAGGATAACGCTTTTTTCAGAATTGGTGCCATTGCAAGAGTACACCAGACGTTGCCCCTCTAAATTACGGGTCGTCAGAATCACGTCTTGACGCCACAAGAAATAAATCGAAGTCAATACCTCGCGGACATGAGGGTCGAACAATTCCTCCCCGGTCCACTCATGCTCCAACAAGAAATACCGCTTGCCCCGGTAATTAGGCTCTGTCAAGTGGATTTCGGGCAATCCACCATTCAGATGCCGACCGATCAATTGTTTCTTGATCTTCTTGTAGTCGCGGTTTTCGATTTTGTATTGACCGTTGGGATAGTGCTTCCAAGTGTAATACTCCTGCTTCCGGCAGAAATCCTCGGTGAAAAACTCATCAATGAAATTCACATCATCATAATACTTGCGAACCTCAAAAATCTTTTCCTTACCGAGCATCGCCCCGGTGTCCCAATCGGCTTTTTTCTTCATGTCCGTACATTCATCCCATTCCTCGCCGAACTGTCCCTTGTCCCAACGAGTCTCAATATCCTTGAACAATTCGTAGCCCAACTTGTATGGATTTTGAGAATACTTGCCGCCAAGCACGCCCATCTTGTGGATCGAATATTCCACGATTCCCATATCTTTGGACTTTTGCCCAAGCGACACGTAACCCTGGCGAGCCATGATGACCGAATCGGTGGTGCTGGCCCACCCCTCGTTCATGACCTTGGTTTGCCGCTGAGGCATGAAATATTCCGCCTCTTCATACAGCATCGAGACAATATCAGCCTGCCACGGTTTCAGCGGAGCATTGTCCCGGAGATAACCCAGGATGTCTCTGGTTGGTGCCTCGAACAGACCTAGTTCTTCTGCTGCATCCTGTTGAGCGATTCGTCTGTACTCACGCTGGCGGAATCCCCATGTGTTAACAAACGGTTCCATATAGTTTCGAGAACTATCAACAGTCAGCCGACGTGGATGACGATATTTTCGGGTATCGTGAATTTCTCGACAGGTCTTATTCTTGTTTCTGGTTGCAACCGGATCGAGCAAGGTGTCCAGACGAAGGACATTATCAATGAACTCCGTTACTCGCTCTTTGCCCCACCTGCTCATATAGCGTCTGATACGTGAACCATGATTTGCCATCTTGTTGAGCATGTTGGTATCGGTCCCTTGGAACATAATGTTGTTCTTGAAGAAATCATTATGTCCTGTTGCGTGGGCCACAACCGTCAAGTGATCGACAAGATTGTTGCTGTTCAGGCAGTAAATGTAACAAGGATTGGTATTGATAACCATTTCGTAAATTTTGTGGCGACCATACTCGTAGCCTGTGGCTAGACCCTCGTATTCCATGCCGAAACGCCAGTGAGGGTATCGGACAGGAAATCCGCCATATGCCGCGACCTCGGAAATCTCGTCGTGAGTCAATAGCTGCACAACAGTTGGATAAAAATCCAACCCCCATTTACGGCAGGCTTCCAAGATAATGATGCAATAATCTCGCAAATCCTTGGGAAGAGCCACACCGGGAATTGTGTTGTCACCCAACAAAATCGGCGAACCGTGCTTGAATTTACTACCCATTAAGCCGCTCCCTCTTTGGTTTTCTTGCCGTTACCCAAAAGCTCTTTGATCGCTTCCAGCGTTTGCGTTTCACGCTCCTCGTCGGTTAATACAGGACCGCGAGAGAACATGCCGCCAGAACCATCTTGGGCACCAATCATTGTAGTGCGAATATTACTCTTGAGACGACCATCCTTAATCGCATCATCAATCGAGTTTTTGACAGAGCCAGCATATTCTTGGCACAAAATTTGTGTCACACCGACGAAATTAACGACATTAGGTCCAAAATCGTTTTCCAAGGTTGCCATCAAATCTTCCATATCTTCGCCCCAATTATCACCATCCGTGAAGTAAAAGACGTAGATATTCCACTTGTCTGGCGGGTAGCGGTTTTCAAATTGCTTGGCCGCAAACTTAAACGCTGAGGAACAGGCTGTACCGCCGCCGAAACGGAGCTTGTAGTACGTGTCCTCGTCTACTTCGCGGGCAGTCCAGTCATGCCAAATAAACATGCGGTCCACTCGCTTGTAGAAGCGTCTGATCCACACATCAATCCACCACGCCATATCCGAGGCAATATCGCACTTTTCTGCCGTCATAGACGCAGACCCGTCTCTGGCGTAAATAATCAACGCATTGCTGGACGGAATCTTGATTTCTCGATATTGCCGATACCTACGATCCCTGGGAATAGGCGTAATCAATCGCATCGGAATTGGACAACCAGGAATACTATGGAGATCATCCTGCGTGCCCTCGGCACATTGTCGCTTCAGGGCTTGCACCCAGGTTCGTCGATTGTGTCGTAAAGACTCTGGACCCATGAGCGAAATATTGTTGTATTTGATTTTGACTTCTTCAAAAGTCTCATGCTCTTTGGGTTTGAGATTGGGAAGTTCCAACTCTTGCTGCAAGAATTTCAAAACCTCTTCCAGATCGAGGGCAATCTTGATACCTTCGGCCTCGCCCTGACCCGCCTTGTCACCCTGACCATCTTGTGGGTCTTGACCGATCACATCACCTGGATCGCCCGTGCCACGATTGACGCCTTCACCATTATCTCCGTAGACGATATGCGGAATATCAATTTCCGGGATTTGGATGATGAGCTTGCCGCGTTTGCCTCTGGTACGGAACATTTTGCCCGATTTGACAAACTTCTTGAGGGCTTTGCGGATACGACCAGAAACGACATCACGGAAGTCTTTGTGGTCTTCCTCAATACGTCTTGGCATTATTCTTCCTTTGCGTAAATTTTCGGCAACTCAAGCGTCAATTCCGAAGACTCCACTGACAGGTTTTTCTTTTCTGATTTTGCAGGCCATTCCACGACCGGCTTGATCGAGCCTGCCCAGGGACATCCCGATTGTTGCTCTTCTTTGAAGTACGGCATATCAAACAGTGGTTTGAGAGAGGCTTCCGCAGCAACCGGATAACAGAACAAATTGGAAGAATGCTCCAACTCGGAATCTTTGAAAATATCCATTGAGTTCTTGTTGTAATTCTCCGGGTTGAACATGGGAAATTCATGAACCCGGCACTTATACCCAAGTCCCGACAACAAATCTTTGATTTGCGTGACGCCTGTGTGCAAAGTGCTAACGTAAATGATCGGATTAGCTCGCTTGATCGTTTCCAATCCGCCCTTCAATACGTCTAACTCCATTCCATTGGCATTCACCTTCAACAATTTCAACTTGGCTAAACCCAAAGAATCAATCTTGATTGTGTGGGCTAACATGGAGAAGTTGCCATCACGCTGCTTCACCAACTGAATTTCTGAGAAATCAGAAGGCTTGCCAGCGTAATTCGTTTCAGGAACGTACAGAGGCTCTCCGTCAGAGTTTGCCACCGCCCGCTGTGCCGTTGTGACGTTGAACAGATTGTTAATCGCCACATTTCCACACAATATGTTGAAAATGGTAGGTTGGGCCTCAAATGCAATCAGATAGCCTTTAGGAACCAACCTAGCGAACGGCACAGTGAACGTACCGATGTTGGCACCCACGTCTACAATCACATCGTCCTCTTTGACGAGTCGTGCTAGGAGATCAATGGCGAAATATTTGTATTCGCCATAGTTCTCCATTGCACGCCCGACGAAGAAGTCGTTGTCCATGTAAATCATGGGACCGAAACGACCTTCTCCCTTAACCTTTATCATTTATCATCGTCCTCTTCAGCGAGATCGCCGCGAGCAAAGATGCCGCCAACGTAGTCCAAAACGTCCGTAGCACTTTGTTCGTTGTAACCATACTGCTTAATGAGTCTGGTCTTGATACCGTCAATCTTTTCTTGAATGTCCGGGTCCACAACAGAAGCACCCTTGACGTTCAACGCGGATAGCTTGACCGTATCCTTCACGTCCTCGAACAGCTTGGCTTCAAAAGCCTTCTTCAATCGAGGATTGCTATCCCACTTGAAGCTCTCGCCCTGATGAGCCAAATCACCGATGAAGGCAGCAATCTGCTCACGAAAATCATCCGAACCAGTTCGCGGAATGCCAATCTTCTCTTCGATGGACCGCATCAACTTCTCGTCTGGCTTCATTTCGCGGCCCGTGAACTTATCCTTCACCTTGGTTCGCTTGTTGTGAGCCATGATGTTGTCGATGTAAGACGTGCAAAGTCGAACAATAGCGTCCTCGTCGCCAACCAACGCCTTCTGGACTTCCGTCTTGAGAATGTCCGTCAACTTCTTGATGGTTAGCTCGATGCACTCGATGTAGCGACCAACAAGTTCCTTATTGGAAATCAATGAAGAATTGTGCAAACCATCACGCAATTCATTGAGAACCATGAATGCATTCACGTAATCATGGTTGTCGCTCAAGCAGTTAGAGAGCTTATCCTGGATGTAACGAACCGAGACACCGCTGCCCATGCCTTCGTTTTCGTACTTATCCATAAGCTCCTTGACCTGATCTTCGGTCCAGCCTGGGAGCAACTTACCATCATAAAGTTCTGCCTTCTCAACCAAGGTGAGCTTACCGTCTTTGTCATCATCCAGACGGGTCAGAATCGCCCACAAAGCAGCAACCTCAAGAGTGTGAGGAGCAATATGCTGCTTGACCTTGTTAGCACCGTAATCCTTTTCGAGAATCTTGATTTCGTCAGACCACTTGGTCGTGTAAGGAACGTCTACCTTGACTGTACGGTCGCGGAGGGCTTCCATGAAATCATTGCTCTTGAGCTTTTCGTACTCAGGATTATTGGTGTGGGCGAAAATCGCCTCGTCAATGCTGACCTGAGAGAACTTCTTGGGCTTGATGTGTTGTTCTTGCGAAGCTCCCAACAGGTCGTACAAGAACGCCTGCTCCAATTTCAGAGCTTCGATGAACTCGATCATGCCTCGGTTGGCGACACAGAATTCGCCATCGAAGTTGAACGCTCGCGGATCGGAGTCGCTACCAAAGTGGGCGATCCGCTGGAAGTTGATGTCACCGTTTAGTTCGGTGCTGTCCTGGTTCTTTTCGTCCTTCGGTTGGAAGGTGGCGATACCAACTCGGTCGTACTCAGAGTACGTTCGACGAATCACTCGAATGTGGTTCTCAAGAACCTTGTCCAAGTTACCTTGGTAGTGATTCAGAAGGTAGTTCATGAAGTATTTGCAACGCGGGTTTAACGCCCCTTCGCACCGTAGGTCGTATAGAGCCTGTCGGTCTTCCTCGGCAGTCATTTCCCGGTTGATCTTGTTCAAATCCTTCACAATGGAAGCACGCATGTATTCCGGCAACAGCTTGAGAGGCTGTTCATTCATAGCCGAAATATCTTCTGTGTGCGTGTAGACTCCAGAAGATGGGTCTTCCTTGGTTGCAACTGGTAGGTTTACCCATTTGTACGTGTACCACGCACCAGCGTCCGTGCGAGAATACTTCTCCAAGCCCCTCTTGAGAAGGCGGCAGATGGTGGACTTGGAGCTACCTACGGGACCATGAAGCAAAAGAATACGCTTCTCGGTGCCATAACCACCAGCAGCACCCCGAATGAACTTCACTAGGGCGTCTTTGGTCTGAGGCAGACCAATGATGGGTTCATCCGGGTCGTCAAAGAAGTTGTAGTGGGTGTAGGTTTTTCGGTACTGCTCGAACTTCTCACTGCCCTTTTCCATAATCATGTCATAAATCATTTGGTAGGCAGTACGAATTAGCCTCGGACGTTCGTACAACAAATCGAAATATTCAGCAAACGACATTTCAGCGTTCAGCGTTTGCCATCTGTCACGGTCAAACTGACCGAGGACTTTGTTCAAGCGACTCATATTCTTTTCCGAATCCATGTTATGGCCTTCCCTTGTAATTTGATCTTAGGTTTGCTTTAGCCTGTATCAAGGCAAATATTCCCAAAGTGCCCTAAATACTCCAACGCTTATTTAGAAAGGAGTAATGTCATGAACATTTCTCACGCTCAAGAAATAGTCAATTGCCATAACAGCTTTGAATATTTCTGTGAAAATTATATCCTGATCCCGAACGCAACCAAGGGCTTGGAACAATATTCGCTCCACGAATATCAAAAAAATCTCATTGCAGATTACGAATCGCACCAGCATGTCATGTTTCTGAAGTACCGAAATGGCGGCTTCGTAACGACCACAATGGCATGGTTGATCTGGAAACTACTATTCCAGATGGACCAATCAATTATATGGATGGAACCGCGAGAAGTGGACGCTCAATATGCTGCCAAGAGATTTAAGCTGATATTGGCGATGCTGCCAGAGTGGCTATATCCCAACCTCAGAAACAAAAAGGCTATCTACCAACTGCATCTGGAAGACACTGGCAGCAATATCTGCTTCCGTGGCCCACAGGCTTGTCGCGGACGACGAGCAACCTGCGTAGTTATCAACGACGCGGCTTTCATTAAGGACATGAACAACCACTGGAAGGCCATCTGGCCTGTATTATCCTGCGGTGGACACAGTATCATCATGTCCACAGCCGGGCGTCAACAACAGGCTTTCGAGTGGTTTCATGAAACTTATCGAAACGCCGAAAATGGAAGAAACAACTTCCATATCCACCAGACACACTACAAAGACTGCCCCTACTGGCAAAACGAAAAATTCTGCCAAGAAGTCCGTGAGTCCTTGGGTGAAGAAGGATGGCAGCAAGAAGTTTTAAGCAATATTTGCTATGACCCAGGAAAGTAACCCAACCATAGGATAAATACCAACATGAACCTATCTTTTAACAAATGGCACGAACAAAAGATTGTCGCGGAAGGGCCGCGATCCATTTCTCCGAAGGTTGCCGGAGCCTTAAAAACCACCACTGAAAAACTCGATGCCGAAATGCAAGCAATCGAACAGCAGGTGAAACAACTTTGGTCACGTCACGGAGAACTAAAAGCCAAGAAACAAAGGCTAATCATAGGTATGGGTGGCGGCTATGGGAGCAATGACCTACTTCAGCCCAATGACTTTATGAAGCATTACGACCAAGAAGTAGGTCGTCGCCCGGATATACCACCTGCAAATGGTAGGGGCTATCCCGTGGACTATGGCTCCACAAAACAAACACGCCGTCGTCAACAAGCTCTCCAGGGAGCGGCTCAAGATCGTAAGGACTTCACCAACCCGGCTGCGTTTGACTTCTACCAGAAAATCTCCAGAGCCGAACCGGGCAACTATCGTGTCCCCAAAGGCGTAAGCCCACAAGATGCTGAAAAGATCGTCAAGACGCTAATTGGCGACAACGAAGACTACGAAGACTTCGGCATCTATCACTACGACGCCGGAGACAACACAATCCATGTTGGTGATCCTGCCGATATTTAATCGTTATTCAACTTCGCCGAAGTAATCGCCGCTGGAAACGTCGTCAATATCGTTGTAGGGACTTGGACCCACATGCGACGACTCCTCAGCAATCTGTCGTTGCTCTCTAACACCACCTTCACGATCCATTTCCCAATGGAAGCGATAATCGTGGCTGTTGTTGTGGCGATCTGTGCCCACCGGATTAGAAAACATGAAGTTGCAATTGGCGATCAATTGCAACTTCGATTTCGACTTGCATTCCGGGCACTTGGCTTTTTTGACGTTCTGTTCTCTTTCGGACATCGAAGACATAATATCGTACTTGTGTCCGCACTTCTTGCATTCAAGTGGATAAAAAGGCATTATTCCTCGCTGGTGTTTATCAACTGCAACATGCCAAGGTACATCGCAGAGATTGTTTCTTGTTTCTTCTTTGGAGATTTCCAAGACCAAAACCATGTAGCTTCACAAGATCGAATTACTTCCAGCAATAACCGGAGGTCCATTTCTCGATGGGCCAGTCCAACCTGTGCTTGCTGCATTTGCATCTGGTGCTGCATCATTTGGTGATATTCTGCATCAGGTACTTCAAACTCCATTTCGTTGAAAAACTCGTCGAGTTCTTCGTCGTGGTCGTCATCAAAACTAAACTGTCTCATATTTAACCTCTCGATACTGCTTGGTAGACCCGTGCCATCCGTTCCCAAAGTTCGGCTATCTTTTTTTCGTTGATAGTCAACTCTCCCTTTCTGAAAAGGTTTGTTTTCAGGAACGGACAAGCTGCTTTATCTATCCACTTAGCCGTAACAAACTTTCCCCAACCTTCTTGATATGTTACGAATGTTGCCGGAGTCTCCTCTTTCGCCTTCAAACAAATATCGAGCGGAACACAATCCACACTAAAAGAGTTTGTTTGTGCCGTAATCAAATCGGTTGCGTCAATATTTAAGGACAAATACTCACGCCACACATCATCGAATGGTCGTATCGCCATCACATACGGCTTGATGGCGATCACGGGCGGCTTCAAAAATTCGTTATCAATGGCCTGCTTGATCTGCTCCGTCCAAGGCAACGGCCTGTGGAGATCAAACTTCACATTGCAACGGGGTGCCCAATGAAAGCACTTGCGGCCCATTTCGATACGATTGCACATGATCCCGACTTCCGCGTCGGGCATGTTCTGATACACCGAATACCACGCGGCGAACGCCATCCAATGATGCTGCGGTGTGTAGTCGCAACATATCAGTACGCTGACGCCATCGCCGGTTGAGATAGCATTGTCAATATCCATACTGATATAATAGAGACAAACTAGGAAAGCTCAACTTTGGTTGGCAAAGGAACTTCCTTGTCATTTTCCATGTCCCACAAAACACAGCTTGCCGGGTCCAGATCAAGTGCCCGCAAATAATCATGGCAGGCGTTCAACATGGAAATCGCTTCTTCAATATCCGTCGTGTACCAAACACCCACCCTCGGATGGATAAGCCGCCGTTGCAGCCGCTTGTTGTAAAGCGTGTAATTCATTGTCCCACAATTCCACTTGGTTTTCTCTTGGGTTTTCCAAATATCTCCCCAGGAACCAACATGCCAGCAAACGGACTAACCGCCTTGGCGGGTTTGACCGATTTGATCTGTGATTTCGCCATCGCTTTGCCTGGAGTGTTTCCCCGCTTGTTGATGCCATACATCACCACCCGATCCTCACGCTCCACATAGTCCGAAAAACTCAACGGGCTAAATGGACGCTCCCGGAGGTATATCTCAGGATAAACTCGCTCGGTCATGTAGTCAGAAAAACTCTGCATTACTTCTTTTTGCTCATCTTGGGAGGTTGAATTGCGGTGGCAATCGTATCCAACGGAGCTTTGATACCCTGCTTGTTCAACAAATCCGTTGTCGTTTTTACAATCTTGGGCTGCTGTTTCTGAATTATGTCCGAAGGATTTGTCCCTTGCGGGGCCTTATTGGTAATTTGCTGCGTAGCGGTTGCCGCTGCATCTGCCACTTGCTTATCAAGCTCACCAGCAGGCTGAGGCGTACTTGAGCCAGCAGTCGGGACATTGCTTTCTCGCAACTTGAGCCATTGTGTAAATGTGTTCCATGTCATGCTTCTATTTAGCCTTCAACGCCAATATTCCTTGGAATTGCTCCTCGAACTGTTCTTCCTTTTGGTAAGTCAATTTATGGCACGGCTCACACAAAGTAATTCCGTTATCTATTTCAAACCCCAACTCAGGATAATCAACAAGCCTCTTTATGTGATGGGCATTCAACGTAACTCGGTGCCCAACGCTTGACCTGTCTTGGCACAAACGACACTGCCAATCGTCTCTAAGAAAGACCGCTCTACGCCACTCTTTCATTTCTAGTGACTCTCGCACTGATTTATTGTTGTTTTTCAGCAGCGAACGATCTTCAATCCATTTAGGATGATTGGAACCTCGACGAAACATATTGGCACATTTGCGGTCACAAAAAAAATGACTCGAATTCCTGTTTTTTGCAACCTTATACTGTGAAACCTGACGAGTGAACTCGATTCCACAATTGTCACATTTCAGTGCAAGTCGATTTATTCGACTCTCATTAAAACACTGTACTCCACAAAACCTCTCTCGATGGTTTCGAGGGTGGAACTCATTGCCGCAATGCTCACACCTAACATCAAACAAATTGTGCCATTTTCCAAAACACTCTTTAGTGCAAAAGTTGTGAGCCTTTATTTTGCTTGGCCTCTTCTTAAACGACCGTCCACACACACTGCAATCAATAAGCATCTACATACCTCCAACATATTATAGACCCTTATTTCCAAATTTCCTCTCCATTTTGGTCTGTGTAATGAAGAACATACCTGCCGGATGTTGAATAATACCGCCCGTGAATTTTGATCTTTCCAGCATGTATCAATCTGTGACACCGACAACAGGTAACGACGGTGTTCCAATCCACGTATTTGCCACCGTCCTTGCCCTCCAAAATGCGATGAACATCCAGCAAAGAATAGTCATTTTCCTCACAAAAATAGCACTTCTTTTCGGTCAACTTCTTGATTTGCTTTTTGGTTGGATTCTTCGGCGTCTTTTTCACAACTCGTAACTTCCCTAGAATATCCTGTATACCTCAATATATACAGCTAGGTAATTACGTCAAACTAGGAGACGATCATGAAAATATTTGCTGGATTGATGCTGGCCCTTGCATTGTGCTGCACGGTTGGCTGTAACGATTGCTGCAACAAGAACTGCAAATGCGACAACCCGAACTGCGTCTGCGAGGATTGCCACTGCGGACCAGACTGCGTTTGCAATGGCGAAGAATGCAATTGCCCGAATTGCAAGTAATCACTTAAAGGAGTTTCATCAAATGGGAATAAAATGCAAATGCAAACATGAAGTGGATACTATTGTGGAATGGATATTCACCAAAGGTGCATGGCTGCCTGTAATCACAGTTTGCATCATGCATTTTTATTCTCACATGCAACCAGAGCCAGAACCAGAACCAGAGCCAGAACCAGAGCCAGAACCAGAGCCAGAACCAGAACCAGAACCAGAACCAGAACCAGAACCAGAGCCAGAACCAGAGCCAGAGCCAGAACCAGAGCCAGAGCCAGAACCAGAGCCAGAGCCAGAACCAGAGGGACCAGAGCCGGTTGTATTTACTATCACTGCAACATCATGGGGTGACGGCTATGGTATGGGTTTCGGAGACGATGAATACGATTTTGTTGACGCAGGAACTATTGATCCCGACCCTGTAATACTTTTAGAACAACACCAAGTTCGACGAGTGGGAAACCAAGAAAATGGCGACAAGTTTGCTCTTGTGATTGACAATTATGGCGGTGGAGAATCCCCTGCTTCAGATGCATTTATTGATGCGATTCACATAATTGGAGGCGTACCCTCAGAAGAAGGCTATGTTGCCGAAGTATATTACACACATGAGCAGGATGTTTTCTTTTCTTATGGGTATAACGGTGGCTTGTATACTGTTTGGTCATGGCCAAATAGAACAACTTTGGCAAGTGGTATTCAATATACGGTGACAATAAGTTGGGCCTCTAGTTAATTTTAGCCAAGATATTTGTCGTAGACAAACCCTCAACTGTGGGTGCAATCACGACCCTGGCTCGGTCTGCACCCACAACTTCTTCAGGTTTGTAATCGCCGCCCTTGACGATCACCGCAGGAGCAATCTGGTCAATGAGCTTATCAGGCGTGTCTTCATCAAAAGAAACCACGAAGTCAACAAAATCAAAGCTCGCCATCAACTGCATACGCTCGCACAGCGACGTTACGGGCCTCTCAGGGCCTTTGAGACGCTTTACAGACTCATCCGAGTTCAGAGCCACAACCAGATAATCCCCTTGCTCTGCGGCGAATTTGAGCGTCTCTATGTGCCCTCGGTGCAACAAGTCGAAACATCCATTGGCGAATACGACATTCTTGAAGTCTCTGAGCTTTTCAGGTTCCATATATTTGGCTGCTGTGGGGTTTATCCGCCTCTGAAGCTCATAGGGAGTGATGGGGGTGTTGTGCTTGCGAGTCACGTATAAAGCTCCTGCTTCGTAAGCGATTTCCGCTGCATCCTGAATGCTGAAGCCCTGACCAATCGCCATCGCCAGAAAAGCCATGAAGCAATCACCTGCTCCGACCACACTTTCCGGGTGAAGATTCTTTTTAGGGGGCCGATAGTGGAATGAATCCGTACCAACCATTCCCACCACACCATTTCCGCCCTGAGTAATCACCACAGAATAACAGCCAATTTCGGCGATAAAATAGCGACACTGGCCCTCCCAATCCAAAGAACTGATTCCGCTAAGACTTTCGGCTTCCTTATCATTTGGTTTGAAAACCGTACAGCCCTTCCATTTTCCAAGGTCTTTGCCCTTGGGATCGACAATCGTTGGAATAGAACCATCCATCTGTTGGTGCCAAGGAGCCGCGAAATGCGGATAGTCACGACAAAACATGCCTTTGTCGTAATCTGAGAAGATCAACACGTCAAAATTCATGGTGTGCCTTTCGTACCGTGAATACAATGTCTTCACGCACGAACTCAAATCAGAAGAAGAAAGCCCGTAATGTGGCTTTTCCACGTCCCACCTGTACGTTGGGAAATCGCCATCGTAGATACGCTTCTTTCGTGGAACCAAACCACCTGTTCCACCATGAATCTGCACTGCCTCTCGCATGTCGTAACACAGGGATGTATTGATCCCATGCTGCTCAAAATACGACTTGGCATACAAATCAACCAGCGAACAAAGACGAACGTCTGCATTAAAGTGCTTGAATTGATAAGCAACATTGGCGGCTCCACCGGGCAGAACTTTGTAGGGCCGCTCGTCTTCTGAAAGCATTACCGGAATGGGGAATTCCGGCGACATACGTTTGACGGATACCTGGAAATATTCATCCACCATCGCATCGCCGATCACGCCGACACGAACTTTGTCCTGCTTTTTGAGGAATTCTTGTATTGCTAATGACATGCCATAAAGTAGTTATGGCAATAAAAAAACCACTGGTATCCGAAAATACCAGTGGTCAAACCAAGCTACCAACCAAGCAATTACTTGCTCAATTCTTGGAAGATTTTGCCAGCTTTATCCAGCAAAGGCTTCGATCCGTCCTCGCCGCTACCATCCACCAACTTCCAACGAACTGTTACGGTTGCTGTGAAAGTCAATGAACCACCTGACACAGACGTTTCAGCAACAGCATCAGACAATGCGGCTGACCGCATGTAACCCATGTTGTAACCACGATTCATCTGCTCGGATACATCCAGAACCCCACCAAGTTCTACTCCCAAACCTTCCGTGTAAATACTTGCCATCGTCTTGACTCGCTTTACGGCTTCTGCACGGGCAATATCTGTCAACTCCGTCTCCTTGGAAGAGCCGAAGTTGATGGAACCCACAGAATTCGCTCCGTCTTGGACAGCAGCGTCAAGAATCTTGCCGAAATCATCCAGGTTACAAACAGTCACTTGAACCATATTGTGAACTTGATAACCATCCGGCACTTGCTTGGTACGCACACCAATTTGTTCGGTGGTTCCATGAATTACAACTTCCTTGTAAACTTGCTGCACCGAAAAGCTCACGGTCTTGATCTCACTCTTCTCGACGCCAAGATCATCCAGTGACTTGTACAGAGCAGCCATCTTGGTTGCATTGTCGGCAACGGCCTCTGCCGAAGTTTCAGCCTTTGTGACAACAGCCAAGGTGATGTAGCCGCGATCAGGCTGTGCGGTGATGCTGCCCGTCGCTGTCAGAGAAATGGTCGGGGTTCTGTCTTCGGCAAAAACGCTGCCCGTCATCAGAACCAGACCCAAAAACATTCCCAATAAGACTTTCATGCAAATTCCCTTTTTCGTTAAGGTCGAGGAGCCGGGGTGCCCGGTCCAACGATGTTTTCAACAGCTTTGATGAAGCTGTCAGACAATGTAAACACCTGCATATTCTCCGGCAGGTAGCCCTTGATATTGCTGAACGACTGACCCATCGACTCGGCAATCTGGATGCGGGCAAACAGTGCGGCTCCAGGTTCGTTGTAAGCCGCAAATTGCTGTTGCTTGACCAACGCTTCGGCTTCACCAATGGCACGAATACCAGCGGCTCGCAACTCTCCAGCTTCTTTTTCCGCCTCGGCCTCCAAGACCGTCTTTTGTTTGTTGGCTTGGGCCTTGAGGACTTCCTTCTCGTTTTCCGCTTCGGCTGCCAAGACAGCAACTTGCTTGTCTCGCTCGGCTTCCACCACTTGCTTTTCGTAGTCAGCTTGAGCTTCGGCCTTCGCCTTCTTGGCTAAAGCAAGAGCCGCCTTCTCTTCTTGCAAGGCTCGCAATTCTCTCTGCATAGCAACCTGACGACCCTTGATTTCCGCCACATATTCTGGATCGAGACGAATATGTTCAATCACAAAGCTATCCACGATGATTCCCCGGTTGCGAAGCTCGCCTTTGGGGTCCATCAAGTCCTTCTCAATATCACGTTGAAGTTCAACAAGACCTTGACCGGAGTAAGCCTGAATAGCTTCTCGCAACGTGGCGTGGTTCTTTACAATCCTGAGCAAATCAGGTCGCAAAGCACGCTCTTCAATCGCATCTGGACCGATTTCCTTGTGCAAAGAAACCACATGAGCGGGATCAACTCGCCACTGCACCTGAAGTGACAAATGCATGTCCTGGTTGTCGAACGATTGAACCAGATAGCTGTCTACGGATCGGCCAGCGACCGCCGTCGATTCATCGGATTCAGCTTTGTCGTTCATGACGAAGACCTGCATCCCGGCGTTATAGACCTGCACACTTTGCCAAGGCCACACGAAATACGTTTTTGGCAGCAATGGATCATCATGAACGCCTGACCAAAAATCTTCTTTCACACCGACTTCATATCCTTTGATACGAGTGATGTCGAATAAGGAAAACAGCAAAATGCAAACAAACAGCCCTGTTACGCCAACCACAATCAGTTTGGCTTTGATATTCTTCACTATTCGTCCCTTTCAATGAAGTCTTCTGTGTTGTCGGTATCCCCTGAGTCATCGCCGAAGCCAAGAACCAGGAGCAAGGAATAAAGGAGATAACTCCCTATTGCCAAAATCATCAAAGGTAATACTACACGGAACATTCCTGCTTTCAAGAAAACAGAAAGGAATATCAGCAATAACATACCTGCTATCGCCAATATTGTCCAGCGAACTTTGTCCGCGTTCATCACACCCCCTCTAGCAACATCCGTTATCTGTATTGCAAGCCGTCACGCCGCATTTATCAGGAGCCAAACAAGCCGTTCGCTTTTCTTCCAAAAGAAGCACCAACTCCCGTTCAGTTGCTTCTACTTTAGAAAGAGAATACAAAGAGATTGTTCCAACTCCATATTCAATTTCTACCGAGAGGCCACTCAAACCAAGAGTTTCGCCAAGCTCCAGTATTTTCAACAACTTACCAGCATGTAGGCGATGATCGAAATCATGAGCATACCACACCTGCAACGAACAGGATGTTAAACTGCGTACAACGCCTCCGCAGTCAATAAAATCTTTCTGCACTCTACCGACTTCGGTAATGTGAAAATGAGGCGGCACTAACTCGCCATTTGGCAAAGCCACACACAATTCATGATCTGGATTTGCCTCTAATACATGCTTGAGTTCTTTGATGTCCATATTTAACTCCTTTTCATTATGGAGCCGGTTAGATATTTTTCAACTCAATGATACCATGTTTGTCGCCACGCATAGAGAAAACGATCAGCTTATCGTCAGGAAATCCTGCGTCTCGAAAGAAATCGAAGGTGAGATTTTTCTGCTTGTTGACAATCCGCCCGGCATATTCCATTTCCAGACTGGTATTTTGCACCGTCAGCAGAACAGGCGTGTATTGGAAACCCGGATGCACTACTTCAAACAAACTGACGATCTTGTTATGGCTAACCACCACGCCTTTTCGCACGGCCAAATCATCATACAAAATCTTCACCACTAACTGGTAAAGAGATTCGTATTTTTCATCCACCGTGCTACCCGGTGCTGTGTCCCAATCGAAATGATACATTAACTCCCCAAACCAAGACGTTTCGCCTTAATTTCCCACTCCTGTTGCTCTCGCTTGTTGTCGCTCTCAAGTTTTTGGGGGTGCATGGAAACGGCAGGGATACCAATACTTTGACCGCGAATTGTCGCCTTCAACGCCTCGACTTCCAAACGAGTGAGTTTCAATGCCCCTCGCATCGGGTGATAGTCATCCCATGCTTCCACGCACCAGGGAACAATCGGTTTAATCATTGCCAACATGGCGTCGGCAAAAACCCGAATTTCCCATTGGGCATGACTGTCGCATCGCAACGCTAAAAAGTGGAAGAGATTATGCAGGTCAATCTTCCAATACCACTCAGTATAGAGATTGAGCGGCAAACACATCCGGGCTTGCTCGCGGGAAATACCCTGATCCAGATAATCCTTGTAAGCATCATAGGAGTTGATACACAAGCGATCCAGGTATGCCAAAAAACCCTGAGCCGTGGCAATTTCCGCTACATCGTCTCCACCCTGTTTATTGCGGGTGGATTGCTCCCGAACATTATCTTCATCGGGAAAATAGAAATCGTCCGGCAACACTGAATATCGCCCACTGACCTCGTTCACATTGGCCGTGCGGTGGCGAATCCACTGACGGGCCACAAAGATCGGCATTTTGCAGTGGAACTTGAATTCCACGCCCTCGAAAGGAGTGGTGTGAGCGTGACGCATCAAATAACGAATCAAACCACGATCTTCATTGACCGTTTTGGTTCCTTCGCCATAGGACACGCGAGCCATCTGGCAGACTGCGGAGTCGGCGGTTTTTTGATCTTCGGGTACAAGGCGAGGCATTACGTCAATGATCTTGACGAATCCCTTATTCAGACAATTGATCTGCGGAGTCGTCACATTTGTCAGAACGTCGTGCATAATTGCTATCCTTGGAGATTATCCACGCACCGATAGCCCGCAGGCGGGGCCGTGTTGCATGTAGGGGTGAGGCTTGCCCGTCAAAAAGATACGCCTCTTCCTGGGAATTATACTTGGCGGGTTTGTTGAAATCGAAGCTGTCTATGTACTTCTCAAGTTTATCTTTAGTTTCTTGAGAAACAATGTCTTCCCATCCGGGGTAATTAACGCTGGCCCATTCGGTGAATACCTCAAACCAGCGTTTTCTCTCTGTCCAATAGTTCCGGTTCATATCACCACCTTGACGGCATCAAATTTGATGCCAAACTTGGATTTCCATTATCTTATCGCTGTCGTCCACAATCAAGTTAATGGAGAAATCTCTGTGGAAATACCTACTGGCTGCCGCCTCATGCACCACATCGAACGAAACCTCTGCGTATCGTTCGCCAAGGAAGTTGTTTTCCAGGTGGGCTTGGAGTTTTCTCTGGTTGATCCTCTGAAGCCAGTAATTATTCACGGTCTGCTCCTGATATTACGTCTTGTCAATTATAGTGTCAATATCGCGTTTGTGACTTCCGTCCTTTTTTTTGCGATGACCACGACGAACAAGACCAATACCAACAGGCTGCTTGAATTGAGCAATCATATTTGTGCCCGTACCGCCGCCACCAGACATGGTGCCCATTTCTTCGATTTTAAGCCACTCTTTGAAGTTCATTTATATCATCCCCGGCATACCACCCGCTCCACCAGCTTGTGCTGCTTGGAGAGCCGGTGTCCAGCCCTTAGTTAAAAACTTGATAAGCTCCTCTCGGTTCAGATGATAACGTCGTTTGTCTGGCTGGCCGCTCTTGTCGAGTCGCATTCCTGTTCCGCTGTCAGGTCGTAAAAAACTGCGTCCCGGTTTCACCAACTCAATATCTGCCCCGTTGGGCGTCAACGTATCTTTAACGATACGCCACGTTCCATCCTTATACAGACGTTCGGAGCCGCCTGACCCCAATTGAAAATGTGCAGAAAACCAGGGATCGGCCTCTAAAGTTGATACGATGTCGGGCCATTCCATGCCCATTTCTCCTCCCAGGCCAGCTTGGAGAAAATCTCCTTTCCCTGTATCGGGAGAGCCACCCTGGGCATCGTCCATGTTCTTCGTTATGGACGGGTCCATTTCCTCAATGAAATCGCGGAAACCACACAAATTAGTTCTCATACCCTATATACCTAATAGCCAACAGTTTTCGAGGATGTCTTGTGACCACATATTCCGACTTTCGCTTACTTATGGATCAATGGGACGAATTCTGCGAAGCAGACTCCCAAATCAATAACCTTTTGGGCCAAAATCGCCTCGTTATCTTCTTCAAAAGAGGAGACGATCTGTTTGGTGCCCCGGAGGAAAGTCGTATCCTCTTCGCCAAACTGAAAAGCGAAGACGACGACATCAAACACGTCCGCGACGAAGTGCAATTCATAGCCATGAACCTGTTCAACTCCTTCGTTGAACCCAACAACGTCGTCATGGGCAGCAACGATGTTGACAAACTCAAAGTCGTTGATCGAGAAGAAGTCGTCGATGCCCTCATGAAAATGCTTAAAAAGAAAAAGAAGAAATGAGCAACTTCCCATTCCAAAAAGACGACGGCAAACGCAAGTGGATGTGCTTCGTTTGCGGCGTTCAATACGAATCTTTCACCGAATTCAAAGATCACATTATCGACAAGCATGAAGAGAGCCGCGATTACGTGATGTGCCCACTGACTCGCTGTGGTGCCCCGGTACGCGACCTGAGTATGCACTTCAAATGCAAACACCCTTCGGAGAAACCTCCCAAGGGCGTTCAGCTAAAAGCCACAGTCTGGCGAGATCGCACCAAATCCGGCAAGATGAAAAACCAAAAAGCCAAGTTCCGCCAAGGCTCCATCATTTCCGATAAGAACGGCGGCAAAGAAATGAAGTACCGATCTGGCTACGAGTGCGAAGTTTACGAATGCTTGGAAGCTCTCAATACCGTCAAACACTACGACGCAGAACCGTTCTCACTTCAATACACGTTCCAAGGCCAAGTTCAACGGTACATCCCTGACATCACTATCGAATTTACTGATGGTCATGTTGAAGTATGGGAAATCAAACCGAGTAATCAAACTCACCTTGAACGCAACCAGAAAAAGTGGGAAGCCTGCAATGAACATTGCAAGGTCCGTGGTTGGGAGTTCAAGGTGATAACCGAAAAAGGCATTCGCCTACTTCGTGAAGCTGTGGCCGAACAACGTCGTAATTACTGAAAGCGGTGCGGCTTTCCTTCCAGACGATCCCGCTCGCCAGCACTCCAACCAGCACGATATTCATTCGCCACCAACCAACTGCCGGGTGCCAACCAATTGCCGGTATAACCATCGTTATATCCTCGCATCCACGATAACGAATGCGGAACCACAGGCGGTGCCGGTTGTGGTTGCGGCTGAACTGGTGCTGGCTGCACGGGAGCCGGTTGAGCAGGCGGCTGAACAATAACAGGCTGAGGGGCACAACTTGTGCATAGCAAAGCTACTAAGCCAATCAATAGAAATCTCATGTCAGTCTCCTTTTAGGACTCTGTAACTATCAGAATCCATATGATGCGTTGAAAATTCGATGATCTCCGCATCGCCTTCATAGCCTCTCATCCGATGAACCAATCCTGGCGACACATGAAAAGCATCACCAGTATTTAGTAACCGCACGTCGGCTTTTTCTATGTCGTGATTCCAGCCATATGTAAGCTGAATTCGACCGAGACTAACAAGAAACGTCTCCTCCTTCATTTTGTGATAATGCCAGGAGCAACATTTGCCCTCGAAAAAATGCAAAATCTTGCCGCAATAAACACCGTTCCACAACCAATCTTCCCATCCCCAACCCTTGAGTACCCGCTTTACCCTCCGTTCCACCGTAGTCCCTGGCACTGGCATAATCAACTTCGTACTGTCCTCGTACCAGATACACTCAGGATCATGGCCCTGTATCTGATAAATACGAGTCGGAACGCCACAGCAAGAACAGGAGGGTTCAGTAGACATTAGCGATGCCCACCAAACGGAAACTCGTTGACATATGGAATGACAATATCATCAATTTTCTGATACAGGTCTTCCAATGAACCGTCGTTCTTGAGGAAGAAATCGTAGAACTGAAGATCGGGACATTCCGGGCACAACATGGCGTCAATTGGTCCCTCTTGCTGCGTTTTGACGCAGGCTTGGACGATAGGCAAGACTTGGGCCTCGGAAGGATTCGGGTCGTCATTCTCCCAACCTGGACGCCACAGAACGACCATCAAGCCGCCTTTGGCTTTTACCGCCTTGGCCTCATTGATATACCGCGAATCCGACAAGATCAGAGGGTGACGCTCATCCCGGAGAGCGATCTCAATCCAAATATCGTCCTGAATTTGTCGAAACCCGTCGCCAATAAACTGAAGCGATTTTCGCACATTTTTGATTTTGCCGGGCGGCGGCTCATCAACTCGCTTCCATTTTTCGATAAAGTCCATATCTACTCCGAAAGAGTCCATATAGACCTTTTTGACCGCATTTGCAAATGCCGACCGCACCCACATCGCCGGATAAAAATCCGTTTTCCGTTGAGCATTAAGCCGCTCTGCGAGATAATCGCTAAATACATCCTTGCCATTGCCCAATTGGGCTGCCACAGCTATCACCTTCATCTTATTCTCCGATATTGGAAGATAAATACTCAACTAGCGATACCAGGATTATATTCTGAAATAAAGAAATGAGGAAGACGAATGCCTAAGAAAAAGAAAATCGAAGAAATTTGCGGCAACTGCCTGCTATTCGACTGCATCCGAGATCAATGCAAAATTGCCGTATTAGTTAACGGCCAAGAGATACATATGCCTGTACAACCCAAAGACAAATGCCACTTCGATGAGCTTGGCATTAAAGTCGAGCAAGTACGCTGGTGGGTTGAGGAAGATAAACCAACGGGTAAAGGACAAGTCAAAATTGAATACCCGGACGGCTTTTTTGGAAAGGAGAAATAATGCCTTGTATTGGGCCGGTTGGTGTAGGCTGTGGCGGCGGAAGCCCTGGTGGGGATTGGTGCGGTTGCGATTGCTACTGCTGTCCGCCAGACGGATGTCATTCATATGTAGGAATATCATTCGACTGTGGCAGCCCCAATGACCCCAATGATGAAGTTCCGTTTCTCGGCGGCTGTGCCTGCTTGCCTCCTGTGTCCTCATTCATGATGCGGCCATCAACATCATTATTTGATGACGACCCAAAAGTCACAAAACCACAAAAAGAAGATGAGATTCAAGCCCTGGCTGAATGCGAAATCCCCTGTGGGGGCTATTTAGTGACATTAACAACCACTGGCTGCTGCTTTCTCGTCGATGGTCAAACAATTACACATATTGGCACAGGAACGGTAACTGCCAATGTTAGTGCAGAAGCCTGTGCCCCTACCGCCAGTGTCAACGGAGGAGGATCATCCGTTGCAGTAGGAGACTGCGAAGGCGTATCCGTCTCTTTGAGTGCCTCTGAACCCTGCTGCGATTGCTGTAATCCCGGAACCATTGTCAGCACTGGATTCCGTATGACCAGCACAAGAATGGTCATGGAAAACAACGTCCTTGTTCGGATGACCAAACAAGGAGAAACGAGCATGAAAATCAGCAAGGCCGCTTTGCTCAAGAAAATCAAAGCAAAAGCGGCCTCGCGGCTTCGTTTCAAGAAGTCAAGCTAATCCGGTGAGCTTCCAGAATGACTTCCTGCACAATGTCTTCCTTCAGGTTCAACAGCGTGCGAAGTCGAATCGGATCGTTGAAATCAGCCAACTCTTGAGCATTGGTAATGCCCGCATCATAGAGACGCTTGGCTCGCACACGTCCGATCTTTGGAATCTGACACAGGCTAATCAAGTGAGACGGCACGCCTGCAACAATCTGGTCTTCCAGGTTGCCGAAGAACTTGTCTTTGCCCCACTTCCCGGTCATGGAGTCCAGCATCTTCAAGACCTGAACCATACGCGGAAAATCAGACTGCAACCCACGACGCTGACCAGCCAACATGCTGACATTCAAACCATTCAACAGCGAGAAGTAGCAATATCCTGCCTTGGCTGAGGCTTCGGTGAAGAACTTGCCATACGCCATTCTGGCCTTGGACATATACGACTCAAATTCACCCTTCTCAGCTTTGGTCACAATGCCCCAATGATTCGAGTCGGTTCCTGCAAGAGCCATCGACAAACAGTATGGATCGTTTTCGAGGCCCTGGCTGAACACATAGTCGAAGTTCTCACGCAAGTTGGAAATATCGAACGGCGACATATAGAAGATGCTGGCAATCTTGCCAATCGAAGTCGCCTTCCACACGCCATCTTCCGTCTTGAAAATCGCCCTTGCCTTACGCAAGTCATCCAGAGTTTTGTCCACAATATAGCTGGCAAGCGATTCCGACTGCCAATATGCCAAGGATCGCTCGAACCACTTGTAAACATCCTGCTCAGTCTGAATGTTCTCCTGGTAGATTTCTGATACCAAGTGGAATGCCAGCACTTTGTACCGGCCTTTTTCTTCAGTCAACAATTGCGACTGAATCTTCTCCGGCTTGCTCAATCGTCGCTTGTGATATTCAGCATCCTTCTCATTGAGCAGGATATAAGCATCACCACACGGGTCCAATCCAACTCGACCCGACCGGCCCTGCATCTGCTGAATGTTGTACGACTCAACCAACGACAAGCCGCGATGCACGCCAAGAATAATCACTCGACGGGCGGGCATATTGAGGCCCCATGCCAAGGTCGGCGTGGCGACAATGACTCGCAAATCCCCTTCACGGAATTTACGCTCCACCTTGACGCGATCTTCCTTCTCCAGCGAACCATGATGAAATTCGCATCCAATCTGGTCTTCTTTCAAGACCTTCTTCATCAGTTCGCCGGTGCGTTTAGTGTGAGCGAATACCAGGAACTTATCATCCGGGTAATGCTGAATGATTTCCGATGCGTAAGCGACTTTCTCACGCTCCTCGTCATCGTAGGTCGTCTTGCCTTCACACCGATATTCCTCGAAATGGACGTTCAGGCGGCAAGGTCGGAAATTGGAATTGAGATAATACGTGTCCTTGTGGGTCAAGCAGTGTGAAGTCCACTCCGCAATTTCTTCCACGTTAGGCATCGTGGCAGACAACAGCACCAGACGTACATCCGGGTTGATCTCCGTGAACTTCATCAAGCCCACTTCCAGGTGGTCGCCACGATCTGGCACCGTCAGCAAGTGCGACTCATCAACGACGAGCGTGCCAACCTCTCGCAGCCAGCCGTTTTTCTCGTAGTTGAAATTACGAGAACGGTGATTCAGCATTTCCGAAGTCATGATGATAACATCAGCTTCGGATAGTTCTTTGTGCCTCTCTGGAGTAAGACGATAATCGCCCGTGCAGATGGCAATTTTCTTGCCTGCGAAGGTGCTGTCTTCAGCAGTCCAGGCGTCAATTTTCTCTTGAGCCAAGGCTCGCAGCGGAGCCAGGAACATACCCTTGCCGCCACGTTTGGCAATTTCGTGAGAAATCAACATTTCAGCGATGCAGGTTTTGCCAGCCGATGTCTTGGCGGCAATCAAACTGTTCGCGTCTTTATCGTATGTTTCAAATATCGAACTTTGGATCGGGTTGAATTCTTCAAATTTCCAACTGGCATATGGAAATTTCTTGGTCGGGACCAAATTGTGTTGGTCCTCGATCTTATTCACTTTCGGCATATCTCATCCTTTGCAGGCAAGCATTTATGGAGCGAGTCAGTTGCAAGGACAAATCCCTTGCACAAGGAATATCATGGTGAAAATACAAGTTGTTCTGACTCGCGTCAAGACAGACTGTGGCAGCGGCATTATGCTCTTGAAAGCACATAATGCCGCTTTAGATGCTCTTGAGAGCATCTGGATGCCACAATATCTATCCTCGAAAGACCCTACTTCGCGTGTCGGCGACTGCTTTCTTTTTCCACAAAAGATTGGATCATGTCGATCATGTCGTAAAGTTCGGTTGCTTCTTTAGCGGAAGCCAACCATCGGTCCATTTCGTTCGCTCGGCTAAAATACTGAAGTACCTCAGCGAGATCGCTACTGAGCCTCTGATTCAGGCGGCTGTTCACAAACTTCAAGTCCTCGTCGGACATTCTGCGAACGTACTCTCTTACCATATTCTCTGGCTTCTTCATTTGAAAGCCCTTCTATTATGAGAAAAGAAAACGCACTTAAAGCCGATAAATTGGAAGAATTGCTGCTGGCGTCTTGGACGCAGTTTCTCGATTCATCCAAAATCCTCGCCTTCGTCAACGAATGCGTCCTTACTGCGGAAAATACACTGACCGTGGTTGATGATATGCGTGTTCCCCGTAAGGGGAAACAGATAACCTTGTCCCGGTTTCAAATTGTACCCCAGGGATTTATTTTGTGGGCGGAATTTTCCGTGCCCATGCATGAAAAAATGGCTATGGGCACGGTTGAATTCCTGCTCGACAACCGTGGATACATATCACATATCCAAACGCTCGGTAGCCTGTACCGGATCGCTTAAACCACATCAAGCCGTTGGACCGATTCTCCCTTCTGGTCGATAAAGCAATCCTCGAAGATTATTTTAGAGTTATCGTTATTGAACCTCAAGCCCATATTGTAGGAATCAATGGAAACCGATGAATTATCCTCGCGGGTCGCAATAACCCAAGAATAATTATCCTGCTGTACAAGATCACCGAAGTCGTTTTCCTGAATCGTGCCGATTTCCAGCGTGATACCATCCGGCAACAACAATTCGATGTAGCCGTGCTGAAGCAGGTGGTCGATAAGCATTGTCTGAATTTTCTTGCTCATTTTTGACTCCTCAATATTACGTGAATTCGGGCGGAATCGCCCTGACAACGTATATAGATGAGAGCAACACAGGAATATCCAGGAAGCGATTTGCTTTAGTTTACAATCGCAAAAATTCGGAGTAGCATGATTTACAAAACAGTCCCCACCTTGGAGTTCCGCATGTTCCTGGAACAAGAGGAAGAAAAATACGACAGCATCCGGGCGAATATTCCGCTCTCGGAGCCGGTCCATAAACTCAGCGAGCTATTTTCGCAGTTTGGCGAAAAACTGTTCGTGGTGGGCGGGGCTGTACGTGACTACCTGTATCACCAATATCACAACCCTAACGGGAAATACGCACCCAAGGACTTCGACGTTGCCACGGAAGCACAACCCCAACGGGTGATGGAACTTCTGTCAACTCCGCAGGCTCGACGCCTGGGCATCAGACCGCTCCCCAAGGGCGAGTCTTTCGGCGTTATTTCCGCCATCCTGGACGGGGAAGAAATCGAAATCGCCACCTTCCGAGAGGAATGGTACGACCCCGATGCGGGTGACGGTCGCCGACCGGACGAGGTATCTTTCTCGACCCCGGCCAAAGACGCCCAACGGCGAGACTTGACCATCAACGCTCTCTTCTACGACATTGAGTCGAAGGAAATCCGCGACTACAACGTGGACGAGAACGGGCACGGTCACGGTTTTGACGACATCAGGAACAACCGTGTAAACCCCGTAGGAGACGCCAGATCGCGTTTCCGCGAGGATAAGCTCCGTGTTGCCAGACTGGTCCGGTTCTTCTCCAGATTCAATCCTGGAGAGATCAGGAGCCATCTGACCCCGGAAGTGCTTTCGGCCATCGAAGAGTTCAAGGATATGCAAGGCGTATCCGGCGAACGTATCGCTGCCGAGTTCATGTCCGGGTTGTCAAAGGCCAAGAGTCCTAGCAACTACCTGAAGAATTGGGATTCACTCAATTTGATGCCCACCCTGTTCCCCGGTATCCGGGTCAACATGGCTGGCGTCGAGCGAGTCGATAATCGGAACCTCAAGGCTGTCATGGCTTGGATTTTCCGAGACAACGATCCCAAGGACGTTCGGAACAAGCTGAATCGACTGAAGTACCCCAACAACGTCTCAGACGGTGTTGCCTACTTGATGAGTCTCATTCAACGAGGAGAAAACGGACACGCCTTCCAAGACGAACGTGTGGCCCAACTCCTACGAAAAAGAGACACCTACAAGCAGCTTCAGAGCGACGAAGAGCGTGAACGAGTTGGACAGGAAATGCACCAAGACATTCGAGACTTCGGTCGCCTCAGCGGCACCGGAGAAGATATGGAGCATTTCCTGAGATACGAGCCAAGCGTTCAATCTCAGGACTTCATGCACCTGCCGCCAAACCAACGTGGCACTGCAATGGCCGATGCCGAACGTGAGCGATACCGTCGTTCCCGACAAGGCCACTAAACCACCGCAGAACCCTATTCGTTCAATTCGACGCCGGGGTTCTGCGGTTTTCTTTTGGGCTTCTCCTTCTTGCGACCGTCAAGGCCAGCAGCCTTGATCGCAGCCTTCACCGCTCGCACCGATTTGCGAGCAATCTGCAACGTCTCTGCCGGACCTCCCACCAACTCTTCCGGCGTGTGCAGATGCTTATGGGAGAAGGGATAGTCGATCACTTCTTTGATCGTTCCATCCTTGTAGTAAATCTGCTCTTCCAACTTGGGAACGTAGTAGCAGACAAAACACATTTTGGGATAGCACTGATCGTCTACGAAGGGTGTATTGCGATGACCTGTGCAGTACAGGTCCATGTACTCGCCACAGAGCGGGCAAAGATCAGCCTTTGAGTGCTGCTGCTTCTTCGGCATGATATTGTTCAACCATTTTCGCGGCTTCTGCAAGCTGCAACTTTGCTTCCCTTAGCACAGCAGCCTTGGCGTCTTCCAACGTGCGGAAATATCCTGGACACCCACCGATATGCCCGCCCCGAACTGCACGGTCAGCGAAAGTAGATTTCCAAATCGTCCCGCCCCAAGACGCCTTTACCTCTTTTACAATACCATACCAACGTCCGATCTTCAACCGGAAGAGATTTGGCTTCGGATATTCTTCCCACATCAGTAAAAATCCACTTGGTCCGGGGTCATGTAAGCATAGTTGAAACCCTCGAAGACGCACATTTGCGTCTTGATCTCATAAGGGCTTGGAATCGGTCTGCCGCGATCATCCAGCGATACGCTCCAGCAGTATATTTTACGGTTGTCCTTGAACAACTCAACGAGGTTGAGTTCGTGTCCGCCCAGGAACTTCCTGCCCAATTTGCAGATCAAAGAAAATGGGAGGAAAGGCATATTCTCGCCGTAAATCTGAAGCGTCTCTTGATAGTGCGTGTCCATTTCCGACTTGGAGTAATGCAACACGACTTCATATCCATCCACCGTGCAACTGCGTTGCTTCAGGACGGAGAGGTCTTCATGATATGATGGCGGCGTTTTGGGGAAGTTATATGGAACCAAATGCTCTCCCAAAGCTCGCATTTCTTCAACGATTTGGTCCAATGGTTTTTCTCGATATAGCATAGTCACCCTTTATACCTTACTGAGAGTATATACGCTCGCAGCAGGCACTTCGCGGCCAAACTCTTTCGCCAAAGCAAGAGTTTGAGAATATGCAAATTTTCTCACTTCCTTACCCATGATGTTGTGGGCGTCGATACTCATCGTATTTTCCAGCAGCCGGTCAATAAACCAGTCTCGCACGTCCTGCATCACGGTTGACAAATTATCCTCACGGAAGCCAAGAAAATCAAATACATCAATCGGATCGAGCCAAAGAAGTCCTGACCACACGTTGCCCCTTTTATACTTGTTGGGCATCCCGCGACGAACAGCACAATCCACAAAATGCAGCACTAATCTGATCCAATTGCTGGTCATTTCCGCATCCCAACAGCCTTTTTCTTCCAGGATACGAAACTCGATAGTGCAACGCTTTCCCTCGATCATGTGGAAGGTATTGAGCGTGTAGTATTTGCAATTTCCGATCTTGCGGACGAGCGTCGTGGAAGAGTAATCCACATCATGCTCGAATAAATTGCTGATACCGATGAATTGGCAGAAACGGTTCTTTTTTCGCCAGGGCGGGACCGAATCGAGGAATACAGCTTCGCATTTTATCCACCACGCCACAACAGATGCTATCTGATCCATATCCAGATCAGATAGCTCTACATGCACATGGACCGAACAACGCTGGTCCATTTGGGCTGGACTATCGAGGATCGCATCTATCACTTCTGTCAATCGACGGATGCCGTGTTCGCCTTTGCTGACAGGCGTACAAACCTCGAAACCACAAGAGCCGTCTGGCTTTACGACCCAGGCTTGGTTATGATGATCGTGGCCCCAGGTGTGAACTAATACCTGTTCGTCCGTAATTTTTCTCACCAAATTGGCTATATAGTAAGTGCCTTCGGGCAGCTTACCATTTGGGAATCCTCCCACATCATTTAATTCGAGTTCCACTCCCCATCGACGGGTGCAGTCAAAGGACAAATTGCTCATGCCCTATATGAGTGATTCTGCGTTTTTTGTGGAGCATTTGTGAATATAATGAGTCAACCAGCATATTCTGTGAAAGAGACAGCCATGACGCAATGCTTGATGATTAAGACCCAGGACCGCCGCGAGTTCTTTACGCACGAAAAGAACCTGATTCAGCTAGTTGAGTTCTCCAAGACCTTTGGAGCAGAAATATCGGTCGTCAAGGTAGACGACTCAGCCGCATCTATCCTTGACCTCCGCGATCTGGTCCCGCAGTTCTGCGATCAGACGTGCAAGCCGGAGAAGACGGCTTACGAGGTTCTGGAGATCAAGCTGCAAGGCGTGAAGTGCAAACGCCAGCAAATGCTGAAGACGGCGAACCGCATCAAGAACCACATCACCGACGAGTTCCTCAGTGGCAACATCGTCTCTCTACGCGGGCTGAAAAGAAAATTCGCCCGTCACAAGCTGACTGACGCATGTCTGTGTCAGCACCTTGCACGGGCGAGAGAAGAACTGGTTGAGCAGGGCCACGCTATTGAGAAAGTCGGTGGCGGGAAGTATCAGCTTCGGTGATTTGCTTTTCTACGAGTCACATGAGCCTTGATTGCGGCTCTAGTTCCCTGTTCAGAAAACCCCTTCTTCACCTGCTGCTCCACGTAAGCATTCAATTTACGTGTAGCGTGGGCCTTATAGGCCGGGTTAGATGCGTTCAGGATGGCGGTAATTACGTCACTGGCTTTCAAACTGGACATGACAATTTCTCCAACTGAGGAAAGGTAGGGTAAGACGTTTTAGTTCCTACCACAAAACGAAACAACACCATATCAATCGTGTCAGCATACCGAAACGGCTCTGCCACGAACACATTGCGATCTCTCAGTAAAGAACAAATCAAAAAGGGGACAAAGGACAAATACTTGTCCCCCAAAATTGTTTTTTCAAAACGAAACCGAGTATACTCTGAATCGAATTTTGAATAAACATATCGGTGTAGACTTTTCAACCAAGAGTTGTTTCTCCAACAATACTCTTGAGTGACACAAAAAGCTGCACCCATCTTGAGCTTGGGTGACAAGACGTTTCCTATCCACCACCCCAAGTTTCTCCCAATCGTGCCATTCAAATCAATCCAGGCATAATCCAAGTTGAATGGAATGACAGAACCTTCAAGCGAACCACAATGGACAAGGCTTCGATTGTTCCAATGTGTTTGCCGTAATTTAGACTTCAACCTGCTGCACACCGCTTTGTCTCGTTCAACAAGAAATAAACGGGTATCCTGTGGCGAGATCATCCCTGTATCCTCGGCAGTCAATACACACCGCAACGAATCTGCGGGCATATACAAAGCAGAAGTACGTGGTGAGAATTCTGCCGCCAACACCCTCGATTGTTGCTTTCCCAATCGAGGGGCGTCCCAAATGTTACTCATAATCGGCATCCTGGAGATAATCCGATGCAATGGACTTGTTGTTAGGCAGAACTTTAACCCTGCCAAGAGGTCGATTCTTAATCACACACAACTTCAACATCACGAAATCCCAACGAACTACCTCTCCTTTGCGGACGGCTGGACTGACATGAAGCTGTGCCATGATGTTACGATTGGTAGTACGGGTTCCGCTTCTCAAGCGGTCGCTTGGAGTAGAGCGAGTAACACCATCAGTGTGATCCTTGGCATTACGAAATCCTAAAACGTCTGCATACATTTCGTCATTGGCAGTCACATATGGTGGCACCACTTGCGTATCATCGGATGTGAAACGGAGGAAGCTCCCCGGTTGATACCCCAATTTTTCCTCCAAGCGAGACATGAGTTCATCATTGAAAAAATCCCAAAAATGTTTGCAGTTCTTCTTGCGACGACTTTTCAATGATTGGTCATTAGCAAGAACACTCTTGGCAAACCCCTTCAGAAATTTGGATACATCATGCTCGCCGATCCCATCCAACAAATCAGTCGTCAGTTCAACAGATGAAAGCTGCTTAGAGTGGCCATCAGGAAAATGTTTCATTACACCTGGATGGATTTGACCTTTCCAAGTGTGAAACTTGCCTAAACTAGCAACGAAATCGGTAAGGTCGCTCGCCATCTTTGATGACATGAATACCATAGAAACATCCTTGTCTCCACAGCTACGGCCCACAAGACCTTGTAACAAGGCTACCAGTGTACTCTCCGCTGAGAATTCGGCAAAATATCCGAAATAATTACCGAAACGATTTCCCATTCGTCCTGATCCACTGACCAAAATCAAAACCTTTTGCCCGTCAGAAATCCCCCCATTTTCTTGAATAAAACTATCCACCGATTGGCTAACGGCATCCCCTTGCCACGCCAGAGCTTTGATAGACGGATGAAGCCTATCCTGAATTTTTTGGATGAAGTTGGTCACATCCTGCTTTGCCCTGAACAAACGAACGGCCATTCCAGGCTTTCCCACCGGGTTATGAACCACCAAGCAAGCGTTGATGAACTCTGCCAACTTATCCTCGAAAAACAACTTGTATTGATCGTGAGGAACGCCGTCCCAGGTTTTGGAAAATTCCACGTCATCCCGATTCGGATTTTTCTTCTTGCCGTTTTTGATTCTCTTCATATATTTATCTTCTGCGAGGTAGCAGTTCCTACACACAAGTCCAAAATCAGCAACTCCAAGTTCAAGGAAAATTCGATCCGAATCAAACCCGATATGGTCGGGCACCCTGAGATCATATCGTGGGTCCAGTAATTCCCCATTGTAAAATGCATACCCCACATACCCCTGGTATGTCCTTGAGAACACCTTCCAGTACGCTTCCAAATCACCAACCTGATACGGCGTAGCCGAAACAGCAATCACAAAATCGCCATGATTGTCTGCCTGCAAATCATTGGCGAATTTAAGGATTTTATCCATAAGTCCATTTTTGTTTTCACCCCAATGATATTCATCAATGAGATAGATGGTGGTGATGCCTTCTTGGCGATACAACTCCGCTTCTTTATCCGCTCTAATGACACCGTTTTTTCCAAGTTTTCTAGCAACAATAGGAATGTCATGTGTCTCAATTTGGAGGCTTGCCGGGCGAAGTCGGCAGTTGTAATCAGTCAATGAAATTCCATTGACTGAGAGGTCATACAGACTGAGGAAATTCTGATAGTCCTCAATCGTTTGCCGCTCCAAAGAGTTGTTGGCAGGCACCAAAATGACAAACCGATAAAGTTTGCCATGCACAACAAATAAAACCAATGCAACCAATTGGCAGAGAATTGCGGTCATCGTTTTGCCAAGTTGGCACGAACCAATAATGACTCCAGATTTACCAGGATTGGCAATGCACTCCTTGATTACCTGGATCACTGTTTCAATTTGATTCGCCCAAATTCTACTTTTGAAATTCTTTGGACCAACCTGCTCGAACCGCCAAATGGTCGGATTATTCGTCTTGCCATCCAAACGGATCGAAATTGGTCGCTTTCCTTTCTGCAAGTGCTTCTTACACTCACGCTGAAACACTCGATTCAGTTCTTTGACGTGTTCACGAAAAGCCTTTTTATCTGAACACCTTTCGAGTTGATCCAAAATCAACGCTGCGTTGGTAGCGTTGGATGTCTTGGCGGTCTTGGCGGTCTTGGCGGTCTTGGTTTTGCCGGTAGCAGATTTAACAACCAATGGCAGCAACATGCAATGCACTCCGTAGCAAGGTGAACTCAAGTCGGCTCAGACGGCCAACATTGCCTGAATGCTACTACGAAAATCTTGGTTGTAAAGTCAACGCCGCTGACAATCAGTACACCGGACACAAATTGGACACAAATTGGACACAAGTCATTCAGGCGAAGCAATCTGTAAGTTGTTGAAGCATAAAGGCTTGCATCAACACAATTCTCGTCGTGTACAGCTACGAACGAAAAAATTTGCGTCATTGCACTCCTATAAACGCATGAACGCACTGCACTTAGGCGATTGTTTGGACGTGATGCCGCAAATTGCCGACAAATCAGTTGACGCTGTTATCGCCGACCTGCCCTATGGGATCACCAAGGCCAAATGGGACTGCGAAATCCCGCTGGACTGCTTGTGGAGAGAATATAAAAGAATAGCGAAACCAGATGCACCATTTGTGTTATTTGGCTCTCAACCGTTTACCAGCAAGTTAATTTGCAGCAACCTGCCGTGGTTCAGATATTGCTGGTATTGGGAAAAGGAAAAGGGAACCGGATTTCTAAACGCAAAAAAACAACCATTGCGTTGCATCGAAGACATATGCGTCTTTTACAAAAACTCTGGAAAGTACACTCCACAAATGGTTCCCTTGGAAACCCCCTATCGGCATAAATTACCAACTATTGCCACTGAGCTAACAAATTCTGTTGCTTCTTTTGAAGAAGAAATTCAATACAAAGAATACACTCATGCTTATCCAAAAAACCTTCTAAAGTACCCGCGAGACAACAGCAACAAAGGTCGCCATAGCACGCAAAAACCACTCAAGCTGATGGAGTATCTGATAAAAACCTACACAGAAGAAGGAGATACCATTTTAGACAACGTGATGGGATCAGGCACCACCGGAATAGCCGCAAAAAAACTGAACAGACAATTCATCGGAATAGAGATAGAAGAAAAATGCTATGAAATGGCTGTCAAAGCAATTGAAAATACAAAATCCCGATTAGGGGAACACCCCTAATCGGGATTTTCAGGATTAACTGAACTTACTGTCCTTCAATCTTAGTCCAAGGATAAGGCCAATCATTCGCCTTCGTATGTGACTTCCTGGCTCGTTGCATGAGAGCATAATCTTCCCATCCAATAGCCGCACCGAAATCATATTTCTCCTTACAGTTCATATCCGTTGGATTTTTGATCTTAGGATACTTGGCAAACCACTGGCGATACAATTCGCGTGCCGCATTCGCTTCTGTTGTCGTAAGCATCATTCAGCCTCGTAAAGCTCTTCGTCGATCTGCTCGTCGGTCATCCAGTCGTCTTCACTGACATCATTGATAACCGCATTCTCAGGCGGCGTGTAGCTCAACGAAGCCTCAAACGGAGCCAAGTACGTCTTGACCTCATCAGCCGACTTCGCGTCGATCAACGCAGGCACATCGTACAAGACCTCTGGAGCAATATCATTGCGTTCCTGGCTGGCCTTGAACTTGTACTCCTCGCCGTTTGGCACGTAGATCGGATCGACCACATAACTGCCCGCACCAGACGGCGTAATACGGCCTGAATCCAGCAACGCACCGAGCAAGCCAGAAGTAGGACTCATGCCCTGCTCAAACAGCAATTGAATGCCGTAAGTTTCAACGAAAGGCCGGTGAGTCTTGTTCTTCATGTTCTTGATCTTGACGTTCACACCCAAAGTCTTCTTCATCTTCGATGTGATTGTCTGCTCGATCTTCTGCTGCGTCTGAGTACGCAACCGACATGAAGCGTAGAACTCCAACGCATTGCCGCCGCCACCCGTAGTTTCCGGGTTTCCGAACATGACGCCGATCTTGCTTCGGGTCTGGTTGAGGATAACGACCGTCGCGTTGGAATTTTCCATCACGGTGTTGAGCTTACGAAGCTCGCGGGAACATACTTTGGCTCGTTCGCCGGGTTGTTCCTTGGCTTTCACAATCGCCTTGTATTGGGCGTCTGTGTAATTGTCGGGGAGTTTGACTTCCCGCAACTCGCGTTCGCACGGGCTAACGGTGATGGAGTCGTAGACGATCACAATTGGAACGTCTTTGCCCTTCTTCTTCTGAATCTCCTCGATAGCGAGGTACATTTTGTGGAAAACTTTTTCCAGCGATTCAGGAGTGTAGCGAACGATTCGCTTGAGATTACAGTGGGATGCTCGCTTGATGAACTCTTTGTTAGCAGAGTTCTCGCAATCCACCAGGATGGGAATGCCGCCCATCTTTTGGCAACCATAGAGAATATTGGTGCCAACCAGCGACTTCGAGGATGAGGACGGTCCATAAATTTCGGTCAGCTTGCCACCGGGCACGCCGCCAGTAATGAACTCGCCGCTGCAAATATAGTTGAGAGCGAGATTGCCGGTATCAACGAAATAGCTCACGCTGTCAATATCGTCCAATACGTCACCGCCAGTCGCTTCTGCAAGTTCCGCGAAGAAATCATCTTCGTCGGGCGAGACAATACCAGTCTCGTCTAGGGTGTGAGCGTTCGACACCTTTTTGGTGGTCGCACGCTTGGTGCCTTTCTTCGCCATAGTCAATACGCCTCATGATCCGAGTCCTTGTATTTGTGCCGTGGGAGCGTACCCCACGAAAAAGGGCCGTTGACCATACAAGCCAACGGCCCAAACGCTGTCACAGATTACTCTGCGACCCCCTTACTTCAACGGAAGAACGAAGGGACTTACATCCCTGCCAATTCTTCCATGAAATCTTCGTCTGCGAGGACTTCTTCCTCTTCGGCCTTGGCTTCCGTAACCTGTTCCTCGGTGACTGAATTGGTCAGTTCATCGCGGACGGTTTCTTCAGCCGCAGTCGATGCGGAAGTCTTGGTCTTCGGCACCTGGAACTCCGAAGGATCGTAGTCGTCGGCACCAGCACCAGGATGCTCGTCTTTGACGAGTCCAAGGTGGACCTTGAGGGCGTGCTTGAGTTCTTCGTCGGTCTTGACTACTCGAAGAGCTTCCAGATCGTGGAGGTTATCCATCCACTGTTCCATTTCTTCGGGCGTGCCAAGCGGAGACGGGTCTTCAAACTGCGACAGGTCATAGTTGGGGTAATCCCCGTCGCTGCCCTTGGTGATCTTCTTGACAAGACGGAAGTCACGGCCATTCGTGGGGTGAGTAATGTCGCCAAGAGGCTTCAGACCAGCCGACTTATCGCCGGAAATGGCCCGCATAATCATGGCGTGAACCGTCTTGCCACAAGAGTAAATCTTCGGACCAGCGTTCTTGACGATGTTGCCGTCCTTGTCTTTCTCTTGTCGGACGATGACATTGTAGTAATACCTGTCAAAGCCCTTAATCTGCCGGTATTGATTTTGCAGATTCTTCTTTTCCTCACCTGTGGCTTGCTCAGAACGCTGCCACACGTCTCTCAGATACTTATCAATGATGGACTGGCCTTCCCATCGGGGACCACGCTCCGTCATCACAAGCTCTTTGGGACTGTGGTAGCTACGAGACTTGCCATCCGAGCCTTTGAGGCGGTGAGTCTTCGTTGCACAATAGAGCTTCTTACCCTTCTTGCGGGGCAAGAATCGCATCACCACATAGCCTTCGCCTTCGGGGATGCGGACAAACTTCTCCAAGAAGTCGTCATTCGACTGCTGAGTCGGATCAGAGTTGACACGCTCGGATTCGGTCTGAATCTCGGCCATGTCCAGGGGTTCATAGTCGATAGCCATCGCTTTCGTTCTCCATATTGGTTAGTGAAAAAACGTCGTGAAAATTGTCGTTCGTTTAACGTCGTCTAGTTATAGAGAATATCGGCAGATGGAGCAATAGATTTTAGTCCTGTTCCAGAATATTTTCAGAAATATGCTGCTCGGCTTTTTCGACCACAGATAAATCTGTTGCACAACCAAGATTGGTAACGCCTCCGGTCAATTGTTTTACGGTATCAGCACTATGGCCCTGATGCTCCAACGCCTTTTTGTGCAAGGCGTCCATTTTGTCTTTGACCGTGGAATATCCTTCGGCATCAAGCTCCTCATTCAACTTCTTGCGGGCCGCTTGTTCCTTTTCGTATTCCTCTTCCAGAGCCTTCAATATCTCGATATTAGCCTGGAGCTTCGCCATGATGTCCTTATCCTGATGCACTCGTTCGATCAGTTCCTCTTCGGACTTCGGCTTGCGATACGGCTTGGACTTACCCACGGATTCTGCATATTCTGCATCCCATTTATCTTCCTGGGCTTTTTTCTCCTTGGCTTCCTGGCGAGCTTGTTCCCGTCGCTTGAGAACTCTGGCCTTTGCCTTACGCTCCCGCTCTTTCTTCTTCTTTTCTTTTTGCTTCTGATTAGCCATTTTTCCTCGCTACTTCTCCATACGCTTTGGCGGGGCTGCCAATGTATCGCGTATAGGGCTTTGTGTTTTTGGTTATCATGGATGACATGGCGATAAATGTGCCTTCGGCAATCGTCAACCCGTCACGGATAGCAGAGTTAACCCCGAACCAACAATACGGCTCGACCACACAATTTCCTGACAAAACCACATGGGATGCAAAAAATACGTTGCTGGCAATTTTGCTGTGATGCCCAATATGGTTTCCGCTCCACAGAATTACGTTATCTCCGATCTCCACAAAGGGTTGGATCGTATTTTCTTCCATGATGAAACAATTTTCACCTACCGGGGACCAGACGGTCGCCTTGCTGCTAACATAGCTGGTTAGGGAATATCCCATCGCTTTAACTTCTGCGGACTTTTTCTCTCGCAGATAGTTGTCATACAACGGAACAAAGAAATCGACTGTCCCTGGCGGGTACGCATTCAGAATTTGTGCAGGCGTCAGCACAGGGACGCCTAACACTTCGTCTCGCTTGATGTATTCGGCGTCTTCGCAAAATGCTGCAACAGTAATTTTTCGATCAGTCTCGAAATAAAACTTTGCCAATTGGGAAACGTCGTTGGTGCCGTAAATGACGATCATAATATGGAATTCTATCAACGCAACTGCGGCATATCAACTTCAGCAGCGGCACCACCCCAATACAACTGACCACCGTCGCGTTGTTCGGGTGTTTCCGAAAACCGAAGCTCCTTATCACCAAACAAATTGACATCGGCGGGCACGAAATACTTATCAGAGATAAGTTGTTCTCGCCCGACATCATCCACCATTTTGTATACCTCGCCTACGCCTGTGGGGTGCGGCTGCACTTGATACACAGGATATTTGCGATCCTCGGTGAATTTCATGCCCTTCTGCTTAATTTCGGAAAGCATGTGCAATTCTGGAGCGAACTTCATGAACTTAACCGGACGCCGCCCTTGCAGACCATTGTTGTGTGGTTGATCGCCATTTCCATTGGCTGAATAGCTTTCGGGGCGATGCTGAACCATTTGCTGATGCGGCTGTAAACCAGGGGCAGGTTGGTCCATATCAACTTCACGGGGTTCCAAATTTGCAGAATCCAGAAGATATTTTTTGTTCTTCAATATGATACCGCCTTTGGTTTCCCGGAAATTGACAGACTTCTTGGCGAACTCGAATACCTCGACATCAGTAACCCAAATATCACGTCGGGCCATTTGAGCCATAATGGCAGTAGCGAGCTTGCTCAAGGGAATATCCTCGTAAGCCTCGCCGATAGTTCGTCTCAACTCCTTCTGCTCCTCTCGGTTGTAATCTCCATCGTCATCCCGTTCGTAGTATAAATACCGAACTTCAAACCCCATTATTCCTCCTCGGACTGTTTTGTTTGTTCGACTGGAATATCCTCTGAAACGGATTCCTCCTCTTCCACAGGAATATTGGCTACTTCCAGCAAGGCATAATAGTTGGCACCATCACGCATCATCTTCTTGCCATAACGGACAAAAGTACAACCATGTCCGTGTGCCCCATTTTCTTGTCCCCACCACGGTCTACAAGCTAAAGGAGCGTAAGGAGCGTAGAAATATCCCGATGCGTAGTGATTCCCTTCATTCTTATGCCCAATCAAAATCTGCGAGGGCGGCAAACTCATTTCAAACAAATCCCAATATGAGTTGTTGGGTTTAGCGAGCTTGCCAATTCGACGAATATCGTTGTCTGCTCTATCGTTAATCTCCATCTGATCCAGTTCGCTCAAGGCGTCCACCACTTGGCTACCCATGACAATCCAAGTTCCTTCGCGTCCGCCTGTCTTGGTGGCAATATACGAACTCAGAGCGTCAATCCACTTCAATGTCTCTTCTGGACCCTGCCACTCTTCTTTGAGCCGCTTACCCGCGTTGTTCCGCAAATCCAGAACGATCTCTTTGTTGATTTCATCCTGGATCGCTTTGGCAAAATCAGCTACGGCCTGAACTTCATCGTCCAACGAGTGAGTTTCTTCGTATGGTCTGATTTGGGCGGCAAACTGATCCCAGGTGGCCCGCATTTTTCGGGTCTTGGCAACTACCGACTCGGCAATTTGCCGGTCGTAAGAGTTGGTGAAATATATCTCATCGGTAGGACCATTCATAACCTGAACCGATACGAGATCATATCCTAGAAACGTATTCGGATTGAAAATCCGACGTACTGCCGGAATCGACGCCCGCTTCACTTGACCGAGCCATTGATCCATATTGGGCGTTTGGGCATCGGCGGGAATTCCCACCATCGCTGCATTCATATCGAAGCTCTCGTTGAAGAGACGCTGATTTTCCAGCAATGCCGCCAATTGTCGGGCGATATACGGCTTCTCTACGCCTGCCAGCAGGCCCGTATTCAGCCATCGACTTGTATTTTCTGTCACGCCTTTGATGTAAGTTTCGCTAAAACTATGCGATCTCATCGACTCTGCGTCTCTACGCAGAATCTCCTCGATTATTACCTTATCCATATTTACCTTTCTATTTTGACACCATTCCAGTGCCATAGCGAGTTTCAAAAATCACCGATTCACGATTGATGCTCGACGCAAAATCGTCCCAGGCCCTTTTCGCTCCGTCGTGACTTTTGACGTAATCCATTACCAAGTAGCCGTCACTGCTCACATGAGGCCACACAAAGTCCAGGACTGCCCGGTGCTTGTCGTAATCAGTTTCTTCATTAAGTATGATTAAATCCCACTTATTTGGTGAGATTTTTTGCGAAAAAGCCTCGTCAAGCAAATCTCCCACGTATATATCAAGTTTCCCTTTATACACATCGAGAACATTTGCCCGACCCAACCGGGGCGAATAGTAGGTTTCCTCGTCATGGGTTTGGAAGGCGAGGAAGTTTTCCACGGTTTTGCAGCTTTTGAGAAAGCAGCCGCTCAACATACCGAGGTTGAAGCCAATTTCGACCATTGACTTGGGCTGGAGCTTGGTGCCCAGGTGGTAATAGAAAGGTGCATATCTGGCATCCAAATACGCAGAAGTTTTCCGAGATTGCTCCGTGATTACTCTCATACGGTCGAGTAGGGTTTTGCCGGAGACAAAGCCACGCCGCATTTTCTTATCTATGTGATCTTTGAGGTTTGAAAGGTCCATGCGTTAAAGGAGTTACTATGAAGTACGATTACTTGGTGGTCGGATCGGGATTTTTCGGAGCAACTTTTGCACGTAAGGCTGCGGACGCGGGCAAAACCTGTTTAGTCATCGACAAAAACAGTCATTTGGCAGGTGCCGCCTATGACAAACCCGTCTTGGGTATCCCTGTTTGCCAATACGGGGCACATATTTTCCACACGCACAGCCAGGAAATATGGAACTTCATCCGGGAGTTCAGCGAGTTCAACAATTACATCAACAAGCCGAAAGCTGACACCGGAGACAAAATATATTCTTTTCCCTTCAACATGATGACTTTTCATCAGCTTTGGGGAGTCCGCACGCCCAGGGAAGCCGAAACCAAACTCAAAGAGGTCCGTATTCCCTGTGAGCATCCCAAAAACGCTGAGGAATGGATTCTCTCACAAGTTGGCGAAGAGATTTACCGGAAGTACATTTACGGATACACAAAAAAGCAATGGCGGCGTGATCCACGCTATCTGCCCGTATCCATCATGAAGCGACTTCCGATTCGACTGACTTGGGAGGAGAACTACTTCAGCACCAACTTCCAGGGGATGCCCGTAGACGGCTTCACCAAGATTGTCGAGCGACTACTTGATGACAACAACATCACGGTCGAACTCAACACCGACTACTTCAGCCGAGACTGGACAAAGGTCTGCAAGCACATCGTCTACACGGGACAGGTAGATCGTTTCTTCGATTACGAGTATGGCGAACTGGAATACAACTCAATGCGATTTGAGCATGTCCAAGTGGAAGGCGATTACCAAGGAACGGCTGTCATGAATCACACTAGCGAATACGTGCCCTACTTGAGAAGCGTCGAACACAAATACTTCTACCAGTTAAGCCATTTGGAAAAGCATTACAAGCCGTCCATTGAACGCTGGAAGACACCCTCGATTGTTACCTTTGATTATCCTGTTGCTTTCCATGAACACCCGGAGCCGTATTATCCTATCCGTGATGAAGTAAACACACAGCTTTACGATAAATACATGAAGCTGAAGAAGGGCTTGCCGCATGTGACCTTCGGCGGTCGAGTAGGCGAGTACAAATACATGGACATTGACCAGACGATGGCGTCCGCTATTCAGAAATTCAAGAGCTTGTCAGGAGAAAAATGAAAATATCCAAAGACGACTTCCCCGAAGAAACCAAACCGCTAATCGAGCTATTACTTGGTGAAGAATGGCCTCCGGCAACCCATGAAGACCTGATCTGCTCCTCGGAGGAAGACAAAGAAGAACGTGCGGAGGGTGTTGCAGAATGGCTTCAGCAATGGGTGCCAATTGACAACAAAAAGGTTTTGGATTTCGGTTGTGGAGAGGGTCATCTGGCTCGCTATCTCAAAGCCACAGGATATGACGTTACTCAATCAGGCAGCCTTGAATGGGATAAAGAAGGCGATTACTTTTTGACGACCGACTTTTCCAAACTTCAAGGTCCATATGATGTGATCCTGCTGTATGACGTGTTAGATCATGTCGAAAACCCCACAGAAACACTCAAGTCCATTAAATCCTTGATGGACAAGGACTCCAAAATAGTCATTCGCTTCCACAGTTGGATGAGTCGGCATGGGGCACATTTGTATTATCAGTTGAACAAAGGCTGGATTCAGGTGGTATTCACCGATGAGGAACTGAAAAAGATGGGAATTACGACATCCTTTCAGCAAAAGTACGACATGCCGGTCAACCGTCAAAAGAAATGGATCAATGAGTCCGGGCTGAAAGTCAATCAAGAAAAGGTAATCACCAGTAGCGTGCCGGTGGCGTTCTTCAAGCGTCCAGAATTTGCAAGTCGCATTCCAAAGGTTGGCGGGCAGTTCCCCTCATGGCAGTTGTCGCAAGATTTCAATGACTACGTGGTAAAACTCTAATGCTCAAACAGGTTCGTTGTGTCAAAAAGCTGAAGGACTTTCGACCTCTAGTAGAAGCAATCTTTGAGCCATACGTTGGCAAGAAGTGTTTGCACTTTGAGTCGTATGGCAATATCGGCGACAAGATGATCTTCGAGACAACGTATCAAATTTTCAACCGTCTGAACATATCCTATACCGCTCGTTTTGTTGGCGACAACAACGACAACATCCTGAAGTCCATGATTAAGGATCACGATGTCGTTTTCTGGCCGGGAGGCGGCAACATGGGGAACTTCTATATGGGGAACTTCATGCAGCGGCAAAAGATCGCCAAAAAATGCGAAGAATATGGGGTTGAGTTTGTTATTCTTCCACAAACATGGACGGGCGACGAATCTATAATTGCCAGTAAGCAATATGCAAGAGACTTTCGCAGCATCAACGGGCGTCTAGCTCCTGATATTGCTCTGGCCTACGAAGTCCAACAACCCGAATTGGATTTTCTAAAAACTGTCAAGAAGGAAAAGGTTGGCATATTTTTCCGCATCGACGGAGAGAAAACTACGATCCCTGAAGGCAATCGCGGCGACCCTGCTTTGCTGTGTGAAACAGTCTCCGACTACATTCGCTTGGCTGGTCAGTTTGAAGAGATACACACCAACAGATTGCATTTTGCAATTTCGGGATTGCATAGTGGTTCCCAGGTGGTTTTGTACCACAATTCGTATCACAAAAATCAATCTGTTTATCAAACATGGCTAACCTTCTTACCGGAGATCACTTTCAATGCAAATAAACCCGTATCAATCCGTGAGGGACTTTGAGTCTCGCATAGCAGACTTTACCGGAGCAACATACGCCGTAGCCGTAGATAGCTGTTCCAGTGCTTTGTTTCTCGCCTGCCGCTACCTGAACGTGCAAGAAGTCACCATTCCGTGTCGGACATACCCATCCGTACCATGTTCTATCATCCATGCGGGCGGCACTGTCAACTTCGTAGATGAAGCGTGGGAAGGAATGTATCAACTTCGTCCGTACCCGGTTTACGATTCAGCCTGTCAGTTAAACCGTGGGATGTATATGCCTGGAACATATCAATGTGTCTCCTTCAGTTCCAACAAGGCCATCCCCATTGGCAAAGGAGGCATGATCCTGCACGACGACCCGGATGCCCAAAAGTGGTTTAAGCTCGCTAGATATGAAGGCAGAAGCGAAGTGCCACTCATGGAAGATACATTCGACATGCTTGGGTGGAATATGTACATGACACCCGAACAAGGAGCTAGAGGCTTACTTTTGGTTCAACATATACAAGACGAAAATATCAAAAGAAACGTCGAATATCCAGACCTTTCCAAATTTGATGTGTACCGCAATGGCAACCGTAATAGATAACTTCTTTGATCCTGTTCAACTCGATGCTGCAATAACTGAGATAGCAGGCATTCAAACTTGGAATGATCCCAATAAAGGCTTCGTCGAGCGACAAACGGGAGAACATCAAAAAGGCGACTACGAACGACATGAAAACTATGCAGCCACCTACAATCCAACCCATTGTAGGTGGGTGGCGGCACGGGAAGAACTTGGGCCGCACATTAAGCATGTCATCGAATCCATGTCTCAGGGAAAATATCTTCAAGCAATCTGTGACGCAACAGGCATCTCGGACTTATTCCTCGACAAGAACATGCGAGGCGGCGGCGTTCAAAGAAGCGGCAATGGAGCTTATCTGGCGATGCACCTGGATAACAATTGGAACCCCCATTTGGACTGTCATCCGGCTGTCAACACAATTCTTTTCCTGAGTGAGTGGGATTCCCAATACGGCGGCGAACTCGAATTATGGGACGGCGAAAACGCCAGAGAAAAAGTCGCCCCTTTGAAAAACCGTTTGGTCATTCGTCGAAACGACGACAAATCATTTCATGGATTTCCAACGCCTATTCAATGTCCCGACAACGTATTTCGAGACGTATTGGTATTATTCTACTACTCCAAATCCATCGTGCCAGACAAGAAAAGGATCAGTGCGTTATGGATTTGAGACTGCCGGACTTCATCTGCGTTGGTGCCCAAAAGTCCGGCACGACATGGCTCTACAATGAACTCAATAGCCATGACGATATTGATCTGCCGGAGACAAAGGAGATTCGCAACTTTGACCCCTGGCCGGGGATGAAACCGGAACGCTACTCGACATTCTTCGAGCCATGCAAAGGACTCACTGGCGATTTTACGCCAGAGTACCTCACTGCCAACGCGGCTCCCCAAATCAAAGAGCTTATCCCACACTGCAAACCATTTTGCATTTTGCGAAATCCTATCGACCGAGCTTTTTCTCACTGGCGTATGGCTCGGAAACTCAATGTGATTGGCTTGCTGGAGTCCTTCGAGGTTTGCTTTTCACAAGACCGCCGCAATATGCGAAGCTACGGCATGTATTTTGAACAAGTCGAACGATACATCAATATCTTTGGCGATCAGTTCAAGGTATTTATCTACGACGATCTGGTTGCTGATCCCGAACGTGTGGTGAAAGACATTTGCAAACACATTGGAGCGAAGGAAGTCTACTCCGGCACGCCTTGGCTGGACATGCGGTACAAAGACGACTTGATGAAAATCACGCTTTACAATCGCATCATGTGCGGGCGGCACTATAAAGCCAATGTTGAGAAACTTGAAAAACTCCTGGGCATCAGTACGTCGTGGATTCATCAAAGTTCCTGAACCAAGGCTGATTGATGAAGTTATCGCCATCCATGTGCCTCTTCAAATCTCTGCCGCTAGAAAAATCTGAATATTCTTGCATGTCTGTCTTGGAGAAATTTTTATCTCCTACGAACAAATCCAGCGATCTACCGAAGTCGATACAGAAGCAATCTTTGAGAGCAGCATGGAGCTTGTAACCCATCCAAGTCCCTAATGAGTCCCCCAACTGCAAAGCGTAGAGTGTGCCTTGTTTGTGATTTGCAATAATGTCCGCCAGGATTTCCTCGCGTTGTCGAGTGGCCCTAATTGAAATCTGTTTGAAACTCCACTCGAATAAATCTGCAAACTGTTGCAGGTGAGACAACCCGACCACCGTCACTGGAATATCTTCCGTCTGGATAACTCGGAACAGCTTCAGCAAATCTCCTCGATGGGCCAGCTTTTTCCAAATCAACGCATCGTATAACATACAATCAGGTGGTACGACGTTGGCAACAACCTTGGCGAGCGTGCCAGAATTGTGAGGGTCGTTCATGTTGGAGCAGTACGTCATGCCACAAAATCCGATACCCAACATTAAAGATGAATGGCGGGGCCACTTCATCAAAATCTCAGTGACTTCATCCAGAAACTCCGGCGTGTGCAAGATGGACATTTTCTCGTATTCAGGCGGGAAGTTAGAAATAGCTTCCCAATAAGCGTGATTCAGTTTCACCGAGGTAAAATACTGCCTCCGCACTATCTTTCTAATAAAGAAGTTCACATCCGGGCTGACAACTGTCATTCCGGTTGATATTTTCTTTGTTTTTGGCAACTTTAGCATAAGGTCATTCCCAACATGAAACTCGGCATGTCAACCATGTGTATAGATAGTCATCCTATACGAGAGAAAATTCAGGCTGTTGCAGACGCAAAATTCGATTGTATCGAAATGTGGTGGAAGGACTTCCATCACAACCCCCGTGAAGTACGCAAAATGGTCGAAGATCACGGATTGGAAGTCAGCAGCGTATCAAAAATCGAGGGCTGGTTTGAACTGAACGGCGGACTGATCGGCGTTTCCAACGACGAAGAAGCAATATTCGGCAAAATTCGTCGCATGATGGAAGACTCGAAAGAACTTGGCAGCAAACACGTTATCGTATTGCCAAGTCGATCAGATTACGAACAACGAGCCACAATGGAAGAAGGGGCTGAACGCTTCTGCAAGCTCGCAGAAATTGCTGACGACGTGGGAATCATCCCCACCCTGGAATTCATTGGACAATCCGAACAAGTCAAGAATATCGCTACGACTTTGGAATTCATGAAACTCGTCGGTCGCCCCATGAAAATCGTAGTGGATGTGTTTCACATTTGGCGAGGCGGAAGCGACCTTTCTGAAATGAAGAATCTTCCTGCGGAGTGCATTGAAATACTGCATCTGCATGATGTCTCGAAACAATACGACAGGTACGAATATCGGGATCGCCACCGCATCATGCCGGGCGATGGAATTTTGGACCTCGTTGAATTCTTAGAAATTGCCAGAGAAAAAGGCTTCGATGGGAACGTGGTGCTTGGAGTCTACAATCCCGAACTCTGGAAACGCTGCCCATTCGAGGTTGCGGAGGAAGGGTACGAGAAGATGAAAAGGGTCATGGAACAATGATTTGTATCACAGGGGCTTTCGGTCGCCTGGGTCAGCAAGTTGCAAAAAAGTACGAATATGTAGTTTCTCACATCGGTCGCCAACAAGGCGATCTACTCGACGAAAACCATGTGATTGAATTTGCCGCTGGCCTTCCTGAACTAGAAGGACTTATCCTCTGTACGGGAAAAAAGATTGACAACGCAGACTTGCAAACGATGCTCGACATCAATTTGATAATGCCCGTGCTGTGCATTAAGCACATCGCTCCCAAAATCAAAAATGGCGGATTCATTATCACCATCGGGAGCGTAGATGGATGTTTTGGTTCAACACACGGAGGTTTCTATGCCGTCGCCAAAGCAGCCCTGCACCAGTACACTCGCGGTCTTGCCAAAGAACTCAAAGACCGCAATATCGCCGTCAACTGCGTGGTTGCCGGTACATTTTGGAATGATGATGCGGTAACAGGCATTGCGGACGCTGTACACGCCGTATCTCAAGCAAGATACATCAGCGGACAATTGATTCGGGTGGACAACTGCCACCACACTTTCGCATGTTAGCACTCGTATCAAACTACTACAACCCGTCACGGAATCCAATTAAGCTCAGGAATTACCAACTATTCCGTGACGGGATCAATAAATTCAACGCCCATCTGTTTATGGTCGAGGCCGCGTTTGGCGATCAGGAATTCACACTTCCAAAAGAAGACGTTGCACATCAAGTCAGAAACCAAGAAGTCATCTGGCAGCAGCATCGTCTCTTTAATCTCGCCATTGATCGCCTGCCAGAACAATACGACAAAGTAGCCTGGATCGACTGTGACATTGTGTTTCAAACCGAGAACTGGTTTGAATCAACCGAGGCCGCACTCGACGAGTGCCAGTTTGTTCAACTCTTTCGAGAGGTTCGATGGCTCAAAAAAGACCTCAAGGGTGTCGAAGCAACGAAAATCAGTGCGGCCCTATCCTACGAAAAACACAAGCACCCCTTTCATCAAGGTGGAGCTTGGCCCGGTTTTGCTTGGGCAGGACGCCGCGAAACGCTCTGCAAACACAAAATCTACGATTACTGGATCACTGGCAGCAGTGATATTGCCACAGTTATCGGCATGGTTGGAATGTTTGATATTCCCTGGTTCGACATGGCGACGAAGCCAATGATGGACCACTACTTGAAATGGGCCAAACCATTTCACTCTGATGTGCAGAGCAGCCTGGGATGGATCGAAGCGACTATTGACCACCTATGGCATGGAAACCTATCCAACAGGAACTATCGCCAACGATGGGAAATTCTGCAAAGGCACAACTTCGATCCGGCAAAGGATATGACTATCGGAGACAATGGTTGTTTTCAATGGTCGTCAGACAAGCCTGAATTGCACCGAGAAATTCAAGCAATGTGCGAATCATACGACCGTCAATAATTGAGCCAACCCAATTCCGGTCGCTCCATATCCATTACCGTTGTAGAACATATAGGGCACACCATCCAGTTCGACAATTTGTGGATAGCAGGCCATATCCGAGTCCCAATCGTCTCGCTGTATATTCAATGGCTGAAAACCATTGTCAGAAAAGATTTGGACTCGATATGGCGTGTCTTTTGTTTTGACTGCCGCCAACACTTTCTCTCGAAAGACACACGGACGAGAAACAGCTAGTCCTTCGCCACCTAGCCAATCGTCTCCGATACACCAATAAATCCCATCCTCCGAAAAAGCACTTCGCAGAGAGTATTGTGGGAAATCACCATCCCATCCAGTGCCACAACAAAACCACATTTCCCAACCAGCGTCTCGATAATACACAAATGGCGAATTACACAGGAAAGGAATGTCTTGGCAGCGATCCATAATCGGCCCCTTGCTGATTCGCTCGAAACCTGATCCTCGATCAATTGCCAAACCGATTCCGTGCCCGTAAGGCACTTGTCCCTTATCTGTATTCCAGCCGGTGTAGTACAAATATCGCTCGCTGCCTTTTTGCACAATGCAAGATGGCATCACTCCGCTGTCGTCAAAACAACCGCGTTCTCCCAGGTCAAGAATCAGCTTCGGCTCCTGAACAACTTGCCAGGGAGCATCTTGCAAAGTCTTGATTGACATAATCTTGCTTTTGCCATCCACCTTTGTCGAATACAATATTTCGATATTTTTCTCTTTTAGAGAGAGGGTCGGCAACTGAGCGTGGTGCCCATCAAAAATGACACCCAGGTTTTTCCAAAGCATAAGGATTTCCAATGCTGAAAATAAGCAAAATAGTCAAAGACAAGTCAGCCATGATGCTCTCGCTGCCAAACAGTGGCACGGACTGGCTGATGCAGTGTATTCGACGAGACGACAGTGTGATCTATTTCCGAGAATATTTCAATCCCGTTACGAACGGTTCAGTTAATCATATACTCGACAAAGGATTTGGATGCGAAACAGAGCATACTTACCGAAATATCGCCGCTGATATTGACGAATTAACTCTCCAACGAATCTTGAATGATACTTGGATGCAAAGCGAATTCAATTTCACAAAAGAAAACTACTCAATGTTTCGCGTAAATTTCTTCGCTCCACGCTTTAACTGTTTCGCCCTGTATCGCCCCACCAGACTCAGCATCCCCTCGCTTGGCAGCCCGGATTCCGTCAACAGATGGTATCACGCCATCTACCATTCCATCATGTTCAATATGAATTCACTCCCGGAGTCAATCCGGGTATTGGCAACTTGGGTCCAAGAAAACGCTGTGGCCGACGCCCAAAAATACATATCGTCCCACGTTATGGCTAGTTATCAACTCTTGCAAGCAGCCAAAGAGAATAACGTGCCCATCATGAAATTTGAAGACCTAATGACCGCCGATGCTCCACAAATCGAACAAATGTTTGCCGAAACCAACACCGTTCTGGAGCCAGCCGCCATCGCCAGAGCCATCGTCAACACTCGTCGTCGCCGACATTCAGAATTTCATCGACTGGACCTGGACTTCTACAATAAACTTGTGGAACAACTTCCAGATTGGATGAAAGAATATCTGTGAAAATAGCTATCATGCAGCCCTACTTCTTCCCCTACGTGGGATATTTCGACATGATCGCCAAAGTCGATCTGTTCGTGCTGCTAGATGATGTCCAATACATTCGCCGAGGTTGGGTTAACCGAAACAAAATTACGTCATCCCAATGGCTAACCGTCCCTATCAAACACTGCCCTCGCTCCACGCTTATCAAGGACGTATTGATCGACAACGAAAAAGAATGGTTGGAATATCACACAGCAGTCATTCAACACCTATACGGCAAGGCCGGTGCGAATCACCCTCTCATTCAAATGTATCACGCCGAACGACATGACAGATTATCCGATCTCTTGTGTCGCACGCTCGCTGGCACACGCGATTATCTCAATATCAAAACACCCTTTTTGAGAAGCTCCACTCTCACAGTGAACTTCCAAGACAGCACCCTCTCTAGTGCAGAGCAGAAAATTATCGGATTGTGCAAAGCACTAGGAGCAAGACATTACGTGAATGCCACGGGCGGCAAAGCTCTCTACGATATAGAGACATTCCGAGCATATGAGATTCAGCTTGAATTCATGGAGCCTTGCACACATCACAACAAACTGTCGATTCTGGATTGTTGCATCAGGGAGAATTATGGCCGCAATTCTTTACTACTCACGTAGCGGGCACAGTCTGCGTTTAGCCAAAACCTTTGGGTTGCCTTGCCTGAACGTCACAGATAACCCTGATCTCTCTTTCCATCAGAAAATCATTCTGTTGTCTCCTGTCTATGGCGACGAAGAACTTTCTTTGGAAATGGAAGACTATCTACACGCTCTGCCGCCATCTTCCAAAGACTACGCTATCTGCGAAGTAGGTAACTACTATGGATACGAAAGCCGGGAGTTTGGCACTATCCCAATCATCCGGTCACTTGTTGAACCGCTTGGGTGGAAGGAATTTCACCAACCACTTTCACTAGATTCTCTGCCGAGGATCAATTGGTTGGCCTGGAATCAATGGAAGCAATCAGTCGGCCAATAAGTGCATTCCACGCGAGATTCTGTTTTGCATTGTGGATAATTACGACGCACAAAATCCGGTTCCAAGGCATCGTCAAACCGCATGTGCAACGACCAGCGAATACGATCTTTGTGGGGATTCACCCCTGATCGGTGGATGGTGAAGTATGAAAAGAACAAAGCATCGCCCGGCACCATATCAATGGATTTGAAACCCTTGAAATCGTCATTTACAACAGGAACGTGACCGTCACTGACATGCTTCAAGGCTCCCAACTTGTGACTTCCAGGTAGCATCTGCAACGAGCCAACATCCTTGGTTTCCACCAACGGCATCCAAACCGTTACGCCATTGAGACTGCCAAAGGTACTCGGCCAATCCTGATGCTGAGGAACACGCCAATAAGATTCATGTGTAGCCGTGCTGGAACAACTGAGGGACGTGAGCGGTCGTGTGTTCACAACAGGTCGTTTCAAACCCAATTGTTGTAATTGCTGAATCATCTTCTGGCTGCCGCACAGACTTTGAATTTCCAGAAGACGTTGACAGACACGACTTCGACCAAGGTATTCATCCCGGTTGCTGTGGAACAAGGATATAATACTGGCGTCATCTTTGAGGATGAGTTCCATTTGTTCCTTGATTTGAGCAATCTCTTCGGTGAATAGCCCTTTAACTAACAGGAATCCATCTTTTTGAAATGAGTCTACCATGTCCGACATCCAACTTATCGAAAGCCTAAAAAAGCTCGTCCCGGATGTGCAGGCGGAAATACATAACGATCAATGCGTATCCTTGTCCTTTTCCAATCCTGAACATCCTTGGTTTGGAATTATACGACATCACAAAGACAAGCCGCAAATACTGAGGCTCATCAGTCAGTGCGAGAATCTGAAATCCCTTGATCTTCGCAAGTGTCGCATTCCGTTTCTGCCCACGCTGCCTGATACACTTGAATACCTCGATATTGGATCGAACTACCTGGGGTCAATCCCCGATCTCAGCCATTTGCGTAGGCTCAAATATCTGAATGTCGGAGTTAACAATTTGACAGAATTTCCACACTCGATTCTGGAATTACCGCTCACTACGCTGAAAGTTCACAAAAACCAAATCAAAGGAATCCCATCCAAACTCCCGACCACAATACGTTGGTTGAATATCTACCTGAACCGCGTCTCCAAACTGGACGAAGACCTCTATGGAATCCCCGATATGGAATACTTCAGTTGTGGTTTTGGCGGCTTCAAGCGGTTGCCAGAGGCGATTGGACGTTGGAAAGGACTCACATGGCTCAGTGTGGTGCTGACGCCCATCAGGGAGCTTCCTGGGGCCTTAACGACGCTACCTCGGCTACGCGGTGCCCGCCTGAGCAAGAACCACCTGGAATGCCTGCCAGAGAATATAGGCGACCTAGCGGCTCTTCGGGACTTATCTCTCAATAACAACCGACTGAAGAGTCTGCCAGACAGCTTCTATCGTCTCAACTTGGACCGATTGAATCTGAGCGAGAATCCAATAACAGATATTGGACCCGTTACTGCCAAATGGCTAGTGCAATAAAAAAAGGGAGCATAATCATCGGATTAGCTCCCTTTATCCCCGGTATTTGACTTGGTAGTCAGTAGTAGCGTGTGACCTGTGGCTCAGAACCATCCAAGTCCCGTGTTCACGCATTCCTCCGCTCGATCAGGATCAGCCTTCCACACGGACAGGCGGAACCATCTTTGCTCTCGCGGTGAAGACAGGACCGCCAGGGACACCTTATATATCACCCGAATTGTTTAATTTTCAAACCCGCATTTCTCTTTGTAGACGCCAATCAACTCAGAAGCCTCGGATTTGGTGATATTATCGGCTCCTCGGTATCCCATTTTTCTCAGATAGGCAATTTGCTTATCCGTTGCAGGCTGTGTCCACCCACGACCTTCCGACTGCCTTGGCTTTTCATCCACACGCTGACTTTCGGCGGCAATCTCATCAATATCGAGCGGCTCGTAATCAAAATTGAATTCCTTCGGCGGCTCTGAAGCCGGAGCTTCATCCTCGCCATCGAACATCGACTTCAGGCCATATTTCTTGGAAGTCTTGTCGAACTTCTTTTGAACCTCTGGACCCAACTCGATGCCCAAATCCATAGCGATCAGATCGGCACAAATCAGAACGTCCGCGAGTTCTTCTTTGATGCCTTCCAGATCGGTTTTGCCGCCTGCCAAATTGAGCCGAATACGTTCGAGCTTCTTGATTTCGTTGCAGACTTCACCGACTTCACCGGCAAGCTCCACGCCACGAAAAGAGAGTTCTACGTGTTCGCCATGTGCCCATTCCTTGTGACGGCGGGCATTAGCAACACGCAGTCTTTCCAGGTATCCATCCATTTTCATGCTAACTCCTTCATTTCGGGGTTGTTGCGAAATCTTTTTGTCATCTTGTATTTCATACTCGGAATCATATGACCTTGAATGATTTCAAATAACTGATCGCGGGCCGAGGCGTTGATTTGCAAATTGTAATATTTGCGTTTGTAATTGAAAGGCTTTGTGTCTTCGATCCCCCATTTGCTTTTCAACCAATCACAAAGTAGTTCGTTTTCTCTCAACGAAAAGGAATCAGTTGAAATTCTGCAATTATACTTTTTTTGGCTACACGATCCATCATCCATATACCAAACTGCTAAAGCGATAGGGTCTTCGATTTGAAGCAAATATTCTTCTGTTATTGTCTTGACTCCACCAGGGTATAACAAACGATATATTTCCCCCATTTCTTCTGTGCAAATGGTTACAAAGCTCTTTTGAGGGCCTCCCCAACCTTCTGTGTTAGGAATAACTTTTGGTTCAGTTCTGACGAATCTATTGAGCAACTGATATTTCCAATGAACAAATTCAACTTGTTTAAGCGAATGATTGACAGAGAGCCTTGCAAGATCAGAGGCGTCTTTTTTTGCAAGACAACCATCCCCTAACAAAGTTCCCAAAACCAAGTTGCGTTCGAGATAATTGAATCGAGTTTCATTTCTAGCATTTAAGCACCCACAGTCAGTCATTCCTAAATGACGAAGCCAATGAGTCCCGATAACGAATTCATTCCCACAATCACAACGACAAACACATCCCCAAGACCCGCCTTTGATTCTTTCATCAAGAACTTCAATGACAACGATATTGCCGAACCTTTTGTTTACCAAGTCAGTTTTACAATAACCTGATCGTTTTTTTGCCCCCCTTAATGATCCTTCCGCCTTTGCTTTGACGAACAAATTCTTTTCCAATAATCCGTCTGGACAATCTTCTTTTCCACAGCTTGGATAAGCAGCAGTCCTCAAACGCCGTGATGCCATTTCAACTAATTCGCCGCAAGAACACTCAGATTCCCATAGAGCCTCACGGAATTTGTCGCGTCCGATCTGACGTATAACAGTCAGAGAACCAAACTTTTGGCCTTTCAGGTCGATTAAGGTCGAAGATGACTTCTTACAGGTTCCACATGATTTTGTCATTCCTCTTCTTAGACAGTTGCTTAAAACAACTTTTTCAACACCACAATCGCAACGACAAAGATATTGGACTTGCCCCCATTTATTCGACCCTGCCCGCCTCAACACTATAAGTTTTCCATATCGTTCACCCGTATTTACTTTTGGTTTGCGTGTTGTCAACTTGATCGAACATGCTTTACATTTCTTGTGCTTTGACTGTTGGAAACTTGCGAAAGAAGAGGATACTATTTTTCCACATTTACACCTATAAGAAACAACGGTTTTGAAAGGGATAAATGGGCATTCTTCAGCCGATGTGAGTAATTCACATTCATGATCGGCGTAATATTGCTTGATCTCTTTATGGGTGTATTTTTTTCTCCTAGTCATTTCAAAATTCATCAGCTTTCTTTTGGTGCCCTTGGGAGCGGCATCCAATGTGTCAGAAAATTCTCTTTATGACCAAGATGGTTTCTCCAAGTTCCCTTGCCGGGAGCATTGGGGTGGTAAATCTTGAAATGAACAGCACGGGGATGCACTCCCAGGTCTTCTCGACCGCCGTACATTCCACAGGCAAGAATGATCGTTCCATCCTTGGGTGCTGAATCAATTGACTTCCACATCATTAGAAACCCACCAAACGAAGATAATCCGCGTAGACTTGAATCCACCACTCCATAAAACCTGGACATAGCTTCAATCCAAGCGGCACAAAAGCCAACGGATACAAAGCGAATCCAACTGCCATCAACCCCGCACACTTCAAAGCCCTTTTCATCATTATCCTTTAGAGTGGGCAACTATTTTTTCGCACCATGCGATGAAGTCACTGTCCTGCTTGTCCCACTTCATGCAGTTGACCTCTTTGTGAATCCATTGAATATTACCAACAACGTAACCTTTGTTGCTGTCAATCCTATCAACAGACGCAGTGTAATTGTAGCTTCTTTCATCCTCTCTAGTTGAGGGCAAATCAATTGCCACGCCGCTCAACGCACAAATCTCATTTTGATTTTGAAAAAGATTCCACAAATATTTGGCATCCACTTCAAACAAAAATCCGCGTCGTTTGGCGTCACGCTTAATCCTATACATGAAAGAACCAGATATTAGTTCGTGGCCGATCCATTTAGGATTGTCGTCTCTCTTTTGAAAATGCCTGCAACCACAGGACTTGAAACTGCCTCTTAACAACCTACTTGCTGGAAGTGACAATTTCCCACCACAAACGCACAGACATTTCCACTTGCCTCCGCATTTGTGCTTTCCGACTTCCAAGCCGACAACTAATAAGTTGCCAAATTTTCTCCCGGTCAAATCATTCATCGTTGAGGTAATATTCCGCTGACTTTTCAATCACTTCCACACCAGCCTTTTTGAACAACCATCGACTACCGTGGCTGTAATCCTTTCCCCAATCGAAACAGTAGACCGTCTTAACCCCCGCGTTGATAATCAATTTGGTGCATTCAAAACAGGGAATTCCACACCAACATAAGAGCGTAGACCCCTCGTACAAATCCTTCGTGGCGTTGACGATGGCATTTGCTTCACCGTGGGCACAGGAACAAAGTTCCAATCGTTGGCCGGACTCGGCTCCCACCAGCTTGCGAGGACATTGACCACAATGCTCGAAATTCTTGACAAACAAATCACATTCAGATTCCGGCTCGGCACCTTCGCCGCGAGTGACACCAAAGCGATACTTCCCGCGAGCAAACGCCTTCTCTTCTTCGGTGAGTTGCGGCCAAACAATATCGCGTAGGTACTCCGGGTCATCGCAGTGCGGAGTGTCACGCGGCGGGCCGTTGTATCCCGTCGCCAACACCTTGTTGGACTTTGGATCAACCACCACGACACCAATGCTGCGGGAGAGACATGGATTTTGGTCTTCTCCAACCAGCTTTGCCATACGCATGAACTTCTTGATGAACTTCTCTTTCATCACTTCAAATACTCCTTTACCGCCTGAATGATTTCGTCCTGAATGTCTTTATCGGGCACAATGATTGTGGCCGTGCCCTTGGGCATGTAGTACCAACCCGGTCCAGGATGAGCGAACACTTGATTGCTCCATCCGGGATCGCCCGCTCCATTAGGTTTTGCGTAAAGCAAAGTCACCCAATTATCGAATGCCTCGATGTAGCAAAAATGACGAGCGGATATTTTGTAGGCACCCACGTCCCAGGACATATCATGTCTGGATGCCTTTTCAATCTGCTCGTCACTCAAACCCATCGCTTCTTGCAAGCGATCACTAAATTCAACAGCTTGTCGCTGATACTTGGCAATTTCAGACTGTGTTGCATCTACGTCTTCTGAAAAAGTCGTCTTCAGCTTAGGAGAGAACAACTCATCAGGCTGTGTTGCATTTTTCACTGATGGCTCAGGTGGAAGATCAACTTGCCTTCGCGGCGGTTCATCTGCACCACAGGACGCGAGCAGCAAGCAAGAAAGCATTAACAGGTATCGCATTTCAAATTATACTCAGCAATTAGGGTGGTAGGATCGACTGGTACAATCACTTGATCTTCAGGCGGGTTTTCCTTGTCCTGCTTTTCCTTCTCTTCAAGATACTTCAGATACACTTCGAGCATTTCTGCATATTTCTTGTGGATGCCAATCTCGGCGTTGAACCACTCTTGGAACTTGGTTGTTCCGGCGTTCCACCCGCGATTTTCTCCATAAGAAAATCCGAAGCTATATCCGATGTATACCGACAGGGCAACAACCGCCACCCAGGCTATGGCCCAAGGCACATACTTACGCGGTTTTTCTTCTGGTACTGTACTCATTCCAAATCTCCAAATCGAACTCAGCTATCGTTTTCCCTGAAGCGTCTGCCAAGGCTAAGAAATCCTGTTCGATGATTCGATACCGTTTCCCGCTCGGCGTGGACTTTGGAACGTCGAAGCCTTTGTCTCGCATGTATTTCAAGATATGCGTATCAAGACCAGCATATCTTTGATCCGGGCGAGAATGAATCAAGAAGCAACGTGCCGTCTTGGGGCCAATGCCTTTGATTGACTCCAAGTCATCCACGGTGCATGTCTTGAGATCAATCTCGCTGGACGCCAAGTTAATGAAGGTATCGGCCTTGTGATTGTAACAGCCTATACCATGCGTTTTGAGAGCTTCGACTACGCCGTCGCGTCTCCAAATATCATACAGATATTGTATGGCATCGAATGGGCTTGGGCGGCTCTTGATCGGCACGCTTCCCAATCGAGCCTCGGCTTTCCACTGTTTGAGGAAACTCTCCAAACAACGGGCTGCTGTTTTGCCGTTTTTACCGGCAGCACAAACCCAAAACAATATCAGTTCTTCGAGCTTGGGCCGAGAGCAATTGAATTGCGTGATATTTGAAGGATCAATCACGATGGTCCCATTACAACAAAGCGTATTCCTTCGACAATTGTCAACAGGGCGACTAGGCCCCACGACCACCAACGACTTTCTTTTCGCACGATGCCGACTCCAATGAGTACGCCCAAAACTATATGGGCAATTGCGGCAAACGTCTCAAACGCATCAATCATCAAGTATTCCCTTGGCCTCTTTCTGAAAGTCCTCATACGTCCCGGTGTCTTCACCGGAAGTATCAGAAGCATAGATAGTTTTGTTTAACTTGTCCATTTCTTTTCGGATAAAATGCCCACGACTTTGGGCGTTTTCGTGATTTTTATCCCAGGCTCTCAAATGCCGAGTAATAAGCCCCACGACCTCATCCTGTTCGGCCATTTTTTGACGGATAGTTACCACGTCAGGGTCGGATAATGCCTTGGCTTTGGATTGGCCCTCAGTGCAACCGGAGTCTTTGAAATCTGCATATTTTTCGTTGAAGGTCTTATCGAAGTCGATACGCATCAACTGCAAATCCTTTTCAGCGAACTCAAGCTGCTTGCCGAAATAGTCAATCCAACCATATTCGTGCATCATGTAGTCGCTCAACGTCAATTCGTTGAAATTCATATTGTTTGGGTCCAAGACAACATCCTTGCCTCGAACTTTGACGACCGTCTTCTCGGATGGCGGTTTATTGACCATCGTTATGCTCCTTCGCTTGGATCAAATTCATGCGTATCAAGTTCTTTTGCTTGAAACGGCTTGCGACCTCGTTGGCCGGGCTTTTTGACTTTTTCCTCAAACTCCTCCCCCAAACTCTCTTCAGTCTTCTTTTCTTCTTTGTAGACGTTCCGTTTTTCCTTGTAAGACTGAGGGGTGATCTCGAACACATCCAACGTGCCCAGGTCATAGTCATAACCCATTTTGAACGGAAATCGACTACGACCATTACGGTGTTTGATGACAAAGCCTCGACCAACACTTGCTCCCTTTTCATCCACCGTCTGGTTCAGGGACCAGAAGGCGTCGAGCGGCTTGAACTGATCGAACGACGAGCCAATGTTGCTCTCATCAATGAACTCATTGTCTTTCAGTTCGGCGGCACTACGGTTCGGTTGAACCGCCGTCAGCGTGCAGTGCTTTTCTTCCACGCCGAAACCACGCAGATCACGCAGAATGCGATACATCGACTCATAGGTCTTGACCGTGGGGTCTTGTCGCATTTCGCCCACGTAGTCGATGATGACCAAATCCGGCTTGAACCCACGTAATTGACATTGCGAGTAAAATGCTCGCACGCCATTCACATCGAGTTGACCGCCAGGGAATTGTTTGACGATCAAACGGTTCTTGTCGGCCATATCCATTGTGAAATCCTCAATCTCTTTGCGGATTTCACTTTCGGAACTAAGCAGGTTGTTTACGTCTTTTTTCAGCATTTGGGATGTAAAGCGTTGGCATATACCAAGCTCATCCATTTCCAACGTGATGTAGAGAACCTTGTGTCCCATACGCACGTTAGCAACCGCTGCCTTCACCAAGGCCAATGATTTGCCTGTACCCGGCAAACCAATCCAGGCACCAATTTCGCCACGATACAGATGACCGCCCGTCAACGCATTGTCGATGGACTCAAAGGCCGACGTGAAACCATCCCCCATGTCACGCTTGGCCTTCATCATATTGAAGAGTTCATCAATATTGATGAAGTATTCCAGGCCCGGCTCATGGTTGCGTTCGATCACCATTGACTTTCGCCATTGATCGTACACGTAGGCCCAGGTGGCTTCGTCTTCAGGCTTCTCGGTGATCTTCGGCAGGATTTCGTGAAAGGCGACTTTCACGGCCTGCACTTTGGCGAAGTAGGTGATCTTATCGAGCAGGGCGTCTCGCGTTTCCAGACCGGGAACGTAATACGTGTAGAGAGCTTTGAGTTCACCCTGAAAGTGAATCTGTGTAGACTCTTCGCGGTCTTGTGTGGCCGCTTTGAGTTCTTCTTCGAGAAGGAAAGGCTCAGGTAGTGATTTGTATTTTCCAAAATATTTGAATAGCAAATCGCATATTTTGGAATGAGCCTCGCTGGAGAAGTATGTGGGCACGATTAGCCCCATACCTTGTGTCAGAAAGAAGCGGTCGCACATCAGCATCGCCAGCAATTTCTTTTGGAACGTATCATCCCAACCGAATTTGGTTTGCGATACTTGCCGCTCATCGGCAGTTACTTTGTCAAGCAGTGCGAGTTCTTCCGGTGTCATTCCCATTTCATTCTTTCGGTTTTGTACGCTGTTGGTGCCCTGCAATCCTAGAGCTTTTTATGTATCAAAAAAAATGTCCAGGCAGGTCCACTCCTGGTGTCCTGCAACAAAGGAATTGATTAGTCAAATAATATCATCCATTTTTCAATTCATTTTTCTTTGGGTCATAAATCATAGAAGTAAATTTATGCTCCGTCAGGTCCACCAACAGCATAGCAAAATCCTTGTGTTATTCTAGGCCGAATATCCACGCCCTCAAGGTCAGGCTTTGCCAAGATAGTCAAATTCACTCAAACTCACTTGACCGTTGCGTATGGATTTCTCTCTAGTTATCTTCTTGCCCATACTTTTTTGACCGTTCCAGACAATCGCCTTGCAATACGTGGAGAATTTCTTATCCACAACGAGCTTGGCTTTACGGCTTGGCCGCTCACCGCTTGGCACATATTGGCGAACCAATTTGCCAAGCAGTTTTTCCTGATATTGCCCGAACTTTTGGCGATTGGCTCCGTGACGAGTGCGATTCTTCCACAAGTCCCACAACTCGCTGATGACTTCCCCGATGAAGTTGGGATCGTCGTCTGATACGACGATCATGTCTTCCTCCTTGTTGTAAGTGAGGAAAGGCAGGTGATCCAACAGTTGCGTGAAGCAATTCTCGATATACACCTGACGCTTGTAATAGGAGCCAGCGATCATCAGGTGGAAAACCAATTCCTGGTATATGTCATCAATATCTTCCATGAAGTTATTTTGCGAATTCTTCTTCTTCAATTGATGAGCGGCATAATAACACAGCTTACCGAATTTGTCATCAAGTTCTGTGTACTCATCAGATTTGATAGGAAAAGCATTTACAATATCCTTCCTCATGTGCCTCCTTTAGAGGGTTTGACTAACGGTTTCAACTCATTCAGGTTTCGTCCGGCGTAGCAACTTACCTTCAGTTCCAGACCGGGAAACAGCACGCTCGCACTGGTGAGTGCTTCGTGGGATTTTTGGAAAATCTTTCTCCAGTTATCCTTCCTGGAATACACCACGTATCCGTCGTGGACGTGATACGCAATATCTGTGATTTCAGAAACCGCCCGATACAACTCCACCAGTTTCTCGGAACAAGCGAGTGATGCGGGGGATTGAACTGAAAAGTTTCTGATCTTAATGGATTTGTCAAAATATCGTCTTCTGCCGTGGCAGTCACAGGCAAAACCTGCTTCTTGGGCATCGTGAACTTGCTTGTCAATCCAGGCGAAAGTTTCGGGGAAAAGCAAGTTGAGTCGAGAAATAATCTTCTCTGCGGTGGGTTCAGCCACTTTGATTGACTGAGACAGCGTAGGGGCTTGCTGCCCATATATAACCGGCAAGAAGAATTTCTTAGCCTGTTTTCTCTGCTCAGTGGTCGTGCAGTCTTTGCCGACGATGGCCTTGAACAAATGAGAGTAAAAGTCCCCCGGTTTTTCCAACATGGCCTGCAAGGCTTTATCCTTGGTGAGCCATTGCAGCACTGAGACTTCGTTATTGTTGAAGTCGAAGTACATGAACAACTCATCCAGGTATCGCGGCTTAAATCGCTCGCGTTCATCGGGGCCGAGTGTGTGAGGGACATAACCCTTGCCGTAAGACCGGCTGCACAGGAACCGTCCATTTTCCTGGCCGTTGATTTCGTAATATGCGTAGAGCCGCTCACCATTTTTCGTGTCCAATATCCCGGTGGTTTCCAGATGCGGGACAACGGACGTGATAACGGGCAAATAGACGCTCTTGTAGGCCGTCTGAATGGATTGCCACAATCCGTCCTGAACGAGCCTCCTGAGCCGTCTGAGGGCCTCTGCCAAGGAATCCGGGGCTTTGTTCCGTTCCCCCAGGTACGCTTCCATGATCTTGAGATCGAGAATATCGCCTTCGACTTGATACGGTTTACCCGTGCGAGCCAAGACGTAGCTCAAGAAGTTCTTCCAGTTCCAGCAGATTATTTTACGCCCGGCTGCGAGAACGGAAATTTGCAAAATGCTAATTACGGTCAAGAAATCCGTATCGAGCTTGATATGGTGCTGAAAACCACCTGAGCCGTAAATATGCAAAATCGGGGCCGCATCGGTATCGGTGAAATCCAATACCTCCGGCTCGAATTTCAGATATACGTTTTGGCCGCTTCGCCGAATATCTGCCAAAACTTCTGTAAATTGCTGCAAGCTCATTCAAGAATGATACCCGGTCTTTCTCCCAACAGCAACGCGGACTTGCGACTATCGAGCAGTTCCCGCAAGGCTTTCATGATCGTGAGTTGATTCATCAATATTTGCCTGTTTTCCGAAGATATTCCATTTATCTCGGCAACGGTCTGAAACAACCGAAACGTCTCTGTTGATCTCTCTCGAAGCTCTTCTTGTATCATCAAAAACATCCTTTGACTGGTTTATTACGAACCGAGTCCGGGTACTTAAAGGTGTAAGTTGCTCTTTCTACAAGCGAATTTCTTCTTCTGTTTTGAAGAAGAAATAGTAGTTATTACGCTGAAAAACGTAAGCTACTTGGTTGGAGAAATTGCACGAACACACCGTAAGCACGGGACAAGCCCAAACTTCCGAGTGAGTGTATCTATGAGGAACAACCTAACTAACGACCAGATTTCCCCGTTGGCTGCCAAGGGAAATAACCCATTATGCTGTTCGTAGCTGACCTCGTTCCCGGTGGTGGCAAGAATCGCCTCTCGTTTCAGCGACCTACTTAGGCAGTTTGCGGCCCGCCACAGGTTTATTACGACCAGAGCTATTCGAGGGATACTGCTCTTTGACTCATGGAAGAGGGGAGAATGCCCCTGTCATCGTGATGATGTTCGTTCAACGCCAAACCGTTATGCTGGAATAATACCGAAAAGAAATCAGGCGTCAATCTGGATGTTCCCATAACCACATATACAGCAAAAGAAATTCGAGGCTGTATATCACGAATAAAATGGGCAAGATGGATAATTGCACAAAAAATAGGCAGTGCCATTGGAGAGATAAAAAAAACCGATTGGCGACCGATCTGGATAAATACTGTTGACGGTATTCAAACAAGAGAATAACATGCATCATGCCTGTCGATTCTCGTTGGAGAAGGGGCACTATTTGTGAATTTTGATGATGAGGAATCTGTGAATTTCGACGCCGCCGTATATTTTGGCATGGACGAACTTGAAAGCAAGGCATATCGGATACTCACCATTTGGCTCGACCGAAGCCGGAAAATGTTCCCGAAATATGCCAAAGCCCGCATGAAGAAGGGCGATCCTCGCAAGTCGGCGTTGTTCAAATATGCCTACAAGCTGGCCCGCGAAACGCAGGGCATCCTCGAAGAAGAGGACTACGATCTATACGTCCGGGCACAACTCGAAATCCTCCGAGTGATCGCCAAACATCAAGAGATTTCACCTGCGGTGGACATCAATTGCTTGTGTGGAGAGAAAGCCTGGAAGCGATGGAAACTCTGGAAACGGAAATATGAGAACAAGCAAAAAATCATCGAAGGTGATGCTCCGATTGCCCCCAAAGAGAAAGTATGCTTTTGTCTTGAGCGGACGAAAGAATGGATTACTCGTACATTCGGTGGACTTCCTACCTACGAAGAGTTCCAAGAAGCGATCATCAACAAAAACTTGTTTCGTTGGATCAACCAAGGAAAAATCAGTCCGTATTACCTCGCAGTCTCGCCTTATATTGCAAGAGCTTTCCCACAAGGCATTAAAGAAGCGGTAGACCTCGATATTGAAGTCTACCGCTCAAGTATCACTGCCGAAGTGCGAGTGACATTCGACGAATTGTTTCCCAACGAATTACTTGTCGAACGGGCTGGCAACTAGGAACTTGGCCTTTTCTGCCTTTTCGTAATCGCCTAGCCAAGACAAGAAATCATTCACGCTCTTGTAGCCGCTGCCACTCTTGAGGACTTTGCCGTCCTTATCAAGAATGAAATACGCGGGAATGCCACGAACGCCGTGCTTTCGACCGGATTCACGGTCTTGATCGACATCCACTCTGGCACGCACGTACTTGTGAAGAGCCTCAATAACCCTGGCATTGTCCAGGGTTTGACTCTTTAGGTTGCGACAAGGGCCGCACCACGTTGCGTGAAACACCACGAAGACATTCTGGTTTCGCTCTTTGGCTAGTTCCAGAGCTTTTGCGTAGCTGTAATCAGTTTCATCATGGCTACGCGGCGGTGTTCGACCCGGATCAGACGGCGGCGTTATAGGACCAACAATTGGTTGATCCGGTGGAGTTGGGTTAAAGTTGGGAGGAGGCACGTCGTTACCTGGGTCGCAAGTGCCGTCTTCGCAGTCAACTCCACCCATGAAGTCTTGAATCTGTTTGAGGATGGGGATATTGATTGGCTCCTTTGCTACCTTGGTCTTGTAACCAACGAATAGCAGGACTCCCATCACTGCCAACGCCACATAAAGCAGCGTTTGGTTGTTGTTTTTCATCATTCCTCCTGAAGAATAATTTGCAAAAGGGCTTGGCGTACAAAGACGCCTCCCCTCATTTGGTCAGTCAAGTACACTGATCTTTTATCTGCATCCAATTCCACGGGCAATTCGTTGCCACGCGGCAAAGGATGAAGGATCAGTGCCGATTCTTTCAGTTGGGCCGCTCTTTCAGCAGTGAGAATGAAACGGTCCAACCCCTTGACCTTCTCGGAGGTATGTATGCCGCTGTGACGCTCTTTCTGGCTCCGCGTCATATAAACCACATCAATCTCATCCAGGCAGTCTTCAGGGTCGCCAATGACGCAACCTGAAATATCATCAAGCATTGAGACGACTCGACAATTCTCAGTTTGAACAACATCAGGGGCCAAATAAATTTGTGAATTGAACATTTTCAACAAAGGCACCAACGACCGAATCGTGCGAGAATGACCTAAGTCCCCACACAGCAACCACTTCTTACCTTCCAGACAATTCCAGTCATAAATGGCTCCCTGATATTTTCTCCAAATGACGTACAAGTCTAATAAGGCTTGAGTGGGATGTTGATCGCCGCCATTTCCGCCGCTAATGACGGGAACGGTGGAATGCTCCCTGGCGACATTGATCCAATCGGGATCGCTGTGTCTCATCACGATAATGTCGGAATAATGACCAAGGGTGATGAGGGTGTCTTTGAGGGACTCGCCTTTTTTGATCGAGGATGATGCGGAAGCGTCGGCAGCGGTGACGATTCTTCCGCCCAACCGATGGGCTGCCGCCTCAAAGGAGAGGCGAGTTCTGGTGGATGGCTCTCCAAAAAAAGAGGCCATGATAAAATCACGGCCTACTGGATAACGCCTCGATTCGCTGGCGTCATGGAAAAGAGCGAGCGGAAAGACTTTCTGAATGAAGTCCTTCGTGATGTCTTCATTACTGAGTACGTGTCTCATATAAGACCTTAGCTGAGAGGTTACAAATCAGCTAATTGTATCAGTATGTGCTTAGTATTTTCCTCACATTTTCGATAATTTCGTCTTTGTTCTGAGTGGGCGAGAAATACTCATCCCACTGAGACGGCGATACCTGCCACTGATGTTCACCTTTGGACGATTCGATTTCCGCACCCCAACACCTTATCAGACCGATTTTTGGGTCAAACAGCAAGTTAATGTCAAATTGTTCGTATCGTTTTTGACCTGGGCCTTCAACACCCATGCCGCGATACTCAAAGATAATTTTGAAATAGTGTTCGTGAATTCGTTTGGTGCCGCGATACAACATCACCAACGGATGTTGCTGGCGACATTTGATAGTGAGTCCGTTACAAATGCGGTCAAAATTGGGGCAATCATCTTGTGCCCGTTCAATTTGCTCCTGGCTGATTTTCTGCACATTTTCGTACAAGTAATGAGCCAATACCTCTTCTTGGCTGGACGCAAATTGTTCTGTATTGAGCGGCGTGATCGCTTTGCATATCCATCGCTCAGTGCCTTCCAGATCGTATATCTTACGACGAGTGGTGATTTTGTATGACCCATAAGGACTGACGTTGATTTTTACAGCCCCAACTTCTTCGCCCCACTCCATAATATCCTGCCATGACCACTTGGGTCGCAGTGACCCAATAGGCGGCAAGCGTTTCAGAGCTTCCATCACGCCTTCGGTGTTGATGGGCTTTAACGGACGTTCGTTGGGCATACCCAAGACAGGCCGCAAGTTGGGCTTATATGTGTCACGGGAATATCCGTAGTCAGCCATTTCGAGGAATGTTTTGAAGCTAAGTTTCATGCTTTATTTAGCTTAGACCACGAAAAATCACAGTCTACCTTCACCACAATAGGGACAGGCCAACCAATCTGGTTCGCATTCTTTTTTGCACCCGCGACAGATGGGATCGTAGTCATCGTGCCATTTTTCTTCCTTGTGGTTCACAATCTGGAATATGATGATGCTCACCGGGAAGATGCAAAACACTTGCTTCCAAAAGAACAGCCATGAGCCAATGGACAAGGCGTATGCTGCCAAAATGAAGTACGCCATGTCCAGAATGACGAACATTGGCAAAGAGAGATCACGTACTTCACGGTGAATGTGGATTTTGCGTACTTGCAGCCAATAGCTGACGCAAAGCATCAAAATGGCAATCCATGTAAATAACTCCAGCATAGCTTCCTCCTTCGGAATGTTGTCCGGCAACCTCTATATAATACATGAGAATTTCTTTCCATATATGGCTCGAAGATGCCGAGGAGCAGGACTTCAATTTCTGGAAAGATTTAATCCTCAATTACTTAGGATTAGATCAACAGAATGGGTTGTCGATCCCTTTGAAAACGCTTGACTTGCAGAACTTGCAAGCCAAGCTGCAAGGACTTGGGGAATTTGCTCGGTTGCCGACTGACATTCAACAACGTGCCATCGGTTTACTGTCACGACCAAATCCCGGCACGATGGGGGATTTAGTCAGGGCCATAGCTATGAGATAATCAAGTTTTCTCCATCGTGTTTTACGTTGCAACGGGTACAAGGTGTCCAATATCCCGCGTGCAGCCTCCTATGGCAGATGGAACACACCACAATGCACTTGTTTATTTCTTCGCAGATCAAATCCAATGAGCATGTGCCCATTTGAGATACTAGCATCTTTTTTTCTTTCGGGTCCAAGTGATGAAAGTCGAGATCACAACTTTTGTACTCTCCGCTCCATTTGCATTCAGGGTTCATACACCCAAGAGCAACTTGCAGATCGCTTATCTTTCTTCTTTTTAGTGTCGAAATCTTTTTGGTTGATTGCCTCTTCATTTCTTTGAAGTCAGGTTTTGACTTTGCTCGATCATAATATTCTTTTCTTTTTTCGTCAGAAAAACATCCTGCTTTTTTCTGATATTTTACCTTCCTCTTTTTTGATATTTCTTCTGCATTTTCTTCATACCACCTAGCCGACCTAGCGGCTCTTTGAGATTTCAATTCAGGGTCATCCTTTTGTGCATCGTGGTATTTTTTTCTAGCTTGTGCATTGAGCTTCTCTCGGTTCTTTTTGCGGTACTCTCTCATATATTCAGTAGATTTTTTCAATGGTCATCCTCTTATGAAACAGACTAAACTATTATGAATGGAGTACAAAGATGGAAATTTTGATGTGTCCGCCCAAGTTTTATTCTGTGTCATACTCCATCAACCCGTGGATGTCTCCTGAAAAGAACCCTTCCGATAACAATCTTGCCCTGCAACAGTGGGAGAAATTAAAGGAAACTATCGCTTTGGCGGGCGGCGAACCTGTGGAAATTCCACCAGAAAATGGCTGGCCGGATATGGTCTTCACCGCGAACGCCGGGCTTATCAAGGGGAACAAATTCGTTCTCTCGAAATTCGCACATTCAGAGCGGCAAGGCGAGGAGCCTTTTTTCAAGAGCTTTTTTGAGCAACAAGGATATGATGTTCTTGAGGTCCAGGAGAACTTCGAGGGTGCCGGGGATGCGTTATTTCTTGGGGATGTGTTGTTTGCCGGATTCGGATTTCGCACCGACAGATCGGTTCATGATAGGCTCAAAGATTATCTTGAGATTGAAACAATAGTGCCGAGTCGTTTGATCGACCCGTACTTCTACCATATTGACACTTGCTTTTGCCCGCTCGATGAGAAGCGGGCTTTATTTTGGCCTGCTGCTTTCGACGACTGGATGCTTGAAGATGCTTTCTTCTACACTGATATAAAGTTCCTGATGGTGCCATTCGACGAAGCCCATCGGTTTGCGTGCAACGCAGTCGTCATCAACGATACAGTCATTATTCCAAGTGAATGCCCTGGCACAAAACGGTTGCTTATGCACGAAGGATTCAAAGTCTTGGAATGCCCAATGACAGAATTCATCAAAGCAGGAGGAGCTTGTAAATGTCTGACCCTAAAAATGTAAGGCCAAGTATTTGGTGGCGGATATTGTCCGCGTTGTTTTTGGTCGCCTTGATCGTGGGTTGTATGTTCCTGTTGTATTATTGCTACACGGTAAACCCCGCACTCTTCAGAGAGGAAAATATTTTCATACCATGAAAGAAATTATTGTCGTCCGACACGGACAGAGCTTCGCCAATATCGGTGAAACAAACCACCCCGACAGTGAAATCACTCCCGAAGGCCGAAATCAAGTTCAAAGCACTGCCGATTGGCTGGCGGCACACGATTTATCGGATTTCCAGGGTATCACTTCGCCGTTGCATCGAGCGTTGCAGACAGCGGACATTATCCACCAAAAAACCGGCGTGCCGTTCATGGTGGATTTCGGTCCCCGCGAAGTCATGATGATCCACAACGACTTCGACATTCCCTTGAGAAAACAAGAATTTCCACATTTTCACTGGCCCTGGAATGCGGAAAAAGCGACACTGAAAACGGAAGATGAGCGAACCTATTTGGTGCGAGTGTCGTCCTTTGTGGATGGACTCCCCAACGGGAAGTACCTGATCGTGTCTCACGGCACGCCATCGAGGACCATCGTGGAACTCGCCGCAGGCGAGGGTTTACGGGTCGATTTGAACGATTACGTCAGAAATGCCAGCATCAATTGGGTCAAAGACGGCAAGATGCTGCATTACAACAAAGTCCTGTGGAAAGGCGTTTTGGAATGACCAGCCCATCGACAATTCTCCCTGAGTTCCCCCGGATGATCCACATCCCGTGGAACCCCAACACCGAACGAGGCGATCTGGTGGCTTCCTCCGTGGAAATCCAGCCCGTTTTCGAGCAGAAGGTGTACGTCCAGGAGAAAGTCGATGGGGCGAATTGCGGCATGGCTATCGTTGATGACCATCCAATTATTCGTGGACGCCAGAAGTTCATCAAAAAGGGATACACCCCGCGAACTGCCGCCTCGAAGCAGTTCGCGTCCGTATTCAATTGGTGGCACGCCAATAAAAAGAAATTCGTGCGATTGGCAAAAATTGCCGGTCCCGTCTCCATCTATGGGGAATGGATGAAGGCACAACATGGCATGAAATATGACCTGTTGCCTGACTGGTTTATTGCCTACGACCTGTACGACTACGAAAAAAGCCAATTTCTTGATACAGGCCGGGCGATGAGCTACCTGCAAGAGTCGGGTTTTGCTACGGCACCCATTTTGTTTCGCGGGGATTTGACCGCGTTGGAAGATTTGGAGCCGCTGGCAAATGGCCGCACGGAGTTTTCCAGCACGGAACTTCGGGAAGGCGTCGTTGTTAAGACCACAGATGGGGAGTGGACGACCCATAAATTCAAAATGGTGCGTCCGGGTTTCAAACAGGGCAGGCTGTGGAACAATGACGAAATGAAAGTAAATTCTTGCCGACCTAAGTGATATATAAATCACTATGGAATTCGCACAATGGTTTGAAGCTAAAATTCGGCAAGACACGTCTCGACTCAATCCAGACGAAGCACCACCCTGGATGAAGACTCCCGAAGGAAACCCTCATCGGGATGGTGCTGGTCTGCCCACACTGCAACACGGTGGTTTTCGCAAAGCTGACGCGAAAACTATTCAGAAAAGTTTGCCAATCGTTGACGAGGTATTGACCAAATCCTGTTCCAACGCCACCAAGACAGTTGGTGTGAACTGGCTTTGTATTTATCTGCCTCCTACACCTGATATGCAGACAATTGATGACCCGGAGAAGCCCTACGGAGCCAACTCGGTCAGAGACGCCCGCATCAAAGGAAAAGAGGGTTGGGATGCTTACGAGAAATACTCCAAAGATTACGCTCGTCAGCAACTTGACAAATGGGTTGCCGAGGAAGGTATCAACACGTCTGACACCGTAGTCTACATCAAGCCGACCTCTCGCGTCCACACCTTGACTCCTTGGCAAATGACCCACAATAAAGGTCATGCTATTTGGGGTTCTGCTTATGAAGGCGTATTGTCAATGGACAATATCCTTTCTGAGTTGGCTCACTTCATGTGCGACGAAATCTATCAGCTTTATGAAGCTGATGAGGTTAAAGCTCAGGGAGACATGCAGGCTGTTGCTCAGGCTGCCGCGAATGTTGCCACCAAAGGTCCGATGCGGAAGAAAATCCTCGCTCAATTCGTTAAGGTTGTGCGGGAAATGATGGACACAATGCACAGGCAGCATTACAGCAAGACCGGGCGTCCACCGAATGCCAAGGAAATGACGGTGATGCTGTCCCGCGTGTTGCCAATCGGAGCTTCGTTCCGTCGTATTTTGCAATCAAATCCAGACGATCCCAACAAGCGGTTCGACAAGCCGGAATTCAAAATCAATACGGCCCTCAGCAACTTCATGGAGTCCATGTTCGATTTGGTGGCAATTTGGTTCAATGCTGGTGGCAAAATCCCGCTGAAGACTTCCGGTGCAATTCGACATCCTTCCGCTGTTCAGCCAATTATTGGCGACCGCAGTGCAGCAATCCCGCCAGAGTTTCCTGGTCGTCGAGAAGTTGAAAGACATTTTGGCAAGAAGGTTCGTCCCTATGTGTGGGAGCCGTTGGTGGCTGATCCAAAATGGGCGGATTACTCCAAGCAACTTTCTGATTTGGTTGCTGATGCCATCCGATCCTGTGTTTGGGACAAAGTGGGCGGGCCGATCTACGCGACTTACGGCTTCTTGACCACTGGAGCGTAAGCTCAAGTTTACAAATTCGGGTTTGTGGAGTAGAGTTATGTCATGCAATACGACTGGCTCCAACACCCTGAAAACCCGCACCTTCTCATCATCATGAGAGGCGTGTCGGGGTCTGGAAAGTCCTACCGGGCGAAGCAACTCGCTGGTGAGGATCAAGACGCGATCATTTCCGCCGATCAGTTCTTTGGTGATTCCCTGGAGGAATACACCGCCAACTGGTCAGTGGACAAACTTCATGCCGCTCACAAAGACTGTCAGGCCCGTGTTCGGGGTCGTATGCAGCGGCAGCTTCCTTTGGTGATCGTGGATAACACCAACACCCGTTTTGCTGAAATGATGCCGTATTTCGATATGGCAGTTCAGTACGACTACCGTGTGGAAATTCACGAACCAACCTCTCCGCTTTGGCTCGAACAGATCGTGCCGTATCTTGCCAACAAGGGCAAATATGCGAAGGAATTGGATGTAGCTGCTCAGAAATTGTTTGAGATCAACCAAGGGACACATGGCGTTCCACTGGAAGTCATCAAGAAGCAAATTCGCCGGTACGCTTATCCGGTTACTTTCGATATGTTGGCTAATTGCCATCGCAAATATAATGCTTGAACCAGAAGACCTCTGGCCGTTGAGTTCTTATCAACCGCCCAAACCAAAAGTCGAACCTTTGTCGGCTTTTTGGCCGATGCATAAGCGGCACCTTCCCTGCGACAAAAATGATTATCGTCGTCCGCCCAAAACGGATTACGATGTTCGTATTTTGTTGACTTCTTTGTTGGTTGCCTACGAGTTTGAACGCGAAGAACTCGAACGCAACCCGGAGGCGGATCGTCCGTTAGTCTATCCAGAGGTTGTCTGCATCCTCGCCTCTACACCCCTGGAGCGAGTTCCTAACGTAAGGAAATGGATGGAGCAGTTCCGACTTGGGTTAGTCGGACTGGATGAAAGTGTGGGGTATTTGAGAGCCATTATGCAATTGGAGCGTCATACGGATGAGTAAAAACAGAACAGAAATGCACAAATTCATTGAGCGTTTGCTCGATGGGAAAGACCCCGAAGAAGCCCTGGCGATGCTCAAAGAGATCATCGTTGATTACTTCGGGTTTGGCTCCAGTATCGAACTGGAGGAATTGGCTTTGATCCTCGGCAAGATCGCGGACGATTACAACGAGGAGAAGGCTGAGATCGAGGAGGAGGAAGAAACCCTCACCGAGAAGCAGCAGAACGAGATCGAGGAGATCAAGAAAGCCATCGAGGAGTTGAAGAAGAAGCAGGTCATCCCGCCGCAGCCGACTCCCTACATTCCGCTGCCTTCGGTTCCTAGTCCGCCTGAACCGTACAAGAAGCGGACTCCTGGGCCGTATGAGGTTGATCCTTACATTCGGCCTTGGGTGGGCGACCCGCCTCATGAGTGGGCAAAGCCCGACTGGACGTATCGCAGTGATATGCGGACGGCAGTGGATAACCTGAAGAGTTCAGGCATCCAGGTGACGCCTGAACTCTTCCAGAATTATGTTAGCTCACTGTCCCGAAACGAGTAAGCTGTTTCTTTGGGTAAATGCCCGCAACAAATCTGGAACGGATTGGCCGCTGGTGTCGTACACAAAGTTGTATGCATCGCGGCCATTTTCGTAGAAATTACGATCCACACTCACGGCGATGAACCCTTGGCTGGCAAAGAATAGCTGGCCGTCCAAATTGTCTTCGCTTACGCTGAGAATGATTTTGTTGCGTCTTTGGTCACTCAGTTTGCCTTTCAGCTTGTCGATCATACTGGTGCCAATACCCATGCGTCGAAAGGCGGGCGGAACGCCCAAATTCAGAAGTGCGAGCCTTTCTTTGTATAGCTCGTAAATCATGAATCCCTTCACTTTTTGGTCTTCTTCGCAGACCATCCCAATGCAGTTTCTTTGTCTTAGGCAGCGAACAAAATCATCTTCAACCCAGGGCAGGTCGAAGCAAAGGGTTTCAATCGCTAAGACTTCCGGCATATCTCTCCGAATCATCCATCGGATTTGCATCGTCGGGTTCCTTATGGTTCTGGATAAGGTGGCAAGCCATTTTTCCCGGCACGCGGTATCAAATAAGGACGTTCCTTGTAGAACCGTCTATTTCGGTCGTCCTCTAACCGCTTGTATTTCAGTTCCGGGTATTTCCACTCCAGCTTATATCGTGCCTTGAGTTCGGGAGACAATCGAGTGTAGCTATCACGGGCCAGGAAGGACATTCCTGCCCACATGCGACCAAACTCCACTGCCGCTTGGCGTCGAGCCTCCGCTGCTTCTGCTTCGGCCTCTCTTGCGAACAATCTTTTGTCACGCTCGACTAGCATGTCCCAATAAAGATCGGACTCTTTGAACTCGGCGTAACTCTTGAACGATTTGCTTTTGTAGGCTATTGAAGGCTCAGGCTTGGGTGGCAACACACCTTTATCTCGTAGCTCTTGTTCTCTCAAATCCAAAGCATGTCGCTGTTCCGCCATATCAAGACTTCGGGCACGACGTTCCAGATAATTGGGACGTTGGTTTCTTGCTCGATATTCGTCTTGAATACTCCATCGCGTTCGGATGCGATCAGCTTCATTCTGGATACGGAGATTATACGCTTGCTCACGGCTCACAAGATAATCGCCAAAGAATTTCGCAGCAAGGCCATTTGCTGCGTGCAAGCGTGCTTTTCCTGTTAAATATCCCTCAGCCGCAGTAGATGCGTGGTGATAACCCCAGGGATTGGCCCAAAAAGTCTGAGCGTGGGCCTCGGTAGCGAAAAGCAGTACGACTCCAATAATTATCAAACGGTACATGATTCCTCCTGTATAACCAAATTATACCTAATTTAGTGATACAGGGAAAATACCGGACGATTTCAGAAGTCAATCTCGTCTTTGATGATAATTTCGTGACCCTGCTCGGTCAGCACTTTGAGTCGCTTGTTGCTGTGCTTGAGCAGGTAGTCGTTGATATTGAAGATGAAGTCGTAGTAATTCAACATTTCCTTGTCGTCTTTTTTGCGAAGACCACGGCCCATTCTCTGGACGATCAAGTGGTCCGCAACGCCGCCCGCTGCATTGACAAGGTTATGGATGAAGACGTTGATGCCGGTGTTGAAGATTTGCTGTGTAGCAATCCCCACCACGTCTCCCTTGGCTTCTTGAAGCTGCTTGATGACGCTCTTGCGGGTCGCAGGCGTGTCTTTCCCCTGGACCCACAGCGAGTTGGGGATGAGGCTTTGCAGGGCGTCTCCGTGAGCCAGACGGTCCACTAGAATCAACGTGCGGCCTTTGAGCTTCTTGCCCAGGGTGCTGACGACATCATGGAAATGATACGATTCAGCAATTCCACGGGTTACGGCATCTTGGTAAATGTCATAGGGGATTTGTGGTTCATTGATCGGATAGAATATACACCGCGACCGAGACAGGATGTTCCTATCCTGGAGTTCTTTCGTCGTCAAAATTCCGCTGGAAGTCGAGCTAGTCTTCAGGACCGGCCCAAAAAACCCTTTGACGAAGAACTTCTGCACCAAATCCTTTTCGCCGAATTTGAACGGTGTAGCACTCAAGCCCACGCGAACACAACAAGCGGGAAGGCTTCGATATACCGCTTTCGGCATTTTGGACATCATATCGTGGATTTCATCCACGATGACTACTTTAATTTTTGGCAGTAGTTTTGCCATCTTGGTGATGGACTGCACGGTGGCTACCGTCACCATATCTGGATTAACTGATCCACCCCATAGCGTACCGACATTGGGCACGCCCCACTTGACGATTTCCTCGTAGTTTTGGATCGCAAGGTCTTTGCGATTTTGCAAAACCAGGGTGGGCACGCTTGGCATTGTATGCAGCGAGCCGACCATGATGAATGTCTTGCCGGAAGACGTGGGGGAATAAATGACGCCTCGCTTGTGCTTGACGATTTGGTTGATGAAATCAACCTGATAATCATGCAACGTGACGGGCTTTTGTCCCTTGGGGAGATAATTGTTGAGAAATTGGTCGTCTATTTGCGTCCATTTGAAATCAAAGCCTTCTCGCTCATCTGCTACCTTGTAGGGAACTTTCCAATAGTTGAGTGCGGCTTTGACCTCTGGCAGCAGGCCGGTCAGGAAGCGACCGGATTCTGGCTCGAAGAAGTTTGTGTACCCATCCCATCGTCTTTGCTTATAGGCTCGGTTGTGGAAATATCCTCGTTCTTTGAAGCGAAGTTTTTTCCACAGGTTGCCCTTGATGGTCGTATCATCAGTGAGCAGCCAGGAATAGGTATTTTGGACTAATAATTGGGTCATATCTTATCGCCAGTTTCTCAAACATTCGTATCCTTCCTTTTTAGACGGAACGGTCAGTTTTTTCAAGAGAAACTATTCGCCTTCCACTTTTTTGAGCTTTGTGTAATATTTGGGGTCTTCTCTCAAGTGGGCAACAGCGATTTTGACCAGATCGGATTTGTTTTTCACTACGTCTGTATCTCTTCCCATTTTGCCGTCGTGTTCTTTCTCGACGTTAATTCCCATGCGAAGCTGTTTTATATCAATTTTGCCAATATCGACTCCCGACTGTGCGATTAAATCGTCCAGTTCGCGGGCTTCGTTGAACTCTTGAAATTTGAGCATTTGGCGTTTGATACGACGTGATCTTCCCCGTGAGCGGCTGCCGCCGCTATTGCAACATCCCATAATATACCTCCTATTGTATATAGGAGTTTGGGCGGGAGATCGTGGCAAGAAGGTGCCATTGAGAGTAAACCTCAACCGGGTCGAGTAGATCGCTTCTCGACCTGGGAGGTTGCATTCTAATCCGGCATAAGAGAGTAACTACCCGGTTAATTCCATTCTGCCAACAATGGTGACTTCAAAATTGGGATGTTCTTGATTGAAATAGGGACCATCCGGGAATCGCTCCGACCACATGACCTCTCCCCAACGATTTGTGAAGAAATACCCATAAACCGGGCAGCTTGGCATCATGGTTTTTTCTTCACAGATCGCACAATCTTCGGCAATAGTCCATTCGCTATACGGCACTTCATGGTGTCGGTATAGATGGCTGGTGGGTATATCGAAATCTTCAAGGATTTCGTTGCCATTGGGATGAATGTCGTTGGCGAATAGGTGCAGGATTTGAGCCTGTTGGGCTGCCGCTCGCAACATGGCTTGTCGAACCAGCCTAGTCGTTTGCAGGCACATAGCGGAAGTCTTTCAGAGTATCGTAGTAATTTCTAATGAGTTGAATGACTACCTTGGCATCGGCGACAGCCGTGTGTTGCACTTCGCCGGGTCGCCATCTGATGCCGCTACGATTCATGCACGTCTGCGTATCAGGCAATACTTCATCCAGGCTAGGATGAAAATAGAGCATTGCTGGATCGAGAACGCGATGGTGGAAGTAAATGTCGTGCCAGTGTTCCTTGGGAACCTTCGACTCCAGGAACGGACGATCAAAACTGCCGAAGTTCTTTCCGGCAGGAATGACAGTGAATTTCTGCTTTTCCTCGTCAAAGGGATATTTGTGTTCGTGCAAGAAATTGCTGAACGCATACATCAAGGAATTGACAGAGCAGAATCTTTTGTCTTGATGCTTATCAGGTGCAGCCAGAATCTCGAAGATTTTGGCGTGCATGGCGAGAGCATAAGGGTCGCCCACATAAATCCTGTTGGCCTTTTCGATGTAGGCGTGGAAAACAGGAAGTTCATCAATCGGCTTGGGGTCATTGAAGTCGTCGATAATGGCGGCGAACTCAATGATGTCGTTAGTGACTCGATCCAATCCGGTTGTTTCGATGTCAATTGAAACGAATTTCATCCTTGTTTTTCCTTAGAGGTTCAATCAGCACGCCGTACTTATTGGACCAAAGATCGAATGGCGAAATATACCACATTCCAATGCGGTAGTCGGCGTAGTCTACGATTTTCCTTTGTTCGTAGATTTTCACGGAGCAATAATCCACGCTCCGATATTCGTTGTAATATACAGCATCGTGTTTCAGCCGCCAATGTTGATTCGACGGAACCATGATATTTTCGTGGACAATTTGATCTTTGGAGAATTCCAGGTAAGGGCCGCGACCGCCGATTACAATTCGATTGTAGCCATTCGCCAATACCAGTCCGTTCTCCGTAGTGAGTTCGATCTCTTCCCCATCAATGGGTGCTTTGAGCCTGTCCTTGTATTGTTGAGGCAATTTCTCTCTCCCTACGCCGCCATACGGAGGTCACGAAGAACTTCCGCGTCGATTTCTTTGGTAATTTCCAGAGCCAGCACTTCGGAAAGTTCTCGCTCGGCAGCCAAACCGTGAAGACGTTTCAGAGACGCTTCTGATTGGATCAGTATATGTTGAGGGGTCGGCTTCGGTGTGGGCAGTTGAGTTGCCAGAAAAGCACCGAAGCACGCCCCAAGAAATGCTCTTCTATTCATTGTTATTCCTCCAGATTAAGAATACCCAACTTAAAGTTGGCTGTCCAGATAATTTGTTTGACGGACGTAAATACAGCATGGAATTCACGCTGTTTTTTAACGAGACTCGATTCTCCCGCGTCAAAAGCATGTTGATGGGGCATGTACCAACGGTAAACACCGTAGGCATTCTCACTGCGGAAAATCCGCGTGGTGATGACTATACAACCCAACAAAATGACCGACAACAGAACAATGCTTTCAACCAGCGACTCTTCCAAGACCTAAAAACTGCAAATTTCGGCCCAATCAGAGTACAGGGAAAGTACGGGGGAAATAAAGAGCGGTCTTTCCTGGTTCCCAATATTCAACGCCATGAAGCCATCGCCTTGGCGGAAAAATATCACCAAGAGTCGGTGATATGGGGCAGCAAGAGGCAGGATGCAGGAGGGCAGCCCTACATGGAATTTGAGTGGATCGAGGGCGGAACGACAACTCAAACTCGAAGAATTTCGATTTCAAATGCTGATATTCAAAATCGAAATGATTACTACACCCAAGTCGGCAATGTGAAGTTCGCCATACCATTCTTTGATGACGATTACGACGACGAAGGCAAGGTAGTCAAGTTGCCGGAGCGTGATCCAGAGGCTTATAGAAAAGCAGAGTCCAGGTTGCCCTACGTGGACGACCTGTTTACTTATTGAACCACATGACATGCGTGGCGTCATAGGGAATTTGGTTCATTTTGGACGGATATACGTCAATATCGCCCGCCATTTTCCCTTCCCGTACAGGATGCCCACTGCCGTCATAGTCAGTGAAGCAACCGCTCTCGCAGCCGCTAATGAACTCGTTGACGGACATGAGGTCGCCGTAGTCGGGTAAATCCTTGCTGTAATCGGCCCCAGGCGGCGAATTTGTAAGCCGCGACCGCAGCATCGCCAATTCCGTTTCAGCGGCCTCCATTTGGCCCCACAGGGCGTTGATGATTGCCAACGTCTCTGTAGTCATAATCCACTTTTCTTCGTTGATGCGACGGGCCATTTCGCACAAGTCGCAGCAGCATCTATCCCACTTCTTTTCCTCCATGCGATCCTTTAGAGGTTTGAGGTCACAATATATCGGTGGCATATCTTGCTCCATTATACCGGATAGTTTTGTGTTTTCACGCCATCCAGCATTCCATCTGTGACCGGGATGCCCACTTCTTCGCCATTGATCTTGGCGTAATACTGCTTGAAATAGTGAGCCACGCCTGCCTTCTTCGCTTGGGCGTCGATATTACGCACCCAATCTATTTCCATTGGCCTGCGTTCGTCTTTGCTTGCCTGTTCGCAGCCGGTGATGACCCAATTGAAGTAGGGCATCCACGGCGTCAGATTCAAATCTTCCAACAACGGCTCGGCGGAAATAAACTTGATCTTGGCGGGGATTTGCTTGAAGTCATCGAGCCGGTAGTAGCTCTCAGAATGCCCCACGGTGCATCCAAGCCACACATGGTCCCAACCCTTGCCCCAATCCTTCGGAAGCCGTGAGAGGACGTTCTTGGAGCGTTTGGTGAGGATCAGCCAATCAAGCTGCGTGCATTCACGAATAACCTTCCAAGCCTCGTCACGCCAGGGATCGGCTTTGACGTGGAAGAAGTCGCTCATGGAGCATGTGAAGACCCGGTGTCGCTCATTGGCCGCAAGAGCCAAACGATTCCACCGATAGGGTTTACCCCAGGTCGTAGTGGCTCGGAACGGCCCCTCGAATGGTTCTTTGCCCATTCTTTTGATGATGGAGCCGATATAACAGAGATCACACTCCTTCGTTACCCGGTTGCAACCCAACCAGGGATTCCAAGTGTGATGTGTCCAACCAATCCCGGAGTTTTCAGCCATTTGCCAGTCTTTCTTGAACGAAGGCCCAATATCGGGCGTATGATCGGGCCGGGATTTCCGTCAGACAACCAATATCTTCTCCATTAGGGCCAACATAATCAGGGTCGTGAACCCGTCGTTCGTATTTGACGGGTTCACCCTTGTCGCCAAAATGCACGATCAGTTCTTGCCAATCGTGTTCGTGGGCGATACGGGTCACGACCCGATTGCCATCCTTTGTCGTCGTGATAATCACGATCCCAACTCTCTGGCGATAGCTTCCAGTTCCAGTTCGGCACGAAGTTCCGGGCTGACGATTGCATTCAGTCGGGTTTCGAGCGTTTCGAGCTTCTTCTTCTTGGACGCGATCTGGACCTTGTTGATCCTCATCTTCACGTCTTCGCTCCACTCGGCCACGGTGAACCCGGACCATTTGAAGGCCGGAGCTTCCACGCCAAGCAGCTTGACGGCTGCGGAGTAGTCACGCTCTCGGCCTACCAGGAAGGCCACAATCGACACCAGCTTGGCAACATCCTTTTCGACGTGCAAATTCACGGTCTGGCTGCTGCCCTCGACGAACGGGAACGAGCAATTCGTCACCCAATTCGGTCGCTCGGCGGCGGCGATTTCTTCCTTCTGTCGCTGGACTTCCTTGATAAGTGCAAGGGTCTTTTCGTCGGTCTTAGCCATTTTTCTTTTTCTCCACAATAGTTCCATAGCGGAGCGGAAATTTCGATCCGCTTTCCAATTCTACCCACAATACCTGTTTCGTGGGTTCAACCCACTTGCAGGATTCGTTTGTCCGGCTCCAATAACTAGAGCGATGGCTGCTCTGGAGATTGTTGGGATTTGTTGCCGTGGCGTGTCGCCCTTCGTGGTTCAATACGTCTCCCTCGAACCAGTATCGGCTCGTCATTTGGATGTAGTCCACCACTTTGGTTTCTACTTCTGTGGTACGGTTTTGGTAGACGAATCGAGATTGATACTCGTACCATGAGCCGTCCTGCTCCGTGGCGAATTGTTCGCCATAACTGTCTGTTGCCGACTTGGGAGCCGGTTTCAGATACAATTTGACGACTTTGGTGCCGTAAGGGGATTTGTGATACTTATCGACCAATTCGGCAAAATTGGAGTCTTCAGTATCAGAGTGTAGACCGGCAAATCTTGTCATGCTGGAGATCGGCACAAACGCCTTCCCGTCCCAAAAGATATGCTGCCGCTCCACAGCTTTGTCTTTGGGTCCGTAGCCCCGGTGGGAGACGATTTTGTGGTAATCGTATCGGCCCACGTACACCAACACTTCTTGCTTCTTGGTGATGTACGAACATCCGGGCTTGAGTTCTTTGGCACTCAGCTTTTTGCCCTGAAGTTGGGTGAAGTTTTTGGAAACTTCAAATTCCTGACAAGTGGTGGGGAGCAGAACCAATTCAGTTCCATCCCAGGCGTAGACAAATTTGCCTTCCAGACCCTTGCCCCGCGAGCAGTCGCACTCTCGCAGGATGAAGAGGAGATTGGCGATGCTGATCTCGAACTCGAAATCACGGGGGTCGTAGACGCGAATGTATTCGTTGCGAACATTCCAGCCATAGGACCGGCGTGCCCCACCGACGCCTCTGTTGAGGACAAATCCTTCGGTTGGCTCATTTTTGAATTCGACAGGCTTGATTTTCTTATCCCGCCAACCTTCCCAGGATGTTTCCTTGCGGAGCTTCCCCTTCAGATCGTAGTAGATGACGTAAGCGAGCTTGCCCGTGTAGGTTCCCTGTCGGTTTTGAAAACCTACACGAATTGTTTCTGGAATGAAGAGTTTTTTCGCTTCGTCGTCTCTCATCGTCAAATCCTCGAAGGAAAATAGGCTGTTTGTTAGACTTACGTTACTACGAATATGACGACGTGTAAAACGAAAAAAACCCGGCTTGAACACACGTCCAAGCCGGGCGTAACCCTCCGAAAATTCGGAAGGGCCACCTTGGGAAACCCGTGGCTTAGGCGACACCCTTCTTCAACTCACGGAAGATTTCCGTGAGAGGACGAGTGTCAATTTTCACAGTTTGCTGCGGCACTTGATTGACGCTGTGTTTGATAGCGTATCCTCGGAACTGCTGTTCGTTGTTGAGGATCATCAGGTAACGCATGATAAGGCTGTCAGTCGGCGGGAAGCTGCCGTTCAAAACCACACACAGACGGTCCACCATCTTACCACGATCATAAACACAAGTAATCCCATGACCGGGGAAAATCTGATAGACCAGACCGCTCCTGGCTTTGACCGAGACAAAACCATTGGAGACGTAGTTCCTGAACTTCTCTTCTCCCAAGACCCGCCGCAAAGTTTCTCTGGCTCGCTCTTCCCGAATGTCGGCGGCGACCTTCAAGGGATTGCGGGTCTTGCTGGCCGTGATGACCATTGGGGCCTGACGACTGGCGATCATCTTCCGCAAGCGGCTTTGTGGATCGGCTGGTTTGATATAGCCGTCTTCATATCGCCACGTCTTGTATACAGTGGCCGAAGTCGGGCAGTGAATTCGATAGGTATTTGCCGTTGTGGTGCAGTCATATTCTGACACACGCCACTCCAGAACCTTCGATTTGCAGGGTTTGCCATAGGCTTCCCAACCGTTTTCGATTTCCACCCACATCGACGAGGCTTCGGTTGTGACACCGCAGCCATAGTCCATCTGGATGATGCCGCCAGTGGCAACACCGTAGTCTTCACCGCCATACCAGCCCCAAGAGGCATTGGTGTCGGTGTTGACGCGAGCGTATACTTTTGTGCTTTGCATGGTGTCCCAAGACGGTTCAGCTTCGTAGGCTATCATTTTCACCTGTGACCTCCTCGTAACACTTGGCTATTGCTCGTTGCGATTGAAACCAATCTCCAACGACTTTGCCATTGTTACGTGCGTATATGGAGACTGTCATTTAATCATCCTTAACGGATGGGTAACATTGAGGACACCAATAGTAGGTTTGCCCGTACTGAACAGTTTTCGTTAGTTCTTTTGTGGGAAAAACCTCTCCGCAACCGTGTCCGTTCCATTTGTCGAGAGTGATGTTGCCGTTGCCACACACTTTGTACTCTTTGAGTAAGTGCATGGCTTCGGCATATTCTTGCCGCAGTGGTTTTTCCATTAGCCACCGGCAACCATTGCAATCGGCATGAAGATCACTTCTTCGGCGTGCGGATCGAATTCATCCATCACATCCGAAGTTGCCTGACCATTCGTGCCGACGCGATAGGGAACCAGTCCCTCGGCCACCAACTCGTCGAACATTTCCTTGGCTTCACGGATTTGCTCGAAGTCTCCGGCGTCCCATACGACACGCTTGTCGCCATCCTTCGGGGTCATAACCCGAAAGCATCCGAAGCCCGCAGGGGGCGTCTCCTGGGGATTGTCGATGACGCCCAGGCTGTCAGGAATGACGAACTCCTTGGCGACCTTGGAGTTCTTGATGAGGCTGAGTTCGATGGTTCTTTTGTTGGTTGTGGTACTCATGTTACCCTCCACACGTTGGACAAGACGGACGAACGATTTGTTTCTCTTTCAGATACTCGTTGGTTTTTTCTATCACTTCGTCTCGCGGAGGGTAGCTCTCCATCGAGCCGAATTCACGGCGATAGAAAGCTACCAGCAAGGCAGTTGCGACTTCGTGTCCGAAACGACGCTTGCAAGTAAGGTAGCCATGCTCGGCGTCTATTTCGATTATTTTTGCGGCATCATGGAATCGTTCCAAGTCTGCTTCGGATATTTGATTCGGGTTGTGGTCCATTTCAAGACTCCAAGGTCGCAAGTAAGTCCCGCATAGTGCCATAAATATGCGATCTTACTTGCGGAACATTAAAGGCTGTATTGCCCAAAAAGCCGTGGCGTAATGCGTGATCCCCGGCCCGTGCCATGCCTACTACCCAAATACGATCCGACTCTTCTCCTTGGTCGTTTACCATCCGGCCTGTTTCACCGACTCGCACGCCGATGCTGGCGTGTTTCTTGGCGATACCGTCTGCCAGGAGTTGTTCCCATATTGAGTGGCGAATGATATTCCGACCTACGGCATTGATGATATAGTCGTATTGTTCGGTCGTGGTATCAAATGTCACTTCTAACTTATTGCCCACCTTGGCGATGTTCTCGATACTGCCGTGGACGACTTGAACATGACCCGCTGCTTCTGCTTGCCGCAGATTTTCACTGACTTCCCACGGCACACCGATGGAGTTCACCGCTAATGACCGCTTGAACATTTTCAAGCGTTCGGCGGCTTTGTAACAACCACCAAGTTCGGCTCGCATTTGGTTCCAAAGGGGCCGCACCGCTGCGAAAATATCCTCTGGAGAGTGTCCTTGGCTAAGGTAATGCCCGAAAAATACACTGAGTTGTTCGTTGAATTCTTCGGGAGTTTCTGCTCGGAAGAATTCAGGAGGCTCGGTCAACACCAAGGGTGCATTGGTTTGATTTTGTTCGTAGCAGAAATGTCGTTGTCCGCCCCGCGAGAACAGAGTCAGATTGGTGTGTTTGGATTTCCACAATACGTTGACTTGTTCCTCGCCAGTTAAGCCAGTGCCAAGAATCAATACCTTAGCGTGCTGTGGAATTTGCGACCGCTTTTCGTGGCCTTCGATAACTAACGGGTCCACAATGACGTTCGGGTCGTTTAGTACCGGCGTCAAATATTCTGGTATCTTGACGGAGATCGAGCCAGAAGCCATGACGAGTTTGTCGGCTTCAATAACTGCATCCTTCAATTCAACAACGACATTCCTTCCGAGAGAAACTTTCATTGCCTCGCCGGTAATTGTCCGGTAGTCAACAAGAGGGCTGTTGACTTGTTTTCTACGCCAGGAAACGTATTCCTGCATCAAGGCTCTAGGGAACGGACGATCCGGGTGAAAATCGAAATCAACTGTGTTGGCCCATTTGTGAATATCATCAGGATCGTCGCCAAGATACATTTTCCTCATGGCGAGGTTTGTAGTTTCGGTGGCGGGGAATTTTTGAAATCCCCAACCGCCGAATCTACGACGTGGTTCGCTCTCCACTTCAATGATTTCGATGGGTTGCGTAGCGTTATGTCCCAGGTAGGTGCCTGCCTCGGACCCGGCTACGCCACAGCCAACGATGACAACTCGATTCATCACTCAAACTCGTAGAACATCACGGGAACACGACGAGGGTGTTGGATGTAGGGAACGTCTTCGCAGAATCCCAAACAGTACAGATAGAGCGTCTTGTCAGCATCCCAATTCGTCATGACTTTGATTTCTTCGGCAAGTCTCTCGGTGAAGACTGCCGTGCGTTCGGCCTCTTTGTCCAAGCTGTATTGTTGATACATATTCTTGAACACATCCAGTGGATTTTCCTTCCAAGGACATTCTGCATCAATCAATTTCAGCTTGGGGTCATTGAATTGACACCGGCTTCGCACGTTGATGCCTTCCTGATCGAAGAAGCCGAACAAACGACGAATGATAGGAATGCTGATTCGTTTGAATTTTGCAAGCTCATCGTCGGGCTGGTGTTCGTTCCACACCCGCTGATTTTCCATTGCCTGGACGCAATTGATTTGCCCTTGCTCACTGAGGCCCTTGAGCAAGCCGGTTTTGTCCCATCTTTCGAGAAGGTGAGTAACCTCTGGTACGTCGGGCAGGTACGGAGTCGTCCGTTTCGCGGGAGCGGCTGACCCGATGCCGGGCGTGATGCCTACTGTGATAGCGGCTGCTGCAACGGCACCTGATTTGAGAAGTTCGCGTCGATCCATGATTTTACTCCTGGGCTGCGTCGTATCCCCCACCGAAGCGTTCAAACCAACGCTCCCAATGAGGAGAAGTTTTATTGAGGTCTTGTTGCGTCTTGATAGCGGCAGCATCACGTTCATCTTTTGACGATGTGATGCCTGTGAATTTCGCCGTATGCGGCGTATCGGAGACTGCGGACTTAGGAGGGCAAACTTCTTCTTTTGGTTTGCCATCCCATCGTCCACCTTCTTTGATTAGGCCGTTCTCGATCTTGCGTTGGTGTTTGTGGCCGCAGTTTGGACAAACCACTTCCACAATATGGTCCATCGCTATGTTGAGCTTGACGAGTATGTACTTTCCGCACCCGCCTCCCGACTTGGTGCAGTAGAATTCTTGGAATATCTTGGACATGAAACCCTCGAAAGAAAGCTAAGTAAATCTGCCGGGCGTTACCCCGGCAGATGCCGCAGCAATAGGGTTACTTTGCAGTAGCGACTTCGCTCAGGGCGGCGAGTCGGCTGCCAATCTCGATGGATTGGATGGAGACGGTGCAATCGGCCACGCCGTCACGAATGAATGGCCGGAAGGTAGCCACGCTTTCGTGTACGGGGTCCACGTATTGCCACTTCTTCAGAGAGCGAATGGTTTTGATGCCGTTGTACCATTCGGAGACGGGGATGGCGGTTTTCAGCCCGCCTTCGTCATCGTGGAAATGAATTTCGCTGCCGCTCAAGTGCTGGCGAATATTCTGAGTCTGAATGAACTCAGAAACGGAAACTTCCACGGTTTCCTTTTCTTTCTTCTCTTTCTTTTTCTTCTTTTCCTTGATGCGTTCATCAGCCCGCAAAATCTCTTCGCGGGGCTTCTTGCCTGCATCGGCTGCGAGTACGCTTTCGTTTTGACCGCCCATGATTAGCTCCCAAGGTGACGGAATGTGAAAAAAATGGGGCGAGCGGGTTATTGGCCCACCCGCCCCCACAAGTTAGTTCTCCGTAGAATCAGGCTCACTCGGAGCCGGATCGCTCGGAGTGGACGGAGTGGGTTCAACACTCGGTTCCGGCTCTGGCGTGGACGGAGTGGGATCACTCACGCTTGGCTCTGCCGGGGGTGCGGTGGGTGTGGCATCGTCCGGTGCCGTGACCGCTGGTTCTTCCGGGGCTACCGGCTCGTCTGCTGCCGGTTGACAACCGACACAACCGAAACCGACAACCAACAAACAAGCAAACAAAACCCTTCTCATTCAAATTCTCCTACAACGGGGGAAACGATGGGATTGTACAATCCCGAAAACAGTTTGTCTAGTTGAGTTCAGGATTTGGTGGAGGTTCCGGCAACTCGAACTCTCGGATGGTGCCAAGTTCGCTCGGATCGCCACCAGATTCCAAGTGTTCGTGAATATCGTCCATCATTTCATGCATATCTTCGAGGAATTCTTCCTTGTCCTCGATGCCGCCAACGAAGCTAATATCGTCGTAGATGGCGTGTAACACATCCAGCACGGAAAAATTGTATTCTCCCTGCCAAACGACTTTGCCTTCATATCCCTTGAAGACCGTGACCGAAGTATTCAGCTTCAGTGGCAAATTTGCAAATTCATTCAGCGGAGAATACGACATGCTGAAATGTTCGATGCGGTCGCTACCGTCTTCGGGACGACCCACACCACGAAAGCCGGTGTAGTTGGTAACGTATCGACTTTGGAACTTCAGAACTCGGTAAATTTCCAAATATTCCACGTTCTCGTCTTCTTTGGGAACGTAGGGTTCTTCGGCCTGTTCGTGAAAGCGTTCCAGATCGGAACACCAAGCGTATTGGCTGATGAACACCTTCAGCAGATCATACTTGTTGATAGCACGAAATACATCGAGCAGCGTCACGCCCTCGTCGATCTCACAAATATCCTCCAGGATAGTGAAGATCGTAACGTCTTCAGGGCGGATTTTTTCGCCGTCTTTGTAGAGCCAAAGACCATCTTTCTCGAACTTGACGAGTCGTTCCATTACCATTGTGCCAAGAAAAAGTGTGCGACTTGTCCGGCTGTACTACTGGTGCCGTCGCTTTTATTGGGAGGAAGCTCCCAAATTGTAGCGACAACGATTGGATCAATGTCCGTCGCCCGTTCCCAGGCTTCCAACGGAGCCATGATGTTGAAGACGTTGAACAGGTTCAGTTGCTTCAACTCCTGAATTCGCAAAATCACACCATACGGAATATCACGTTTCAGGTAGTCAAGTTTTCCAAACCGACAACGCCAGATTTCTTCCTTGCCGAATGGCGGCAAGAACCAAAGTCTGGCTGTACGTTTTACCTTCACGAAGTCTGAAGGTTGCCCACCCCAATTGCAGTCTTTCCCGGAAAGTGTGACGCCTGTGTGATGGTTGTAGAACCATTCATGGCTTTGGCGATCAACCTTATCGTTTTCGTAGGTGTCAGTGTGCGGCTCGCCCATCAAGGCAAGAACCATGTCCTCCGAATCCATGCGTTGGAAGCCCATCATTTCAGCTTGCTCGCAACGCATATCGAAAATAGCCGCTGCACGTTGCTTGGGAAGTTCTGCCGCTTCCAGAGCTTCGAGCTTGCGTTTCCAGTGAATGGATGGTTCCGGTACGCACTCCGTTTTGAGTTCATGCTCCATCATTTTGTCGAAAATGGGAGCGGTCTTCTGTTCGAGTTCTGCTATCGTTAACATGCTATCATCCGTGGAAAAGGAAGTGCGAACCCCAAAATCCGAGTGTTGCAATCCCTAATTGCAACCAGGGAATTTGGTAGGGAACCGGATTTCTGCCTTGTTTCACGCGAATTCTATTGGCGAGAAATGTAGCCAAGTTGAAAAGCAAACACAAGGCCAAAATCATGGTTGTATAGACAACAATTTTAGTCTCGATGGTTGTCATACCAGATCGTCGATGCTCCAAAACCTGCTGGTTTTCTTCTTGGGTGGGGCCGGATGAGGCCCGTAATGTCCGCCCTCGGCTTCCAGAATACGCCAGTAGCGATTTCTGAAAAAGCAAAAGGCATTGCCGCTTTTGAAGGAGCCGGTCGTTGTGTAGATAACGAGTGGCTCGCCTAGCGTTGGCGGTTGATGCCCATCTTCCGCAAAGATTCGCCAGGATTCCTCATGGTGGTTATGGGGGTTGTACCATCTTGGGAAAACATCAAAGATTACGGAGTAGGTTCTGTCTTCCGAAATGATGTTATGGCCTGTGCCTCCTCCAAATAAACTGTTGGATTCTGTAATTGGCACATCCTCCAGTTTTTCCCTGGGCCAAGCGAGCGTCATACAAATGCGTCGATGATGCTCGTTGTGTGGGTATTGCAATTGGAGTTCTTGGGAGAGTCGATCCCACCCTTCTTTGCTGAAATAACAGATTCCATTATCCCAATATTCGTGTTGCCAACCCATCAATCGTCCTCACGTATGAAGCGGCTCCTAAAACTACCCTTCCGTAAGCAGGGTTCTGTTCTATGTCCACATTTATCTCAGCCCCGAAGGACTGGCGACGAATCGCTGCCACTACCCGGTTTCATCGTGCCGCTCACCCACTCAACCTGTATGTGTTGCATCCTCGGTGGTGCAAGTGACCGAAGTCTCCCACCTTCAGCGGAAATGCCCTGACTTTCCTCTAGCCCGAAGGCCAGCGTGGACTCGAAGCGTGTAGTTTTAGGAGCCTTCAATTATTTTCCGCATCAACGAATTTCCATTGTTCCCCATCACGCACGACTTCGTGCCATTTTGTGTGATGTGGGTTGATGACGTTTGGATCAAGCATGATTCGCACGCCTTGATCCAACACCGAATCCATGAATTCTTTTTGCCCGTCAATCTTCTTGATTGACCACGGGCAGTTATCTATCATCTTGTCGCCATGCTCTCGCATAAAGTTGCGGAGCATGTCTTCCGTCGAGAATATCGGAAGGAATCTGTCTTCACAATACTCCAAATGGAGTAAGAACGGAAACAGATTGTAGACAAAAACCAGAAGACAGTTCTCCAGGTCTACTTTGACTTCTTTTCCGTTCCACTTGGGCTTTCCACGCCACGCCATTGTTTCTTCTCCACGTCGAACTTTCGTTTAAGAACCTGAATGTATTGGCTCATATACCGCAATTCAGGAGGGAAGGACTCTTTGGGGATCGGGGTTACGTTGCCGCGTTCCTTGAATGCCATGTGAACGATTTCGGTTTCCGTATTGGCGTCGAGCTTCTCATGATCGACCCGCGATACCGACAGGTGCCAAACTTGCTGATCGCTTTCCGGTGTGAAATACTCGAACGTCAGCATGATATTCAGCGGCAACCCTTGATATTCGACGTTCTCTTGTAGGCACGCCATCGGAGCCAGTGGAGAACATCCCGGATTGTGCGGATTTTCCAGAGCAATCCGTTTCATTTCAGCAATCAAGTTCGCATCGAGTTGTTTCATTTCAAATACTCAGGGATGTATTTTGGCTGCCGCAGCCATACCAAACCGTTTCGGGCACGGCTCGCTGCCGTGTACGCCCATCGTTTGTGATCCCACTTTTCGCATTGTTGCTCATAAACGATGACATTGGGCCATTCGTCGCCTTGAGCTTTGTGTGCTGTGATCGCATAGGCATAATCAAACGGGTGAGCCGTTTGGCTGTGCTTGAAGTTTCTCTTTTCCTGACCGAATGCTTCCGGGTCGTAATGAACGTGTTCGTACAGGTTGCCGTCGTCTGAAATAAAATCGAACCGATCTTTCTTTCGGACTTTCTGAACGACACCTTGCATTCCATTGAACAACCCCAGGCGGCGGTTGTTCCGCAAGCACATCACCTTGTCGCCGACTGCAACATACTGGTATTCACGTCCCAGGTACTTGCGAATTCTTTCGTTCAGTTGCACTCTGGTTTTGTTGTATGCACAAATAATCTGGTTCGTGGACGCCAAGTGACGATCTTCAATGCGGTGCGAATTGATGACCTGAACCTGCTTGGCTCCCTTGAATTCTCCTGCATCGTTTCCTTTGCGAAGATGCTCGGCAAAGTGAGCGATCTCACCAGCATTCCGGTGGACCTTTTCCAGACGATACATCGGGTCGGACATGATGTTGAAGTCCGAATTGATTGGCTCCAACTGTCCGTGATCTCCAATGTAAATGATGGGCAGATTAAATGAGAGCAGGTCGTTGTGTATCTCTTCCGATACCATCGAGCCTTCGTCAATCAAGAATCCGCAACAATCATCCACACTATGAACTTTTTCCCACTCGGTTCGCTCCTCGCCGTTTACCGGGTCGGTGTAGGTCATCGGGTGATAAATCAGGCTGTGAATCGTGCGAGCATGAGTGATCCCCTTCCGCCGCAAAATATTCGTAGCCTTGCCAGTGAAGGCCATTACCGCCCAACCTTCTTTCTTGCTGGACAGTGCGTGAACCAACGATTTGACGATAGTTGTCTTCCCCGTGCCAGCGTATCCGCCCAGGGTTTGCACTTGTACGTCGTGTCGGTTTTTGAATAGTTTGCGAGTCACATCCTTTTGTTCGGCTGAGAGAACTATACTCATTTAGTCTCCAAGTTTCTGAGACGCCTTATACGCCAATTCATATGATGAGCCGATCTTTTTGTAGAGTTCGGCGGGTGAATAGCCGGGTTCTTCCATGTTATATTCTTCCGGCTTCAAATATGCTTCTGCATACTCATGACAGCTAAACAGCTTATCATGAGGATATTTACAGAGCGTTACGCCGTTTTCTTTGACGTACCCGCCATTGGGCATTTCTTCTCGCGGTGTAATATGGTGAGCGTCCAGTTCCTCTTCAGGCAGCACGCGACCACAACCCTGGCAAGTGTTCTTATCTCTTGCGAAGGTTTCTTTGCGAAAATTAGAACGAATTCGTTTCTTACGCTCGCTCATCGGATTGCTCGGTTGGGAACCTGTCCTGGTAGAACCACTTTTCCCACCACTTGGCGTGTCGCAAATGTTCGTCGTCTACTTCAACGACGTTGAGTTTGCCTGTGCGAGTCCGCAAAGTGACTCGACTTTCTTCGATTTTTTCAACAACCCAATACTTATCGACAAAGTACGAATAGTCTTCGCCTCTTGGGTTGGCCCAAACTTTCTTGGCTCTCGGCCCCGGACAGTTTGAGTTTTTTGGTTTATGGTAAATCACCCGGTCGCCGGGTGCATAGTGACTCACTTAAAGAACCCCTGCACTTTCTGCCACATGCTCTTTTCAGGCAACTTGATTTTTGCAGATGCCTGAACATCGTCTGAAGCCGAATCGCTAGGGCCTGGAGAAGACACTATAACGGATTCGGCATCAATAGCCAAGATATATTGATTGCCCCACGGATCACGCTCGTCAGCGACAATGAACTGCAAAGCCGTTTGAGCGTCATCCTGCTTCAACTTGTCGTCTTCCTTATTCGCTTCGATGTATTTAACGACTTCGCTACACAATTCCTTGCATTTCTCGCTGGTGGTGGCGACCTGTTCATCCAGGAGTTGCTGTTTTGCTGCTTGTTCCTTCTCTTCGGCCACTCGCTGCTCATTCCAGGCAACGAACTTGTCCTTGGCGGCAAACAACCCCCAGGCAACCAGCCCGCCAAAAATGGCAAATGCCATGAAAGCCACGATGTATTTGCTGAATTTTTCCATTTTTGCCTCGCTGAGTTTGGATGGTCTTATTATAGAACGAATTCTTCAGTAGTGGGATCGCCCCCGGCCCGCAAAATCTCCACAATTTGAGCATGATGCTCAACAGCAGCACGCTTCGTTCTATATCGCCATTGGTGTTCGTTATATGGACCACCAAATATCATGGTTTCAAAGAGAACAGGCGTCCAATCCGGGACATGAGGGTCTTTATTTTCTTGAGATACTTCCCACCCATCGTCAATGGTGCGTTTGCCGTTTGGAGGCATCGTCCAGTTGTGGTTGATGCCTAGAAATACGGTGGAAATATTGCAACTGTCGAGTTCGGTGTAGGCCAGAGTTCGGTTGTTATTATTTTCAAACCACTGTGCCCACGTCAGCAAATCAACGGCGATGACTTCACCGTTCTCGTCGAGAATATAGTGTCTGTCAAACATATTGAGGCCCTCAATGAAAAAACCCGGCCATAGACTGGCCGGGTTTAGTCGCACTGTCCCCGTATGTAACAACGAAGAATCAGTTGATTGCGTGGGCCGCGACCAGGGCCACACCAACGATGAATGCCGCCACGACGATGGCGACGGCGACGTTCCCCTCGTTCAGCTTGCCGGGAATATCCACCGTGGGCGTAATCTTGTCGAAGAACTTGTATCCGACAACGAGGATCAGAATCCCCAGGATGCCGAAGACAAGGCTCCCCAAGGCCCCTACGCCGAGGCCCGTGAACACACTGTCTGCCGCTTGGGCGAGTAGATACATACTCTGTTTCTCCTTCTACTGGTTCAACTTGGACGCTGAAAAAGAATTCGTGACAGCAAGAATCTTACCACGGGGTTTGAAGGTTGTAAACCTACAATAGACCGGCTGGTCGATTCGTACATTTTACGAATTCGTTCTTCGTTTTGTCGAAACGACCAAACAGCCTCACATCCAGTATGGATCGCTTGTTCCAGACGCAACCGCTGGCACAGTCCCATCCGTAATACCACATTCTGGAGAGCCGTCGCTCCCACAAATACGGGTTGATTTCGATGCCGTGGTAGCCGTCCGTGACCAATTTGGTGTAGTTGATCCGGTCGGCCCCAAATCGGGAGGAGAAGGAAGACGTTAGTGAGAACCAGTCATCTAACTCCATGCTGGCAGCATATTCTTTCTCGAACGCATCAAATTCATCCAAGCCGTTGATTTTTTTGATGCGATCTTCTTTTAGCACGATCTCGTAAATGTACGGGGTGAGCCAATTGGGCTGCTCTGCTAGACACCAATTGATCCAGCTATCGTTAAACCCGTACCACAATCCAATCGGCTTTCGCTCAACCCATTGAGATTTCTTGCCACGGAATATTTCCCGGTTGAAGTCGCTTTTCAGGGTTAAATGCAGTCGCCGCTCTTTGCCACGCATATATCTGCGGACAAATCGCTTGGTGGCTCGTTCGAGTCCATTCATTCCTCTGGCCGTGCTTCCGAACATTTCAAATCACCCAGGAAATTGAACCTGCCAAAAATCGCACTTTCCTCTTTAGAGATATTTGCAGAATATGCTGTCAGTTTCGTGCGAAGCGGCGGCGTGTTCATCCTTTCTCTGACAAGGCTTCGCCAACAAACAAACGCTCCCAAGATTGTTATTGTTCCTACCAGGGCCGCATAACCTGCGATTGATACCATCAGTTTGTCTAGGGGTGTATTCGTTGCCCCATTCCAGAAAGTCCCTGTGATTAGCGGCTCGTTGTCCGCTCGCTCAAAAAGCCATATCCCTGTGGAGACAAAGTGAATGCCGATGATAACCAGCATTATTTTGTGCAAAATCGTGAGATACCAAATCTCTCGTTTCGAGAGAAGGAATATCACCAGTTTGAAAAATCCATCCTTGTTTTTGTCAAAATGCATCCTTTACTCCTCGATGAGTTTGTCTCGGTTTCGCCAAACTCCTTTCTTGGCTTTGTATTTGCGGTCATAGGCTTCGAGTTTCTCCAAATCCATATTTGCAGATTTGGCGTTCATTTTGCCTTCTGTCAAGAACAATTGCAAGGCGTACTCGCGGTCAATTACCTTTTTTGACTTGTCATCAACCGTAGGTGCCCACCCAAGACGCAGCATGAAGTTCAATACCGCATCCGGGTCGTACCCTTTCTCACGATACCACAACATGGATGCGGCCCCATCCCGCTTCGAGAGTTTTTTCTTGTTGTGGTGAATCAGGCCCACATGAGCAAATTTGGGAATTTCACCTTCCAATGCACGGAATAGAGCAATTTGCCTGCTGGTATTGGTAATGTGGTCTGCACCACGCACGATGAAATTCACGCCCATCTGAATATCATCGCACACGCTCGCCAGATGATAAGTAGGACTCCCGTCAGAACGAGTCAGGATCATGCCGTCGATCTTTTCCAGATCGTCTTTGGTGATGGGAATATCACCTACCACTTCGTCATGCCAACTCTCCGGCATCGAGAAACGCCGTGGACCATATAAATCCAGTCGCACCGCTCCGTCTTCTTTGTGAGCAAATCCCTTTTGCATCAGCCATCCCACAGCATCCTGGTAGAACTTCGTGCGTTTGCTCTGGAAGTAAATCTCGTCGTAATCCAGGCCCAACCATTCCATCGTTTCCAAGATGACTTGGACATAGGCGTCGTTGATTTTCTCCGCATTAGTATCATCAATACGGAGAATGAATCTCCCGCCTGTGGCACGGGCCAAGAGCCAATTCTGGTAGGCCGTTCGAGCCGTTCCAAAATGCATGTCGCCACTTGGAGACGGAGCGATTCTGGTGTTGAATTTAGTTTCCATGTTTTGTTTGGAACCTTCTTACTGTGCCACTCTCGGATCGCATAGCGATGGAGTGGGTCAAAATACTTTTTCTGAACCTCACGCCTTGAAGCAGTTTGCCGTCAGTGATGCCAGTCGCGGCGAACATTGTAGGGCCACCTGCCAAATCTTCAATAGAGAGAACTTTTCCATCTGTAATGGAAACTCCTGATTCGTTGTCGGCTTTGTCGTATTCGACACACTGCATCCACCCGCCCATGCATTTCATTGCGGCTGCGGCAATAACTGCTTCAGGAGAGCCGCCAATGGACCAATACATATCAATTCCGCTTCCTGGTACGCAGGCAGCAATACACGCCGTCACATCGCAATCGCTGATGAATTTGATACGACAGCCTGTTTTGCGAAGTTCGTGAATCAATGGCTTGGTTCTTGGGCGGTCGAGAACACAGACGGTGAATTGGTGGGGTTCCTTTCCTAGTGCTGCTGCCGCAATTGCCACCACCGCCTGCGGCGGGTCGTTGATATTCAGCTTGACCTTTTTGGCGATAGTGGGACCAACAGCCAACTTGTCCATGTAAAAATGGTCGGTTTTGTACAAACGGTCCTTGTTGGCAATCGCAATTACCGACATGGCCTCATATCCACCCGTCACGGTTGGCGTCGTGCCTTCGATGGGATCAACGGCAATATCATATTGGACTTCCGAATTGACTTCAGAACCAACAAGTTCGCCTTCGTATAAACCGTGCGAATCGTCTTTCTTGCCCTCGCCAATGGCAATACAAGCCCGAAAGTCAATCTGATTTAGACGATCTCGCATGGCGTCTGTGGCGGCTTTGTCCGCAGCCAGTTTGTCGCCACGACCAACCCATCTGGCGGCGGATATAGCTCCTGTTTCTGTGACTCGGACCAAATCTAAGTGATAGGACTTCATGAAAAAACTCCAATAAACCAATGATATGGTTATTGGAGTCAATTGAAGTCAGAAATCAACCCGTTATTTGTATGCTGACTCGTAAGCTGCCCACATTTGGTCCACAGCGTCCAATCCTTCTAGTTTACTCCAGTTGTCTTGGACCCATTTCTGAAATTCTTGATATGTCATCATGTTGCGGACCATAGCACGACCGTCGTCGCAGCATTCTTCATCCTCAGCGGGATCGCCCTCCATATCGAAACAATACCCACAATTCCAGCACTTGCAGGTATCGGGGTCATATCCTGTGGGGTCGTTCATGTCTCCGGCATCAAGGAAGTTCGACTTCCCACATTTGGGGCAACCCACTTGTTGCCATGTGCCGAGATAACTCATGGTGAGCCTCAGATCAGTTGGTGTTTTTCCAAAAAGCGTTCCGTCAGGTATCGTTTGAAGTCGTTATCTTCTTCCTCTTCTCCAAGCTGGAGATAGAGAGTATTGAAGGAAAGCCGCTCTTCGTCCGGTAGTGATTTTAAGCAATCCATGAGCTTTGCAGCTTTGGCCCTTACTTCTTCGGGGCCAGACGAACGGCTCGCCAGGATCAGATAAACCCGGCCCATCCACTCTTGGAATTTTTCAAAAGATGCGACGTAGTTTTCCTGTTTGTCAGGATCGTCCGGGAATAATTGCTTGGCGTCGGCCTCGACAACAGCTTTCCATTCTTCGGCATGTTGTGCCAACTGCCCACCAGATTTCGACTGCTTGGCAATGAAGTTGCTGGTGACATGACGTGATTCGGCACCGCCCATCAGCCCTGCGACCGCGAAAATGATGATAGCGGCAACTGGACTGAAAACAAACCAGACAATCGGCAAACCCACCACCATAAAGGCAATGGTGAGTTGGCGAGTCAACTTGGTTGCTTTGATGGGATCATCCATCGTTCCCAGGAGAAAGGACGCCATCAACCTGCCGCCATCCATTGGATAAAATGGGAGCAGGTTGAATACCAGCAAGATGACATTGATTTCCAGGATTGTGAAGGCAACCGTATCTGGATAGACAATGGCAAATGGCATTGCCAGTAAAGCGATTACCACATTCACCATCGGCCCCATCAGAGTTATCCAGAACTGATGCCGCCAGTTGTCATGCCAGTTCCCACCAATGGAAGCAAGGCCACCAAAGGGAAACATGGTAATTTCCCTGCACACATATCCCAAGTGCTTCGCAGTAAGAGCGTGACCATATTCGTGGAGGATCACGCTGCTGTACGCGACAATAATGGGAGCAAATGTTGAGAGGACTTTCACCGTGGCGGCATACGGGCCGGTGAGAGCGATAGAAGGGAGCCACAACATCAGCATCAGAGTGCCGAACAGCAGCACAAAACTGCTGTGGAGATAGAGTGGAATCTCCTTGATCTCGACGAGCTTCAATCTCCAATTAAGGAGTCGGACAACTGTGTCCATTTTAGGGCATTGGCTCCATTCTTACACCCAGGGGGAAGTCAACCCGTTTGGATGCGTATGTATCGGGACCGGCTCCTCGAATGAGGTCTACCTTCAGTTCCGCAACTTCCTTGCTGCCGGACCATACCAGGGATTCGCCCTTCGTGTGGATTTCTTCAGCCAGCAAGAAACATTTTTCAAGCTGGTAGCCGAAAACCTTCTGAAAGACTTCCATCACGTACTCGAACGTGTGGAGATCGTCGTTCTCGACGATCACGGCGTAGGGCGGCAGACGCTTTGGTTTTGTTTTCTCCGGCTTCTTATCGACAACGACTACGGGCGGTTCCAGAGTGGCCGTACTAGATTCTTCTGTCATTTAATTCAACTCCGTCATTCTATCTTGGATTTCTCGACGCATTTGCATTATAGTGGGCATGGGTGCCATATCCATGTTTTCCTGCGTATATCCGTGCTTTTTCAGCACGTCATCGACAATTTCTTCGCGTTGAGTAATCCAGCCTAAATGGCTTTTCCTGATGATGAAAATTCCCCCAAGGCCACCCGGTCGATAAGACATGAGTTCGTCTGGCTTATCGAAGTCATTCATCAAATCTTCGGGCGTTTCAAACGGAGGATGTTTGAAAAACGCCAACGACGTTCCCGGCGAGGCGAATACCTTATCTACGGGGAGCTTCCCGTTTTCGTCTCGCAACGCAGGGTCAGTAACTTGAAAGAATCCAGGCACTTCTTGGTCAAGCTCTTTCGCTCGTTCCAAGAATGCAGGGATATTGAAATCCCCATTCCTGGCGTTGATGATGTTGGTAAGTCGTTCCCGAACTTCTTCAATAGGCAAACCAAGTTCTTGGGCACAGTCTGCCAAAACCTCTTCCGAGGGCATCTGAATCTCGCCAGGGACCACACGGGCACATTTGGTGCAGATGGTTTTGGCGTCCGGTCCCACTTGGGCCTTGCCACTTACCGAGAGCCAGATTGCTTGGCCGCACTCACTACACGCAGCTTCTTCAGCTTGGCATAGAGGCTGCACAGCGATTGGATTGCAGACGATGATTTTGTCATTCACCGGAATATGGCTCCATGTATTTTTTGGCTGCCTGCACAACGAAACCAAGTGAGTCGAAGACCTGGAATATTGCACGGTCTTCGTGCCATCGTTTTTTGCTGGCCGACAGACCAATGTTGCCAGCAATTTCCCCCAATAGAGGAATTTCGTCAATTTTGGGCTTGGCACTCATAATCTCATGAAGGGCTTCTGGAATGACGCCTTGACTGAACGCCTCTGTGAAGACCTTCTCAGAATCGAGCTTGAGGTCAGCAAATTCCTGCCACTTGAATGGAATTCCACCGTTCTTGCCGTGATAAGCATAAGGTAGAATCTTCAAATGAGATTCCAGTTTGTCATTGATCCAGTGGCAGGTGAGACAATCGCTGATTTGACCGAGTTCGCACGCCCCTTCTTCATCGCACGCCTTCTGAAGATCGCCATGCCGGTAGTTCTCCAGAAAGGAGTCTGCTTCTTCCGGGGGAATGGATTTAACGTGCGAGTCGAATATGGCGATAAGTGCGTCGGCTCGGAGGCCGCTCCGAGCGATATGGGCAGCGTGCAGACCCTTGTCTCGATCCATATCGGATGCGGTAACAATGCAGAGGCATTCCCCGTCGCGGAACACCATTACTGTTGGGTACATATCGCCACGTTCGGTGGACTCTACCCACATTTTTTTCTGTTCTTGGATCACGTCCAGCCATTCGCTCAGAGCCATTGGATTCTCCAGGAGTTTTGGGTTTGCACGAAAGACTTTACCCCAAGATTTGGTGGCTGTAAAACCAAAAAAGGTGGCCGAAGTCAGCGATTGACTGACTTCGGCCATAAACGGCAGTCTTTGGATTTACTCGATAGGGCGGTCTTGCTCTACTGCCGCTTTGCAATACCTTGGTCGAAGCCGAGGATTTTGGAACGGGATTTTCCCGTTTCGAGCAGTCTGGCTTACTATTCGAGCCGGTGGGGACTCCCTCGAACCCTTTATTCAAGGTGGCCGAGGCGAGGCACCGAGGCGGAAGACACGGGACTCGAACCCGCAACCCGTTGAAGGGCACCTGCTTTCCAAGCAGGCCGCTTTCCATTCGCTTATCTTCCGTTTCTATGTATTCAACGGACCACCATATTACCAATGTCCGCCAACCGTTGCCAGCGTTTCATTCGCTCCAATTCCCGCTTTTTGGGATCACGCTCAATTCTCTGGATTACCTCTTTTGACTTCCCCATGAACGCCAATCCGTGGTCGCTGCACCATTTTTGCAAAAGTTCGACGGTGCCTGCCACATATTTTCGCTTCAGATAAACCTCAAATATCGGCTCCAAGGTTTGGCCGTCAATTTTGCAAATTGCGTACCAGTTTTTGCTCGCTGTTTTTGCAAAATACAACACTTCCTTGTCCGTGAGGTAGAAATGCAGTTTTCGAGCAAAGCGATTACTGAGGTCGTCGTATTGTATGTAATTGGGGCTATTTGCCATAAGTGGATCAAACGGGACTCCAACCCGTATCTCCGCTCTAGCAGGAGCGGTACATTCGTGCTGCCTAGATTATTTCGGCTAGGTTATGCTATTGACCCTGATAACGCTGGCTAAGTTCTATCGTAGCCGACTCCGTATTATCAGAGTCAAGTCCGTCAAAACTAATGCTGCTCGGCCAGCAATTTTGCAGAAAAATACTTCCCTGCTTGAGCAGCAAGGTCAGGTCATTGCCGTTCCAGATGAAGTTGTCTTCAAGGTCTGGATAACGCAAATCCTCCAGTTTGATTTTATCCATCTGCATCCAGCCATTCTTTGAATGATAGCTTGCGAAATGCACTTAAAGGGCGACTCGGATTGACCAATAGCTTTTCCAAGTTGTCCATGCCTTTTTTGCTTGTCAAATCACGGAATCCCTCTTGGCGAGCATGACGGGTGTATTGTTTGAATACCCCTTGCAATGCCGCAGCCATATCAACAGTGGCGGATTGAACTCTGCTCTTAGCCACCACGACCCCGTTCTTTCACCTGGACGTAAAATACATACGTCTTGTTTTCGGGGTCTGCCGGGTCTTTCTTGGATTCAGTTTCTCGATATACCAATTGTAGCTTCGTGTTGGGAGTTTCAAAGTTCAGAAATTCTTTGAGACGAGCAATGACAGTAGATATGAACTCCTGCGATCCTGTGACTCGCACGCCATCCTGCCCGTAAGTTGAGCCAGCGTGTTCGTAAGGAATAGGACGAACCGCGATAGGATGGTCCGGTTGCAACGACTGCCAGTATTGGAATATTTGATCCTTGGTCGCTTTCCATTTCTTTTGGACTTGCGTTACCGGCTGTTGTTGCACCTGGGGTGCTGTCTGAAAATCTTGCTCATTCAAGAGCCATTGCTGAAATTCCATATCAATATGTACCCACAGCATAACGATTTGTTTGACCAAGTGTTGGCGTCGTCGGACGCAGACTTGGCATCATTGTGTATTTTCTGGCAATGCCTTGAACACTTGGCAGATTCCAGGCCGTTTCGTATTCAGAAGCCCGCGAATCAGGATTGTTTTCCTGCCGCCACTTCGAGTCTTCTGCAACCTGGGCCTTTAATTTCTGCATGAATTCCTGCCAAACTGGCATCGGGAGTTGAATTTCGGTGTTGATTGTGTGCCAATCCGTTCGAGCCGCTTGCAACGTGCCGTCTATTAGTGCGACTGCAAAAGGCATATCACGGTCTACTCTCAAAATAACGCCAGGATACATTTGCCCTGGTCGTCTCGGATGTGTGATTGTTACGGTCTTGCCAACCAATTGTTCCAATTTGCTCTGCAAATCACGGGCAGCAGCCTTCTCAGCCCTAACCGAAGAAAGTTTGTCTTCGATTTCCTGATTTGTTTTCTGCATGTGCTGCTGGTATCGAGCTTTGCCTTCCTCGCCAGATCGCTTGAGACGTTCTTCAATCAGTGATTTTCTGAGGAACAAATCCGAAGCCACGGATTCAAAATCCCGCGACAAATATCGCTCGAAGAATTTGCGATACACTAATCCCATACCCGGCTCGGCAGGAGTAAAAGTGAAGCCGTTAACAGGATATGTCTCGTAGAGCTTCTTGGTGGCTGCAATTAGTTCAGAATAAATGGCAATAGCACCACGATTCTTTTTCGTGGTGCTATATCCCTGCGGACCAGAGAAAGTAATGGTCCAAATGTTATTGACATATCCGCCGCCTAAAGCAGATGGAATATTTTCCCCACCATTCTCAAAACTGGCTTCGTAGTGATCGCCGTCGTGTTCCCAACTATATGACAAACTGCTGTCAGAATTTTCTTCGTGTTCTTCCCGCATCCGATCAACACAGCGTTCGATGTAATCGTCCCGCTCAGAGTCTCTTAACTCATCCATGTATTCTTCACGCTTCCGCTCGATGTCATCCATTTCATCTTGCCACTCGCCGACCGCAGTTTCGTACTCCTCTTTCTTCTCGTTGTACTCCTCTTGCCATTCTTCAAGGGCTGCCTGGAATTCGGCTTCGTCTTCGTAGTCTTTGGCTTCCGGCTTGGGGTTGTCATACGCCCAATCATCGGGGTCTTCGTAGCTGAAGTTGGGATCGTCCGCAGGATCGTCGTAGTGATAACCTACGGCATCGTTTGCATGGCTCTCATACTCAGAAGAGTCCCAATAGTTGTCGAATTCATCATCGCAACTGGTCGTGGCGTCATCTTCATCAAATTCTTCGCCTGTGTAGTCGCCATCGAATTCAATGTGATCGGTGTCGATCTTGTCGATGTTCTTGAACTCAAAGAACTGATCGAAGTTTCCGTATTTTTCAACAAATTCGCCAAATTTCATCGGGGAACCATTCCTCATAAAGACGTTTACCTTTATTTAGGTATCTATTCCTTCGATTTATTTGGTTCTTTGCCTTTTTCCAGCGGCCTCCGCGACCGCCCATGCAATGCCTCCAAAAAAGTAAATCCCACTCGTCGCCGCCCTTGAGCTTGTCTCTATGACCCATCATCGTAAGTCTCCTTGGTTAGAACTTACATTTTGGGTTCCTCCTTTCTCATAGTCAGATGCGATGGCATCATTTTGTTGATTTCACCAACCCGCACGCCTGCTTGCATCAAATTCCCGTAAATCTGAGTGCGTTGACTTCGATTGTGGTCGTATTCTAAGCGAATCGCATGTAGAGAATAGTTGTTTGTCGGGAACATTACCATGCAATTGTTGGCGGAAATCTGTTTGACCGATTCGCACCACTCCCAAGGAATCCAGCAAGTGTTGAATTCCTGGTGGCTCTCCCACCAATTTGGCACCCAATTATACTCAGACTTGAATCGCAGTAAATGCGTGTGAATATCAGCCTGTTCCATACCATATTTGTTGACATTGAGCAAATAAGTAACGCATTTTTCCCGAATATCGGGATGCGGACTGATATGGTATTTGCTGAGGTACTTCTGGACAGCAGAGAAAACTTCGGTGTCAGCAGTAATGCCGAATTTGTTCTTGATGGCAGTCTCGAAGATCGGACTGTTTAGAAAAGCCATCAACTCCCGAAGCTGTTCATTGCGGTAGGATTGCAGCCGGTAGGCAAGACCCGTGCCACCTAAACCCTGTTTGGGCGAGGGCCAATTTCCACTCGATTCGTATTTCAGGTATGTCCTGATCTCTGTTATGCAACCAGGAAATCCCTGAATTTGAAAATCTCTGGCGACAAGAGCGTCGTGAAGCTCTTGAGTGTTGCTGGCGGGTGTGAAATGCAGTTGGTCGTCCGCCAGCAACACTTGAAAGAGAGAGTCCGGCAAAAAGCTGTCGATTTGTAAATGAGGAAACGGATCATTCAGAATTTCCGCCTCCTCCAGTTTTCTCAATATGTGGTCCATATCCTATAAAGAGAATCCAGGGGCAATTGTTCTCACCATTCGATACAGTTCGTTGATCGTTTGGTTGGAGATTTTGACCCCTTTATTCTGGTTGAAGAACTTCATGAAGTCACTTACAACCAGATTGAACTTGAATTCCCTCATATTCTTGCCCACAGAGGCCCGTAGCGGCTCCAGATCAAGCGTTTGGCCGTCAATCGAGCCAGCGGCCATCCAAGCCTGGAAACGCTTCAGGAAGCGTCTGACGCCCTTAATTGCCTGCTCATTCCAGTCTCCACCCTCGTTGTACGGCCCAATGAACATCAGGCCCATCCGAAGTTCGTCGGGATCGTATTCATCCGGGCTGACGATATTCCCTTTGGATTTCGCCATCTTGGACCCGTCTTTGGTAATCATGCCTTGATGGAAGACCTTGTTGAAGGGTTCCTCCTGGGGCACAATTCCCATGTCATACAGGACCATATGAATGAATCGAGCGTAAATCAGGTGCATACAGGCGTGTTCCGGCCCGCCAACATACAGATCGACAGGTCGGTAGCAGCCAGCAGGCAGAAATTCATCTTCAGAATCAGTCAGATACCGAAGATAATAGAAGCTCGAATCCACAAAGGTATCAAGAGTGTCCGTCTCGCCCTCGATAGGTATAGGGCAACCCCATTTCCTCTGGCGACTCACACACCAATCCCGCTGGTTCTTGAGCCATCTTCGCTGTTGCTTGATGGTTGAGGCAGGATAATCGAGCTTGTCCAGATTGTTGATAAGCCGGTCCTGATATGCAGTGACCTTGAAATACCATTGGTTCATCATTTTCATGATGACCTGGGATTCACAACGATCACATTTCCCGTCCTTGACCTGCTCGTTGGCAAGAACGGTTTCACACCCTGGGCACCAGTTGACTTCGCCTTCCGCTTTGTAGGCGAGGCCCCGGTTGTGGAGTTGCGTGAAAAGCCATTGAGTCCATTTCTGGTAGGACGGATCGGCAGTAACAAGACGCTCCTCGTACTGCGTATTCATCCTCCGCATTTGTTTGCGGAAGTTCTCAATGTTTTGATAGGTGATCTCGCGGGGATCACCACCGATTTGGCGAGCGTAGTTTTCAGCAGGCAGACCGAAAGCATCGTATCCGAAGGGTTGAAATACTTCATGCCCTTCGTAACGCATCCATCGGCAATAGCTGTCAACAATGGCGTAATTGAAGTAGTGGCCCATGTGCAGCCCGTTACCCGATGGGTAAGGGAACATGACCACTACATTGTAAGTAAAGAGTCCATGTTTTCCTTTCTGGTTACTTTTGGTAATTTCCACGGGGAATGCCCCGTGATGGATGTTTGGATGTTTTGGATTTTGGTGGCCTTGGATGTTCATGTCGATTCGCCAATGAATGGTCTGGCGGCACAGGGTCCGGGCCTTGGTTGTGGGTTGCGACCATTGGTCCTGTAAGAATCAATGGTTTATTGTAATCCTCACCTACGCCCATTCGTACCAAATCCAAACCTTTCCTGATTTCCAATGAAGACTTGTTTCCGTCGTCCGCTTTATGCTTCCACCAATCGTTATCGGGAAGACTGGTCGATGCGGGAGCCGTATAAGTCCAATTGTAAATGTCGCGGTCGATATTGTAGAGCTTGCGTCCTAATTCTTCGCCGCGTTGCCATCGCCATTGGAGCCACCAGAAATATTTCGGGTTTTTCACGTCGTAAACATAATCGCCAGCCGAAGATGGATAAATCAAATCCCACCCGTTGCCATTGTCACTGGCACGGTCGGCAAACGATTCCTGACCTGATCCTTCGCTCTCGGCGAGCCACTGTTTGAATTCCATTCCCTATTTATGTGGGACACTTCCGATTTAAGCAGGGCCGGAGGGACTCGAACCCCCATACACTACGTTAGTTCCTGTCAGAACTCGACTCGCCATAAATGGGCCGGTGGCCTGACTAGGCATAGCCGCTTTACCAATTTGCGTACAGCCCTATCAAGGGACACAAACAACGGCAAATGGTTCACTCAGAAACTTTGCCGCCTGATTGCTCCAGTTCTACCAACGCTTCTTCTAGCTTTTTCTTCAAAAAGTTGACCTTTGTCAAGACATCGTGCAAGTGTTTTTTGTCCCACTTTTTCAATTCAATGGAATACTCATTGGACTGAACAACGTCGCCTTCTTCGTCGGCAATGCCGAAACCAACAGTGATCTTTGTACCAGTGTGAATTATCTTATGCATGATTCCTCATATCAGTAAGCTGCCCGACATTCTCCCATTGAATGGCTTTATCAAGTCTGCCTTCACATATACGATGTTGTGATCTCGATTCCACTTTGAGGGGAAAAAGTTCTTGATTCTTGCCGTCTGAAACCGCACCGGGCAGTCAATAAAACGATTTTGATCGGTTCGCGTGTAATAAAAGAAGCTGTTGCTGTTCCAGAAACTCCGGTGGGTCGGGTCTTGCCATGCACCCCGTCCATCTGTTGACGGCGTTTGACTTAACAACCAGCCTCCAGGAACCAAACAGCGATACACTTCCTTCATTGTATGTATCGGGTCAGCCAAATGTTCCAAAGCATCATGGGCACGGAAAACGCCCACAGATTCATCCTCAAACGGCCAACTCTGATCCAGGTCCGCATCTATGTCGCCGCCCTTCAAATCAACCGATGTATAACCTGCGGGCCGATTGTGCCCGCCACATAAGTCGATCTTTGGTAATTTATTCAAATCACACCACTTCTCCACAAGACGGTACACATATTTGTCGTGAAGCTCCCAGGTGAGCGTCTGAATTTTCTTGTTGTATTCTTTGGATGTCCAAGAATTGGAGTCGTGAACGTGATAAATGTACAAACACCGATCTAGTTTTTTGACGTTGCCGTGAATGTACGACCGAGCCATCAAGTCCTGGTCGTCCAGAATGTCCATTTGTGGATCATGCCCGCCAATTTCACGGTAGAAGCTCGCCTTCCAACACCGTACATGATTGGGAGCATACCATATCTTCGAGAAGTTAGACGGAGCCGGGTCAAATGTGACGCACTCAAGTTGCTCAGTCCCTTGCCACATAAAAGGTCGGTAACGCCAGCCGTATTTCTCCGAATATTTCCACGGTTTGCCATCTTTGATGGAACAACAATTGGAGTAAAGGAAATCAACTGTGCTGTCGTCAGTGTATGCAGTTGCAATCTCTTGAAGACAGTTCGGCGTTAACTCGTCGTCATGATCGACCTCAATAAGCACTTCGCCTTTGCAGTTCATGGCGGCAAAATGCTTGATCGCTCCAATTTTTCTCTCGCCTTCATAGGGAATAATCTTCGCCTGTTTAGGCAAATCAAAGTCGATAGTTGCACCGGCGTTCGGACATACAACCCATTCAAAATCCTGCAACGTCTGGTTTTCTATGGACCGTGCCAGACGTTGCAGATATTTCGTATCATGTGTTGGCGTGAATATACTCAGGAACAAGGCTCGCCCTCCAGAATCTTTCGTTGCTCTCCATTTCTTGTTTGGTGCGACGAGTGAACCGCATATTGGAGCGGCCCTTTCTGATGCCTGAGAGTTTTACCGTGATTGCAGATGGTAGTTCACCATCAACGATCACTCGAATCTTTTCTCCTTCAACAGAGGCACCAACAAGACATGGTAGAGGAGTGGCAACGCTCAGAATTTCCAAGCTATTTGCCTCACATACACTCAGAAAAATCCTGTCAATAGGATACAAATCATCCTTCGATTGAGGTCGTATTTTCAATACGTCTTCAAAACGCACTTCCGGTGACTCAACGCAGAACAAAGATACATACTCGCCATCAAACGGAACGATAGCAAGTTTGTCTCCTTGTTCGCCTTGGAAACCCTGATCGCCCTGATCTCCTTGGAAACCTTGGTCGCCTTGGTGTCCCTGATCGCCTTGGTTTCCTTGATCTCCCTGGGCACCAATATCTCCCTGGGCACCAATATCACCTGTGACGCCGGGATCGCCTTGGTATCCTTGCTGTCCTTCAAATCCTGGATCGCCCTGATTTCCTTGATCTCCAATAGCA